>Ga0208459_1003052_pt1 | contig 13447 bp, 11 predicted proteins | sample AD_UKC087_MetaG_FD_184433 | JGI IMG/M metagenome (GOLD analysis project Ga0208459, IMG submission 184433) | Active sludge microbial communities of municipal wastewater-treating anaerobic digesters from USA - AD_UKC087_MetaG (SPAdes) (version 2) | ecosystem: Engineered > Bioreactor > Anaerobic >... | reverse complement strand
AGCACTGACATCATCACCTTGGTATTACAATTACAGGTATAGACTACCATATAGCCTGTATCCAGTCAACCAGGAACTGGGACAATCCATAACGGAGTGAGGAGAGGGCATGGCCAAAATCATGGCGCCGGAGCCGCGCAGGTGGTCCGAGGCGCCAATGCGATTGTGACAGGGCCCTGACCATCCTATGCCCACTTGCCCAGACAGGCTGGGGTACGTGGTATAATGAGCCGTGGCGAGAGGAGGAAGACAGCCCTGATTCAGCCAGACATGCGTGTAAACGCCGTGTGGGAGATTGACTTGGACGAGCTGTCGCGACGTGGCATCGCCGGCATTATCGTCGACATTGACAACACCATTGCCCCTTGGGGAACCTATGACGTCTCCGCACCCGCCTCCGAATGGCTCGCAAGGGCCAGAGGCCGCGGGTTCGGTGTCTGCCTGCTGACCAACAACCACCATTCGCGCGGTGGCTGGTTCGCACGCTCCCTCGGGCTGCCTGTGGTGTGCGGTTGGGTCAAACCATGGCGGTGGGGGTATCGCCGCGCCATGCACATCCTGGGCACTCATCCGGATTCCACGGTGATGGTGGGCGACCAGCTCTTCACCGACATTCTGGGTGCAAAGCGCCTGGGAATACATGCGATTCTGGTATCGCCTTTGAGCGACAAGGAACTCCCTCACACCCGTATCAAAAGGTGGCTTGAACGATTCCTCCTCGGCAGGAGGGACGACAGCTGATGGCAGCCAGGTACGCTCAGATTGTCGTGGATGTACCCGTTCGCCGGGTGGATAAATACTACGACTACCTCATACCGGACCGCCTCGAAGCTCGAGTGGAACCAGGTTCGCGTGTTCTGGTCCCATTCGGAGCACGTAGTGTGGAAGGGTTCGTGGTATCGCGGTCGGCTCAGCCTGCAGTGGAGAATGTACGGGAGATCATCGACTGCGTGACAGACGCCCCCGGGGTGCCTCGCGAACTGCTGCAAGTGGCGGGATGGATGGTTGATACATATGTTTGCCTGCTGATCGAGGCGCTGCGGGCCATGGTGCCCTCGGGCACTAGGGTGGAGTCTTCAGTGATCGTGCGCCTGGTTGGCTCCGAAGACGATGCTCGGCGGGCCAAGATCGACGGCGCAGTGCGCAGGGTCTTCGACTATCTGGCGGAGTGCGGGGGCAGTGCGGCGCGTGACGAGATTGCACGGGCTCTGGAAGTCACCTCGGTGTCGCGCCATGTGGCGGCTCTGGCGCGGGCCGGCCTGGTCGAGGTGGACACGGAATGGGAACGCCCCAAAGTCCGGGCGCGCCGTGTGAGAGCGTTTCAAGTGGCTCCGTCGGCAGGCGATCCCGGCGCTGTGGCTCTTCGATTGGCCGGATCTAGCCCGGCGCAGGCCGCGATAATGCAGGTGTTCGCGTCGGCGCTGCTCTCGTCGGCGGCGCTCCGAGAAGCCGGCGGCAACCTTGATGACGCCGATACCGGTGCGGGCGGAGTCGCAATCCCCAGAGCCGAACTACTCCAGCGCGCAGGCTGCTCTGCATCTGCTCTCGATGCCCTGGTGCGCGCCGGGTTGCTCCATCCCACGGAGGTCATTGCTTCGCGATCGCCCATGGAAGGGCTGTCGTCGGGAAGTGCGCCCGCTCCCACACTTGCTCCGGGGCATGAGCTCACCGCCGACCAAGAGCGTGCGGTGGAGCGTGTTTCGGCGCGGATAGACTCGGACGGCGGGGTTGTGGTGCTGCACGGGGTGACCAGCTCGGGCAAGACCGAAGTCTATCTGCGCGCTTTCGAACACGCGCTTGCCCGCGGAAAGCGCGGGATACTGCTGGTCCCGGACATAGCGCTCACTCCCCAGATGGTTGACAGAGTAGTCTCGAGGTTCGGCCCGGAGCGGGTTGCGGTGCTTCACAGCGCCCTCGGGGCGGGTGAGCGCCTGGATGAGTGGGAGCGTGCGCGAAGGGGCCAGGTGGACATCGTAGTTGGGGCCAGATCCGCGGTGTTCGCGCCAGTGCCCTCGCTGGGGCTCATAGTCGTGGACGAGGAGCACGATGGCTCGTATAAACAAGACGATTCGCCGCGCTACCATGCACGCGATGTTGCGGTGTTCAGGGCGGCGCGTGCCGGCGCCACGGTGGTGCTGGGTTCGGCCACACCGTCTCTTGAGACGTATAGCAAGGCAGAATCGGGTGAGTACGATGTAATCGAGCTTCCCAGCCGGATCGACGACCGACCGATGCCCGACGTGGACGTGGTGGACATGCGGTCTGAGCTGAAGGCGGGGAACCGAACTGTCTTCAGCCGTCTTCTCAGAGCGCGCATGGAACAGACGCTTGACCGCGGGCAGCAGGCGATACTCTTCATGAACAGGCGTGGGTTCTCCACATTTGTCCTGTGCAGAGAGTGCGGCCATGTGATGACCTGTCCACACTGCGATGTCTCGCTGACGCTGCACGGCTCTCAGACGCGCCGGTCTGAGCTGGTATGCCACTACTGCAACTACATCGAACGCGCCCCCGATGTCTGTCCGTCCTGCGGCGGCACGCACATCCGGTATTTCGGCGCCGGCACCGAGCGGATCGAGGACGAGGTCCGAAAGTCCTTCCCCGAAGCGCGAGTCGCGCGCATGGATGTCGATACCACGCGCCGCAAGGGGGCGCACCGGGCGATACTCGGCGCGTTCAGGGAGGGGCGTACCGACATTCTCGTGGGGACACAGATGATTGCCAAGGGTCTGGATTTCCCCAACGTCACGCTGGTGGGAGTGGTGTCGGCCGACACCGCCCTGAATCTGCCGGATTTTCGGGCAGCAGAGCGGACTTACCAGCTCATTTCGCAAGTTGCCGGCAGGTCGGGAAGGGGGGACGCCCCCGGAACGGTGGTGGTGCAGACCTACAGCCCGGAACATTACAGCATCCTGGCGGCAGCGTCCCACGACTATCGGGCGTTCTATGAAGCTGAGATAGCGTCAAGGCGCGAGGCGGGGTATCCGCCGGCGCGCCAGATGGCCCGGATCCTCCTCAGAGGCATTGACGAGTCGGCCACCGCGCGCCATGCGGGCGTGATCGCCGCGGCCTGCCGTGAGCTTGGCTGTGTTTCAGACGGCACCGTCGAAGTGCTCGGGCCGGCGCCGGCGCCAATACCCAGAATCGCAGGCAAGTACCGATGGCATCTGCTGCTGCTATCTGGCGATCCTCAGGCATTACGCGAAGCGGCGAAGGCAGGATGCGCCGCGCGCGGGCCAGGCGGCTCAGGCCCGATTACGGTGAGCCTCGACATTGAGCCGTCGGCAGTTCTGTGACTTCGCAGTGCGCCTGTGTATGCGCTATAATGTAGCAAGGCGACATACCGTTTTGGGAGGCAACTCTGTTGATTTTGGAGATACGCAAGGAAGGCGATCCGGTGCTTCGCCAGAAGGCTGTGCCGGTGGATGTGATCGACGAGAGAATGCGCCAGCTAGCTGCCGACATGTTGGAGACGATGTACAACGCTCCCGGAGTGGGGCTGGCTGCGCCGCAGGTCGGTGTCGCAGTCCGTCTTATAGTCCTAGACGATGGTTCCGGCCCTCACACGCTCTTCAACCCTCGGATAGTTTCGCTCCGGGGAGAGGTCTGCGAGGAGGAAGGATGCCTGTCGGTTCCGGGGATGATCGGGCAGGTAAGGCGCGCGGCGCAAGTGGAAGTCGAGGCATACGACAGGTCGGGCCGGCAAATCCTGGTGCGCGGCGATGATCTCATGTCCATAATACTTCAGCATGAAACCGACCATCTCGACGGGGTGCTCTTCACCGACAAGGCGGAGTGCCTGAGGCGCGCCGAGAAGAACGGTGAGGGCCGCGAGACGGAAGCGGAGGGCGAGTGACCGTTGCGAGTGGTGTTTATGGGTACTCCCGCGTTCGCTGTGCCCACGCTAGAGGCTCTGGCAGATGCGGGGCATGATATCCTGTGTGTGGTCACACAACCTGACAGGCCTGCCGGGCGTGGCCATAGGCTTGCGCCGCCTCCTGTGAAGACTGCGGCCCTGGCCAGAGGGCTGCAGATCATACAGCCGGAGAAGGTGCGTGACTCAGGCTTTGTGGAAACCATGCGGGAGCTGGCGCCGGATGTGGCTGTGGTGGCGGCCTTCGGCCAGAAGATCACATCAGAGCTTCTGGCTCTGCCCGGTCACGGGTTCGTGAATGTTCACCCATCGCTTCTGCCACGATACAGGGGCGCTGCGCCGGTTGAGCGCTGCCTGCTCAATGGAGACGCGGTGACCGGAGTCACCATCATGTACATGGACGAAGGATGGGACACCGGAGATATCGGCATTTGCAGCGAATTCACAGTGCCTCGCGACTCGTGCGCCGACGCAGGCTGGCTCCAGGAATCCCTTGCGCAGCTGGGCGCGGAACTGATGGTGGAGTTTCTTCGTTTGCTTGAAGAGGGGCGAGCTCCACGCACCACGCAAGACCACTCCAGGGCCAGTTACGCTCCGAAGATCTCTTGCGAAGAGTTGGAGCTGGACTGGCGGCGCCGCGCGCGGCAGCTGTTCGACACAGTGCGAGGGCTGGCTCCGGATCCGGGCGCGCGAACTACGCTGGACGGACAGCGACTGCGAGTGCTGCGTCTGCGCGAGCTGGGCCCGGAGCAATCAATGGAGCCTGTGCACCCTTCCGCGCTGGGCGCCGAACCGGGAACGATACTACTCGGCCCGGGAGGTATCGTGATGGTGGCGTGCGGCGAGGAAGGCCGGGAACGGGTTGTGCTCGAGGATGTGCAGCCTGCCGGCAAGCGGCGCATGAGTGGGGCGGAGTTCGCCCGAGGGCGACGCATTGGAGCCGGGGCCCGGCTGGGCGGCTAGTGTTGTGGGCAGTCGAGGCGGTGTGCCGGCCGGATCCATTTGCGCAGAGCGCGACTTATCTATTTTGCAGATGATGTTTGGGGGGTGACGCGGATGATGTACCCGTTTTTCTATGATCCGACGTACATTCTGGTGCTGCCGGCGTTCATCTTTGCCATGTACGCGCAGGCGCGGGTGCAGTCTGCCTTCACGAGAGGTATGAACATCCGCTCCCGCGCGGGAGTTACAGGAGCTGAGGTGGCCGGCAGGATTCTGGCCGGCAAGGGCGTGGATGTTGCTGTGGAGCAGATCGGCCGACCCATGGGAGACCATTTCGACCCGCGCAGGGGCACGGTACGCCTGTCGCCGCAGGTTTATGCGGGAACGTCCATAGCCGCGCTGGCCGTGGCCGCGCACGAGACGGGCCATGCCATCCAGCACAGCGAGGGCTACGCTCCGCTTTCGGTCAGGGAAGCCATTCTTCCCGTGGCGAGCTTCGGTTCGACTATGGCTCTGCCCCTGTTCATACTGGGTATGATTTTGGGCAGTCCCCAGATAAGCCAGTTCCTGATGACCTTGGGGATATGGCTGTTTGCCGGGGCCGTGGCGTTTCAGATCGTAACGTTGCCGGTGGAGTACAACGCAAGCCGGAGGGCTATGGCGATGCTCACCGACGGCGGCTACATCACGGATGCCGAGATGCCTCAGGTGAAAAACGTGCTGAACGCTGCTGCGCTGACGTATGTAGCTGCTGCGGCCGTTGCCTTGACTCAGCTACTGCGGCTCTTGGTGCTGAGGGGAAGCCGGCGTGACTAAGCGTCCAGATTTCCGCGCGGCTTCCGCGAGCGGCAGGGACCTTGCGGTGGAGATCGTGTACATCTGCGACCAGGACGGCGCGTTCGCGCACGCCGCCTGGTCGCGCGCTTTGTCGGGCCGGAATCTTGACATGCGTGAGCGCCGCCTCGGAATGGAGCTGGCTTTCGGCTCAATACGCCGAAAGAAGACTCTGGACTGGTGTATTGCCAAGGCAGCCGGGCGGTCGGTTCACGACATCGATCCCCTGGCTCTTTCGCTGTTGCGCATCGGCGCCTACCAGCTCCTCTTCATGTCGCGTATCCCGGCGCACGCCGCGGTATCCGAGTCTGTGGAGTCTACGCGCCGGCTCGGGCACCCTAGGATCGCTGGATTCATCAATGCAGCGCTGCGCCGCATCGCGTCGCCCCGGTTCGATCCGGGCTTCCCTGGCATGGCCGCGGACCCAGTGAAATCGCTCGCTGTCACACTGTCTTATCCTGAGTGGCTTGTGGAATCATGGATCGGCCAGTTCGGGCTGGAGGCCACAGAGCGCATGCTCAACGCGGGCAACGAACCGCCGGCCGTAATGTTGCGCGCCAACACTCGGCGCGTGAGCCGTGACGAATTGGCGGAGAGGCTGGGCGGCGTTGCAACCGAGCCCGGGCGGTATGCCCCCGAGGCGCTGCGCATCGTAGGCCCCATAGAGTCGGTGGAATCATTGCCCGGGTTTGCCGAAGGGCTCTTCTCAGTGCAGGACGAGAGCTCGATGCTGGTTGCCCATGTGTTGGGGCATCCTCGTGTTGTCATAGACGCGTGTGCCGCTCCCGGAGGAAAGGCCACGCACATTGCCGAGCTTGCGCGCGATGAAGCTCGGGTTGTTGCATGTGATATCTCAGCACTCAGGGTCGCGCTGGTCAGAGAGTCGGCGCTGCGGCTGGGGCTTCGGTCAGTCGAAGCCATCGAGTGCGATGCCCGTGAGCTGCCGACGGAGTGGGCAGGGAAGGCAGACGCGGTGCTGGTGGATGCGCCATGCACCGGGTTGGGCGTTTTGGCGAGGCGCGCCGACGCTCGCTGGCGAAAAGGACCCCGAGATATCGCGAAGCTCGCGCCAGTGCAGGCAGAGATCCTGGCCGCTGCGGCCGCGTGCGTCGCCCCAGGAGGCGCGCTTGTCTACAGCACCTGCACCGTGGGGAGGGCGGAGAACTCCGACCAGGCGGAGGCATTTCTTCACAGCCACCCCGACTTCCGCCCATCACCACTGGCGCCGCACATGCCGTCCGACGCAGCTCGGGCCCTCTGCGACGGGGATTCGCACATGCTTCAGCTTCTACCTGGCATTTCGGGAACTGACGGTTTCTTCATAGCGCGTTTCGTGCGACCTTCGGCAATGGCTCAGTAAGCCCGGGCGAAGTACACCCAAGAATCGGTGTCCTTTCCGCAGCGGATGCACCGCCCCGGCCTGGGCGATCTGCCCATGGGGATGCACCTGATCGTGGCGCCCGTCTCTTCCTTGATGGCGGCCTCGCACGCCTGCTCGCCGCACCAAGGGGCATCCAGGAACCCTCTGCGGCCCTCCAGTATCTTCTTGAACGAGTCATAGTCCTCGACCGTTCGCGTGTTGTCCTCCACGAAACGCTTGGCTTTCAAATAGAGCCCCTTCTGCACGTCATCAAGCATGTCCACAACAGCCGCTTCCAGTCCATCCATTGTCGCCGCCGTCTTCTCTCCTGTATCGCGGCGCACCAGGACCACCTGCCCGGCCTTAAGGTCACGGGGACCGATTTCCAACCTGATAGGCACTCCTTTGAGCTCCCACTCGTTGAACTTCCAGCCCGGCGAGTACTCCTCGCGGCAGTCGGCCTCAACACGGCATACCTTCGAAAGCCTCTGCTGAATATCGCCCACAGCCGACAGGACAGCCTCACGAGACGAAGCAGTCAGGATGGGGACGATGACTACCTGTACAGGCGCGACTCTCGGAGGCAGAGCCAGCCCGCGCTCATCGCCGTGGACCATGATGATCCCTCCGATCAGACGGGTCGACACGCCCCAAGATGTCTGCCACACATGCTTGAGCTCATTATCTTCGTCCAGGTAAGTGATGTCGAACACCTTCGCGAAGTTCTGGCCTAGGTTGTGCGATGTTCCGGCCTGAAGAGCCCTGCCGTCCGTCATCAGAGCCTCGATGCAGTAAGTGCGAACCGCGCCCGCAAACTTCTCCCTTTCGGTCTTCTGCCCGGCGACGACCGGTATGGCCAGGTCTTCAGTGAGGAACTGCCTGTAGACGTCCAGGATCTTCAGGGTCTCTTCCTCGGCTTCCTCGGCGGTGCGGTGGCATGTGTGCCCTTCCTGCCACAAAAACTCCGAGGTCCGCAGAAACAGGCGCGTAGTCTTTTCCCACCTGACCACGTTAGCCCACTGGTTTATGAGCACAGGCAGGTCCCGCCAGGACTTGATCCATTTGGCGTACATGTGGCCGATCACCGTCTCTGAGGTAGGCCGAACTACGAGCGGTTCAGGGAGCTCCTCGTTGCCCGCTTTCGTCACCCATGCCACTTCAGGCGCAAACCCCTCCACATGCTCGGCTTCCTTGCGCAGGAAGCTTTCGGGTATGAACAGGGGGAAGTAGGCGTTCTTGTGGCCGGTTGCCTTAAGACGAGCGTCAAGGAGAGACTGCATGTTCTCCCACAGCGCGTACCCGTGCGGCCGTATGACCATGCAGCCGCGGACTGGAGCGTAGTCGGCGAGCTCCGCCCTGAGGACCACGTCGATGTACCATTGTGAGAAGTCCTCTGTTTTGGATGCTATGTGCTGAACAAACCCTTCCTGGCTTTCCACAGCTGTATATTCCTCCTTAGCAATCAAAACGGCCTTCGCCCTCTGAGGGCGAAGGCCGAAACCTCCGCGGTACCACCTCGCTTGCCGCCGCGCGCCCGGGCGCGGCGACCCGCTCTTGCCCGCACCGGCCGACCGAATCGATGGGACGGCCCATGCCAAAGTGCAGGTCCCATCTAACGGCGGGAATCCGTCGGACTCATCATCCGCAGCTCCGGGGTGGGATGCTCATCAACTCGCGCGGCGGACCTTACAGCCGTGGATCCGCTTTCTTGACGCCGTAGTCGATTGCGGCCCCTTCATCGCCGGTTTGAACGTGATTTAGGTGTCTTTACGATAGCACACACCGTGAGGAAAAGCAAAGGGTATCGCAGCGTCTGTTGCGCGTCGTCGCGCAGCGCGGGAGTGAATACGCCCCAATTGAGCCGGACAGGTTAATCCCGAGCGGGCGAATTCGGGCCAGCTGCATTGTGCAGCGTGGGTCTTGTGTGATTGCCCGCAGCTGGCGTCTATTGGCGCTGTAGTGCGGGGGTAGTATGCGGGCACATTCGCGTCGCTTGGCGATCATCCTATGCGTTCTCCTGTCGCTGCTATTCCTAGCCGCTGGAGGGCTGTTCGGCGTCATCGGTCTTCGACCGGCCTATCTCCGCGTACTAGAAGGGCAGCAGTTCGATCTCAATCCCGGTGTCAACCTGTCCGGCTCGTTTGTCGCCGATCCCCCAGATTCGCTCTTGATCAACCAAGCCGCCGGAGGCAGCATCTCAGTCACCCCTACCAAGCCCGGGCGCGCCCGCGTTGAGTTCCGCCTGTTCAATGCCGTGGCAGTGCGACGCTTCGTTGTCGATGTCGTGCCCGAACTCAGGGTGGCGCTGGGCGGGCACTCCATCGGCATACTCCTGGCAAGCCACGGAGTGCGCGTGATAGGGCTGTACCCGGTCATCGGCATAGACGGCGGCAGGTATATGCCGGCGCGCGACGCGGGCCTTGCCGTTGGAGACATAATTCTGACGGTTGACGGGCGTGAGGTGTCTGACCCCGTCGAGCTCGAGACGGCTGTGAACTACGTGGCGTCTGTGCGCCGAGGGGTGCCCATCAATGTCTCGCGTGATGGGAAAGAGCGAGGGCTAGTGGTTGATGCTGTTCCAACTGATTCAGGGTTCAGGATCGGGGCGTATGTTCGCGACAATGCTGCGGGTGTAGGTACACTGACCTTTTGGGATCCTGGGAGCCTCCGCTTTGGGGCGCTGGGGCATCTGGTAACCGACAGCCAAACAGGAAGGGAGATCACTATCAGTGATGGACGGATTGTGGCCGCCCGGGTGGCTGGAGTAGATGCAGGAGCAGTGGGACGCCCAGGCGAGAAGATCGGCACTTTTGCCGGAGCGAGCGACAATGTGGGCGTGATTGAAGTCAACTCGTCGATTGGGATATACGGCAGGTTGACCGCGCCGCTTTCCAATCCTGCGTTCCCCGAACCCATCCCGGTGGCCCTTGCCTCCTCGGTGCACGAGGGGTCGGCAGAGATCCTCACGGTGATCTCCGGATCGACGATAGAGCGCTTCCGAGTGGAAATCACTAAGGTAACTAGGCAGGCGCGCCCGTCGGGGAAAGGGATGGTCATCCGAGTCGTCGACCCCAGGCTGATCGAACGGACCGGGGGGATTGTGCAAGGAATGAGCGGATCTCCCATAGTTCAGGACGGCAAGCTCGTCGGCGCCGTCACTCACGTCTTCGTTTCGGACCCGACAAGAGGGTACGGTGTGTTTGCCGAGTACATGCTGGATGCTGCAGGCATCCCAAAGGAGCTGCCGAAACCGCTGTCGTGGGCCGAACCACGTCAAAAAGCCCATACACGGGCTGATTTGGCACATCATATTATGTAGCGCCAGAGGGAGAAGCAAGCCTGCTTCAGCTGTGTATACGCCCTGACGGGGTTGAGAGGTGAGGCCTGTGCCGGAGACTAAGCCGGAAACGGACTCGTCTGCATTGCTTGCGCTGGAGAAACTCTCTCCGCGCGAGCGCGAGATCATAGGAATGGTAGCCCTCGGGTTGAGCAACCAGACCATCGGGGAGCGACTGTTCATCAGCGACAAGACCGTGAAAAACTACGTTACATCGATACGCCGCAAACTGTGTGTTGAGAACCGGATTCAGATCGCGCTTTACGCGATCCGCTGCGGGCTGGTTGACCCAGGAATCAGTCAGCAGCAATAGAGGGATACTGTGCCACCGCGTAGAAACAATGACCGCAAGTTCTTCGCGGAGGCTTTGCAGAATGCTTGAAAGCCGCATAAGCGTAGTGCTCGTGGATGACAATGTCGAGTTCACGGCGGTGGTTGAGGAGTTCCTCTCGCGCCAACCCGACATGGCGGTGATGGGCAGCGCGTACAATGGCAAGGCTGCCATAGAGCTGATTGAAGAAGTTCATCCCGATGTCGTGGTACTCGACATGGTAATGCCGCACCTTGACGGCCTGGGAGTCATTGAATACATTCAGGCCGCGGGCCTGAGGCGCCGCCCGCGGATTATGGTCGTATCTGCGATCGGCCTCGAGACTACCGCGGCAGGCATTCTGGCCGCCGGGGCCGATTACTACCTGGCGAAGCCGTTCGACTTGAGTGTATTGGCCGAGAGAATCCGGCGGCTCGCGGCGATCCCGCCGGATATCCGGCCGTCCGAACGGCCCAGCGTGCCTGCGCGCACTCCTTCGCTTGAGTTTGAAGCCAGCAGGGCGCTGCGGGAGATCGGCATTCCTGCCAACCTCAAGGGCTACGTCTACCTGCGCGATGCCATCATCCTCGCTCTCACTGAAGGAGACATGCCCGCCAGCATAACACATGTGGTTTACCCTGCCATCGCCAGCAGGCACAATACCACAGCGTCCCGGGTCGAACGGTCCATGCGGCACGCCATCGAAACTGCATGGACGCGCAGCGACATCAATACCCTAGATGATGTCTTTGGCCACACAGTAGACGCAGAGAAAGGGCGTCCTACCAACTCTGCCTTCATTGCCCGAATTGCGGACAAGATCCGGCTTGACCGGGCGACGACCAGATAGCGCGAATGCACAGCGGGTGAGGCGGAATCCTAGTAGCATGGACGCTTCAGACGAGAGCGGGGCGGATCATGTAGGCCCGATCGAAGGGCCGGCACAAGCGCCAACTGCGGTTACGGCCAGAGGGACGGCCCGCGTAGACCGCAAGACCAAACACCTCCTGGAAAGGCTGGCGCCCGGCGAGATTGCCGTAATATCCCACGCCGACATCGACGAGGTTTCGGCGCGCTCCCTGGCGGCCAAACGCCCGGCAGTGATCATCAACGCCGAGCCGTGCATAACCGGCCGGTATCGATGCCCGGGGCCGGCCATTCTGTTGGATGCCGGCGTGCCCATGCTGGACTGCGTTGGCGGTCAGATCATGGATTCAGTTGCAGATGGGGCACAGGTCCAGGTGTGCGGCGACCGCATCTCTACAGCCGGCAGGGATGTGGGAAGCGGGCGGTGCTTCACGCGCGAGCATCTGGCAGACGCTTACGCTGCCGCTGAAGAGAATCGCAGGGCAGAGCTTGAGAGGTTCGTCACCAACACCCTAAGCTACGCTCTTCAGGAGAAAGACATCATCCTGGGCGAGCTCGACATGCCCATCATCAAGACCCGAATTCGTGGGCGCCACTGCGTGATAGCGGTCAGGGGTTCGAGCTACGTAGAGGATTTGGCTGCTGTAAGCTCCTACATCAGAGAGGTCAGGCCAGTGCTGATCGGTGTAGATGGCGGCGCCGACGCCCTGCTCGACGCGGGCCTGGCTCCCAATATCATAATCGGCGACATGGACTCGGTCTCCGACAAAGCGTTACTATCAGGGGCTGAGCTGATCGCCCACGCCTACCCCGACGGCAGATCCCCCGCCTCTGACAGGCTCACCTGCCTGGGCCTCTCCCATTCAGTCTTCCGCTGCCCCGGCACCAGCGAGGATATTGCCATGCTTCTTGCCCACGAAAAGGGGGCATCTCTCATCGTCATGCTCGGTTCGCATTCAAACATGCTGGATTTCCTGGAGAAGGGCCGGCCGGGCATGGGCAGCACGTTTCTGGTCAGGCTGAAGGTGGGCTCGGTGCTGGTGGACGCCAGAGGAGTGAGCCAGCTCTACAGGGGAAGGCTACGTCTGGGGCATGTTGCAGGTATTGTAGCTGCGGCAGCTGTCCCTCTGGTAGCCCTGGCCCTGGCATCGCGGCCACTGGCTGGATTGGCCAGGCTGATCATCCTGCGCCTCAGGGTCGCTCTTGGGCTTATGTGACTACTTCGAAATGGGGCGGGCGTCATGATGAGCCTCAGGTATCACGTGGTGTCGCTGGCAGCGGTGATCGTGGCCTTGGGCATAGGCATACTGATCGGGGCCTCGGTAGTGGGGGACCGGGGAATGATGAAGCAGCAAGAGCTGTTGATCAGCCGGCTGGATGCGGATTTCGAGCGCCTGGTCAGCGACAGGGATCAGCTGCTTGCGGAGGCCGAGATGCTGCACAGATTCGCGCGGGAGGCCACGTCTCACCTCTTGGCAGGGAGGCTTCGCGGTCGGGCGGTGGCGGTGGTGGCCCTGCCGGGAGCGGGGGACGCCACTGGGGCAATTGCACAGGCGTGCGAGGCGGCCGGGGCTCAGGTGGCACTGGTTGAGTTCACACAGGATGCGCTGGCGCGGGCGGGCCCCGGCGAGGCCGAAGCATGGGCGGGAGCGGTCAGCTCGTCCGATCTGGCCAGGGTGAGGTCGCTTTCTGCTATGGGAGTGGCGAAGGTGAAAATGGCCGAGGGCACCAAATACAACTCTATGGTCGTGGCTGCAGCCCCAACCGTCAGCGAGGCCGGAATACGGATCGCCCAAGCGCTTGCGCGGGAGTCGGACCGGCGGGGAATCAGGGCGGTACTTGGGTGGACTTGCGCCGTATCCAACAGCTGGAATGCCGACTGGCCTGCTAACGCCAGCTTCGGTGCATTCTCGCCCGGGCCCG
>Ga0208459_1003047_pt1 | contig 13468 bp, 10 predicted proteins | sample AD_UKC087_MetaG_FD_184433 | JGI IMG/M metagenome (GOLD analysis project Ga0208459, IMG submission 184433) | Active sludge microbial communities of municipal wastewater-treating anaerobic digesters from USA - AD_UKC087_MetaG (SPAdes) (version 2) | ecosystem: Engineered > Bioreactor > Anaerobic >... | reverse complement strand
TGCCGGTACCGACCTGGTTCATAAACGAGGACCTTTCCAAGGTGGCGGAGTCGGTCAAGTACTGGAAGGGCGCAAACGACTGTGTCGATTACTCGGTCGTCAAGTCGAACTACTTGTACGGCAGCGCAGTATTCCCGCAGTCCGAGACCTCAGACGCATGGCAGACTGACTATACCGGACCGATCTCCAAAGTTGCTACGCTGCAGACGAAAGCGGCAATACTGGACCCCTCCTTCAGCAAGACAGTATACGGCTTCCTGACGGAGTATGTCCGCTACGACAACACCTCGGCATACGGAAACCAGCTCGCAATAAGGAAGCCTTACGGCGAGATCCACACAATGATGGTCAACGGCTTCCTGCGCGAATATATGGTCTATGTGCCCGAGTCGGCCGCGAAGCTGTGGCCGAATGGCGCTCCCGTGCTCTTTGTGTTCGCAGGGAACAGCCAGACCGACAAGGTCTACTGGTATGCGACCATGTGGTGGAAGGTCGCCGACGACGAGGGCGTCATACTGGTGATACCATGCGAGCAGTACAGCTCGAACTCCACGGTCGTCAGCCACAAGGACACGGACATGTTCTACGAGCAGCTGGCGCTCATGGTGAAGAAGTACTACAACGTCGATCCCACCAGGTTCTATGCGACAGGCCAGTCGGCAGGGTCTATGGCCGCCATGGGCTTTGCAATCACCAACCCTGAGTACTTCGCCGCCATAGCCAGCACCTCAGGCCTTGCTTCCCCCGGAGGCACCGGGATGGGCACGGTCCCCGCAGAGCGGGCCAAGAACAAGATGGTCCCCGTATACGCGATAATCGGCGAGGGAGACATAGCTGACTTCACAGGCACGCTTTGGGACGACAAGCAAAACGGCCTGGACAAGTGGGCGGCATACCACCTGAACGCAAACGGCCTTGAATTAGGGGATGGCTCGAACGTAGAAGTCAACGGAAGGTTCACGACTTATACTTGGCTGAACGAACAGGGCTTCCCGGTTATGAAGCTGGGGCGCACGGCCTACCGCGCGCACAACAACATCATGGCGGAATCCCCGATGCTGTGGGACTACCTGGAACACTGGTCGATTAAGGACGGGATCCGTTACTACAGCGTGACCGTGCCAGTGCCCGTCATCGAGAAGTGAGGTCATAGGATTAAGCAGCCTTTGGGGCCTCTATGCTAGGTCCTGGGGAGGTCAGAGATCGAATAAGATTTCGATGGGAGGTATCTCTAATGTCCAGGAATCTGATAAGACGGGTAGCGCTGATGGCTTTATTTGCAATGCTGCTGACGATGGGCGGCAGCGGAGCCTTCGCCGCCAGCAGGGCGCTGACAAGGGCCGAGTTCGTGGCCATGATCTCCAACTATTTCGCATGGCCCCATCCGACCGAGTACAACGACATATGGAAGGCGCCTCTGAAGCAGTTCAAGGACGTCAAGACGACTGACAAGTTCGGCAAGCAGATAGAAGTGGCATACGAAGAGGAGCTGATTGAACCTGACGCCGCAGGCAACTTCTATCCCGAAGCGTTGATTACAAGGCAGGATGCGGCTGTAATCTTCGCAAAGGCGTTCAAGGTACCCCTAGTCGAGGACGACGCTGTTGCAGGCTTCGTCGACGGCAACCTCGTCAAGACATCAGCCAGGCCTTACATCAACGCCCTTTTCGCGCAGGGGTACATGATCGGAAAGTCCCCCACTGTATACGGTCCTGACGACCCTATGACGGAAGCTGAGGCGAATACGGTATTCAAGAGGATCACCAGCAGCAGGGTGTCCCCGGTGCAGGCGGTCCCTAAGACCAACGCGGTGGCCCCGAGGCGCTACGTGAAGCTCTGGTGCCCGACGCCTGGTGCCGTAATCCACTATACTACCGACGGGACGGTGCCGACGGTCGACAGCCCCGTCTACACTGTAGCTACCATGGGCCACAGGAACGAGATGCTGTCCAGCGCGCAGCTTCCCAGGAGGGACGTAGTCTACAAGGCCATAGCGGTGAAGGACGGCATGGTCGTAAGCCCCGTCCAGACGTTCATATGGAAGCTGTACAGGCCCTTCATAGACGAATTCAAGCACGACCTGATAATGGAGAAGACGGCTACCAGCCCCGCGGTGTACCGCATCTACAACGACTCGGAGTCTGTCCGTCCGATGGCATGGTACATAGAGGGTAGGGACAGCGGGATCGTGTTCGACGCACTCCAGACTTCGGTCACGCAGAAGAACCTGAAGGAGTACGTAGACAAGAACATGGCGACCAAGCCCTACATACTCATAGTCGGCCATACCCATGGAGACCATGCTGCCCAGCTGCCCAATTTCCTAAAGGCCGGCGTCGAGTGCTACGTCAACAAGAGGGGCTGGGCATCGATTGGCGCATCATCCCAGATGGGCCCGGCACTCGTGTCGCTGCTTCCCGACCAGCAGAAGATAAAGAACATCGACGAGGGCGACGTATTCAGCTTAGGCAACTGCACCTTCAGGACGTTTGCCCTTCCAGGCCACGCCAACTGCAACATCATAATCCAGGATCCCGTAAACGGCCTGATCTTCGCTTCCGACATCTACGGCTGCACCAGGGCAGGCTCGGCAGACAACGTGGCGGTCCAGCAGGTGAAGGCGGACTTGCTGCTGTCGATGGCTCAGCAGGTGTACTCCGGCTACAAGAAGGACGGCGGCAAGACCACATGGCTGTTCACAGGGCATGACGAATCGCCGCTCGGCGACATCAACCTCAAGCTGTTCGAGGCGGCGCTGCAGCAAGTCGTGGACTTTGGGGAGGCAGGATGCTCCCCCACGCTGCGCGGCAACAACGACGCCCCCAACAGCAGGACGACGCTCATAGGAGACATGTGGAAAGACGGGACCAACTGGATGTCCCTCAAGCTCATAGGCATCATGGGAGACAACTCCGAGTACCTTACCGCGTCTCCGATCAACTATAACGGCAAGGACGGCCATCTGAAGTACTCGGTGCTGAGCAACATCGAATTCGAGGGCGGAGACCTGGTAGGTACCACACTTGCGTGGAGGGCGCCCGGAGCCGAGTTCACATGGGGCGGGGTGAAGATGACCGTTCCCAACTCCCTGCCCGACAAGTTCGACCCATGGACTTACGACTACAAGGTCGAAGTGCCGGCATCGGTTAGCAAGATTACGGTCACGCCCACCGCGATGTCCAACAAGATAACGTCGATGAAGCTCAACGGCAAGCCAATAGAGCAGAGGTCGGCCAATGTGGTCGACGTCGTAGACGGGACAGTCATCACAATCGAAGTGGTGGCGCCTGACCATGCTACGACGAGCACCTATACCTTCACTGTGGTGAAGAAATAGCCATTGGTAAGCTTAAAGCCGGAACAAAGGAGGGGCTGCATCTGTGCAGCCCCTCCGCTTGTGTGTCACTATTTACCTTAAGGCATGCGACTTCGCAGATAGGCTATGCTGTCCCTTGCGATTGTCACGGGATCCGGCTTGAAGTCGAAGACCTCTACCGACACGTACCCTTCGTAACCTGTATCGACGAGAGCCTTCATTATTGGTGTAAAATCTACGTTTCCGGTCCCCGGGCCCCTTAGGTTGGAATCGTTGGCGTGGAAATGACAGAACCTGCCCGAACATTTCCTCACCATGCCAGCCACGTCGTCAGTCTGGGCGCAGATGCTTTTTACATCCAACATGAAGCCCACGCCGGGGCTGTCGACCTCTTCGGCGATCCTTGCCGCCTCTTCCACCGTTTCCATCAGATTTGTCATGCTCGGCGGCAGCGGCTCCAGGCAGAACTTCACTCCCCGCTCAACGGCCCTGTCGCCTATGCGCCTGAGTACGCCGACGAGCTCCGACTCGGCTTCGGCCCGCGGTTTCCCCGAAGGGACGTTCCTCTGGGAAGGAGAGCCGAAAGTAAGGACCTTGCCGCCGATGTCCGAACAGAAATCCACCTGGTCAATAAGATATTCTGCGGTGAACTCCCTGACCTCAGGGTCCGGGGAGAAAAGCCCCATGCCTGACGGTTTAACCAGCAGCCAATGGGTTCCTACGACCTCCAGGCCGCATTCCTCAGCCGCTTTTGCTATCCTCGCCCTTTTGCCCGCGCTTATGTCCCTTACGTCGTCGGAGAAGGTGTACGGGGCTATCTCTATTCCGTCATAACCGAGGTCCTTTGCTACCTTGCAGACGTGCTCCCAGGCCCAGCCTTCGAACATCTCGTTGCAGAGGGCGAACTTCAAGAGGTCAGCCCCCTCTCCTTGAGGATGCGGTCCCATGCCTTGAGGCAATCTATCGACGCCTCCTCGCCACCCTCCGAGAAGGAATAGCCCATGGGCCTGTGCAGAAGCTCGGTAGATATGGCAGCGGCCCTCCTGTAGTGCGTCTCCAGCGACGCCCATCCCCTGTATCCGTCCTTTACCAGCCTTTCGAACAGCGAGGCGAACCCAACGTCGCCCTCTCCGACTATTGCGGCCTCGGGCTTGCCGTCCTTTCCGCGCCTTTTCACGTCCTTGACATGCACATGGCGGATCCAGGGCCTGATCCTCTCGTATCCGTCCGGGAAGGGGGCTTCGCCTTCCGCGTCGTATATGTTGTTCCCTGGGTCGAAGAGCGCCTGTATGTGCTCTGAAGCCACTTGTCTAAGGATGACTTCGAGCTTCTGCGTCGTACCTGCCGATGTCGCCGGGTCATATTCGATGACAAGCAGCTTGCCCCGCTTGGCTATGGCCCTTTCCGCTATCCTGAGCTTCTTTACGATCTCGGGGACGCTCTCGTCGAACGTCCCTTCAGCCCAGAAAGTGAAGCCCCTTATGAGCTTCGAGCCGAAGAGGTCCGACATGTCCATGCAATGTTCCAATATGGCAAGGTGGGATTCGAAATCGGACTGGGAATAGAGCCTGCATTTGAAAACGGGCGCCGCTATGCAGGGCATCTCAAGCCCTGCCCTGTCGAGCTGCCATTTGATGGTCCTAAGCTCCTCATCGTCCAGTTCGTGCGGCGGCTTTCCCCATACCGAGCGCAGCTCTGCGCCGTCCATCCCGTATTCCTTCATGACCTTGATGGCCCTTGGCATGTCCTGGGAGATCTCGTCCGTTATGACTGCTCGTTTGAACATCTCAACCTCCGGTCAGGGTGTTTCGCATCAGGCTGCCTTCTTCGTCCCTTTCCTTATGAGCCTCGCTATTAGGCCGGGCAGCGGGCTGCGCGAGATTATGACCAGCAACGTAAACGCCCATAGCACCAGGCATATAGGCCTGGTGAAGAAAGGCGCTATGCTTCCGCCCCTTAGGATGAGGGCCCTTCTTAGGTTCTCGTCCGCCATCGGCCCAAGTATGAAGCCCAGCACCAAAGGAGCCGCAGGGAAGTCGTTGCTGCGCATGAAATAGCCGATCACTCCGAACAGCAGCATGAGCTTCACGTCGAACATCCTGCCGTTGATTGCGAACGAGCCCACTGCGCAGAGCGTGAAGATTATCGGCATGAGGATGTTCCTTGGGACCTGGAGGACCTTCACGAGCGGCCTTACGAACGAAAGGCCCAATATCGTCATACTGAGAGTTGCAAGGAAGAATATGGCGGTGACTGTGGCTATGAACTGAGGCTGCTCTATCGGAAGTAGCGGGCCCGGCCTTATGCCGTGCAGCCACATCGCCGCCAGGAGCACGGCAGCGGGGGCGCTACCGGGGATGGCCAGCGTCAGCACCGGGATGATGGCCCCGCCGATGCAGGCGTTGTTGCCTGTCTCTGATGCTATCAGCCCTTCGTATGAGCCTTTCCCGAACTCCTCGGGCTTCTTGCTGCCCCTCTTGGCGAAGTCGTAGGATATCCAGGCCGCGGTATCCTCGCCGACGCCTGGTATGGCCCCTACTATTACGCCGATGACCCCTGATCGTATGATGGTCTTCCAGTATTTGAAGATGTCCTTCATCTCGGGCAGGATCCTGGCCACCTTGGTCCTGACCGTGTAGTCGACGGGCAGCTTCATGACCCCGATGATCTCAGATACCCCGTATACGCCGACGAGCACAGGGATCAGCGAAAGGCCGCCGGTCATGTCGACCACGCCGAACGAGAACCTGGCGTATGCCTGGATCGATTCCTGGCCGATCTGGGACAGCAGCAGACCGAAGATGCCAGCGATCCATCCCTTGAGCGGGTCTTTCGGCGCCGTGAGGTTTCCGCAGATGATTATGCCGAATATCGCAAGGACGAAGAACTCCCAGGATTTGAAGCTCAATGCGATGTCGCCGAGCATCGGCGAGAAGATCGCAAGGCAGATTAGTCCGAAGAACGTGCCGATGGCCGAGCTTACGGTCGCAAGCCCTATCGCATATCCGGCTTTCCCCTGCCTTGCGAGGGGGTTCCCGTCGAGGCATGTCGCAGCGTTCGCCGGCGTGCCGGGTATGTTCAGCAGGATTGCCGACCTCGAGCCGCCATATATGGACCCGACATAGACGCTGATGAGTATCACTATGACCTGGTCGGTCGCGAACCTGAATGTCAAACCGGTAAGCAAAGCCACGCCCATAGTGGCGGTAAGGCCGGGCAACATGCCGATTATTATCCCGAAGCCGGTGGCCCAGAAGGCGTTGAAGAGCGTTTCAGGCGTCATAAGCTTGAAAAATTCCGAAAAGAACGCAGACAGGCTCATTTATCTTGCCCCCTTTCCCGGCTACGGTAACACTACGAGGAATACCTTCTCGAACACCAGCCAAACGCCCACGGAAGTGGCGGCGCCTATCAAGAGTGACTTTATCACCCCGCCGCCCCTGAATACGAAAATGAAGACCGAGACGAACAACCCGGTGGAGAGGAGGTAGGGGAGCCTCCCCAGAAGGAGGAAGACATAGACTGCAGCCAATCCTATCGTAAGGGATATCCTTTTCCATCCTGGCTCCGACTTCATGGCTTCGCCCTGCCCCTTGTTGGCGCCGGTCCCATCTTCGTCGGCCTCCATTATCTTGGTGTCCTTGGCCGTCAGCTCCGCGAGGGATCTATAGAAGCCCTTGGCGTAGAGAGCCCTTAAGATGAGGATTAGCCCGGTCTGAAGGAGAAGGACGGACAGTATGAGGGGTACCAGGCCCGGGGCCGCGAAAACGCCCCACTCGGATTCATGCCAGGGCATCATCAGGCTCATGACGCCGAAGGCGCCCGCTATCGCAATAGTGATTATCCCGAAGATGATGTCGGACTTGCGCATGGGATCACCTCTGAACGGACGCGCGGCGGTGTCTCCGCCGCGCGTCTATTGAACCGCCTATGATGTTACTTCAACCTTGGGATTCCGAAGTTGTCCGGGCTCTTCTTTATGACTCCGTTGTCGTAGAGCACCCAGCAGATGAGGGATGCTGCCCGGTCGGATATCTTGTCAGCCTCTTCTCCGTAGATGCAGACCGGCTTTGCTCCCTTGCTTATCGCGAAGTCCTTGACAGCCTGTGTGTTGCAGGCGATTTTGAAGGCCTCGATTATGCCCTCGTTCGCTTCGGCGGGGATGTCCTTGGGAGCGAAGAGGCCGAAGTACGAGCCCACCGTGGGCAGGTTGGGTATCCAAGTCGTGATTGCGGGTATGGTGCCGTAACCCTGTACCTCGAGGGGGTCCTTGTCCATGACTGCCAGCGCCCTCAGCTGCTTTGCCCTGAGCATCTCGACGACTTCCATGGAAAGCTGCATGACCACTTCGACTTCGCCCGACACGGTTGCCGTGACCGCCGGCGCTCCGCCTGCGTATGGCACATGCGTGTAGGCCAGCCCTGTCGCCGCCTTGAAGAACTCGGCAGCCTGGTGCCCGCCGGCGCCGACGCCAGCGGAGCCGACTGTTACCTTCCTGGTCTTCATGACAGCCAGAAGGCCGGGTATGTCCTTGATGGGGGAGTTGTAGCCGACGCAAATCACGTTCGGCGTGAAAACCGCCAGGTAGCTGTTGTATTCCTTGTGGCTGTTGGGCAGCAGCTCCATGCTCTGGTAGGTGACGATGGAGTTCGTCGCGTTGCCGCTTAAGGTATATCCGTCATGCGGAGCGTCGAACATGTTTTTGGTCCCGATGGCGCCCGAGCCGCCTGGTGTGTTCGTGATGCTGATTCGCACCCCCAGGGGCTTCTCCATCTCGGATGCCACCATGCGGGCGGTCAGGTCGGAGGCTCCTCCCGGGTTCCAGGGTACTATGATGTTGAGGTTCTTGGTCGGCTTCCATGCCGCCATCGCGCCTGATGCGAGAATAAGGACCAATGCGAGGGTCGCTGCGATGCGGAATGCTGTTCTCTTCACTTACGGACAACTCCTCTCGTTTTTTGGCTCATTCTACACGGCTGATTTCCTCAGGTAGTCGGGCCCCGTTTCCACGCACGAATCACAGGGGAAGCTTCACGGGCCCTCCTGTCTTGGACGAAATGTATATCGCATTGATTATTTCTACGCTTTTCCTGCCTTCCCTGCCTGAGACCGACGGTTCTTTGCCGCTTAAGATTGATTTCACGAAGTCTTCTATCTGCAGCCGGTGCCATGTGCTGTCGGTCTGCTTCGGGTCGGACGCCGTAGACTGGCTCACGACAGGAGCATAGTATTTGAGCGCCTCTTCCGCCAAGGCGGCCGGCGCGTCCTTGAGCTGGAAGTCAGATATGTAATCGCCCACTACTATGACCGATCCCTTGGTCCCGTGTATCTCCAGCTTCATGGGGTAGCCGGGATATACGGAGGTGGTGCCCTCTATGACTCCCATCGCGCCGCTTGAGAACTTCAGTACTGCGACCGCAGTGTCCTCCACCTCTATCCTGTCATGGGCAAGCGTGCCCGTCACTGCGGTGACCTCGGATACGTCGCCCATAATCCATTGCAGTAGGTCGACTGCGTGTATGCCCTGGTTCATGAGGGCTCCTCCGCCGTCCAGCTGCCATGTGCCGCGCCACGGGGAACCGTCGTAGTAATCCTGGCTCCTGAACCACTTGTTGTATGCATCCCCAAGGACCATCCTGCCCAGATGGCCCTCCTGGACGAGCCTCTTTACGAACTTCCAGGCCGGCTTGAACCTGAACTGGAAGATGCCCGAGCATTTCACGCCCGTCTTTTCGCAGGCCCTGAGGATGTCGTCCACCCTCTCCACCGTTATCTCCATCGGCTTTTCCATCAGGACATGCTTGCCCGAAAGTGCTGCTGCCACCGCGAGGTCGCGCCTTGCGCCCGATGGCGTTATGATGGAGACCGCATCGATGTCTCCCCGGGCGATGACCTCGTATGGATCCTTGAACATCTCGCATCTGAACTCCTGGGCGATATGCATCACCCTGTCGGCTTCAGGGCAGGCGACGGCAACCAGGCTTGCGTCCGGTATAGCTGAGATCGCCTCCAGGTGCATCCTTGAAATCGCCCCGCATCCGATGACCCCGAAACGAAGCGCCATGTGTGTCACTCCAATCCTGCAATATTGACATAATTATAGAATCGATGATAAAGTGCTGTCCAGAAAAACGTTTTTCCTTGCGTCCTTTGTGAAAGGAGGCACAGCTCTTGGGATATTTCAACTCTGACCGCCCGACGCTCAAGGACGTGGCCGTCAAGGCCGGCACTTCGATTGCGACGGCGTCCAACGTTATAAGCGCCAAGAAGGGCAAGTTCGTCAGCGAAAAGCTGAGGGCAAAGGTCCTCGAAGCGGCTGAGGAACTTGGCTATCTGCCCAATGTCATCGCAAGGTCCATGAAGGGCAAGAAGAGGAACATAATTGCCATGCTTGTCCCGGAGCTGTACAACTCCATTTACATGAGGATGGTGGTAGGGGCTGAGAGGTACGCGACGGAGAAGGGCTACCTCATGCTACTGTGCAGCACACTCTACGACCCGTCGCGGGAGGAAGGCTACATGCAAAGCCTCATCGCCCAGCAGGTGGACGGCTTCCTGCTCGCCGTGTCGCTTTCTGGGGCCGTGATGGCCGAGAAGCTCGAAAGGCTGGGCATCCCCTATGTGATCCTGGACACGCCATTCTTCGCGTCCAGCTTCCCGTACGACAGCGTGGCCTTCGGCGGAGACAAGGCTGTCATCATGGCGCTGCAGCACCTGTACGACAAGGGGCACAGGCGGATCGGCTATGTAGGCAATGTGACAGGTGAGCACAACGAGAGGAACGAGGCGTTCAGAAAAGGGGTAAGGATGCTTGGCCTGGATGAGAGAGAATGCCCTTCCCACCTCGGATACATGAACGACGAGGACTGCGAGAGGATGATGAAAGAGTGCATTAAGGAGTCCAGATGTACGGCAATCGTCATCGGTCACCATATGGTGGCGGAATCCATAGTAAGGCAGATGCGGAGGCTTAACATCCAGGTCCCCAGGGACATATCGGTCGTGGTAGTCGGCAACCCGATATGGACCGAAATGGCAGGCCCGGGGTTCACGGCAGTAGAGCTTCCGCACCCCGAGATGGGAAGGCTCGCCGCCAAGATGCTGATAGACAGGATAGAAGGGCATGCCAGCGAAAAGAAGCAGGTATGGCTCCAGTCGGAGCTCATCGAACGGGCATCGGTCGCAGACCTTAACGCAAGACAGGGCAGAAGCCAGGAATAACTCGTGCAGGGGTGACGGCATGCACGTACTGAGCCTTGAGGTCAGCACCTCCTCGGCGAAATGCATATTGTATTCTGCGGTCCGGGGCGTGCTCCATTCGGAGACGGCCCATTACCCCGAGGAGTCGTCCGACGGCATGACCCAGGATGCCTACGGGATAACTGAAGCTGCCTACCAGGTCCTGAGGAAGGCAGCTTCAAAGGCTTCGGAGCTGGGAGTAGAAGTCGAAGGCATAGGCCTTTGCGGAACCTGGCACAGCTTGCTGCTCGTGGATGAAGGTCTCAAGCCCGTGGGCAGGATCAGGACATGGGCGGACCTTTCGGGGGCAGATGCCGCAGCTGCGGCCAGGGCCAGGGGTGAGGCACAGGGCTATTACGAGAGGACGGGCTGCGTCCTTCACGGTATGTACCCGTGCTGGAAACTGGCCTGGCTGACAAGTCCCGGGCAACAGGGGCTGAAAGGCGCTTCCTACGTGATGAGCCAGCTGGAATGGCTCTACATGTCGCTTACCGGGGAAAGGGCGGCTTCGACGTGCCTGGCATCGGGAAGCGGGCTTATGAACGCCCGCACGCTGGGATGGGACGATATGGCGGTCGCGTCGGCCGGGATAACGAAGGGCATGCTCTCTCCCCTCAAAGACCTGTTCCATATGGGCCGGCTCTCCCGGGCCGCAGCGGGGTGCTGTGGGCTCAAGGCGGGGCTTCCCGTATCCGTGGGAGGCGCGGACGGAGCGATGAACCAGCTTGCCGTAGGAGGCTCGGACGCAGGCGTAATGTCGGTATCGGTCGGGACCAGCGGCGCTTTAAGGAGGCTTTCGCCGGTTCCTATGATTGCGAAAAAGCCCTCAACATGGTGTTACAATGTGTCATCGAAGGCCTGGATCGCGGGCGCTGCCGTCAACAATGCCACCAACTGCCTGGACTGGCTGATCAGGTCGCTGGGGAAGTCTCCCGGGGACGTGCGGGCCTATGAAGAGCTTGACTCGGCGGCGTCTTCTGTCGACAGGGAATCCGCCCCGATATTCCTTCCGTTCATTTTCGGCGAGAGGTGCCCAGGCTGGCAGGAGAACAGAAGGGGAGGGTTCTACGGCATCTCCCCGAAGCACGGCCCGGGGGCACTTTACTATTCGATTCAGGAAGGCATACTTTTCAACATGCTTCAGTGCTACAGGATACTCGAAAGCCTGGCAGGGGAACCGGGAAGGATTGTAATCTCCGGCGGCATTACCAGGTCGGACAGTTGGGTGAGGATGGCGGCCGACATACTCGGCATGAGGCTCGAGGCCACCGGCGCCGCGAACGACTCGACTGTGGGGGCGGCCCTTGTGGCGCTTGCGGCCCTTGAGGGCAGGGACGGCCTGGGCGAGGTGGACGCAGAGCCGTCTGCCGTGTACCTTCCGAGGCACGAGAACATGGGGCTTTTCTCGTCCAGGTATGAGAGGTACCTGGAGCTATACGAAGCGACAAGCCCCAGATAGCGCTGGAGGCGGAACAATATATCCCCTGTCGGGCGGAGGTAGACATGGAAGAAGTAGCCATCAAGGCTGACGACATCGGCATAGACAGCATAGAAAGCTCGCTGGAGGGCTGGCTGGAAGGCAGGACGGCAGGGGTGAGGAAGGTGCTGCTGCTGCCGCCGGATTACACAAGGAGCATGTCTGCGGCGGGCCCCATCACAGCCATGCTCTACAGGATGCTCAAAGACAGTTTCGAGGTCGACGTGATGCCGGCCCTGGGGACCCATGAGAGGGTGAGCGACGAGGAGAGGCTGAAGATGTTCGGCCTGGAAATCCCCGCCGAGAGGTTCCTCGTGCATAACTGGCGCACCGAAGTGGCCGACATCGGGGAAGTGCCGTCGGCCTTCGTCAGGCAAGCCTCCGAGGGCAAGCTCGACTACCCTATAAAGGTCCAGGTAAACAGGCGGCTCGTCGACGGCACCTACGGGCTCATCATCTCCATAGGCCAGGTGGTGCCGCACGAAGTAGCCGGGATGGCGAACTACACTAAGAACGTGCTCGTCGGATGCGGCGGCAAGGAGATGATCGACAAGACGCATTTCCTCGGCGCGGTATATGGCCTCGAGAGGTTGATGGGGCGCGACCATTCGCCTGTGAGGCAGGTGTTCGATTACGCAGAGGAGAGGTTCCTCAAAGGTGTCCCCCTGCAGTATTTCCTCACAGTTGTAAGGCAGGAGGGGGGAAGGGGGGTAATCAAGGGGTTCTTCGCCGGCAGGCAGAGGAGGCTCTTCGAAGAGGCGGTCGCCTTGAGCAGGGCCTACAACTTCGACCTCTTGGACGAACCGCTGGAGAAGGTGGTCGTCTACCTGGACCCGGAGCATTACAAGAGCACATGGCTCGGCAACAAGGCCATATACAGGACCAGGATGGCGATTGCAGACCGCGGGGAGCTCATTGTCATTGCCCCCGGGGTCAGGCATTTCGGAGAAGATCCGGGGATGGACAAGCTGATCAGGAAATATGGTTACAAGGGCACGGAATACGTCCTTGAGGCCGTGAAGCAGAACGAGGACCTAAGAGGCGGGCTATCGGCCGCAGCGCATCTTATCCACGGCTCATCCGAGGGAAGGTTCGGCATAACTTACTGCCCAGGTAAACTTACGAGGGAAGAGGTCGAAGGCGCGGGGTTCGGTTACATGGACCTGGGAGAAGCGCTGCGGAGGTACGACATAAAGGCGATGAAACAGGGCATGAACGACATGGGGGCGGAGGGCAGGGTCTTCTATGTGGCAAACCCTTCACTCGGCCTGTGGGCACTGTCGAAGCATTTCGAGGCCTGACGCAAGGCCGGAAAGGTGGAACTGGCATGGGTTATGACATAGGCCTCATCGGCCTCGGGGTGATGGGGCAGAACCTGGTCCTGAACATGGCCAGGAACGGCTACAGGGTATGCGTATACAACAGGACTGCGTCTG
>Ga0208459_1003044_pt1 | contig 13481 bp, 8 predicted proteins | sample AD_UKC087_MetaG_FD_184433 | JGI IMG/M metagenome (GOLD analysis project Ga0208459, IMG submission 184433) | Active sludge microbial communities of municipal wastewater-treating anaerobic digesters from USA - AD_UKC087_MetaG (SPAdes) (version 2) | ecosystem: Engineered > Bioreactor > Anaerobic >... | reverse complement strand
AGTAGCAGCCAATAGAGCAAGCAAATCGTCACAATCACCAGCTTTTTGAGTTAGGGTCTGAAAAGGAAATTGGACATTATCTATTTCACTGCCGGTCAAATTAGCTGTAGACATATCCGGAATATATCTGATACCATTAGCACTATAAAAACACCAAACCTGAACTGCGCGTTGGATATTTTTATTAAGTTCTCCCACGGGTTGAGTTTTGAAAAGTTGAGTGATATGAGTATTTACGAAAGTGCGCAAATTTACATCTTCAGGATTGATAAAACAAGCATACTGTTTACGATCTTTCCAGTCCATAGCATTGATACCCTGTGCCTGAATAATGGCACTTTTATAAGCAGCACCTTGTTTTTTGTTAAATATCCATTCAACCTCCAGATCCGCATTAAAAGTAGCGGAACCATTTTTGCAGATATCAAATATCCTGTTGTTGATAGGAGCTATAATATCCACGGTAAGTTCTTCACCACCCATTAAAGCCGGTATAATTTTCTTATAAGGACGATCTGTTATTTGGGGAATGGTTACAGTTACAGAAATATTCTCAATGGAAATTTCACGCGTATTATAAAGGGTAACGGTTCCAATAGGATTGGTTTTATAATATTCGCAGAGGGCGGGAAAGACCTTGTAAAATTCAAGTTTCTTAATTTCTATCTCATCTCTTGTTTCGTTATAATATTTCCTTGTTTCAGAAGTAGTTCTGGCTTTCTCCTGTAAAAGCTTATTATCAGGTGCATATTTAAGCGCAATTTGAATTTCTTTCCAGGCATCATCATAGCGTTGCTCTTTAATTAGTAAATCATGATAGAATTCGTGATAAGCAGTTGTGGTGCTATCAGAAGCAATATATTGATAGATATTATCCATCACCACTAACGCTTCCTTAGAATGCAATTCTTTTTCTAATGCCTGAGCATAGGCAAAACCGTATTTTACTTCAGCGGGCATTTTCTGATAAGCAATAGCATAATTCTTCGTTGCCTCATTCGCTTTCCGATTTTTAGCATAAGCATTTCCCAGACAATAATAAAATTCTGCTTCGTTAGGATTGAGCTGAATGGCATCTATATATTTATCAATGGCACTCGCATAATTTCCGGATGCAAAATAGCAATCGCCAAGAAGTTTTTGAATAACATCCGCACCCTGGTTATTGAATCGTTGCAAAGTTCTTAATAAAGAATTGATTGCGGTCTCATATTCTTTATTCAACATTTGCAGTTCACCCAGTTTAATATTATTATCCAGATTATCTTCCACAGCAATCAATTCCCGCATTGCAGATAAAGCATTGGCATAATTCTGCAGTTTTTCTTCAGCTAAGGCAAGATATCGGATTACTTCTTTATCGCGGTTAAAGTTAGCTAAATAGGAATTACAGAGTTCCTTCACTTTAGCATAGTTTTTATCCATATAATACAATGCAATCAGCTCACGCATAATATTTTGGTCATCGTTTCTCTTAAACTTTTCCAGGTAAGCAATACCCTGCTTATAATCCCCCATCATTCTGTATATTTCAGCTTTCCAGATGGCAGTATCTATCAGCACTCCCGTAATTTTTTCTATAGAGTCAATGCTGGATAATGCCTTTTCAAATTCGTTCCGACTGATATACATTTGAGCTTCCAAAGTATAATTCTGGACTAATTCTTCTTTAAAATTAACACCTGAAAAGATTTTAGAAGCTCTATCCAATGCTACTGCTGCATCTTTATAATTCTTATTCTGAGATAAATAACGGTAATAAGAATAAGCATCTTCAATTTCTTCCGAAGGCGGACCGCTTTTTCCATCAGCAGAAATTGACTGCACTTTATAGGTATTTATTTGTGTTTTCGGTTCGGTAATTACAAAACGCGGCTCACTAACTTTATATGTTACACTTTGAATTCCATTGTTTTCAATTACTAACCAATTTGATATCCCTTCTGCTGCATCCCAGGAAAGTTCTGCCTGTTTATTCTGATTTACTATAAAATGTATGGTCTGGGGTTTCTTGGGACTGAAGTAAAAAGTAAGTAGTCGTGTATTGACAGCCATTTTATCACAAATGTAAAGATTATTATCAGTTGGATTATAACGGATTAATTCAATTTCTGCAAAACCGGGGAAAATACCGTTAGCATTTTTGGTAAAGTACTGATGTTCTGTATTGTTATTATAAATAATGTTCAACTGCTGTGTTAATCCGTCAATATAGCCAATCCTGTTTTCGTATAAAACATCAAAAGTGCTTATTCTATTAGCTGAAACTAATAGTTTTAAGTTTTTGTCATCATCCAGGGACATCTTATAAATGGCCGAATTATTTGCCAGAAAATATAGTGTTTGACCACTAATCCGCAATAATTGAGGTTTTAAATTTTTGCTCTTAAAATCTAAATTAAGCATATGAGCAGAATTTTCATTAAAGATAGCAATCCGAAAATTATCCCTGTCTGCAATATAAATTAAACCATCGGAAGAAATGGCTATACTAACAGGCATATTTAATCGTCCATTCTGATTTCCTTTTCCGCCAAAGGAATCCATATAATCACCCGTTAATGCATTATAAATAAAAACCTTGCAGGATTTACTATCTACCGCATACAATTTATTATTAAAGACGGCAATAGCATCGTAACCTTTCACTCCTCTTTCCCCTTCGGTTACAGCATAAATATTAAAAATGTTGCCGTTATCATCTTTACAGGTAATGGCATCGGTGGTCTTTTTAGCTTTATTATACTGCACTGTGGTTGTATGAACATAATATTTTCTGCCGTCTTGAACAAGATAATCCTTGGCTTTCGGTGCAGTATTTTCCAACAATTTGGGTCGTATTGTAAAAGGAGGTTTTTGCAACACATTCATTGTAGAAAACTCGCTATCCAGATAGAGTTTAAGAGTTCGGACTTTGCTGTCCAATATCCCTAAAAGAACTTTTCCATTGTTATCTACTGTTTTGATAATAGTTGGCTGTTGAAAAGAAACCAGAGATACATTAGTATCTTTTGAACCCCAGGTTGATCGGGGAAATAGGCGTCCGGAAGCATCTGTCTTGCCAATCTTGGTACTCACAGCATAAATAACATAATACTCATTATATTGATTAATGGCAGAATCGGCAATTTTATCTACTTTGCTATCTGGAGTAGAAAATGTAAAGCTACCGCAGGGTTTAAGATTATGATCAAAATGCAGCATTGCCTGATTTCTACCTTTGTTTATCAGAATATGAATTACCTGGTCTTCTCCCAAACACATAGATATAGGTGCCATAACCGAAATTTTACCCGTAAACATACCTTCATTGGTAAAAGAAAGCAATTCATTTCGTCCTGCATCCAAAACATAAATAAAGCCCTGATAATTTACCAGAATGCGAATAGCTTTTTTAAACTGAACAGCTGGTGAACCCTTAAAAGATATAGTTCTTAAATAGTTGCCGTCGTATCCATATAAATAAATTGAGCTGGCTTTGGAATCCAGAATATATAAAGTTGTTTCATCTCCTGTAATATCATCCGCCTTGCTGGCATAAGGAAGTTTGGTAAATATCGGTTGCAAAAATTCTTTCTTGCTTGCATCCCATGCCTTAATTATACCTTTTGTATTATCTACACAATATGCAACACTACCCTGAAGATGAAAACAATCAACTCCAAAGGAATTAACCTTATCTGTAGAAACAGGAACTATATGCACCGGCTGAGGAATTGCTAATAGCGATACCCAACTAATCAAGATAATTGCAATCAGGAAAAGGGATTTTTTCATATTTACTCCCTATTTTTTCATAATCTAAATTATGTTATCTTCACACAGCATCAAATCTTAAAAACCTCCTTTTTCAAGAGGGCTTTAAGCCGACAAATCCATTTGTTTTACGCAGAGATAATAACCAGTTCTTCAACTTTATATCCTCCACTTTTATCTTTTTTCTTTTACTTCAAATTATCTTATTCTGTCAAGGAAAAAATTATCCTGTAAAAGCTCCATTTTTTTTAACAATATATTTGGAACGAAGTTAATTGTAAAAAAAAGCACCTTTTAGCGGATAACTCCTAATTGCATTTCTTAAGTATATTTGTAAGCATTTTAAACTTGTCTTCAATCCCAATAATACCGATGAATTAAAATGCATAAACATTTTTTCTGTCTTATATGGATTCCTGCTTTCATAGGAATGACACTGGACTTTTATTTCAAGATCTGATATAAAATATTTTTAGATAATTTCATTATCTATGGCAAATTGGAATTATTCACCTCATTTTTCCTCAACTGCATTGTTCAGGTCTATGCATTATCCGTATAAAATTGTTTAATGGATTGATTATCCTGAATAATCAGGATTCCTTTTTATTAAAAAAATAAAGCAGGGTGGCAATTGAGCAATTGCCACTCTGCACATTAGTAAGTGATAATTTTAATTATGCCTCAGCCATAAAAGGGTATTTGTATTCAATATCCGGAACAAAGTTTTCTTTAATAGACCTGGCTGAAATCCATCTTTGTAAATTTAACGCTGAACCGGCTTTATCATTTGTACCGGAAGACCTTCCACCTCCAAAAGGTTGCTGTCCAACTACAGCGCCTGTTGGTTTATCGTTAATGTAAAAATTTCCGGCACTATGCCGTAGAACATTGTTTGCTTCCAGAATAGCTTTTCTATCCTGAGCAAAAATAGAACCCGTTAAACCATAAGGAGAGGTCTTATCACAAAGATCAAGAGTTTTGCTGAAATCCTTTTCCGGATATACATAAACAGTTAAAACCGGACCAAAGATTTCCTCTTGCATAGTGCAAAACATCGGGTCTGTGGTTTTAATGAGAGTGGGTTGAATGAAGTAGCCAACGGAATCGTCACAATTTCCACCCCATATAATTTCTGCCACAGGTGAATTTTTGGCGTAATCAATGTAGTTCTTGATTCTATCAAAACTTTCTTTATCTATAACAGCATTGATGAAGTTGGAAAAATCCATAACATCACCCATTTTAACTGTTTCCAGCATTTCCACCATTTCTTTGAACCATTCATCGTAAATAGTATCCGGTATATATAAACGGGATGCGGCACTGCATTTTTGACCCTGAAATTCAAAAGCACCTCTTAAACAGGCAACTGCTAAGGACTTAACATCTGCCGAAGTATGAGCAAAAATAAAATCGTTGTGCAGTTCACTAAGTGCTTTTTTTAGCTTTTCTCTTTCACAAGAGCCGGGAGCATAACTATTCAGTTGCTCATTTTTAGGAACGGAAACGGTAATAAACATTTCTATCTCCTTTTAGTTTATTTCGTTATTTTTAGAATGAAAAGGAGAAATAGACATAGATGGACCAGGCACACCTATCCTGTGGCTCAATTCTTCACCTTTTCACATTGGAAGGCAAATCCGTTTTCAGATAAACCCTATCGGCTAACATCCCTGCCGGAGAAGTTTAGGACTGTTAGCTCGGTGACAAAACAACCTTTTAATTATGCAATATTATATCAAGTTATGTAAAATAGTTTACTCTATAAATCGCTATAGTTGATATACATAACTGGTTGAAATTATTGTTAATGAAAAAAGCCCGGCTGTGCAAAACCGGGCTTCTAATAGGGGATTTTTTTAAGTAGTTTAATTAAAAATTAAGCTGCAAGGAAACTCCGGTAGCATAGTTATTCACATCACTATCGTCATTTTTGCCCCAGGCACCGTAAAGATAAAGTTTCAACATATCTTTAACCAGCTGGGATTCTATGCCTCCATTCAGTTCCATTCCAAGGTCTTTTAGCCAGCCACCTGCAGCAAATAAAGTATGTTTTTCCGTTACCGGAAAACGAATAGAGCCAACAGCACTGATAAATGTCTCCTCATTATTGTGATATAACTCGTCAGTCCAATAAAGATTCAGTCCATCGTGAATGATATTATAGCCATAAATGAAGAGTCCGTTTTGGTAATATGAACAGTAAGGAACCAAACCATCCTCGGAGGCAATGAGAATATCAGCTCCAACTTGAATAGGAGTTACATCAATTTCTGCTTTTACAGCAGCGCCAAAACCTGTTTTATCAGGACCATCAATAAACTGATAACATACAAACGGATTCAAATCTAAAGTAGCAGGACCTGCAGTAAGAGTTACATAAGGCAGGAAAGATATTTCACCGTCATCGTTTCTATCATTATAGCCAATATAACTATTAAATCCCCAAACCACAGGAGAAGTTGCTTCCAGGGATGCAAGGAAGATTGTATAATCATCGTGAGCAAAACGGTTATTTTCCAGGTTTTTCAGCATTCCTGCTTGAGCTTTCATTCCCTCAATATCCGTATAAAGAATAACTCCCGCACCATAATGGTCTAAAACCAAACTACGATGATCCGCTAAATATTGTAAACCGGCTTTGATGTTGCTCTTTATGGCTGGCATATAATAATCCAGATAAAGTTCACTGGTTTCAATATTTATGCCACCTGTTCCGATGTTACCTCCGGTAGCATTATCACCCCAGGTAATTTCTCCAATTTCAATAGCCAACCTGAAATTTAACCCTTCCGTCAATTCTGAATTGAGACCCAACCTCAAACGACTGTCTATATGACCACCATCCTTTTTGTAATAATCATTATAGGCAGCAGCACGCGTAAGCATATCGGCATCATAATCAAAATTAATGGCACTTATAATGCTTATTAACAATAGGGTTGAGATGAAGGTAAGAATTTTTTTCACTTTTCTCTCCTTTTTTTATTTGTCTTTAATAATAAGATAATTCATTAACCTGCCAATGTCAAGTGAATAGCAAAAGAAACGCATTCGTCTAATCCGAAAATAAAAGCATTGAGTTGGCATTATAAGAGCATTAAAAATTATTTCCTGCTGGAATATTGTAGCAGTTCAAATCAATATAAACACATCCAAGAAGCTTTAAAAATTTCTCGTTCCATTGTAGTAATAATAGCATATACTTAAATTTCGGATGTCTATTGCCGAGCTATTTATGTTGCAAGTTGTAAAGGCAATTCGAATCATCTAACTATATCTAAATACTCCCGTCGGACTAACTATCACTCAGTTGAATGCTTCCACTCTTCAGCCATCCTGGAATGCTGTTGCGCAAGCAAATTCATACAAAGTTTTGGCTGCTGAGGATCCTAATTCTGCAGAACGGACAATAATTCTGGAAAATATAGCTGCAACCCAGCTAAATATTCAAATTTTACCGGAACAGCCATTTCGTTTCTACAAAGTGGTTGCAGTTAGATAATAATATCGGAAGATAATCTAAACTCTAATTTGCAGGGATAAACCACTGCTTGGTTTTATTAGCTATACTTACCAGATTAAGCATAACGGGAACTTCAACTAAAACACCTACAGTTGTAGCCAAGGCAACAGGTGAATCCGCTCCGAAAAGAGATATAGCTACTGCCACTGCAAGTTCAAAGAAATTGGATGCTCCAACTAAAGCTGCTGGTGCAGCAATATTATGGGGTAATTTTATTTGTTTGGTGAATATATAGCTTATAAAGAAGATTAAATAGGTCTGAATCGTCAGTGGAATGGCTATGAGGATAATATGAAGAGGATTATTGATAATAACTTCTCCCTGAAAAGCAAAGATAATAACAAGGGTAAGCAACAAACCGCTAATAGTAACATTATTGAATTTGGGAATAAAGGTTTTCAGGAAATAATCCTCTCCCCTATGTTTTATCACTGAATATCGCGTTGTTGCTCCTCCAGCTAAAGGAATAACAACGAATAAGATAACGGAGAGAATTAATGTATCCCAAGGGATTTTTATTCCACTAATGCCCATAAGTAATGCTACAATAGGTGTGAAGGCGACCAGAATTATCAAATCGTTTGTAGCTACCTGAACTACCGTATAAGCAGGTTTACCATTAGTTAAATGGCTCCAGACAAAAACCATCGCTGTGCAAGGTGCAGCACCCAACAAAATGGCTCCAGCAAGATAATCTTTTGCTAAATTTGTAGGTATAACAGATTTAAATACAATATAAAAGAAAAACCAGGCAATAGCATACATTGTGAAGGGTTTAATTAACCAATTTACAATCCAGGTAACAATTAATCCCTGAGGATTTTTACCTACATTTTTAATGCTGGCAAAATCAACCTTCATCATCATCGGATAGATCATTAACCAAATAAGAACGGCAATCGGAATTGAAACCTGAGCAAATTCAAATTTTCGCAGAAAATAAGGTATTTCAGGAATATATTTTCCTATTAGAACACCAACTGCCATACATATAATCACCCAAAAGGTTAGATACTTTTCAAAAAAACTGATTCCTTTACTTATTTCTGTTGTCTGTTGCATCTTATCCACCTTTTTGTTGTTATATTTTTTAAGGGGAGATTTTAAATTCATTAATAATTCTTTAAAGAATATTAGTATTGTGCATAGAATCCTGGCAAAATGTGTATCAATCTAAATTCAGTAAATTTAAGCCCAGTTCATCCTGTATTATTCTAATATTCTTTTCCAGGTTAGGAATAATAGGAATGCCTTGTTTACGCACTTTTTGCTCTATTTCGTATTCTTTTTCACCGGCTACATAGATTCTGTTTTTTCCGGGGAAAAGTTGGGAGTTTTGTAAGTCCTTGCAAATAGAAGTTGTTATTTTTTTAAAGTCCACCAAATCCGTGAAAAATTCAATATTAATAGCCATAAAGAAGTGTCCCAAACGGTAGGGAGCTGGCTTTCCGTTTTCATCTTCTCCCATTAAACCGTTCAAGTAATTTCCTTTTTGTAAGGAAGCGCAGAGAATTTCTACAGCAGTTGCCAGTCCATAACCTTTATGACTTCCGGTAATTTCTTCTGTTCCACCTAAGGGTAACATTGCAGCTTTTTGTTTTAGCAAATCAATCAGCAGACCTTTTGTATCCGTATAGGGTTTTCCTTCCAAATCAATAGCCCAACCGAGAGGAGTTTCTTTTTCCTCGCGAGCCAGTTGTTCTACCTTACCTCTTTGGGAAATAGAAGTTGCAGCATCGTATAAAAAAGGATAGGGTAAATCGGTAGGCGCTCCAAAACATATAGGGTTAGTCCCTAAAATAGGAGAAACACCATTTGTAGGGCAAATGGAAGGTCGGGCATTAGAAAAAACAAGTCCGATCATATTTTGCCGAATAGCCATTTCTGCATAATAACCGCAAATTCCAAAATGCGTGGAATTACGAACGGCAACAGCACCCAAACCATATTTTTCAGCTTTGTCAATTGCTGCTTGCATTGCTTTTTTACTTATTACTTGTCCCATTCCATTATTTCCATCCCAGACGGCAGTAGCGCATTTATCGCGGAGGACATCAATGTTAGTTACGGGATTTTGAATTCCGGCTTTTATACGATCATAATACATTTTTAGGCGGCCGATTCCGTGAGATTCAATACCTTTTAAATCACTGGCTATTAACACATCGCTGCATATTTGTGCATCTTCTTCTGGCACTCCAAGTTTAATAAATACCTCTTGCATAAAACTCTGCAGAACATCAACAGGCAAATATTTCATTTCTAAATACTCCTTATTTTTCTTCAAAAATAACAGCTTTCAAGGGAGGAAAACCATTAAAATTAACGCTGGAATAGCTTTGCGTGTAAGCACCGGTAGTAAAAATGTAAACTCTATCTCCGGGAACGGTTCCTTCGGGCATCCGATAACGATAATGCTCATAGAGAATATCCATACTGTCACAAGTAGGACCAGCTAATATAATCTCTTCCGCCAAACCTTTACGCGGAAAATAGATGGGGAATTTTATGGATTCATCAATGGTCTCAATTAAACCGCCAAATTTTCCTACATCTAAATACACCCATTGATAAAGATTATTTTTGGATTTACGAGCTACATTAATTACTTCGGATACAATCACACCAGCATCTGCAACCAGAGAACGACCCGGTTCCAAAATAATTTCCGGAAGGTTATCTCCAAAATCCTCTGTAATAAAACGCTGAATTTCCGTAGCATATTCCTGAATAGAAAAAGTGGGATCAACATAGTTGGCAGGAAAACCACCTCCGATATTAATCATTTTCAGTTCAATTCCTTCTTCGGCAACAGCATCAAAAAGATATTTACAACGAGCTACAGCATCGTCCCATTGCCCTATATCTCGTTGTTGAGAGCCCACATGAAAAGAAATTCCCCAGGGCTGTAAATTCATCTTTGCCGCTTTCACAATTAAATGATATATAGTATCAGGATGTGAACCAAATTTTCTGGATAGGGGCCAATCAGCGCCAGTTCCTTCCGTTAAAATCCGAAATAAGACCTTTGAACCAGGAGCATATTTTGCCAGGTTAGCAAGATCAAGCTTGCTGTCAGTAGCAAAAAGACGGACACCTTTTTCGTAAAAGTATTTGATATCGTTAACTTTTTTAATGGTATTGCCAAAACTTAAACGGGAGGGCTCAATTCCTAAATTCAACATCTGATCAAGTTCATAAGGAGAAGCAAGATCAAAATTGGCACCAAGTTCATTCAATAACATAATAACTTCCAGCATAGGATTTGCCTTAACTGCATAGTAAATTTTATAATTAGGCATACTTGCCTGCAGTTCCAAATACTTATTACGAACTATATCCAAGTCCACAATCAAACAAGGAGTGGGGATATCTTTAGCAAATGACATAATTTTTTCAAACCGTTCTTCGTCCATAAAACGGCTGATATTGAATGTATACTGTTCTTTATACAATGTTTTGTCCTCTTTGTTTAGATTCAATTTTCCCTAAAATTCTTAAAGCTAATTCGTGTCAAATAAAAAGTATTTGACACTTTAGCCGTTTGCATTATAATAAAATATAATAAGATAAGGGATGGAATATGCAAAAGCAATAATTGATTATAACAAGTGTTTGGCTATTTAAGCAGTTCATTGCTAAATGAAATAAAGTATGAAATAAGAAAGAATGAAATTGGTTATCTATAAAGGTATAAAAAATCTCAATGCTCTTATAACATTAGCATTGTACTTCATCTATTTGGATAAAAGTAATATTGAAAAAATCGCCCTTGGATTCCCCAAAATACTACACTACAAAAAAGAAGATTTATCTATACTTAAAGAATTCATATACTACTGAATAGCTGAAGTTATTCCAGTATGCCTTAACTTTATTATTCACGATGAACGAAAACAGAGCTTAGCATAATATATTTACCAGCATCAAATGAAAATAATGCTCCGATGAAAAAATACGGGAATGCCAAAATATTTTTTCATTGACAGAAATTGAGATTAGGGAAAATTATAAAAAAAGAGTTTTATAATAAAGCTAAGAGGAGTTTTATATATGAAAGCCGTGAAACTGGCTATCTTATTTATAGTTGGCATATCATTTTTTGCGAGTAATATTTATGGACAAATTAGTCAACCAGAAAGCCCCAAAGATACTAATGCAATAAATACGATGAACTATTATCTGGAAGGAACAGCAGCAGGTAAAGCAGATGCGAAGGGAAATATAGCTTACGGATTTGGAGGTTTTTTTTGTGGAGTACTTGGTGTAGTAGGAGCTGCAATATCCGATCCTCAGCCAGAACCAATGAAAGTTAATTATTTACTTCAGTCCAAAGGCAGTGATTATGTTGTAGCATATACTTCTGCATACACTAAAGAATCTCGTAAGCTGAATTTAACATATTCTGCAGTAGGTTGGGGAGCAAGTATTCTCCTTACCACTGTTTATTATGTATATTTACTTAGTTCGCTTGAGTCAGACGAAGATGATTATTCTACGAATCAGAGAAAGATTATTATTTCATTGCCACTTAAGAATCCTGCTAATTCTTATTGAAATATTCATAAATTATACAATTTTAAGTGCTGAGAATATGATGAAAAGCCCTGAATCTAAAATAAAATTCTCGTCTTCATCTACAAGTTCCTCACTCGTAATCGGTTATTATCAGAAATTCATTTCACCAACCTACGGGCAAAGATGTTTAATGTTCCCAAGTTGTTCTCAATATACAGCGGAAAGTATCAAAAAATATGGAGCTTTTAAAGGAATTTTAAAAGGGACTGACAGGATTATGCGGTGCGGATTAGATCTTCATTATTACCCTTCTATGTATATTGATATGAGGAAATACTATATAGATTTACCGGAAGAGGGCATTGGAAATAAGAATAAATGAAATATTTGTTGGCTCTAACAGGAATCTTGTCATTTTCTTTTCTATCGGCACAAGTAAATTTTGCGGATTCACTTTTTGCCAGGCAGGAATACTACCGTGCCATTACTGAATATCAAAGATCCTATTACAATGATGGAGATAAAGATTATTGCCACTTTATGATTCGCAATTGTTATTGGTTAGGAGAAGATTATACTGGCTTGATAGAATACCTCAAAGGATGTTCTGATCCAGTTGACCATATTTATTATTCCTTTGCACACTTAAAAAATAACCGTCCCGATTTGGCATTGATTTTGAACGCTAATTTAGCCAATCCTTTGCAAAAAACTCTTTATTGTTTAAGTTGTAGTTATCTTGGCAAGGAAAAAGAAGTGGAAGAAAATCTAAAAAAAATAAACGAAAGAGAATATCAAGATATAAAAGCAAAACTGGGTAAACTGAATCAGGAATTAAAAGAGCAGCATTATAAATCACCATATCTGGCAGGAGGTTTGGCTATTGTTCCGGGCCTCGGTTATGCTTATGCAGGAGCATTACAAACTTCAATATCTGCATTCATAACAAATCTATTAATTTGGGGCTCAGTATTTGAATTGGGGAAAAAGGAATTATATTTTAGTTCGGGAGCTTTAGCCGTAGTGGGCACAGGTTTCTATTTAGGTAATATTTATGGATCTGTAAATTTTGCGGCACGAAATAATAATAATAAGCGGAAAAACATAATTGACAAGCAGTTGGATGTTTTCTTTAAAGAATTAATAAAAGTGGAAAGCAGATAGAATTTTATGAAAATAAGCTCTGAGTTTAGTTAAGAATATGCAAAATAAAAGCAGTGTGGCAGTAGGAATTAGCGGAGGGATAGATTCAGCGATGACTGCCTATTTACTGAAAGAACAAGGTTATAGGGTAATGGGTCTTACTATGAAAACTTGGGACGAAAATACAGAAATGGGAAAAACTGTGAAAAGTGGTTGTTTTGGACCCGGGCAGGAAGAAAGTATCATCTCTGCTGCACATTTATGCCAAAAAATGGGTATAGAGCATTATGTTATCTCTTTGGAAAGGGAATTTCAGCAGAATGTTATGGACTATTTTTGTAGGACATACATACAAGGAAAAACACCCAATCCCTGTTTGGTCTGCAATGCTAAACTTAAATTTGCCTTATTACCGGAAAAAGCTAAAGCAATGGGACTGGAATTTGATTATTTTGCTACAGGTCATTATGCCAAAATCGGGTTTAATAATACCCTTAAACGCTATCAGATAAGAAAAGCAAAGGATGCAAACAAA
>Ga0208459_1003038_pt1 | contig 13497 bp, 9 predicted proteins | sample AD_UKC087_MetaG_FD_184433 | JGI IMG/M metagenome (GOLD analysis project Ga0208459, IMG submission 184433) | Active sludge microbial communities of municipal wastewater-treating anaerobic digesters from USA - AD_UKC087_MetaG (SPAdes) (version 2) | ecosystem: Engineered > Bioreactor > Anaerobic >... | reverse complement strand
GGGAAGCGATTGCCGACGGAAGCGGAATGGGAAAAGGCGGCGCGCGGGACGGACGGTCGAAAGTATCCATGGGGCAATCAGACCGCGACTTGTGAATACGCGGTGATAAATGACGGTTCGGATTATGGCTGCGGCACGGACAGCACATGGGATGTGTGCAGCAAGTCTCCGGCCGGTGACAGTCCGTATGGGTTGTGCGACATGGCCGGAAACGTTTGGGAGTGGGTATCGGACTGGTACGGTTCGGATTATTACAGTAATAGTCCGGCATCAAACCCGACCGGTCCGGTCAGCGGCTCATACCGGGTCTTACGCGGCGGTAGCTTCGTCAACTACTACTACTACTACTACTTCTACGACTACCTCCGCGCGTCGAGTCGCTTCGACTACAACCCGTCGGACGTCGGCGACTACCTTGGCTTTCGCTGTTCCAGGTCGCAATGAAAAACTGGATTACTGTTCCACTGTTCTGCTGATCCGCGGCGAAAGCCGCAAGTTCCTGGTTGGGACTTGGTCGCCGGCACGCCGCTGGCCCGTGCGCGACAGGGTCACGCGAAGCAGACCCCGCGCTCAGGGCCTGCAAGGGATGGCGACCCGGATTATGTTTACGCGCTGAAGGAAATTTCGATTGGGTTCTCAGACGGAAGCGAGAATACTGACAATCCAGTGGGATACGCGAACCGGGAAGTTCGACGATTCGGTTTTGCGGAACTATTTGATCAACCGCGAACTGGTTCGTTGCGTGCCGCAGTTTTTTGAACACAAGGGGCTTCCCCCATCGTCGCTTTCATGATGGATTGCGTAGGCGGCTGTTGGCAAGACCCTGTTCCAGCGCCTTGACCAGGTCTTCGTCGGACACGACCGAGTAGTGCTTCAGACCGGTGATTTCTGAATGCCCGAGGTACCTACAGTAAACATCGACAGGGGTTCCGGCCCGACGAAGGCAGTCAGCTCGGGCACGTCGGATGTCGTGGAAGGTGAACCTTTCCGTATCCGGCAGACCTGCGGCAATGAGGGCCTTCTTCAGGCGGTCGCGCCAATAATGGTAGGGATGCCCTGATTTCGTCGGAAACAGCAGCTTATCTTCATCCTGGGCGAGCTTCCGAAGGTCTTGTGCCAAATCCCGACTGACCGGCACCTTGCGGCTCGACTGTGGTGTCTTCGGGACGAAAGCCCCGTGGCTTTCAACGACAACGAATCCGTTACGGGCACCGGCACCGTCGAGGATGATGTCCTTTTTGCGCAGGGTCAGTGCTTCCGTGATCCGCAATCCCGATTCCCAAAGCAGCAACAGCAGCAGGTTGACAGGGGGCTCGGCTGCTTCCACCACAGCTTGGAATTCGTCTGCGTACAGTGGTTGCTGTTGCTGAACTGGCACGTTCACTTTGGGGGCCTTCGGCGGTTCAGCCACGAAGCCTGAGGCGTTCGCCCATTTCAGGAAGGTCCTGCATCCGACGACGGCGGTCGAACATGTCTGAGGTGTGTGGCGACTTTCAAGCCAGGTCTTGTATGCCTGAAACCTGGCATCGTCGAACGCGTGAATGGTCATTGTCGGGTCGGTCGCTCTGAGCCACGTTTCCAGTTGAGCGGCGGTGTAAAGACGGGAGCGGATGGTGCGGTCACGCTTGTCTGTCATGGTTTCGACCGCCTTGCGGTATTCTTGCAGAACATCAAGCATGACAGCCTTGCCGCCTGTCGGGACCGGGGTCTGCTGGCGGGCCATGACCCAGGCGTGAAATGCCTGTTCGGCAAGTCGGCGGGTGGCGAAAGTGCCGAGGCCCCACTCACCTTCCTCGCCCTTGCGCCTGCACCGGACCGTCCAGTACTTGTAAACCACGCCGTCCTGCACGGCTTCCCTCTTGGGGCGGGCGACGAACCCGAAGGCCCGTATCGATTCGTCTTTGACTGATGCCCTACTCATGCCGCCCTCCGCATTGCATCAAGAACGTCTCCCCAGCGGAAGATGACCCGTCCGGTAGGGTGTCGCAGGGGCAGGACAGATTCCTTGAGCCATGCCCTGACTACGGGTGCCCGCCCGCCGACGGTCTCGATGACCTCGTCCACCGTAAGCACGGCATCCGGTGAAAGCGTGGTCCGCCGCAGGACCTTCGCGAGTTTTGTGCCGACGGTTTCCGACGGCTCGTATCCCATGTCCGTGATGGGCATGAAGTCCCCCGATGCTGGTCGCTGGTCGATGTCGTCCAGCATTTCATCAACGATGTCTTTCATAATGATCACTCCTGCGCCGACCGCGTAACTTGAAATAACCCTCATCACTAATACCCGGCAGAATCGAAATCTAAGCTGACTTTTCTGAAAGCCCTATCCAGCCTGAATTTCAAAGTGACTGTCGTCATGAAACGGCGACGAACGTGGGGACACGGGCTTGACCGAGTGAACATCCCGCCGGGTGCACGAACTGTATCTGTCCCCCGGGGGCTCTTACCCTTTTCTGCCGAAGATTCGCCGATGAAGGATTCCTGGACCGGTGGTTGTCGGACGTCGTATCAAAATTGACGTCCGTTGGTATGCGGCTTTTTCACTTCACGGGTCCCGGTCGGAAAGTTTTCTATACGGTTCTGCCATTCGGGTGGCCGGGACCAGCGACCATGGCCTGGAAGGATATTTCGAGCGACCGCCGGAAAATCACACTGACGAAGAATGTGATCGGGGAACGCGGGCGTGAGCGACGGCAACGGGCCTGTTACGGTTCCGGAGAATCGCTATCCGATTTCTCCCCAGCTTGCCCTGACTCCGCATCGAACCTTTCCTTCAACTCCTCAAGGTAAAGGTCTTTCCAATCGAAAATCCAGCCACTTCTCGCGTAAAGCAGCGGGATCACGAATATGTTCACGAACCGGAACATGTCGACTCGCTTTCCCCCAAAAATGAATAGGTCTCGCAACACACGGAATGGCACTAGGACGATATCGTCTTCGATGGTAAAAGCTCCTAATCGACCATGTACTTTCGCGGGCCTGATAATCTTCTCCATCATAAGCGAGACGACTGAGGTTTCGAACTCGGCGACCTTCGCCAGCGCCTCGGCGCTGGCTTCTCCTATCAGCCCCCGGTAGTCCGCAGGGCGAGCGAACCAAGCATTCTGATACACTTCGAACCAGGCGAGCAAGTCATCCCGTAACACACCGGTCGGTTCTGGAAACGTCACACCCGACCTCTTCAAGTTGATTGCATCCAGATACATGTCGGCTCGATTTGCGTATCGTCTGTAGAGCACAGGCTTGCTCATCCGGCACCGTCGTGCGACACCTTCGAAGGTGAGCCCGCCAAAGCCCTTGGCCTTCACCATGGAAATGACCGCAGCGTGAATCGCCTGAGTGATTTCATCGTTGGTTCTTCTGGGACGACGTTTCTTCATATCAGAAGAAAGATACGCCCCGTATCTTCAAATGGCAAGCAGCCGCCATCCACCGACTTTAAGTACGCCACGTATCTACAGGTGGCCTGCGGCGGTTGACGACGGACTGTAAGTCCGTATCGTATCTACTGAGTAGTGTTAATGCTTTTGCCGTGTCGCACGCCATTATTACCGCAACTTCAATGCGGCTATTTTGATTTGCAGGGGCCCCCGAGAAGGTTTTCTATACGGTTTTGTTGTTACGGCGGGCCCCCGGCTTAGCAGTCATGGCTTGGAAGTTGCTTTCAGGGGACCGCAGGAAGGCAGGATATATGAAAACCGCAACAGCCGAACGCAGGCGTGCACGGCGACAAAAGAATGAGAATGAGAAGCTTGCGCGACAGGCGGAAAGAGAAGCGGCCTGGGACCGGCGGGGCGGACGGAGGTTCATGACCTGGAAGTGTCGAGGTGGCGATTCTCTTTCCCTGGACCTTGACTTCAGGAAGGTTGTCGTCGTCGATTTCGACCCGGAATGCGACAGCACCGACGACGTTCCCGCCCGGGTCGCCCGCCAGATGTTTCTCTTTCATGAATCCCGGTCGGACAGGCCGAACTGATTCCCGACCGAAATCCCCTCGGCTTAGATTCGGCCAGCTTCAAGTTGAATTCCCGAAGTGTCACGATGGAGTCACAAGATGCCGAGAACTGCTTCGGGGAATAAGCGTGCGGTGCTGTACGCACGCGTCAGTACAACAAATCACGGGCAGGACCCGGAAGTTCAACTTCAGCCTCTGCGGCGGGTTGCCGGTGAACGTGGATGGACCATCGTAACGGAATGCGTTGATCTTGGTGTGTCCGGCACGACCGGGACCCGTCCCGAACTTGACCGGCTGATGTCCCTGATCAATTCCGGCAAGATCGATGTCGTCGCTGTGGCAAGGTTCGACCGATTGGCCCGGTCGGTCCAGCACTTGCTGGCCTTCCTGGAGACTTGCCGACAGCATCATGTTGATTTCGTCAGCATTTCCGAGGCCGTCGACACGACGACTCCGGTCGGAAGGATGGTCTTCACCTTCCTAGGGGCCGTTGCGGAATTTGAACGGGCTCTCATCGTCGAACGTGTGAAAGCCGGTGTCGCACAGGCGAAGGCGGAAGGAAAGCATTGCGGTCGTCCCCGACAGAACATGGATACACGTGCCGCCCGAGTTCTCTTGGAACAGGGGCACCCGTTAAGCGATGTCGCCAGGATGCTGAACCTTTCCCGAACCAGCCTCCGGCGACGTCTGGAGGAAGAATCCGGGCCTGTCCATAAGTCGCCTGATGCGACCACATCCGAAACGCCGGTGTAGGGCCGTCCGGAAGTCGTTGCCGAAACGGCCTCACGGCCCGACCGAAACCTGATGTTTTCGGACGAAACGGTGAAAAAACCCCACCGATAAGGACACCGTTATTACCGTTTTCCTTTGTTGGCCTGGGCCGACGCGGTCTCACACCGTCCTGCAACGTCCGATGATTTCCCCGACGACCCCGTTTCCGAACCGGAAATCCGCGGCAACCATGATTGTTTCTGCGGGGAATTGATTTATTCCATCCTGGACTAGCCTGACCTTGCGACAAAGAAGGGTAGAAGACCTGAAGTCTGGTCCGCTGTGGACCCAGACCGGCCGGTAGTCTGTTTATCGGATATCACTTGTGTGATGGGAGGATTTCACATGAAAGAAAGAGAATCTTTGTTGACGCCTGTCGAATTGGCAAAGGTACTGGGCGTATCGACGCGAACAATTCGAAGACTGCGGTCTCAGGGCCGGCTCTCTTGCATTTTCGTCACCCCCGATTGTCCCCGATATGACCTTACACTGGTTCTGTCGGAGCTGCATGTCAGAATCGATGACACCCGGTCATCGAATTCGGCAACTGCTGACCGGAGGCGAGACGATGCCTGAATATCACGTTGCGACGATTTTTATGCCCGGAAGTATCAGAATGAAAGGTGTTCCGGGAAAGACGGCAAAAGGAACATTTTCCGATTTTTGCGACCGGGTGAAGACTGAAGCCGCTGGCAGCGCCATCCCCAAGATTGATGGCGGATATTGGATTTCTGCCGTCACTTCAGACGGCCTGCGACTCAAAGGTCATGCTCAAGCCCTGACATTGCTTGCCCTGGACTCGGACTCCGGGACTGACTGGTCAAAGCTCCTGGCACATCTCGACCTCATCGGGCTGGATTATTGTATGTATGAAACGCCATCGTCGATTCCTGAAAAGCGAAAGTGGCGGTGCGTCCTGCCCCTGCGGTACCCCGTGGACTTGCGGACCGATGCTCTCCGGCAGCAGTGGCGGACAGACTACCTGTACCTCGCCCAGCACTTCGGCAGAATCGCAGGAACGACCTTCGACCCGGCCCTTGCTGTGCCGACGCAGGCCATCTTCTGGCCCCGGAGGCAGGCGGCAGATGACCCCATCCGGCAAGTTGTCGTTAACATTGATGGCGCCGAACTGGACATCAAGCCCATGCTGGCTGGAAAACCGAAGGTAAAGCCGCAGTCGCCGGTCAACGCGGTGGTGCCGATTACCGAAGCTACAGATGCAGGCAAGAAATGGCTGCTGGAACACCCCTGTCCCGCAGAAGGTAAGCGACACAGCACATGGCTCGGCAAGGCGGCTGTGTCTCTGGTCAGGGGATGTTGTATGCCTTCCGACCTGGCTACGACTCTTATCAAGTCGGTATCAGGGATGGGGGACAAGGAAGTCCGCGACTACTGCACGTGGGCAGAAAAGCAGACCGGCGGTCGGGGGTGGATAGCGGCAAGCAAGCAGCCTCCGAAGGATATCAGTGCACTGGTCGATGCCATGCTGGATGAATTCGAAATAAGGGAGCCGGGAATCAAGACATTCACCTTTGGCGACACGCCCGGCATCCCGGGAATCGACATACTTCGAGGCAGGCAGCGGGGTACCACGAAGACGGTAGAGGAGCGCCTGGCAAGGGCCCAGAAACAGAAGGATGCCGGTTCGCCCGAACTTTGCAGGATGGCCGGACGGGCGGTCGCGCTTGGCAAGGTGCTGCGCAAGGAGTTCAAGGTGGTCTATCAGGGCCACGGCATGAAGGAGCGCAGCGGACACACGTGTGGGTTCGACCAGGTGCTGGGAGACGCGGTGAATCTTCGGAAGCTGGGCATGAGTCACAGGCTTTGCGGCGACCTGAGTTGCCCTGCTTGCGGCCCCAGGGTCATCGCCCGTAAAGTGGCAGCAGCGTTGCTTATGCCCTTGGTGGAATCTGGTGACGACGAGATACTCATCATCGGGCCAGCCCTTCAAGACAGAGGTGTCATCTTCCGCTGGGTGGCGACCGAACAGGGATACCGCAACTTCGGACAAGCCTTCAGACGCGAAAATCGCAAGCACCTTAAAAATATGGCAGTGAACGTCCAGCGTCTACCTAGTAGTAGTACTAGTTCTGGGAAGACTGTGAACGTTCACTACGAAGACCATCCGCCAATCTACCTGGCCATGAAGCAGGGGACGAATCGGATTGTCATCTACTGTTCGCTGAATCTGTCAGCAGGCCAGCCGGTCACTGCTATCAAGGGCAGCTCGTTTGTGTTTGATGATGACGCTGAATGTTACACGTCCGGCAAGGCTGAACGAATAATTGCCCAGCAAAACCCGGACCTGCTGCAACAAGTGCTCGAAGACGCAAAGGCTGCGGTGCAGTTCCGGGCCTCAACTGTAAACATGCTCGACGACGATTCCGATGACCTCGCCGCCGGGGCTCTCGTCCGGTTCGAAATGTGGTCTCCCCGCTCCTTGCGTCTCGACCCGGACACAATACTCAAATGGTCGCATGGTCAAGCCGCAGTGGCATTGTCGGGTCGGGATGACGATGTCGTCTGCATAACTGAAGCCGAATACATCATGGACGACTACCGTGCTTCGGGGAGGGTACGGTCGGTTGATGATGAAGACGGCTCTTTGCTTTACGTCGGCGGTGAGCTTGATGCTGAAAAGTACGTCGTGGCCTTTGAACGGATGGTCCGCAGGCGGGTCGTTGTAGATGACTCGTCTTCGGATACGGGCCCGCAGGGGCTGACCCCGGAAAAGGAAGCCGAACTGGCAGCGTTATTTGATTGAGGTGAGCACCATGAAACTGAAAGACGGCAGATACGCCCTCGTCGCCAACCTGATGGACTACAGGAGGGTTAAGGACGCCTACAGAGTGAGTGCCGGCAGGTACATCCCCTGGATGCAGCCGTATGACATGCTTGATGAATTGCCAGCCCTGACCCCTGAAGAGGCAAGCCGAGAAGCCACACAGCCGGTGCCGTGGAAAGAAAAGCAGATGCGTTCGATGAAGCCTGGTCAGTGCATCTGCTGTCGCAAGAAAATCGAAGTCGGCCAGCTTATTTACTGGGCGCCGTGGTCACCGTCGGGCACCGCACGTCATGCCGGTTGCGAAGTCACGCCAGAATACCTTTCGCTTATCGACAAAGGTGAAGCGCTTGAATACCTCGTCTACGTTGAACAGGCGATAGCCGTAATTGCGCAGCGGCCAGATTTCCTGAACGTTTACGGTCCTGACCTTGAAAAGGTGATGGCGCCGTATCTGCATCCGGAAACTTACGCATATCCCTTTGACTTCACGGCAAACTGACTGCCTTGCGTTCCAGGCCCGTTCATCTGGTTGGGCCTGCGGCCGCTGCCTTGTCGGTCACCGGCCCTGAAGTCGCCCTTCCGCAGCTCTTTGAAAACTGAATCAGTTCTGTTCATTCAACGGCGGCAGGGACTTCACGATGCGGACGGTTTCGAGGCTCACACGGACGATGCGCTTGACCAGGTCGACGATGTACCTGGGATCTTCGGACCAGTCGTTCGGGTCGTTGACGATGCCGCTTTCCGGGTCGGTTTTGACTTGGTAACGTTCCATGATCCAGTCCAGGGCCGACTTGCCGTTCACAATGTAGTCGTAGGCTTCAAGCGGAATGCCTGACAGCCGGACGCGGGCGTTGTACTGAATGATGGTCCGGTCTTCCTTTCCGTTCATCTTGCCGAAAGTCATCTTCGCAACGCGGAAATATTCCCTCGGGGTTAGTTCGGCCTGGTCTGCGGTTTCCGTAACCGGGTACGGTTCAACCTTTTCATAGTTCAGGTGCCAGGCCGCAAGTTCACGTCCGGCCTTGCTGAATGCCCAGAAGTCGCCGGTGAACGGGATCCGGGGAAGCATCTTCTTCAAGTCCGAAGCGAACCTCTGTTTGTATTCCGGGCTGTGCAGGATGCCATACACGTAGAAGAAGATGTCTTCCTTGGTCACCCCCTTCCCGTACTTGTCCCGGAATTTCTTCAAAGCGGCAGCGGTGATGGCGTCCTTGCGCGTGTATCCCGGAACCGGCTCATTAGTCAGCAGGTCGGACTGGGCGGCATCGGTTTTCTCGTAATAGTAAAGGGGAAAGTTCTGTCCGTTTGCTTGCAATTGAACATCAGGTAAAACACCTGAAATAATAGCTGAAAACTCTTTCACGACCCCCAACCCAGCTATTGAAATGATGAGATTGGGGGCATCTGATGTCGGAAACAGGGTTGGAATCCGGTAAACCATATCGTTCATGTTTCGATCGAAGTAAAGCCATTCACGGCAATATGGTCTGTAAAAGGCTGGAACAATATGTTCGGGACAGAAACGATGCTTTTTCTGCCTTCCGAAATCAGCCAAGAGACTGCGATTCCAACTAATTTTCCTTGCGTCGTACTCGACGTATTCATTGAAATCTGATTTGTTTGCTTCTTTCTTATCAATCAGGTCCTGAAAAGTATTTCGCTGGCGCATGTATTCATCAATCATGGCAGCCATATTTCGGTTCAGGTCGGTTCTGCTGAAATTGTATACCCACGCGTCCCTATTTGACTTCAAGCCATTGGAATACGTGGCGAAGATCGTGAATGCATCTTCCCCCGCCTTGTCCCCGATTGCTGTAAAGCTTGCGAACACCGGGTCGCGCTGATTAATCCAATCGTGACTGTCGTTCGGTTCAAGGCGCACGCAGGGGATGTTTTCCATGCTTCTGAGGGTCGAAATGATGGACAGCTTTTCTTCGCGGGATAGGTAATCACCGATGTCGTGATAGTGGATTTCGCATGGACCCTGGTGTGAAGGATTCTTCACCAGCAAGGTAATCGCGATCGGCGTGCGGGAACCTTCGCCGAAGACATTGCCCTTTTCCTTGCGACGCTGTTCGCCCTGCGTCCGGCAGTTGCCACGAAGATTGAAGCAGTAGATCGCTGAAAATTCTTCGGCCAGACACGCCCTGAAGCCGTCGGCGCTATTGCTGTCGATGAAAGCACCGTTGCTGACGTAACAGACAATTCCGCAGTCCTTGATGCGGTCACTGGCCCAGCGGAAAGCCTGAATGTATGAATCGTACAGGCTGTTCTTGTTCGTCCCTGTTGAATACTTGGCGTACGAATCTCGGATCGCTGAATTCAATTTCGGATAGTCAAGATTCTGGTTGGCGTCATTCGCACTAGTCTGTCCTGCAGAATATGGCGGATTTCCGATAATGACCCGAATTTCCTTGCCACGCTGATAAGCAGCCCTTCGGTTGTTTTCCGGGAAGACAGTATCAATGTCAGTAGCATTTTCAGCCATCTGGAATGTATCGGTTAGAACGATGCCCGAGAAGGGTTCGTAGTGACCGCCGGCGCGATAGTGGAACGTTTCCTCGATGTTGATGGCAGCGATGTAGTAAGCAAGCAGGACGATTTCGTTCGCATGCAGTTCATGCATGTATTTGCGGCGAAGGTCCTGGTCCTTGATTAGGCCGCTTTGCAGAAGACGTACCATGAACGTTCCGGTGCCGGTGAACGGGTCCAGGATGTGGACGCCCTTGTCGGTCAAGCCGTATCCGAATTCTTTCCGACATGCCCAGTCAGCACTATTAATGATGAAGTCCACGACTTCGATGGGTGTGTACACGATGCCCAGGCGTTCAGACATCTTCGGGAAGGCGGAACGGAAGAACTTGTCGTACAGTTCGACCATTATTTTCTGCTTGCCTTCCTGGTTGTCGATGCCACTGGCACGTTTACGGACGCTGTCGTAGAACTTGTTCAGGGTTTCCGTTTCATTTTCAAGCGACTGTTCCTGAAGCTGGTCCAACATACGTTGCATCGATACGGAAACGGCGTTCTGCGCTGCGAACGAGTAGTTTTCAAACAGGGCGTCGAAGACCGGCTTGGTGATCAGGTGCTGAGCGAGCATTTCAACGGCATCATCGCGGGTCACGGACGGGTTAAGGTTTTCACGCAGACCGGCGACGAAATCTGCGAATCCCCTTGATGCTTCGGAGTCGGCATCGGTAAGCAGGTTGTTGATGCGGTTGACATGGGCCTGGGCGATTTCTGCGATATCCTTTGCCCAGTCTTCCCAGTACCGGCGGTCGCCGCACTTCTGAACGATTTTCGTGTAAATGGCGTCCCGATATTCTTCGATGAACGGCAGATCAAGTTCCTGTTGGAGGGATGTGGTTCCAATACCGGATTCACCACCGTCGCCGGGACCGCCTCCAATGCCGATGATACTTATCTTGCTGTCCCTGGCTTGGTTCAGGTCGATTTTGTTGATCATCATGTTGAACTTGTCGTCATGTGCGCGAAGTGCCTGCAGCACATCCCAGACAACTTCAAAGTCTTTGTTACCGTTCAAGGCATCTTCGGGTTTCACGTCGGTCGGGACCACCACTGGAAGTATCACGTATCCGTAAGTCTTGTTCGGCGCCTTGCGCATGACGCGCCCAACTGATTGAATGACATCGACCTTGGAATCGCGGGGATTGAAAAAGATAACGGCGTCCAGGGCGGGAACATCCACACCTTCGGAAAGACATCGGGCATTCGTCAGTATCCGGCAGACGTTACTCCCCTCTGGTGGCGTTTCCTTAAGCCAGTCGAGCATTTCATTTCGCTGCAGGACGTTAAACGTGCCATCCACATGGTTTGCTTCACATTCAAGAAAGCTTTCGCCCTGGTTGTACCGACCACGGTATTCGGCAATGATTGTTTGGAACAGATTTGCAATGTGCTTTGAATCCTTAATCGATCTTACAAATCCGACTGCGCGACGCATCGGTGCCGGATCGATTTGAACGATTGACTGGGCGTCGCCAGCGTCCATGCGACGCTTTGACAAGCCGTTCCAGCAACCAACAATTTTTCCAGCATCGCTGATGCTCATCTGCCGGTCTGCAATCTGGCGTTGAAAGGCTCGACTGACAAATTGCTTATCAACCACTAGAACGAGTACCTTGTAGTCAGAAAGCAAATCTTGACCCACGGCTTCTGAAAACGTCAGGTTATGGAATTCAGGACCATAAACCCGCTCGTCGTCCATTGAACAGAGCACCGCATCCGCATGTTTCGCCTTCAGTTTTGCAATGCTGTCATCTGAATAAAGTCGGGGCGTCGCTGTCATGTACAGGCGTTTCTTGCCACGAACAATCAACTGGTTATGAACCATGACGAAGTTGGATTCATCTTTGTCGGCAAGGGTAACCCCTGTGGTCCGGTGGGCTTCGTCGCAGATGATCAGGTCGAATTCGGCCAACCCGGCTTTCTGGGCGTCGGCGATGACCTGGATTGACTGGTACGTGCTGAAGATAACCGTCAGACGTTCGCCACCGAACGGACGGGAAACTTGCTTGAACAGGTCGGCAGCATCGGTCGTGGCGGGGAAGGCAAGATCATGCAGGCGAATGTCTTCGTTTTCGTGCTTTTTGCCGACCTTTGTATCGGAACAGACGGCGAAGCAACGCAGCGTACGATGCGATTCTGCAACCCATTCCTTCAGGGTCTGGGACATCAGTGAAATCGATGGCACGCAGAAAAGGACCATGCCGTTCGCTGGGGTCAGTTCTTCGGCAATCTTCAGCGATGTGAATGTCTTGCCGGTGCCACACGCCATTATCATCTTGCCACGGTCACTTGTCTGGAACCCGGTCTTGACGGCATCAAGAGCGGCTATCTGGTGGTTTTTCAGCTTTTTCTTGGGCTTTTGAACAGCGAATTCCGGGCGGTCAAGGCTGAACTTGTTCCAGTCGACGGCACTATCATCCAGGTCTTGAACCCTGATTCGGGTAACCGGAATCTGCTGATTCTCCAGGGCTTCTTCGGCGTGGCTCCTCCATCGGTCGGTTGTGCTGATGATTATCCGGCTGGTGAAGGGGTATTTGCCGGACGCAGTAAAGAAGGAGTCGATATCGGCTTTTTCCAGAGTGTACGATTCGTTGAAGAACTTGCACTGAACTGCACAAACCCCGTCAGTGTTCCTTTCTTGGCAGACGATGTCGATTCCGGTATCGACGATGCCGCCATTTCCCGGCCATTCAGACCACAACCAGACATCACTGAAGCGTTCAATGTACAGCGGATCAGTCTTGAAATAGGACTTCATCAGGCGTTCGAATTTGTCGCCTTTGTCTTTGTGATCGGTTGCTGCTGCTGCCAGTTCCGAAAGGATGTCCCGAATAGTCTTCATCGTACTGTCCCCGACGGTTGCGGCCCATTCTATGGTCGGCTTCGAAACTACGTCAACAAGGCAGCAGCCGAATGTTTTGGGCGACATTCCCGTTTGCGAGGGGGCTTGTGTTGACAGGGCTGGGCAGCCCTGTTGCATCGCGCCCTGCATGTCGACGCCCTTTCCTGTCCCAGGTGCGCCACACCCATGGTCGTACTCGCCTTTCTGACCGACCCTGCTGTCGTCACCCGCATTCTTGACCACCTGCATCTGCCCTCGACCGTCCCCACAATCGCACCGGCCCGGAATACCGACGACCTGTGGGCACTCGACGACCACGGCGTCCGGGAGCCAACGTCCGGATACGTGACATTCGGGCGACGGGCACTGCGTCGCCGTCGCCCGGGCGACAAGGCTTCCCGTCCTGGTCCAGGACCCGCTCGGGACCCGCCGGCCGTCGCACTTTCCTGACGTTCTCCAGCGCAAGTCGGCCGCCGGCCCCCCAAAGACCCGCTTCGGGAACCATCCACCGATCCGTCCCGACCATGCCAGCAGCTCGCGTCGCATCCCCCGCGTTCGCCGCGTTCGTTCCGATTCCCGACTTTGACAGCCGTTGGAACCCCGACTATGCTCACCT
>Ga0208459_1003037_pt1 | contig 13500 bp, 10 predicted proteins | sample AD_UKC087_MetaG_FD_184433 | JGI IMG/M metagenome (GOLD analysis project Ga0208459, IMG submission 184433) | Active sludge microbial communities of municipal wastewater-treating anaerobic digesters from USA - AD_UKC087_MetaG (SPAdes) (version 2) | ecosystem: Engineered > Bioreactor > Anaerobic >... | reverse complement strand
GTCGAAGAGGGACTTTGCGCCTTCCTGTTCAAGGATTGGATCGTGCCAGGTGTTGATAAAGCGCACGTCAATGGTGCATTCCGGGCAGGTCTTCTGAGCGCCCAGCGCGAAAGCATTGCCCAGGCGCAGCTCTTCCGGGATCGGGAAGGTAGCCATGTAGCCCAGCTTGGGGTTTCCGTCCAGTTTCGCGCGGGAACCAGCCAACATGCCTGCCAGGTACTTGATGTTCTCCATGGCGCCCATCAGGTTGCCAAAGTTCGCGCCGTTGGCCTTATAGCCGCTGACGTGGATGATATCCACATCCGGAAATTCATTGGCCACTGTTTCGGAAGAGTCCATGAAACCAAAGGATGTGGTGAAGATTACATCAAAACCTTTCCGGGCAAGGGAGCGGGTAACCTGCTCAGAATCAGCGCCTTCCGCCACGTTTTCAACGTAGGCGGTGTGCACGCCTTCCAGGCTTTGCTCCACATACAGGCGGCCAACATCATGCGCCTGTGACCAACCGCCGTCGTCATGCGGTCCTACATACACAAAGGCGACATTGTAGCAGCCCTCGATAGGCGCGGGAACCTGATAGGAACCCACAGCTTCGGAGGTCGTCTGGGCGCGGCAGTCCACAACAGGGGCTTCCGTTTCAGCCGGGGTCTTTGCGCAGGCAGAAAGCACAAGCGCGAGGACCAAGATCAAATTGAACAGCCAAAAACCTTTTTTCATCTTTTCTCCTGTTTAAATTGTTTGAACGGATTGGAAAAAATGCGATTACGAAAGACTTGCTCCTTTCGAATAGAAAACGACGGCTTGTTAATTGTACTGCAATCACCGAAAAAACTCAGAAACTGATGGGAAATCCAAGGAATTGCGTGATGCCAAAATTCGTCGGGGAATGACAAACAGGAGAAAACGCCTGCTCTCTATTCAGACCCCTGGCGTGAGCACCGGTCCGTCATGGCAAACCAAAAAACCAAATGGAATTCCCAGCTGCTGGCAGGTTTCTTCGCTTAACTCGCAGGAGCCGCACAAACCCACGCCACAGCGGATCAGCGCTTCAAAGGAAAGCTGCATGGGAACCAACGCGCGGCTGCAAAGCTGATGAACAGCCAACAGCATGCCAGCCGGCCCACAGCCGTAAACTTCTGCTGGGATGTTCTCCTGCAGCGCGTCCAGCAATGGCAGGCTCACCAATCCCTGCGCGCCCGCGCTGCCGTCCTCGGTGGCAACCAAAAGCTTGCAGCCCATCGCCTCAAACTGTTCGAGCATCAGCAGGTCCGTCCTGGTCTTCGCGCCCAGACACACCACAACTTTGTGTCCACTTGCGCGGGCTTGCTTAGCCAGCAAACTGAGCGGCGCAGCCCCGTAACCTCCACCTACCAAAATGTGCGTATCACCGGATAAAACGAACCCTTTTCCCAGCGGACCGCGCACCCAGAGACGTTCACCCGGTTGGAGCGCGCACAGAGCTTGGCTGACAGGTCCGACGTCACAGATGGTCAGCGCCAGCGGATCGTTCGCGCTGATGCTGAAAGGCTTTTCCCCAATACCCGGCAGCCAGGCCATCACATATTGGCCTGGGTCGGAGGGCAAAGGCGCGTCAAACGTCAGCGTATGCGTGCGGGGATTTTCCTGCCGCGTTGATTTAACCTGATAAACCTCAAACAGCCCATCTCGGTTCATCGCGCGGCCCTCCCGCGCATCGTTCCTATCGTGTCGTACCCAGTCTCTTGCATAAATGCCAGCAGTTCTGCGCCAATGCGGGTAAAGGCGGCAGGTCCATCCTGCCAAACGGCTGAGCCCACCCCTACCAGGCTCGCGCCGGCTAAGATCATCTCCGCCGCGTCCTTACCCGTGCTAACCCCGCCAGTGCCGATGATTGGAATAGACACTGAACGGGCTATTTCATAGACGCAGCGCAAGGCAATAGGTTTGAGCGCCGGCCCTGAGAGGCCGCCGCTGCGATTCTTTAGTATGGGGAGGCCAGCGCGCGCGTCTATCAGCATAGCGGGCATGGTGTTAATCGCGGTAATGGCATCCGCTCCCGCTTCTGCCACCGCTCTGGCAATTTGGCCAATATTGGGGACGTTGGGCGCCAGTTTGATGCTGATAGGCAGACTGACCGCTCTTCGCACCGCGCGTGTGACTGCCGCGGCGCTTTCGGCAGAAGCCGAAAACGGCGTGCCGAACTCACTGGCGACATTTGGGCAGGAAATATTGACTTCAATCAAGTCAGGTTCGGCTTCCGCAATCACGCGTGCTGTTTCTCCAAACTGCTCTGTGGTAGGGGCAAAAATACTTGCAAAAACTGGCACGCCCATCCTTGCCAGGCGCTTTTTTGCCTCCCGCAGCAGGGGCACCTCTTCGCTGGCGCCGGGATTTGTTAATCCAATCGCGTTAATCACGCCGCCCTCCCAGGCCAGGGCGACAGGATTGTCATGCCCCGTCCGGGGCTCAGGTCCGCAGCTTTTCGTGGTGACTGCCCCCGCGCCTTCCCGGGCTACTCTTTCCAGCAGGCTGCAGCTGGTGCCCAGGATTCCTGAGGCCAGCACCAGCGGATTCCGCAATAACATCCCCAAAAAACTGCAAGATAGTTCGGGTCCGATCATGCCTCTCCGTCCAGGTAGCGTTTCACTTCAAGGTAAGTGCTCTGGTCAATCAGGTTTTGCGCGGCTAACCGTTCAAGGATTTTGCGCATAGTCAGCACCGCGTGCACCTGAATGCCTTGGTCTGCCAATGAGCGCACACCGCCTTGTTCCCGGTCCACCAGCACCACCGCGTCGCGCACCTGCAAACCCGCTGACGCGAGCGTTTCCGCGGCCGTCAGAATGCTACCGCCGCTGGTAATCACGTCTTCCAGCAAGATGGCATCCTGTCCCTGTTGAAAAACACCTTCCACCATTTGGGATGTGCCGTGCGTCTTAGCTTCCTTGCGCGGATAGACCATTGGCCGTTTAAGCCTGGAGGCAGCAATAGCCGCGATCGGCAGCGCGGCATAGGGAACGCCGGCCAGGCAGTCAAAGTCCAGGTGAATCAATTGGTCGATATAGGCCTCAACCGCCATATCCAGCACATCCGGGAAAGAAACCAAACGGCGCAGATCCAGATATACGGGTGACTGTTTGCCTGAGGCAAGCGTAAAATTGCCAAATTTCACGCAGCCGGTGGAAAACAGGCCGTTCACAAGCGCTTGAAAGGGGTCAAGCGGCTTGGGGGTAATCTCGGCGATAACCGCGTTAATCTGTTCGCGCAGAACCTCAGCGGCTTTGCGCGGGGATGCCGCGTTGATAACTGCGCGGGAGACGGGGACGAGCACGCCGCGCTTATCTGCGCGAAGCCCGGCAGTGAGCGCGGCTTTTAGGTCAGCGCCCTGGGCGCCAACCCCGGGAGCTAAAAACCAGGAATCCGGGCAAATGGCGCGAACCCGTTCCAAGGCCTCGGGCTGCGTCGCCCCAATTACCAGGCCAACCCGCTCGGGGGGGCCCCAACTCTGGCTGACGCGGGCAATGTATTCGTACAGGGGCGGCGTGCCGTAGCCCTGTATTTCGTTGGCGGAAGGATTGGAAGTCTGGCAGAGAATGAAAACAAACTTTTCTGCCTCAGCGAGGAAAGGCTTGATGCTGTCCTGCCCAAGGTAAGGGCTAAGCGTCACCGCGTCCGCCTGGAACTGCTCGTAAGCAGCCCGGGCGTAGGCTTGCGCCGTTGAGCCAATATCCCCGCGTTTCACATCCAGCAAGACCGGGATATCGGCAGGCACCGCGTTAATAGTCTCTTGCAGCGCGCGCAAACCTGAGGGTCCGTATTGTTCATAGAAAGCTATGTTGGGCTTATAACCGCACACCTGGTCGCTGGTCTGTTCGATAATCGTTTTGCCCCAATCTGCCAGGCGAGTGTAAATGTCTCCGGTATCCGGAAGAAACTCTTCCTGCGGGTCTAAACCGACAACCAGCAAACTTTGGTTTTTTTGCGCCGCGCGCTCTAACTTGTCAATGAATTTCACCACGCCTCCTCTTTACGCTTGACCAAGAACGGCGGCCAGCAGCGCCATACGGATGTAGAGACCGTTTTGTACCTGGCGGAAGTACGCCGCTCGCGGGTCGCGGTCAACTTTATAATGGATTTCTCCTACCCGCGGCAAGGGGTGCATCACAATCATCTTTTGCTTGGCGAGCTCCATCAACTCGGGGGTGATTTCGAAGTAGTTTTTGACTTCCTCGTACTGCGCCAGGTCGGAAAAACGTTCCTTCTGGATGCGGGTAACATACAACACATCGGCGTTCTCAATCACATCCGCGACTTTATTAGTCTCGCGGACTTTCACGCCTTTATCAATCAAATCATTCATCAGCTCCAGCGGCAAGCGCAAGGTGTCGGGGGAGACAAAACGCAGCGAAACATCGTATTGCGAGAGCAAGCGCGTCAGGCTGTGAACGGTGCGTCCATAACGTAAGTCGCCTATCATGGCTACCTTCAGCCCGTCCAAGGTTCCGAGCTCGCTCTTGATGGTGTACAGGTCGAGCAGTGCTTGCGTGGGGTGTTCCCCGGCGCCGTCGCCCGCGTTGATAATTGGTACTTTTACGTATTTCGCGGCTGTGGCGGAAGACCCAATTTCAGGGTGGCGCAAGACAATCACGTCGCAGTACTGCTCCAGCGTCAGCATGCTGTCAATCAAGGATTCACCCTTGGACACGGATGAGTATTGGATGCCTTCCGTAATGGGAATGACCTTTCCTCCCAGCCGCACCATGGCGGAGATGAAAGAGGAGCTGGTGCGGGTGCTCGGCTCGTAAAACACACAGGACAAGGTATAGTCCTTGAGCAAGTCACAGGTGCCCCAGCGATTGCACATCGCCAGCATTTCATCCGCGCGGTGGAACAGGTAATTCATGTCATCTTTGTTAAATTGGTTCACGGAGAGGATGTCTTGCTGGTAAAAAACACTGCGGTGCTTAGGTTCGCGTTGGTATTCATCCAGCTTGAAAAGAGGTGTGGTATTTTCGGTCATCATATCGGGCGCTCCAAGTGTGAAAAGATTAAGGATTTTGATAATTCAATACAATGCCAGCGCGGACGGCTTCTTGTCCGCGCAGTACAACCCGTGTGATTCTGCCGGTGAGGCGCATGCCGGCAAAGGGAGACCATCCGCACTTTGTGTAAAGCGGATGCTCAGGAAAAACATATTCCGCCTCCGGGTCTACTTCTACCCAGGTATCCGGCTGCTCCGGAAGATTGAATAAGCGGCGGGGATTCACGGCTAACAGTTCACTCAGGCGCGCGGCGCTCAGGCGTCCCTGGGCGACTGCTGTCAGCATCAGCGGCAAGGTGGATTCCAAGCCTGGAACGCCCGGCGGGGAGCCTTGCGGGTTCTCTTTTTCCGCGCGGGTGTGCGGGGCATGGTCGCTGGCGACGCAATCGATAGTGCTGTTGATGTGCTCCCACAGCGCTGCCTGGTCATCAGGGGCTGCCAGGGTAGGGCGCATGTCCCCGTATGCTCCAAGCCTGGCGGCATCCGTCTCATTCAGGAAGAGGTGATGCGGCGTGACTTCGCAGCTTACCGGCAAACCGCGTTCCTTGGCGCGGGCAATCAGTTCAACTTCCGCTCGGCGGGAGATATGACAAAAATGGATGTGCTTGCCATACACAGCTGCCAGCGCGAGCCCCACAGCAACTGATTCCCCTTCCGCGTGCAGACAAATGGGCTTTTCACAAGTCCAGCCTGACATCACCCCTGCCAGCGTTTCCAGGCCGCGCACTCTTAATGGGCCGTAGGTCTGGTCCAGATATATTTTTAAGGCAGGGGCATGCGCAGAGAGCAAGGGGAGTTGGTCAATATGCTCCGCACATGCGCCGGCATATAAAAAAACATCGCACAGACTTTGCGATGCTGCTTGGGTCTGTGCGACGCGCCAATTGTCATAAGAAACTAACGGCGGCTGCGTATTGGGCATTGCCAGAACGGTGGTGAAGCCGCCAGCGAGCGCCGCGGCGCTGCCAGTGCGGAAATCTTCTTTGTGCTCACCGCCGGGACTGCGCAGGTGAACATGCACATCGACTAAACCCGGTAAGTTCATCACACCGCCTGTATCTAAACTAATCAATTATACGGAAACGGCTATCTTTTCGTCAAGAGATTTTTTGCATTTTCTGGCTAAGCAAAACTAACTGAATCGAATGGGTTAGTCCGCAAGGCTGGGTTAGCGCTGCCAGAAACGCGCGGCATTGCTGCTCATCCAGCGGAGATGAGAGTGCCCAAAAACGGTTTTTTCATCAAACCGAGAGCTTATGTTCGTCCCAATAGTTCGTTCAGTAGCGCCTGTGTTTCAGCGGATACCCCGCTGCCAATCTCCCTGTTTAAGGCCTGCTGGCACTGTTGGAATGTTTGCAGCACGCTGCCAGGGTTCCCCATGCGGTGATGGATAATCATCATGCTGCGGTAAGCGGGTTCCCACAGCGCGTCCCGATTAAGCAGTGTTCGGCAGTAGTGGAGCGCTTTCTCCCAGTCCGCGGCGTTTATCGCGCCTTCGATCAATTGGTCCATCACGCGCAAGTACTGTTCGTGGTAATACTGGCCTTCCGCGATGAAAAATTCTTCAACCGCCTCGTTTTCAAAGTAACGTCCTTGATATAAACGCGCAGCGGACTCCAGCGAGCTGGTGTCAGAAGATTTGCTAAGTTGCTCAAAGCGCGCGGCATCGATGATGATGCCCGTGTTGGGGTTCAAGGTATACTGGCTGCCCCTCCTCAGGATGAAAACAGTTTTTTCCCCTTCTGGTCTTTCCGGTTCAAGCGCTTGGTTCAGGCTGCTCAAAGCTACCTTCAGGTTGTTGGAGGCAGTTGCCGGTTCGGCATCTGGCCATAAAATTAGCGTGAGTTGGTCGCGGGTTAACCAATTTCCGAAATTTGCCACCAACGCTTGCAAGAGTTGGCGGGATTTCTCTCGCTTCCAATCGGCGGCTACAAGCAGTTTTGTGCCGCGCCATACCTTAAACTCTCCGAAGGTTTTGACGCGCAGCGTGTAACCCGGGTGGTAATCCAGGCCTTCCATCCCGATTTCCTCCAGAATTTGCTGGGTGAGCGCGGGCTGGATGCCCTGCTGCCGCGCCTGCAGCAGCAGCGGAACAAAGACCATGGGATTATCCCCACCGAGCATGGTGGGTTTTGTAAGCAGGTACTGATATTGGTGCTCGTGAATCAATGCCAGACCTTGTTCGAGGTAAAGCCAAAGCGAGCTTTCGTAGCCCTGGCGCAGGGCGCAGTAGGCTAACCAAAGCAGCGCTGCCGAACGCGAGAGCGCGTCGCCGGCACGAGCGGCGATGGATTCCGCGATTGAAAGCTCAAGGTTCGCGGCTTCGTATGCGCCGGATACTGCCAGGCTGGCTCCCAGCGAGAGCCGGATTAACATCCCAATCCAGATATCCCCGGAGCTGTTGGCAATCGCGAGCGCTTCCTCGGCGGTCTTGCGCGCTTCTTCCAACCTCCCGGAAAATCCCAACAACCGGCACATGCCCCACAAGGGCTCCACATGAATGCGCGCGATGTCAACCGCCTGCATGGATTCTTGGTATAGGTTGGCGGCCTTCGCGTACTCGGTTTCGTCCTCGTCAAAAGCGCGGCTGAGCTGCAGGGCGTGGCCGAGGCGCATGAACCCTACGCTGCGTACGAAGACCGAGCGGTAATGCTGCCCAATTTCGATGCCGCGTTGGGCGTAACTTAAGGCGTTATCCAACTCACCATTAAATGCGTAAAAAAGCGAGAGCAGCAGGGACGCTTCGCGGTGAAAACGCTGCGGACGGCTCATGTTGTCGACTTCCGGCGCGGGCTCTAGTTTTTGCAGAAGCTGAATGCCTTCCTGAATGCGGCCGGTACGCAGATACAGTCTGGCCTGAATGAAATCATTTTCCTCAGAATCTGTCCGTGAGAGCTCTCTGGAGCGTCGCAAGCTCTGTTCCGCCTGCTCCATCTCGCCCTGATTGACCTGATTTTCTGCCATTTGGGTCAGCAGTTCCGCCACTTCCTGTCGGTTCTCCGCCGGGTCCAGCAGCGCGAGCGCCCGCTGCAAAAGCTGGTTGGCATTAATCGGACGGATTGTGTCCAGGTATACCTGCGACTGCCCGCGCAGCGCCAGGCTGACGCCCCACTGGTTGCCGCTCTGTTGATATCCACGCTGCGCGGTGCGGTAGTCTTCGAGGGCAATTTCAAAGTTGCCGTTGTAGCGGTTCACTTCTCCGGAAAGATAGTTCAGGTAGGGATATTGGGTCAGCAAGGCTTCGGGGAACTGCTCGATCCAATAACGTACGCTTTCGTGTCGGTTTGTAAGCACAAAATCGCGCCCGACATTCTCCAAAATGTGGTTGATTTGGGGATAATCCCCCACTTTGAGCAAATGCCCAATCGCGCTTTCCCAATACTGATGCGCGGCGAAATAACTCCCAATTTTACGGTGCAATTCACGTTCAAGCCCTGGGCTTTTGCTCAGGCGGTTTTCCAGGAATTCGCGGAACATGTGATGATAACGGTACACCCCCGGGCGCAGCTTTTCCAGGAACAAACCCGAACGGAAAAGCTCATTAAGGATGTCAATGCTGTTCTGGCTGTCCATCAAAAAATCACAGGTTTCCGTGTCCAGGAATGAAAGCACGGAAGTTCTGAGCAAGAAATTTTGGAAAGAAGCCGGCTGATTCTCCAAAACCTCTTCTGCCAGATAAGCAAAAAGGTTCTTGCGCGACTCGCTCTCTTCCTTCAGCATCTGCAGAATTGCTCCCTGCGGCTGCCCTTTTATCGTCTGCCAAACCATTTGGAGGCCAATTACCCAGCCTTCGGTGCGCTGGATGAGCTGCTCCACCTCTTCCCGACTCAGTTCCAGTTGGTATTGGGAACGAAAGAGTGTTTCCACCTCTTCAGGGGTGAAGGTCAGGTCGCGCTTGCCCAGCTCGAGCACGCTGCCTTTGGCGCGCCAGCGGTGTATCGAGGGAAATTCAAGCGCGCGGCGGGTGGAGAGGATGACATGCAGGGAGCGCGGAAGGTGATCGAAAAACCAGTTCAATAAGTCCAGGATAGCCGGGGAATTGTCCACGTACTGCACATCATCAAGCACCAGCAGGCACTGCTCGGGGATCTGCCTGGCGATGGCATTGACCAGCGCGATGAGCCCGTCTTTTGGTTCGGAATCCGGCGTGTTAAGGATTCTGAGCGCTTCAGACCCCAGGTCGTGGCCGTGCTGATTGAACGCCGTGTAGAGATTCATCAGAAACAAAGTGGGGTCGCGGTCGTCCGCAGAGACGGAAAACCAAAAGACCGGAAAATCCAACTTTTCGATGAATGTCAGCAGAGAGGTGCTTTTACCGTAACCCGTGCCAGCCTGAAGAATCGTGACAGGATATGCCAGGGAGGATCTCAGCAAAGCGGTAACCCGCTCGCGGGGCAGGATATTGGAGCGCTGCGCCGGCGGCGCCAGCCGGCTGAGGATGATCAGGCTGCGGTTGCTCATAGCCTTAATTTTACCAGCCCAAAAGGACCCAATTCTGTAATGCGCTGGATTGCTCCCTTAAACCGGTTTTTGACTGGCTCCAGGGAAAAAGCCCTGACAGTTTATACCTGAAACCGGAAAATCCAGCATGGATGTGGACAAAAGAGACTGCCGGCGTGTGTTCCAAAGCCGGCAGTCACGCGAATACCTCTTATCGTTTGTTTACTTCTTCTCGTTAATCTCCGCCAAAACCTTGGTGACCATCTCGTTGGTCAGGCCGGCGCTCTTGGCCTGCGGCATGTCCATGAGTGACTGCAGGGTCTTGCCCTTGGCCAGCATGATGAGGGGGTTCTTGGTGATGCCCGGGACGTAGCGTTCGATGACCGCGACCGCGCGGGGGTCCTTGAGTAAATCGCCAACTTTGGAAAGCAATGTGTAAGCCATAGTTTCTCCTTTTTGATGAGCTTAGTGCTGAAATTGTAGCGCATTTTCAATTCCCTTTTAAGACCACGTCAAAGCTTTACTTTACGCGGTGCTGGCTCAGGCGAACATGCTTAGGCACGCGCTGCCAAATTAACTGCCCGTTCAGCATTTCAGCACCCTCCATTCCATCACAGGACCCACGGGGCAGGCCCAATTTGTGGAAAAGGACGAAAGAAAGGTATTGACAATTGCCAATTAAAGTTCTACGATATAAGTAATTAATTCTTTCCGTTCCTTCTGTATTATCTCTTAGTCATAATCAACAAATATACATAGACCTTTATCTTTTGTATTCAAGGAAAGTGAGCTGATTCAATTATTTGGACAGCAAGCTTGCAAGAATCAATTCTTGCGTTTGTCTTTCACCTAACAATTGGAGGAAAAATGTCTGCAAAGCGTCTTTGGATTGTGTTGGCGGCAGTGCTGCTTATTGCCGCTCTGACTGCCGTGACCGTCATCGCGGATCCCTTTGGATGGGCTTCAAGTGAGGACGGAGTGGAGTACGAAGAATGGATTGGCACCGTTGATACGGTCATTGGCGATGACCCGGACGAACCCGGCTATACCGGAGAAGTGGTGACCAGCTCCGGCGTTTTGGAGCCATCCGAGGGACCGATTGACCTGGAAACTTTGCCTGCTCAACCGGGGAGCGAAGGGGAGTTACGGCCGGATGAAGTGAACTCCGAAGCCTTGGAAGCGGAACCGCAGTTGGCTGGTTATTATTATGACTTCTCTGCTGGCGCCACTATGCGCCCGCGCGCCAGCCTGACGAACTGGGAATACGACTCAGGCGGGTGTATCCATCCCTCAAAGGGATATGACCTCTTTACGCTGCCTCTCGACCTGCCCCAAGGCGCTAGTATTGATTACCTGAGGCTCTACTTTTACGACACGTCAACAACAGCAAACGGCACAGCATTTATCACAATTTATGACGGCGCTGGCGGAATTGACGACTTAATTAGCGTATCCTCGGTCGGTTCAGCGGGGTATGGTTATGCGGTCAGTGATTACGTGAACCATGTAGTGGATAACGTGAATTATGCATACGTGCTGAATTACAGTAGTGGCACCCCCAGCTCTTCTGTCCGTTTGTGCGGGCTGCGCGTCATGTACTATATCCCCTGAACTGGTTTCCAGAATCCTATAGAAAATGAGGTGTTAAATGAAACAATCATTTGGATGGAGAATTCTGGTAATAGGGATTTTGCTGGCCGTGCTGCTGAACGCGGTGCCGGTTGGCACAGTTAAGGCCGCGCTGACGTCGTATGAAATATTCACGCTGCAAATCCATCTGCCGGAAGGCGCGCGTATCGACTACCTGCGCTTATACTTCTACGACAGCAATCCGGGCGCGGATTCTAATGCGTGGATAACCACCTATGATGGCGCTGGCAATACTGATGATATCGTACTTGTAAGCTCTTCTGGCTCCGGGGGATACGGCCAGTCGCTCAGCGCTTACATTAATCATGTTGTCGACAATGCCACCTATACTTATGTGCTTAATTGGCGTCCTTTTGAGCTGGACGCACGCATGCGCCTGATGGGAATGCGCGTAGCATATCTCCCTGCTGGTGGAGCGACTTATGAATACCTTCACGTCGCTGGCTGCACCTTTACCCCCCGAAGCAGCACCATGGAGTGGGACTACCCTGGGTCTGGGGGGGTGTATGCTACCGGTTGGAACCACTTCCTGCCCTTCCTGAGGAAGTAAAGCTGGGAGAAAGGCTGCGTATCAGGCCGGAATAGAGATTAAGTTTTTATTCCGGCAATACTCATAGAAAGCCATTGACAGCGGCCTGTATTGGCCGCTGCCTTGTTCCAAGCCAATGTGATGATTTGGGAGCGGATGCGCACTTTGATAAAGCCAAAACAGGTTTTGGCTTGGTAATACAATTAGGATATCCATTTTGATTTGTTACCGCAGGCGTCCGCTTGTTCACGCACGCGGTTAATAGTGGGTCTACCCAGGAGCTTGTTATGGAAAAAGAGAAAATGCGAATTGCGCTCACGGCCGCCAAAACATGGCTGCTGGAGATTGAGGACCCGGTGCCGCGCCACCTGGCGATCCGCGACCTTTACCAGGCTGATTTTTCTGCAGAGGAAGCCCTCCAGGCGCGTCAGCAAGCCCATTCTGCCGAGCCGATTTCCCGGGTCCTGGCGCATATGGACCCCGAAGGTTGGTGGGTCAAACCCGGGCCGGGATATGGGCCGAAATACAAATCTACGGTCTGGGCGCTGACGCTGCTCGGGCAGCTTGGGGCTTCCGTGGATGCGGATGAACGCGTGAGAACCGCCTGCCAGTATCTGCTCTCGCAGGCTTACGCCGAGGGCGGGTTCTTCTCCTACTCCGGCAGGCCTTCGGGCACTTTCGACTGCTTGCAGGGCAATCTTACCTGGGCGCTGACCGCGCTGGGCTGCCGGGATGAACGCTTGGAAGCAGCTTATGATTGGATGGCGCGCAGCCAGACCGGAGAGGGGGTTGCCCCAATGGGCGATAAAACGACGCCCCGGCGTTATTACGCGAATAAGCGCGGTCCGGATTTTGTTTGTTCAGCGAATGATTCGCAGCCCTGCGCCTGGGGGGCGGTGAAAGTGATGCTGGCCTTCTCGCTGCTTCCGCCCGAACGGCGCGGCGGGGTGATTGGACGAGCCATTGAACGCGGCGCCAAATTCTTTTTGGACGTGGACCCCCTGACGGCAGCCTGGCCGTACCAGGGCAAGGTCAGCGGAAACTGGTGGAAATTTGGGTTCCCTGTTTTCTACATCACCGATTTGCTGCAGCTGGCCGAAGCGTTGGTGCCCCTGGGTTATGGGGCGGACCCGCGCCTGACGGGCTTGATAAACCTTATCCTCAGCAAACAGACCCAGCCGGGCAAATGGGCATTGGAGTATCGCTACGCGGATAAAACCTGGGGCAATTACGGCAAGCTGGGGCAGGTGAGTAAATGGGTCAGCTTGCGAGCGCTGCGCGTGCTTAAGGGGCTGTGCGCGGCGTGAGTGTTTTGGTCTGACAAATGCCCGTGTTTGCCGCAAACAACATTACAATTGTGATGGAATAAACAAAAATTTCAGGAGGTTTTCTATGGCTATGTTGATTGCGTTCTCTGTGCTCGTGCTCAGTCTGTTTGGTTTCAATGTTCTCCAGGCGGACCCGAACAGCCTGCCTTGGTACGGCTGGGCGCTGCTGGGCGTTCTGGCGGCCTTCGCGCTTTATCTTGCGCTCAAAAAGGAAAGCCCGGAAGAATTGGTGCTGCGCGCGGAAGGGGAACAAGCTAAAGCGGAAGCCTTGCTGGAAGACGCGCAGGAGCTGCTCAAGACCGGGGAGGGCGTGGAAATTGTGCGCGTGGTCGAGCATGACCTGGATGGCATTGACGGACCGGAGACGCTGCAGGTCGTCCGCACCCGCATAGTAGAAGATGACAGTATGACAGTCGTCCAAACGCGTGAAGAAATCAGCTCCGCGCTGGATGGCGATATCGTGCAGAAAACTGTTGAAACGCTGGACGTTAACACCGCGCGGCTGGACGCAACCCGTGTGCAGCAAAGCGCCGAGA
>Ga0208459_1003036_pt1 | contig 13502 bp, 11 predicted proteins | sample AD_UKC087_MetaG_FD_184433 | JGI IMG/M metagenome (GOLD analysis project Ga0208459, IMG submission 184433) | Active sludge microbial communities of municipal wastewater-treating anaerobic digesters from USA - AD_UKC087_MetaG (SPAdes) (version 2) | ecosystem: Engineered > Bioreactor > Anaerobic >... | reverse complement strand
GAACGGGCAGGCGGATCAGTTTTGAAGTACGAGGAATATACCTTGTTCATCGCCGCAAAGTCGTCCATGTCGGCCAAGAACACAGTTGTCTTCACTACCGAATCCATACTGATGCCCGCCTGTGCCAGAATTGCCTTGATGTTATCCAAGCACCGCGCTGTCTGCTCCTCAATCCCGCCCTCCACAAATGTGCCCTTAGCAGGGTCTAGCGGCAGTTGCCCTGACACGAATAACAGATTGCCTACGCGAATGCCCTGGGAATACGGACCGACAGCCGCAGGAGCGGCATCAGTGCGAACAACACTTTTCACAGATATCCCTCCACTGCCTTTGGCCTGAGCCGATAGCTCTAGCCTCCACCATGTCTTTCAGCGCCTCACGGCAGAACGCGGCAGGCCAATTCGTAGTCGCTGGGCTTGTCGACGTCCACTCCGATCTCGGCGTAGGGGACGATTACTCCCCTCCCCACGATATCTAGCCACGTCTTGGCCTTCCGCTCTACGTCCACTATGGTAAGGCGCCCAATCAGGTACTTGATAATGAACGGCAATCCAAGCATGGACAGCAGGGCAAGGGGCTTTTTTCTCATGTCCAGAGCCTGCCGGATCACCTCACAGTTGCGCCTGACTACATCAGGCTCGACCATGAAGGCGTTCCCCCCCGTTACGACCGCGTCAGCCATGTTTATGTATGTCCGCTGCACCCCGGGGAACCGGGCTTCATTCACCGATTGGGGGACAAGTGAGTAGTGGACTTGAGCCGGATTCTCCTCGCACAGCCTGATGAACCCATCAAGCGCCTCGCCCGTGATGAAAGGTATGTCGGAAGACAGGGCCAGCGCTTTCTTGGAATCGGGAACCTGCTCGATTCCAGCCATGAGATTATCGATCATGCTCCCGCGTTGCTCAACAAGGACGACTCTGTTGCGCTGTGCATCCGGAAGGCTCTGAACGATGTCGCGAAGGGCATCGACAGGCCCGACTATGATGATCCGATCTACGCGCTCTGCCAAAAGCACTCCCTCAAGTACCCATTCCAGCATGGTCTTTCCGTTGATGAGAATCAGCGCCTCATATTCCGCTCCCGAAACCTCGGCAAGACGTCCCCTGTTGTCGGCTCCCGCCATAATGACTGCATCCGCGCGCATTGCCATCGTCAATCTCATCTCCCCTCAATAGGGATTGGGTCGCTCAGCTCCGTAGTCATACTATTCCGGCGCTCCAGCCGATCAGGATCCAGAGCCTCCGATGCAGCCGGCGATCACACAAAAACCGTCGCGGCTCACGTCGAGTCCGGAGGCAGACGCAAGAGACCTAAGCGCATCCGCTGCCGCCCTTGCCTTGCCGGGCGAGCCATACACTCCAAACACCGTGGGGCCACTGCCGCTCATCAGTGCGCCGATGGCGCCCGCCTGCATCATCAGCTGCTTTATCTGCATGATCTGTCCGTGGCGCTCGGCGATCAATGGCTCGAAGTCGTTACTCATCAGCGAGCAGATGCGTCGCAGATCATCATCAGCATGAGCGCTTCCAGCTCGTTGTTGGGCCGAACGCAGCGCCTCAGCCAGCAGTCGAGCCGTGGATCTTGCCTCCGGTCGAACTGCATTGCACCTGCTCGGCGTATCCCCCACATACTCGAAGCCCTCCACAAGCCGGGCATCCCACATCGCATATGCGTCTGAAGTGGATACAGCGAAACCCGGGTTGACAAGCAGCATCCCCACCCCGCGCAAGGCCGGGAGCGGTGTGAGCCGATCGCCTACGCCCCGCGCAAAAGCGGCAATGACCGGCGTGCAGCAATCATCGCCACAGCCCGCGAGATCGTGGTTCATCAGGCAGAACGGAACATCCGCACCTGTGGACGCGGCGATGGCGATCAGCTGTTCTCGGCCATATGGCTTCCCCCACAGCTGGTTCATGGCCGCAAGCACCGCAGCGGCATCGGCGCTTCCTCCACCAAGCCCTGCGCCAACCGGTATTCGCTTCCGTATGCTGATGCCCACCGAACAGTCGGTCCCAGGCGACTCCAGTGGCTTGAGAAAAGCTTGAGCCGCTCGGAATGCGACATTGCGCCCATCGCATGGCACGCCGGAGATATCTACGCCCTCGACGCCCGTAACCTCTACTGTAACAGCCGGTATTCCAGCGTCGACGCAGCTGCTGCCTCTGACTACCTCAATCTCGTCGGCCAGATCAATCCGATGCATGACGGTTTCGATATCATGATACCCGTCCGGCCTCTTGGCCACGATGCTGAGCGCCAGGTTAACCTTAGCCCATGCCTTGATCTGCAGGGCTTGCCGCGTCTGTGCCTGTGCCTGTGCCTGTGCCTGCGCCTGCGCCTGCGCCTGCGCCTGCGCGCGTGCATGTGCGTATGCCTGCAACGCGATTCACCCTCGCCCTAATCCTCGCCCTAATCCTCGCCCATTGCTGCGCCGCAGGGTCGCCGAGCCGCCATGCTCCTGCGCCGCCCGGTCGTGGCGCCGCCATGCTCCTGCGCCGCAGGGTCGCCAGACCTCGATGCCGCGCTACTTCCGCCCGAACAGACGGGCGAAGAACCCGACTATGGACCGCCAGGCTCGCACTAACACGTTGGCCCGCGCCACGTCTGACTCAGCTACTGCTGCCACCGAGCGCAATCCCTCGCCGGACGCAGTGCGCACGACAGCGCGCCCAAGCGTCTGTCCTTTCTTTACCGGAGCCGAGATCTCCTCCTCTATGGGCTCGAATTCCACGCTCACCTCGGCCGCGGTGCCTCTTGGAATCAACGCGACGACATCTTCTGCGGCCACAGCCGTCACAGCAGGGCGCACAGCGGTCTGTACCCGCAGAGTCCCTACTTCGGCCCCCGCCTCGACCAGCGTGGCTCGTTCGAAGTTGCGGAATCCATAGTCCAGCAGCTTGCCGGTTTCCGCGACACGTTCTTTTTCGCCCGCAGTGCCCATTACCACTGCAATCAGGCGCACGCCCCCACGCTCCGCAGTACCTGCTAGGCAATATCCGGCCTTGTCGGTGTGGCCGGTCTTCAGGCCGTCTGCGCCCTCGTAGTCTTTGATGAGCCGGTTCGTGTTGAACAGGTCATACGTGCCGTCTCGCATCTTGCCTATCCACGTACTGGTCCACTCCAGCACTTCGGGGTATGCAATCAGTTCACGCGACATGATGGCGATGTCGGCCGCCGTGGTGTAGTGATCCGGGTCGTCTAGGCCCTCAGGGTTGGTGAAGTGGGTGTTACGCATCCCAAGCTCCACCGCGCGCTGGTTCATCATCCTCACGAAGTCGTCGGCAGTCCCGCCCACATACTCGGCCAGCGCGAAACTTGCGTCGTTGGCAGACCTTATGGCAGTAGCGGCCATCAAGTCGCGGACAGGCACACGTTCTCGTTCCTTGAGGTAGACCTGCGACCCTCCCATCAGCGACGCCTCGGTGCTCACCGTAACCACGTCGTCGAGGGATATTCTGCCGGCCCGGACCTGCTCCATTACGAGCAGCATTGTCATGATTTTGGTGATGGACGCAGGCGCCATGCGTTCGTCAGAGTTGACCGCATAGAGCACCTGGCCAGTGGAGGCATCTACTAGTTTAGCGCTCTTGGCGGCGATCGTAGGCGGCGGGGGCATCATCGCGCCTGCCGCAGGGCTGACGCCCAAAGTCATGCAGATTGATCCCGTAGTCAACAGTACAGTCAATGCCAGAGCGACAAGGCGGGCTCGCTTGTACAATGATCATCTCTCCTGAACTAAACATAGGCTACCTAGATTCTTCCCGCTGCAGGGCAACATGTTGCATATCTGCGCACAAGCAAGCCCGACCGAGCGCCGAATCGACACACGCTCTCCGCCGGGCCAGCGCATTCCAAGCGACGTACCCAGCAGGCGATCCAGTTCGCCAACCAACTGCTGCCCACTACCTACTGCCTACTGCCTACTTCACAAGGTGGCACGCAACATAGTGGTTGCCCATGTTGACGAACTCGGGATCCTGCTCGCTGCAGATCTTCTTGGCCATCTTGCACCTGGTTCGGAAGCGGCAGCCTGGCGGCGGATCTATGGGGCTCGGGACATCCCCCTCAAGAATGATCCTCTGCCGCTCGGCTTCCACGTCAGGGTCAGGAATCGGGATAGCAGATAGAAGTGCCTGGGTGTACGGATGTTGTGGGTTCCTATAAAGCTCTGCGCTCGCTGCCAGCTCCACGATCTTGCCAAGATACATTACTGCAATTCGATGGCTGGTATGCTTGACCATCGCCAAGTCGTGCGCGATGAACAAGTACGTGAGCTTTCGCTTTTCCTGCAACTCTTCTAGCATGTTGATGACCTGGGCCTGGATAGACACGTCCAGCGCCGAAATGGGCTCATCGCATATGATGAACTCCGGCTCCACTGCGAGCGCCCTGGCAACGCCGATTCTCTGCCGCTGCCCGCCGCTGAATTCGTGCGGGAACCTGGTCGCATGCTCGGGGCTCAAGCCCACTGTGTGCAGAAGCTCGTGCACCATCTCCAGGCGCTCCTGCTTGCTTTGCGCGAGGCCGTGGATGTCGATGGGCTCACCTACGATGTCGCCCACAGTCATGCGCGGGTTCAGAGACGCATACGGGTCCTGGAAGATCATCTGTATCCTCCGCCTCAGGGGAAGCATCTCGGACGGCGAGAGGGAGTATATCGGCACACCGTCAAACGTGACACTCCCGGAGGTGGGCTCGTACAGACGGCAGATCGTCCTTCCGGCCGTGGTCTTGCCACAGCCTGATTCGCCCACAAGGCCCAGCGTCTCACCGCGGTCGATGGTGAAACTGAGATCATCGACGGCTTTGAGAAGAGCGCGTGTGCGGCTGAAAAACCCTCCGTCAATGGCAAAGTATTTCTTCAGGTTTCTGACTTCGACGAGAGGCGCCATCACGCCACACCTCCTCTCTCGACCCTTACATTCGCCGGCGCCATCGGATGCTGCAGCCAGCAAGCCACCTGATGATGATCTGACAACTGGGTGTACTCAGGCGGCGTCTGCTTGCATACAGCCATGGCAAAATCGCACCTGGGCGCGAACGGGCAGCCCTGGGGCGGACTGATCAAGTCCGGCGGCTGACCCAAAATCGGTACTAGTTTCTTCTTCTGTTCCGCATCCAGCCTGGGAACAGACTTCAGCAAACCCCACGTATACGGGTGCTGTGCATGGTAGTATATCTCGCCTACCGTGCCCTGCTCGATGATCTGGCCGGCATACATCACGACTACTCGCTGAGCCAGACCAGCGACGACGCCCAGGTCATGGGTGATCAGGATGATCGACATCCCCAGCTTCTTCTTCAGATCCTTCATGAGGCTGATGATCTGCGCCTGAATGGTTACGTCAAGCGCCGTAGTGGGCTCGTCCGCAATCAGGAGCTTCGGATTGCACGCCAGAGCCATGGCGATCATGACCCTCTGGCGCATCCCGCCGCTGAACTCGTGCGGATATGACCCGAGGCGCCTTTCAGGAGACGGAATGCCCACCAGATGCATCAGCTCGATTGCTCGCTTTGCGGCGGCCTCTTTGCTGATGCTCTGATGCAATCTCAGCGTCTCCACAATCTGCGTCTTGATGGAGAGCACCGGGTTGAGAGACGTCATGGGATCCTGAAATATCATTCCGATTTCGTTGCCCCTGACATCCTGCATCTGCCGCTCAGTCAGACCCATGAGATCTCGCCCGTTGAACATGATGGTTCCATCGGTGATTCTGCCTGGCAGAGGTATCAACCGCATGATCGATGTCGCCGTAACGCTCTTGCCGCAGCCCGACTCGCCCACGATTGCGATGGCCTCGCCCTCGCCCACATGAAACCCCACGCCGCGGACGGCCTTGACCTCACCCGAATAGGTGAAGAACGATGTATGAAGGTTGGTGACTTCAAGGAGCCTTTCCAACGTCTATTCCCCCTTACTCTGTGTCAACGGCTCACTTTCGCTGCTTGGGGTCGAGCGCGTCCCGCAGCCCATCGCCGAGGAAGTTGAACGCAAGCATCGTTATGCTGATGGCGATAGCCGGGAAGAACAGCTGCCATGGATACGTCCGGAACGAAGGCAGTGAGTCATTTGCCAAAACCCCCCAGCTCGCCATGGGCGCGTTCACTCCGAGCCCTATGAAACTGAGAAAAGCCTCAGTGAATATTGCCTGCGGGATATTGAGCGTCGCAGTGACGATGATCGGCCCCATGGCGTTGGGGATCAAGTGCTTCCATATGATCCGCCAGTTGTTGGCGCCGATGGTCCTAGCGGCCAGCACATAGTCCTGCTCCTTCAGGCTCAATATCTGGCCCCTTACAATCCTGGCCATTCCAAGCCAGTATACGAGGCCCAGAGCAATGAGGATGTTCTGCAGTCCTGGCTTGAGGACTACCATTAGGAGTATGACATAGAGCAATAGGGGAATGCCGCTCAGGATCTCCACTATTCGCATCATGATGTTGTCGACCTGGCCGCCGTAGTAGCCCGAAATCCCGCCGTACACTACTCCAACAGTGAGGTTTATGAAGCTGGCCACGAAGCCGACAGTCAGCGAGATGCGGGCGCCGTACATGATCCTCGTAAGCAGGTCGCGCCCGAGGTCGTCCGTGCCCAGCCAATGTTCCCTCGTGATATACATGTTCTGATCGAACAAGCTCTGATCCGAGTAGGAGTAGGGCGACAGCATGGGGCCGAATATGGCAATCAGCGTGATGGCTACTATCACCCAAAGGCCGACCATGGCCAGCCGATTCTGCTTGAGGCGACGCCATGCGTCTTGCCAGTAGGTTACCGATGGGCGAACGATGGCCTCAGCGCTTTCGATGTCCTTATCCACCGGTTTAAACATATCGGCAGTGTATTCCACAGCTCATCACTCCTTTGCCTTGACCAGTTTGATCCTGGGGTCAATCCATCCGTAAGCGATGTCCACCAGGAAATTGAGTAGCACAAGGAAGGCGCTGTAGAATATCGTCACACCCATGATTGTTGTATAGTCACGGTTGTAGATACTCGTAACGTAGTACCGTCCAAGACCAGGTATGGCGAAGATGTTCTCTACCACGAAACTTCCTGTGAGGATGCCTGCAATGAGCGGCCCCAGATACGTCACCACGGGGAGTATGGCATTCTTGACTACGTGCTTCACGACGACAGCGTACCACGACAACCCCTTGGCCCGCGCTGTGCGAATGTAATCCTGCGACAGGACATCCAAGGTACTGGATCTCATCAGCCTTGCAAAAAAGGCGGCTGGAAAGCCCGCGAGAGCGATCATGGGCAGGATTACATGTCTAGGAGTTCCCCACATAGCGACAGGAAGCCACCTGAGCTTGACTGCAAACACGTACATGAGCAAGGTTGCAATCACGAAGTTGGGCACCGACACGCCGATGATGGCAATGGCCATCACCACGTTATCCTGCCACCTATTCTGGTTCAGCGCAGAGATGATCCCTGCGGGCACTCCCACTACAAGCGCAAACAGTATGGCCCAGGCGCCCAAAGTTGCGCTAACCGGAAACCCGTCGCGAATGATGTCGTTGACAGATCGGCCCAGGTACTTGAAGGACGGCCCCAAATCTCCGCGAATCAGATTGCTCATGTAGTCGGTGTACTGCTTCCACAGGGGATCGTTGAGCTTGTACCTCTCTTCGATGTTCCTCTGAACAGCTGGAGGCAAAGCCTTCTCCTTCTTGAATGGGCCCCCGGGGATTGCGTGCATGAGGACAAACGTCCCGGTCGCCACTACTAATACGACGAGGATGACAGAAATGGCCCTTCTAAGGACATATCCGCCCACCGATATCAGCTCCCGTCAAATGTCAGCGCCGGGGGCATGCGCCGGTCGCCCGAGCACGCCCCCGGCCTCTGTCAGTTCACATGAACAGGTCAGTCTCCATCAAGAACACTACTTGTGATCCAGCACATAAGCGCCGCTGAAGTCGATGAATCCCAGAGGCGACCTGACGGCGCCCTTGACCCACGGCTTCATGACGTTCTGGTTCACATAGAAGTAGATCGGCATGATGGGCATATCGTTCATGAGAATGTCTTCAGCCTGATGGAGCATCTTCGCACGGGCGATAGGATCCGCCACCTTGAACGACCCGAAGATCAGGTTGTCATATGTCTTGTTGCTCCATCCAGTGTCGTTGTTGCCGTTGGTCGTGGTCCACATGTCGAGGAAGGTCATGGGGTCCATGTAGTCGCCGATCCAGCCGGCGCGTGCCACCTCATAGTTCAGCGCATCGCGCGAGGCCAGATACACGCCCCACTCCTGGTTCGTGAGCTGGACGTTGATGCCCAGGTTCTTCTTCCACATCTCCTGGATGGCTTCGGCGATCTTCTTATGGTTCTCGCTGGTGTTGTAGAGAATCGTCAGCGTCGGGAAGCCCTTGCCATTGGGATATCCAGCGTCGGCCAGCAGCTTCTTCGCGACTGCAACGTTCTCCTTGATGTAGTCGTTCCCGGCCACGGTCCGGAAGTCGGCGCCTGGCTTGCCGTCAGCCAACCCGAAGGGGACATAGGCAAGTGCAGGTTTCTGACCGCCTCTGGTCACGCGGTCGATGAGCATCTGGCGATCGATCGCCATGGTGAGAGCCTTGCGGACTTTGACATCGCTAATAGGCGGCTTAGTGACGTTGAACATGTAGTAGTAGGTGCCAATATACGGCGTGCGGAACAGGGAACCTTCCTTCTCAAGGCGAGGAATCTCGGAAACCGGCGGATCGTCGAACCAGTCGAGCTGGCCCGTCTCGAACATCGACAAAGCTGTCTGGCGGTTGTCGATGAGGTAGAGCACGAGCTTGTCTAGCTTGACCTTGTCGCGTCTCCAGTAGTTCTCATTGGGCACTAGCTCCATCACGGCGCTGTGCTCCCACTTAACGATCTTGAACGGCCCGTTGCCCACGTAGTTCTTGATGTCCTGGAACCAGCCCTCGGGGTTCTTCTCCACGATCTTGCGGTTCACGGGCATCAGCGTGGGGAAGTTGCACAGCTGCAGGAAGTAGGTGGTGGGGTTCTCCAGCACCACTTCGAGGGTATAGTCGTCGATCGCCCTGACGCCCACCTTGGAGGCGTCTTTCAGGGTGCCCTCGTTGTAAGCCTGCCCGTTCTTGAGGTACCAAAGCTGTGTCGCGTACTCCGACGCAGTCTCCGGAGCGAGCGCGCGCTTCCATGACCACTCAAAATCATGAGCGGTCAGGAGATCGCCGTTAGACCACTTGGTCTTGCGAAGCTTAAAGACGTAGGTCTTCCCGTCCTTGCTGACAGTCCAGCTCTCAGCGATGGCTGGCTGAGGAATGTTGTTCTCGTCCATTCTGGTAAGGCCCTCGAAGCAGTTGAGCTCGATAATGGCCTCAGGAACTCCGGTGGATTTCGCCGGGTCGAGCGTCTCAGGCTCGGTTCCCACGTTGAAGCTAAGCTCCTGCTTCTTGGCGAGTGCCTCCGCAGCGAAACCTGCCGACGTAATCATCAGCAGCACCACGAAGCACGCGAGTATTGACATGAGTCTTCGCATACAAACTTGCCTCCCTCTGTTGTTAGTGGTCTTTCGTTGCCCACAGGCCCAGATAATCGAATGCCTGTTCGCGTCGGATTTGGACTTATCTGAACCCGGGGGAGTCCATAGTATGTTTTCTATTCTCCTTACCATGTCGGATTCCTGCTACGTGTCTCCTGCAATTCCGGGCCATTCTGTGGGAATGATTACAGAGCAAGACCAAGCTTGGTTGCCAAACGTGAAGGGTTGTGGTGTTTGTGCACCTCTTCAGCGCGGGTGCTCTGTCGGCTCTGGCGGCTGCAGCGGCCAGCGGCGTGGCAATGGCCTTCCAGGGAGCTGTGAACGCAGCGGCCGCAAAAGCCATTGGCCTCTGGGAGACTACCTTTGTAGTGCTGGCCTCCGGCACTGCACTCACAGGCGCCGGACTGGCTCTCGGGCTTAGCCGGGGCGGCATGGCGCGCCTCGGCGCCGCGCCGTGGTGGAGCCTGCTTGGCGGGCCTGTAGGGCCGATCATCACCGCGGCTGTGGCCTACGGGATACGTAGGGCCGGCGCAGTTGGCGCAACGACAGCCATAATAGTGGGCCAGATCGGCACAGCCGCCCTCATCGATCATCTGGGCTGGCTGGGCATAGAGCGTATTCCGTTCAGCCCGCTGAAACTACTGGGCATCGCGCTGCTCGCGGTCGGAGCTTGGATACTGCTAAACTAACGTGGATGCTGCAAGCCGCAGGCAACCCCTGCGTCCACTGTGCCCCGTATGTCCGTCCCGATGTCCGTCCCGATGTTCGTCCCGATGCCCATCCCGATGTCCGTCCCGATGTTCGTCCCGATGTCCTTTATGTTGCCACTACCTCGCTCCTATCTTCGACACCGCCCTGGCTCCCATCTCATTCGCCAGGGCTAGACTGGCGGCCAGCCCCGCCCCGCGCGAGTACTCGAGCACAAACCCGGCGTCGAAGGCATCCCCCGCCCCGGTCGTATCGACTACTTGGGCAGGCACAGCTGCGAATCGAACTCGAGCTACGAGCCCTTTTTCGCGCGCCTGCCGGTCTGCGCCCCACCCTGGCGCAGGGCCTGTTCCAGCCACGACCCCTGGCCTGGCCACGGCGTCTGCTCCAGCGCCCATCGCCCCCACTGCGCCCGCAATACCCGCGCTACCCGGAATACCCGCGCTACCCGCCATACCTGCCCATTGCCGCGCCATGCCCAGGCATCCGTCTGCACCCAGTTTCAGCGCAACCACTGGGAAGTGATCGAGCAGGCAGGACGCGATATCTTCAGGTCGCTCCAATCCGGTCATGGCGCGCCCTTCGTCCAAATTCGGAAGTATGACCGCGGCACCCTCGCACAGCTTGAAAAAGGCCTGCCTGCCCAGGGCCTGGATAAATGAGTATGCTGCGGGATCTATCGATACAGGGACTCCCGCCTCCCGGGCTACGTTGATGCAATGGCGCGCGGCCTTTGCGGGCGCATCCTCCAAGAACACATATCCCGAAACATGCAACCATTCAGCGCCTGACACAACATCTTCCGGGATATCCTCCACCGACAGGCGCGCGTTGGCCCGTCGGTCGCATACCATGTCGCGCTCGCCGTCGGCTGCCACAATCACTCCCACCCGACCCGTGCCGTGCTCCGGATCGGGATCGAAAGCGAGGTACGGGCACACACCTTCACGTTTCAGGTCGGCGACCAGCGCCCGCCCCAGGAAGTCGTCGCCTACGCGGCCTATCAAGCCCGACCTACGCCCATGGCGCGCGATCCATACAGCGAAATTGGCAGCCGACCCACCTGCAGCCAACTCCACTCGCCCCCGGGTATCAGTGCGCGGGTTTCGTCTGTCGGGTATTTGGAAGTACGCGTCGACCATCAAGTCTCCAAGGCTTACAATCACAGAAGCTCATTCCTTTGCCAGACACACAGGATTCTCGGCCTGTGCGAAGAACGTCATTCCCCGGAGGTGATCGGTATTGGATAGTGTCACAGTGTTCGAGTCTTTGAGGAGCATCGCAACCCCCGGGCTTGACAGGGTGATCAAAGTCGTGACGGATCTGGGCTCGACAACATTCTACATGATTGTGATACCAGTACTCTACTGGTGCGTCAGCAAATCGCTCGGCTTCAGCCTGGCTATAGTGCTGTCGGTCTCCAACTACATAAACGTGGGGATAAAGTTCATCGTGTGCCGAATCCGTCCCTACGTCGCCTTCCCTCACCTCAACGCGCCGGAGTACCTGAAACTGACGGGGACGGGATACTCATTCCCCAGCGGGCATGCTCAAGGCACATCCGTCTTCTGGACATATCTTGCGCGCAGTGTGCGGCTGAAGTGGATCGCGGCGACCGGGATAGCGGTGGTCGTGGTCGTAGCCTTCACGCGAGTGTACGCCACTTGCCATTATCCCACCGACGTGCTGGCGGGTGCTGCACTGGGCGTTGCCATCGCCCTTGCGTACTCAGAAATCGAGCGACGCTTGCAGAAATTGAGCGCGCAAGGCAGGAGCCGAATAGGCCTCCAGCTGGCCGTGTCCATCGCGCTTCCCGGCCTCGCGTTCGCTCTATCCGCGCCCCGAAACCCCGCGTTCACTCAGGAGGTCGCCCAAGTACTCGGCTTCCTGGCGGGAGCGGGAATTGGCTACACCCTCGAAGCGGCGTATGTGAAGTACGACGTTCGCGCGAGCCTACCGATTCAGGTCGTCAAGGTCGCGCTGGGCATGGCCGGGTTGATGGGGGTCAGGTACGGTCTCAAGGCGGTCTTCCCCGACACCGCGTTCTGGAACATGCTTCGCTACTTGGCCGTAGCCGTCTGGGCCACACTGGGAGCGCCGTTCGTCTTCAAGCAGCTGTTCGGACGGCGGGCAGCAGCGCGGGCCGAGAAGCGCTGACCCGGGCATCGGAGGTTGGCCAGGATGGGGTGCCCCGGAGGTCGAAGCAAGCACGTGTGCTTGGGCCCGGCGGTCACAATCAGTCAAGTCAGTCGTTGGGGTCGTGGGGTCATGCGGCAGTCGCGCCGTGGGGCGTTGGTGCGGTGGGGCCGTGGTGGTTCTGGGATACCCCTGGGGGTATCCGTGCAGGGATATCAGCAGATTTTGACGATAGTTTGGGCCGATGTACTCGATTTTTGAGTACATCCAGTTGGTCGATGAACAAATGGGGTTGCCCGGGGCTCATTCGAAGGCCAGGTATGTCCTAATATATGGCGAATAGCTGACAACCAGCGCCACATTCCGCACGCCGCTTCCAAGTCCCGCCATATCATGGGTGATAATGCCGTTCGCTCAATAGGTCGCGATGTCCGCGCCGGCCGGATACCCCCGATTTTCGCGATCCGAAGGCGGTCCGGTAGCCATCCGAAATCGATGTACTCAATTTTTGAGGATATCTCGGAAACTAACGTCAAAAATCGAGTACATCCCAGCTGCAGCCGTTTTGGCGCCCCACGCCCCTCATTAGGCCAGCTGGGCGCCATTTCCGCGGGTCATGACGCCTTCTAGCCCATACCTCCTCTGGGAGTACCCGACCGATGTTCCAACCAGTAGAGCCTGTAAGGACTACACTCGCCCCCGACTCGCCGGAATGCAACCGGCGACGAAACCGCCTTTCGCAGGTAGTTAGTCAGCACCGGGCGAGCGCGCGGCCAAAGCGCCCGAGCGCTGAGCCCTAGCGAGCCGACTGAATAACCCGCTCCAGCTGTGCGCGAGTCATGGCGCCCACGCGCAGGTCATGCACTATGCCGTGTGCGTCAATGACAAATGTAGTAGGGACGGCAGTTATCTCATACAGGCGCGCAAGCTCGCCCCGGGGATCGGCAATAACGGGCAGGTCCAGCTTGCGCGCTTCCATGTACTTGAGCACAGCATCCGCCTTCTCGGCCACCGCAATCGCCACAACCCTCGCGCCCTCCGAGCCCTCTGTGCCCTCTGTGCCCTCTGCGCCCCCCGCGGCCTCCACGCCCTCCATGCGCTCCATGCGCTCTGCATGCATCTGAGCAAGAACCGATACATGGGCAAGGC
>Ga0208459_1003033_pt1 | contig 13508 bp, 5 predicted proteins | sample AD_UKC087_MetaG_FD_184433 | JGI IMG/M metagenome (GOLD analysis project Ga0208459, IMG submission 184433) | Active sludge microbial communities of municipal wastewater-treating anaerobic digesters from USA - AD_UKC087_MetaG (SPAdes) (version 2) | ecosystem: Engineered > Bioreactor > Anaerobic >... | reverse complement strand
AATTTATATTTTATACTTTTTATTTTGAAATTAAAATAAATGGGGGGCGGGAAGGATATCCCTTTTTTGTTATCTCGTTTCCCCACTCTGGAAATCATACCTTTTAGAAAACGACACAAATTACGGGGTTATAAATTTTTGATCATACGGTCGAGAGACGCAAAGCATTGCGTCTCTACAGCCATTTTTACGACCATTTTTACGACCATGTTCATTCATTGTTCCCCTCCTTTGGAGGGGCAAGGGGGAGGTCAAATCCGCAATCCGAAATCAAAATCCCCTCCTTTTTTTCTATTTCAAAAATAAAGATAAAAATAAAAAAACGGAACCCAAAACCTGAATTCCGCTATATCTAAATTCTAATACTTTCGCCTTTCGACTTTCGACTTTCGCCTTTTTTTCATTTCGCCTTTCGCCTTTTTCTCGTAGGGCGATATGTTTTCGAGTGGGGTGAAAAGATATCTACAACGTATCGAATACTCTGCCCCCTTTTTTTCTATTTCAAAAATAAAGATAAAAATAAAAAAAGCGGAACCCAAAATCTGAATTCCGCTAATTCTAATTTCTAATACTTTCGCCTTTTTTTCATTCCGCCTTCCGCCTTCCGCCCTCCGCCTTCAATTCTTCCTTCTACCTTCTTACTTCTTTCTTCACTTGCAGGGGAAGAGAGATTCGAACTCCCACCGATAGTTTTGGAGACTACTGTTCTACCCTTAAACTATTCCCCTAAAAAATAGCAGACCCAAATGTGAATCTGCTACCTTTAATTGATATTAGTCAATAATTTTTGTAACCTGACCGGCACCAACTGTTCTACCACCTTCACGGATAGCAAAACGAAGGTTCAAGTTGATAGCTACTTCAGATAATAACTTAACTCTGATTTTTAAGTTATCACCGGGCATAACCATGTCAACTCCTTCAGGTAAAAATACTTCACCGGTAACGTCAGTTGTACGGAAGTAGAACTGAGGACGATATTTGTTGTGGAATGGAGTGTGACGTCCACCTTCCTCTTTCTTAAGAATAACTACCTCAGCTTCAAACTCTTTATGAGGTTTGATTGATCCGGGTTTAGCAATAACCATACCACGACGGATCTCATCTTTATCAATACCACGAAGTAATAGACCTACGTTATCACCAGCTTCACCGGTATCCAAAATTTTACGGAACATCTCAACTCCGGTAACTACTGATTTTAGTTTTTCAGCACCCATACCTAGAATCTCAACAGGATCTCCGGTATGAATAACACCGGTTTCAATTCTACCGGTAGCAACAGTACCACGACCGGTGATTGAGAATACGTCTTCAACAGGCATTAAGAAATCTTTTTCACTTTCACGTTTTGGAAGTGGGATGTATGTGTCAACAGCATCCATTAATTCCATAATTTTTTCAGCCCATTGTGGTTCGTTATTTAATCCACCCAATGCAGATCCTTGAATGATAGGAGTTTCGTCACCGTCAAATCCGTAGAATGATAACAAATCGCGGATTTCCATTTCTACTAACTCTAATAATTCAGGGTCATCAACCAAGTCAACTTTGTTCATGAAAACAACCAATTTTGGAACACCAACCTGACGAGCCAAAAGGATGTGCTCTCTAGTTTGTGGCATAGGACCATCAGTAGCAGCAACAACCAAAATTGCTCCGTCCATCTGAGCAGCACCGGTAACCATGTTTTTAATATAGTCAGCGTGGCCGGGACAGTCTACGTGTGCATAGTGTCTGGTCGCTGTTTGATATTCAACGTGTGACGTGTTAATGGTAATACCACGCTCTTTCTCTTCTGGTGCGTTGTCAATTGAATCAAAACTTCTTTTTTCTGATAAACCTTTTTCTGCCAATACAGCAGAAATTGCAGCTGTTAGTGTTGTTTTTCCGTGGTCAATGTGACCAATTGTTCCTACGTTTACGTGCGGTTTGGAACGATCAAATTTTTCTTTTGCCATTGTCTTATTTGATTAAAGGTTGTTAAAATTTTCGTTTTTTTATAATGTTAATACAATAAGTTTGAGCCATTGACGAGAGTTGAACTCGTGACCCCTTCCTTACCAAGGAAGTGCTCTACCACTGAGCTACAACGGCTAATATCCTAAAAAAAGAGCATACCAAAATTACCTCAATTTTGAGTTTGCAAAGATACACCTTTTTTTTATATAAGATGCCTAACTCTTTAAAAATTATTTTATTTTCTCTAAATATCTGATTATGAGAGCTTAATAATTTTATTTTTTAAAATATTTTCCAGCCTTTCCTCCCAATCGGGAATGGAAATGGACAAAAATTTTTCAATTTTCTCTTTCGATAATACAGAATAGTGAGGTCGTTTGGCAGGAGTAGGATAGGAGTCGGAGGGGATGGGTACTACATCACAAGGGAGTTGAGCGAAACGCATTACAGCTTCTGCAAATTGATACCAACTACAGGATCCGGAGTGTGAATAATGAAATAGAGTAACTCCTGAAAGAGATGACCGCTGAGTTATGATCTGCATGATTATTTCAGCCAGATCTCCGGCGTAGGTTGGACTCCCCAATTGGTCGGCAACAACCTGAATTTGAGATCGTTCAGAACCTAATCGAAGCATTGTTTTGACAAAGTTGTGCCCATACTCAGAGTAGAGCCAGGCGGTACGAATAATGACGCCATGGGCGCCCGAACCGCGAAGAAGTTCCTCCCCCCCTAATTTTGATTTTCCATAAATAGAAAGAGGGGATGGTTGATCATCTTCCACAAAAGGCGTAGTTCGACCCTCCTCATCAAAAACAAAGTCAGTCGAAATATGAACTAAAAAGATGCCCAGTTGATGCGATACTTCTGCCAGGAACTGAACGGCATCCCGGTTGAGTAAGTAAGCAGCCTCAACTTCGGTTTCAGCTAAATCAACCGCCGTATAACCCGCACAATTGATAATGTATTCTATTTGATGCTCAGCACAATAGTGGTAAATTGCTGACTTAGACGTGATGTCCAACTCATTAATATCGGTAAAATAAAAAGTGTACAGAGAGTCATACTTTGTAACCCAATCTTTCAGGCATTTCCCCAATTGACCTTCTCCGCCGGTAACCAAGATATTTCCTTTACTCATGACACTCCTTTTAATATTCTATTTACCTATACCGAAGTAGATTACGCCTCCATTTTTCATCTCTTCTGGATCGTAAATATTACGCCCATCCAGAAGCAACGGATGCTTCATGAGTTGGGTGAGTGTGTTGGGAGAAAGGGTGCGAAACTGTGCCCATTCCGTTACCAATAATAGAGCTTCACTATCTCGAATAGTTTCTTCAATGGAATTCATGTAGGAAACACGGTCCCCTAACTGGAGTTTAGCCTTAGGCATGGCAATCGGATCATATACCTGTACCTGAGCCCCATGCTTGAGTAGCTCTTCAATCAAAACCAAAGAGGGTGCCTCCCGTAAATCATCGGTATTGGGTTTGAAAGATAATCCCAACATAGCGACTTTTTTTCCTTTCAAATCTCCATCGTAATAACGGTATAACTTATTGAAAAGCACTAACTTTTGACGATCATTAATTTTTTCGACAGCTTTGACCAATTCAAGAGAATACCCATGCTGATCAGCGGTTTGAATAATGGCCTTCACATCTTTGGGGAAACAGGATCCTCCGTAGCCAATGCCGGCATACAAAAACTTCTTCCCAATGCGTGAGTCACTTCCAATCCCCTCACGAACCATAGAGATGTCAGCACCTACCAATTCGCAAAGATTAGCCATCTCATTCATAAAACTGATTCGGGTGGCCAACATGGCGTTGGCAGCATATTTGATCATCTCTGCTGAAGCAATATCCGTAAAAATAACGGGGTGACCATTCAACACAAAAGGCTTGTATATTTTTTCAAAATAGGAGCGTGCACGCTCATTTTCAACCCCAACTACGATTCGGTCAGGACGCATAAAGTCCTGAATTGCATTTCCTTCTTTTAAAAATTCAGGATTGGAAGCAATATCAAAATCAACATCAACACCGCGTTGATCCAACTCTTTTTGGATTGTTTTCTTTACCAATTGTGCTGTACCAACAGGAACCGTACTCTTGGTAATGACCAATAAATAGCGATTCATATGTTTTCCGATGGTTTCGGCAACAGTAAGCACATATTGTAAATCGGCACTACCATCCGCTCCGGGAGGAGTTCCAACAGCAGAAAAAAGAACATCTACTTCAGGGAGCACGGAAACAATATCAGTACTGAATTTAAGTTTTTCTCTTTGAATAGTCCGGGTGAGAATCTCTTCTAATCCGGGTTCATAAATAGGAGATATCCCCTTCTTAAGCTGCTCAATTTTGTCGTGATCTACGTCAACACAAACAACGTCGAATCCAACATCAGCCAAACAAGCACCGGTTACTAACCCCACATATCCGGTCCCAATAATTGCAATTTTAATCATATTTTTTTCCTTTTTTTATCCATTTTTTCCCTTTGCAAAAGTATAATTTTTTTTAAAACCAAATTAAAACCGGATTTAAAATCGTTGAAAATCAGCAAAATTGATCTGATTTTTTCGAGAAAAGAAAAATTATCGAACAGATCTGTTTTTTTGTAAATTTATGTAACATAAACAGTTATAAAGCGTATATAAGAAGTAAGTAACGAAGTTTTTAATAAAATTTCTCATTCAAATAATGTCTGTTTGAGGGAAAAATAAAAAAAATGAAAAAAAAATAAAAATTAAGAGTTGTATATTAAAAAATGATGTATCTTTGCACGATGAATAGTAATGATTAGATTGCTACGCATTATATATTGCAAAAATTGAATTTGAAATGAAAAAAGAATATAATAATCAAATAAATTCAAACCTTATGAAAAAAGTTTTACTCTTATGCTTTATAAGCATCGTAGCGTTGTTCAATAGCTGGACATACGCTCAAGAACAAGAATGTTGCTTCTGGGTAGTAAACGGGACCGAAAATACCGTCCTTGACTATGAGGAATACTCGTTGACTGCACCGGCTTGGCAAGAAACACATTATTATTACTTCCACTTTAGAAACGATTGTAATCTTCCAGGAGATACCAAATGGTCATTAGGATGGGAGATTCGCAGAAATGGTGTGTTGTTGGATAATAGTACTGATCTTGCGAAATTGTCACAATATGCCGAAGTTACATTTCAGATTAACACTGTAGAGTACGGATGGGTTGGTGGACCCTCTCCACAACCTAATGTACTGGGTGGAGATAATGCAAGATCCGGAGTTGGTAATCAGTACGCAGCTCAATATTTGAATAATCCGGTTTATGCGGATTTTCCCGGAGCAATTGCTTATCAGGGAAATGTTGCAAGAGGTTATTTCAATATTCCTAATTTCCAAAGCTATAACTTTTTCTATCTTCATTTCTTGGAATATGTTAGTCAAACCAATGGAATGCGTATGAAAATTAAATGGAATGGACCCTACTTTTATGGAGGAGATTATGAAATTAAATTCACCCTTTATCAAAGAACAGGGGGAACTACCATTGAACATTATTATATCCCAACTCAACAAGATCAATACTATGGTGGACACCAATCAGGAGTTTCCGGAATTATTGCTGAGTTTACTCTAGATCCTATGGATAGAGGTAAAGTAGAAGATGAAATCTGTGCAGGTGAAATCTACTCTTTCGGAGTTCAACCCAATGGAACACCTTATACCTATTTTGATAATACTGCTACCTGGCCAAATTCCGTAACAACTACTTATATCGTTCCTTCATACATTCAACCTGAACCATGCTACGGTCCTGCTGTTGCTAGAGTGGATACATTAATATTAACAGTACATCCTCTTCCACCGGCACCCGTTGTAGCTGATGTTGAAAGATGCGGACCCGGAGAGGTTACTTTCACAGTTACCAATGTGGAAGATAATGTTACCTATATTTGGTACGCTGATGCAGCCATGACGACAGAAGTACATAGAGGTACTAACTATACTGTTGATTTGGCAAACGATGATAATGTGGTTACTGTTTATACATATTATATATTAGCACGATCAGAGGATTGCGATAGTGAATTGGTTACTATTACAGCAACCTCTAATCCTATTCCTGAGTTGACATTAACTTATGCAAATACAACTTGTCCTTATAACCATACTGAGGATGTTGTTGTAACAGTTACACCGACTTCTTATGTTGGTACATTAACTTATGAATGGACCGGTGCTCAAAACGGAGTGGTTACTATTGACACCGAGTGTGATAAAACTTATCCTTTCTCAGTTACCGTAACTGATGAAAAAGGATGTACCAATACTGCAACAGGAACTATTACAGCTGAAGATCATGTAGCACCAACAGTTACTCCAGGATTTATAGTAGCTACCCCAATTACAGGTTGCTCAGAAGATCTACTTCCAGCAGCTCTTACCGCAGACGGTTTAGTTGCTGCAGGCTTTACTTTTGCAGATAATTGTACTGATCCCGCAAACGGAACTTTCTTCACTGCTCAAGCAGATAGCGTTGTTAGAGAAGGAACTGATTGTAACATTATTTTAAAGAGATATTATGTAGTAAAAGATCACTGCGGAAATGCAAGTGCACCTTTCTACCATCAATTTACTGTTGTAGATAATGAAGCACCAACTTTTACAGCTCCTACTCAACCTTATGTTGCTGAAAGAGGTATGAATTGTACTTATATTGTTACTCAAGCTATCCTAGATCAAATTTTAGAAGATCTTGATTTTGAAGATAATTGTACCGATTCTGCAGACATAGTAGTTGCACTTTCTGTCGTTGCGGATTCAGTAATTACCGGAACAATTGATGTACAAGTTACTTTAACTGACCTTTGTGACAATAGTAGCACAGCTATTGCTCAGGTTATTCTTCCTCCACCACCAACAGTTACTATTAATGCTGTTCCCGCAACTTTAGAAATTTGTAGTGGAGAATCAATAGCGTTTAATTTGACTTTTGAAAATGCGTTCCCTCCATATCAAATTGTGTGGAGTGATTCTACATTGCAAGGAACTGAAGTAACAGTAACTCCAGTTTCAACAGATCAATACGTAGATCAAACATTTGTATACACCGTTACCGTTACTGATTCATTAGGTTGTGTATTTACTGATCAAGTAACCGTAACCGTTTGGGGAGTTCCTAATTTTAATTTGACTCCTGATCATGCAATCTGTTTAGGTGAAACAACAACATTGACTGCAACACTTGTATTGCCACTTCCAATAGTGCCTCCAGCTGATATGGTAATGCCAAATGAGAATGAGGGTCCTTTTACCTATTTATGGTCAACAGGTGAAACTACTGCATCTATAGATGTAACTCCAACTACAGTGGGTGACCATATTTATACAGTAACTGTAACCAATGAACATGGATGTACTACTATAAAAAGTGTAACTGTTACCGTTAATCCTGTTCCGGTTGCTACAATGAATATTACCGGTGAGGGAATAACTGAACCATGTCTATATAATAATGTAACGCTTAATATAGCCGTTACTTCCGATATTCCTGCAAACGCAATGTTTGTGATTACCGTTACTAAAGACGGTGGTGATCCTATAACAGTTCCTAATACAAATGGAGTGGGAACTTATACAGTTACAGAAGCCGGTACTTATGTAGTAACAGCTTATACTTATGATGCTGTAACTAATTGTCAATCACTACCTGTAACACAAACCTTTACATTCTTCCCTGTTCCTCAAAATCCAACTCTAACAGCTAATCCTGCAGAGTTCTGCTTGGGTGGAACAACTACATTGACAGCAACTCCTTACTTGGATACCTACATTTATTTATTCGATGGACAAGAGTTAGGTTCCAATACCAATACCTTGACCGTAACTCCAGAAACAGCCGGTACACATACATATTCTGTATCTATTACCACTGTTGACGGATGTGTGGTTTATGCTACAGTTGACGTAATAGTGAATCCTCTACCTGAAATTGAGTCTATTACTTCATTGTACGAATGTCCAAATGTAGTTAATAATATTCCTGTTGCTAATGTTACATCAGGTACACCACCTTATACCTATACTTGGTCAGGTACAGGTTTGGCTTTTGATGCCTCAGGTAATCCTTATTTAGCTGATATTAGTTGCAATGCAGCAAATGAAGTTACTGTATTAGTAACAGATAGTAAAGGATGTACAGCAACCGCTACCACTACAATATATTTGGTAGATACAATTAAACCAACCGTTGCTTTAGCCGGACAAGAATTAGAGTATTCAGTTACTTGTGACTTTATTACCAGCCCAAGTATTGAAGAGGTTGTGCTTACAGATAATTGTACACCTTCAGGACAGATCCTTCTTTTCTTCTGGGAAGAGAATATACCGGGAGAATGTCCTAATACTTATGATTTAATCAGAAAATGGAGAGCGAAAGATAAATGCGGTAACTACTCTGATACATTAGTTCAAGTTATTCACGTAGTGGATGAAACAGAACCAACTATGACAGCTGTTCCTGCAGATTTCACTGTTTCATGTGAGTTGTTACAAGACGCAGACTTGAATGATCCTGCTTTATCTGCAACTGATAATTGTTCAGATGCTGCGGATCTTACCTTTGGTGTAACTGAGACAATAGAGCCTACTACTGCACAGAATACCTATACATTATATAGAGATTGGTATGCTATTGATGAGTGTGATAATATTTCAGCCACAATGAGACAAACCATTACTGTGACTGACCTTATTGCTCCTGTATTGGTTTCTGCTGCTCCAGTAAATGCTACAGTGAGTTGTGATGAAGAAATTCCTGCTGCTCCTGTACTAGAGTTTACTGATAATTGTGATCTTAATCCTGTAATTAACTTTACAGAGATTTCTACACAATCACAAAATTCCGCCGATTCTACATATTATAATTATACAATTACCAGAACCTGGATTGCAACTGACAATGCCGGAAATGCATCGACACCTGTACAGCAACTTATTACAGTTCGTGATATAGTAGCTCCAACTGTGGTAGCAACTACAGTTCCCGCTGATGTTACTGTAAATTGTGACGCTGTTCCTGCTCCTGCAGTGGTTGAGTTTACTGATAATTGTGATGCTAATCCGGTAGTTAATCTCACCCAGGTTTCAACTCAAGATGCTGATGCTACCGTAGCTGCTCATTATAACTATACTATTACCAGAACCTGGAAAGCAACCGATGCTTCAGGAAATGTATCCGGAACTTCAACACAAGTGATTACTGTTCAGGATGTTACTGATCCAGCTTTAGCAGATGGGTTTACTGCACCCGCTAGCGTTACTATCAACTGTAGCGATGCTATTCCTGCAAAACCTGACCTAGAGTTTGTTGATAATTGTGATAACGATCCAACAGTAGATTATACTCAGGTTTCTACTCAAGATGCTGATCCTCTTGTGGCAGCTCACTACAATTATACCATTACCAGAACCTGGACTGTAACAGACGTGATTGGAAATCAATTAGTGGTACAATATGTTATTACTGTTGAAGACGTAACAGCTCCTGTGTTAACCGACGGACAAATTCTACCTGTTGATACAACACTCACTTGTGACCAAACAATACCAACTGCTGATGCATCTACCGTATCATTTACCGATAACTGTTCACCTGTAACTGTTAATTATACTGAAGTCATTACAGGAAATCCTGCTTCCAATGAATATACCATTACCAGAACGTGGGTTGGAACTGATGTAACAGGAAACAATTCGATACCTTATGTTCAAGTGATTACAATTGAAGATAACGAAGCTCCTACTGTTATTACAACTACTGTTCCTGCCGACACTACTGTAGAATGTAGCTCAATTCCAGCTCCTGCAACTGTTCAGTTTGAAGATAATTGTGATGCTGCATTAACTATAGCATTTACTGAAGTATCTACACAAGATCCTGATCCCACAGTAATCGGTCACTATAACTATACCATTACCAGAACATGGATTGCAACAGATGCAGCAGGAAATAGTTCTGTGCCTGTAGTTCAAGTAATTACAGTTCAAGACGTAACTGCACCGGTATTTACCTCTGTTCCTGCAGCAACTACTATCTATACTGATGCGAATTGTGCATATGATGCATCTCTTGGCATTACTGGTGGTCCTGCTACAGCTACTGATAATTGTGATCCTAATCCTGTTGTAACATATAATGATGTAGAAACCGGACCTGTTGCAGGTGTGTGGACTATTACCAGAACCTGGACTGCAACTGACGTAGCAGGTAATACTGTAGATTCTGTTCAAACTATTACCGTAGAAGATAATATCAATCCTACATTTACAGTTCCAGCTGATATAACTATTTGTAAACATGTTGACGGAACTTATGCTGATTTGATTACTCCTGATTTAACCGGAGAACCAACCAATATTTTGGATAATTGTTCAACAGAGCTTACAGTTACTTACTCAGATGATGAGACTACAGCTGGAACTGCAGATACAGATGGTTATATCACAAGAACTTGGAGAGTTACTGATGAAGCAGGTAACTATACAGAGGCTACTCAAATTATTACAACAAATCATACTCCGGTGGTTGTTATCACAGGTTCCGAAAATATCTGTTGGAATGAAACTGTACCTCAAATATTAACTGCTTCAGGTGCTGATACATACCTATGGAGTACAGGTGAAACAACTGCTGCTATTGGAATTACTGTAGAGGGTACATACACTGTAACAGGAACCATAGCTAATGGTTGTTCTAATGAAGCTACAATCATTGTGACTAACTATGAAACTCCAACCATTACTTCTGATGTAAATGATCAAATTTGTATCGGTGATGTGATTACACTTAGAGCACGTGCCACTTATCAAGATGCTTCAATAGGTGATGGAGATTGGGTAGTAACTATGATTTCAGGTGCTACTACAGTAACAAATACTTATCCAGCTAACGTTGGAGAGTTAACACATACATCCGCTCCTGTGTTCGAAAATACATACTTTGAACTTACTTTCACTGATGTTCATGGTTGTACTTATCCTGTACATACTACTGCAACTACATTAGTGAATGATGACCCACGTTTGAGACTCTACACAGACTCTACTCAAGCTCCTAATAATGTGTTGAATGTTGCAACCGGAGAACTTGCTAAGTTCTACATTAAAGTTGAGGTTTGTGGAGATTATGACAGAAGAGCTCAAATTCAATTCCAAGTGTATAAAGATGGTCAAATTGTAACTGACTTCCTACCATATTTGACTGATAACCAATATAGTGTTAGCTATTATATAGCTCAAAACGGTATTTTACATCCTAATGAGAATAACACATATTACAATAGAATTCCTGATGGAACAATTCCTTATGCTAATACTGAATTGTATGCACCATTTAATGGATTCTTTGTATCGTACTCAACTAACGCGTATGACTGGTTCTACATGCACTTCTTCAGTGAAAGATTTATCAGAGTTAATATTAATGCCTTTACTCAACCCGGTCAATACACTATCGTATACAACTTGATTGGTGCGGACCCATCCTGCAACTTGACTGACAACTCAACTAATTATGTTGCAGGTATGTCTTACGGTGGTAGTGGATTTGCATCCTGTAACAATACCATTAATATGGCAACCAATACTATGATAATTAATGTTACAGGTGATCCGATTACCGTGGCTCCAAATCCGGCTCCTTCACCATCACCGATAACTACAACTACTCAAAAGAGCGTAACTGTTTATCCTAACCCTACTAGCGATCAAGTAGTAACACTCCATTTTGAAAACATGAGCGGAGATGCTGTGGTTAACGTTGTATCATTGAACGGAAAAGTACTTTATGAATTTGATACAAAGATTTCAGAAACTAAGAGAAGTTATACTCTACCTCAAATGGATTTGAATCCCGGTATCTATTTTATCAAAGTAATTAATGATAAAGCTATTCTAACTAAGAAGTTGATTATTCAAAAATAATTTCTTTAATTATTTATTAATAATAAGGGGGGACTCGCAAGGTCTCCCCTTTTTTTGTAACATAGAGCGGGAATTTACGTATGAATGTACATGGGATAGGGAATTTTCTACGAAATTCAATAACTTAAAGCTATAAAATAGGGTGGATTGAAAAAAAAATAAAATATTTTTAAAAATATGTCTTTTAATATTAAAAAATGTGTATCTTTGCAGTTAGAATATAAGTATTGTGTTTTAAAATCTTTTTAAATTTTATAAATTAATAATATCGACAAGGAAATATAATTAAATAATTAATAAACACTAAATTTTATGAAAAAGTTTTTACTATTTTCTGTTTTAAGCATTTTATTATCAGTGTTTTACACTGTAAATGCGCAAGAATGTTGTTTCTGGCTTGAGAATGCAGATCCGGATCAACCAGCTGATCTGTACTCTCTAAATCCGATGAGTACGAGTCTTAACGAATGGCAGTATTATTACTTCAAATTCGAAAATAATTGCCTATTGGAACCAAACGATAAGGTTTCTATCGACTGGAGTTTCGAAGTTAACGGGGTAAAAGTTGACGCTCTTATAGCAGGACAGTTCGGAGTTGAGATCGAAATGAAGAATCCGATGGCTCAAAGTTTGTCCAATGATGGCTATGTGCCCAGCGGGCAATTACTCTCAGGACAAGGGTTGCTATCAACATTAGGATGCCCTAATAATACTGACTATCCCGGTGGATTAGGTGGACCACATCCAAACTCTTATTGTACAAATACTTATCCTATGTTTAGCTATTTTGCTCAAGGGCAAAATAACAATTTGTACAACTTTTTGTATGTGCATTTTCTTGAATATGCATCTGATAACAACTTAATAAGACTTAAAATTAACCGTAAATCTTGGGGGGATTATAAGTTGACATTCAAACTAATCCTTCGTAAGAATGGTGAACAGTACGAAAATGAGTACAGACTTGCTGAAGGTACCACACATTATTATATTGGTGGTAAGTTAGCTCAGTACGATCGTCAAATAGGTTCATTTACTTTAGAAGAGCAAACCTATTCTGAAGGAACAATAGGCGTTTGTTCAGGCGAAACCATTAGTGTTGGGTTAGATCCTAATGGAAACACTTATGATTTTGTTAGATATGTATATATTCCTGACGATCCCGTTACAATTGTAGAAACTGTGCCATACTATAGTCAAGATGATGATTGTATAGATTTTATCGATTCTATGGTTACTTATACTATGACCTGGAGTCCAATGCCTACTGCACCTACCGTAGAGAATGTTAAACGTTGTAGACGTGGGGATCTTGTTTTCGTTGCCACTCATGAGTACCTGACACAATATCCCAATACTTATGATGATCATATTACATACAATTGGTATACCGATGCTGCACTAACCCAATTAGTTTATACAGGTGAAACTTATATTATGGAAGATCAACCAGAGGATACACATGTGCACTTGTGGGTTGCAGCAACCATTGAAGGTTGTGAAGGACCTGCTGTTCATGTTGAAGGATATGTATATAAAGTGCCCGTGGTTACTTTA
>Ga0208459_1003021_pt1 | contig 13547 bp, 12 predicted proteins | sample AD_UKC087_MetaG_FD_184433 | JGI IMG/M metagenome (GOLD analysis project Ga0208459, IMG submission 184433) | Active sludge microbial communities of municipal wastewater-treating anaerobic digesters from USA - AD_UKC087_MetaG (SPAdes) (version 2) | ecosystem: Engineered > Bioreactor > Anaerobic >... | reverse complement strand
GTGGAAGGAACTGTGCGTTTGCAGTCAGAACTGGTCGTTGGTCCGGCCGGCCTGGTCGATGCCGAGGTCGAAGGCCCGGCGATGACGGTCGAGGGACAGTTCAACGGCACGGCGAACTGCGGCGACCTGATCACGCTTGCGGCCGGTTGCCACGGTACCGGCGAATTGAAGGCCCCGCGCATCGTCATCGAGGAAGGCGCGGTGTTTACCGGCACGTTGAACATGGAAACCGGGATCCAGGACGGGCGGGGGGAATGATCCATGGCTGACACCATAATCGGTTCAAAAACCAGGGTTAACGGCGTTATCAGCGGCAGGGATCGCCTGGTCGTCGCCGGCCTGGTCGAAGGTCAGGTCGCGATGGAGGCCGATGTTCTTGTCGAAGCCCCGGGTCGCGTCGAGGCCTCGGTCAGGGCACAGGGCGTTTTCGTGCACGGCACGGTCAACGGCGAGGTCGCCGGTGCCGCCAAGGTTGAGATTGCCACGGACGGCCGCATGATCGGCGACGTCCGCACCGGCAGGATCCTGATTTCCGACGGGGCCGTTTTCAAGGGCCGAGTCGAGATGGACGTAACGGAGGGCTGACCAGATGGCCGACAGAATCACTGAAATCGGACCGGCGTCCCTTGTGAAGGGCGAAATCGAGGCCCAGGAAGACGTGTCGGTGTTTGGTCGCGTCGAAGGGATTGTCAAATCCACCGAGACCGTGACGATTGAAGAAGAAGGGCTTGTCGATGGCGAGATCGAGGCCGCGAACGTCGTCGTTGCCGGGGTGATGATTGGAAACATCCGGGCCACGGCACGCGTCGATGTGCTGGAGACCGGCGTCGTGCAGGGCGACATCGCCACGCCGGTGATGGTGCTGCTCGACGGCGGGGCCATCAAGGGGCGCCTGGTCATGGATGATTCCGCTCCTGAACCGGTCAGGGTCAATACCACCGGAACCAGGTCGCGTCCCGCGGCCGGCCGGGTCACCGGACAGCCGACAGTTTCCCGAACCGCACCGCGCCCGGCGGCCCAGACAAAGTCGACCGGCGCCACCGGCCGCGCCACGGTCGCCGCAAGAACTGACGTCAAGTCCCGGCCGACGGCATCCAGGCGTTATGCCGAGGAACCGGCCCCGGTGGAAACCAGCCGCAGGGACACCGATCTGCTGGACGGCAACGACTAATCCACACCGTTTGTTTGCGGCCGCCTTCCGGCCGCGTATCGGGGGACAGCATGGACAGGGAATCGTTTGAAAGGGATCGTGCCAGGCTGCTTGAACTGGTTGCCAGGATTGCGTACGAGCGGCGCCAGGTCGTCCTGCGATCCGGCCGTGTTTCCGACTACTACATGGATTGCAGGCGCGTGACGCTTCATCCCGAAGGTTCGACCCTTTGCGGCCGCGTGTTCTGGCAGACCTACCTGGACAGCGGCCTTCGCGTGGCCGCGGTCGGCGGTCCGACGCTTGGCGCGGACCCGCTGGTCACCGCATTCCAGATCACCGCCTTTTCCGAAGGCGTGGAACTGCCGGCCTTCCTGGTTCGCAAGCAGGCAAAGGAACATGGCACGGGGTCCCGCGTCGAGGGGCGATTCGGCCTTCCCGCCGGTGCCGACGTACTCCTTCTTGAAGACGTCCTCACAACCGGGATTTCCCTGACCGAGGCGCGTGAGGGCGTTGTCGCCGATGGTTACAATCCGGTTGCGTGCATGGTCCTGGTCGATCGCGACGAAGGCGGTCGCCAGACACTGGAAGCGACAGGCCTTAAGGTTATTCCGGTATTTTCTGCTTCCGAAGTTGCCGCGCAGTACGACAGGCTCAATCAGCCGCGCTGAAAGCGAAGAAGATGCGGTCCGATCAGGATCTGGTCGCCGTTGTTGATTGCGACCCGGCCGCGAACCATCAGGAATGTGCCGTTCGTCGAGTTCTGATCCTTGATCGAGCACTCGTTGCCGTTTACGGCGAATATCGCGTGGCGCGAAGAAACGAATCCGTCCTGGCCGAGCACGATATCGCCCTGGGTCCGCCCGACAAGCGTTTCGGCCTTGTTCAGAAGCCATCCGCCAAGAAGGGTGTCATTCGGGCCGACGCGAAGAATCCGGCCGAAGACGTTGCCGGTCTGGGCCGCCGACGAACCAAGGGTTTCCACATCGGCGGCACCGCCCTGGGGTCTTTGAAGGCCAGTCCGGTATTCAAGCACCGCGTGGCCGATGCGAACCCGGTCGCGATCGGCCAGGACGCGCGGCTCGCGCAGACGGACGAAGGAACCGAAGGTCATATCGACGCCGTCGATGAAAGCGACGTCCCGTCCGACATCGATGACCGCGTGCCGTGATGCAATCCTGGGATCGACGCCAAGGTCGATATCGACGGGCCCGCGACCGAGTACGTTCTCGCCCGCCTTCAGGGGGAAAGACGATCCGTCCGACCCGTCCGACTTCACGATGACCAGCTTTACATTCTCGACTGGCGCGGACGCCGGAGCCTTTGCCTTGAAGGTCTGCATCGACTGTTCAAGGGGCTTTCCACAGTTCAGGCAGTACGTGAAAATCTCGTCGTTTTCGGTCCCGCAGAAAACACAGCGGATCATAACCGGCACCTCCAGGGATGGATCGGATTAATGGCTTGTAACGCCTTGCCAATGCTAGCACCCAGGAATAGAATTGCAAAGACCAACATCGGGGTATATCGACTTGGCAAATTGTTCATCCTGCGGAAAGGCCGCTCCCGAGGGCAGTCGTTTCTGTCCTTTCTGCGGCGGTCGAATCGTTGTCGAACGCCAGAAACCCGCGGATCCCCTGATCGGCAAGATTATAGGTGACAAGTATATTGTAAAGGACCTTATCGGCAGCGGGGCGATGGGAAGCATCTATCGGGCCGAGCACAAGGACCTTTCCAGGCCGGTCGCGTTGAAGGTTCTGCACAGGCACCTGCTTACCGATGAAGGCCAGGTGCATCGCTTCCACCGTGAAGCCAAGGCGGCATCGAGACTGCATCACCCCAACGCCATCGGAATCCTGGATTTCGGGCGCACGGTGGATGGCTGGTTCTACATCGCGATGGAATACTTGAACGGCAAGGATCTTTCCCGCATGGCCAACAAGGAAGGGGCGATGCCGGTCGAAAAGGTTATTCATATCGCGCGCCAGGTTCTGGACGCCCTGGACGAAGCCCACGCTTCAAACGTCGTGCATCGCGACCTGAAGCCGGAAAACATCATGGTCGAGCCGTTGCGCTCGGATCCGCTTTTCGTGAAGGTTCTTGACTTTGGCATCGCGAAGATTCGCGATACCGACGGCAGTGATGCCAGCGGCTTCAAGACCGCGACCGGAATGGTCTTCGGAACCCCGGAGTACATGTCTCCGGAGCAGATTCGCGGCGACGAGCTGGACGGCCGATCCGACCTGTATTCCCTTGGAATCGTGATGTACCAGATGTTGACCGGCCAGCTTCCGTTCACCGGCGAGACGGTGATTGAGATCGCGACGGCGCATCTTATCAATCCGGTACCGAACATGCGGCCGATTCGTCCGGATATTCCCGAGAAGATGATTCGCCTGGTCGAGAAGCTGATTGAAAAGAAGCGTGAGAATCGGTTCCAGACGGCCGAGGAGACCAGGAAGTGCCTTGATGACGTGGCCGACCTGCTGCGACGTAAGAAGGACGAGTTGAAGAACGGACTGGATGCCGCGGTGCTTGATGGTGGCGGGGCTTCCGGTCTTGACATGAGAACGGCCGATACCATAACAACGACGTCCATCAATCTGGGCGGCGGCATGCTTCATCTTACATACCCGGTTGTTGCTGCCGTGGCGATGGGATTGATTCTCATCGGTGGCGGATTCGCCTGGGCGCTTTCGCTCTTCCTGCACTGATTTGCATTGGGCCGCGCGTCTGCTGCCCGGATTGGCCGGGGCGCCGGAACCAGCCGGGCCCGATGGTCGGGGAACGTCGATGGATTCGCCAAACACCGCCACCGAGCGCGAGATCAAGTTGAGGATCGACGGGCGGGATGATTATCGGCGTCTGGCCGGCGTGCTGCCGGTTCCCCGTCGCTGGGGCATGCAGCTTAATGCATACCTGGATACCCCGGATTCACTGCTTCGGAATGTGCGTACCAGTCTTCGTGTCCGGATTACGCCCGATCACGCCCGCCTGACGATGAAGAGTCCCTGGAGCGCCGGTTTTCTGGATGGCAGCGTGGTGGTTACCCCGGCCGGTTTCGAGCCGGTCACCGGTCACGCGCATCCGGATCCGCGCGCGGTTTCATGGGAGCGTGATTCTTCTGGTGCATTCGTTCATCGCGAAACCGAGGTGCAGATTGATCGCGCCCTTGCGATTCGCTGGATTTGCGATCCTTCACTTGCAACGCCATGGCTGTTCGAAGGATTCGAGGGGCTGCGCGACCAGACTGGTGATGGTGGGCTTCGCCTCGTCTGCTGGTCGCTGACGAGGCGGGCGATCTGCGATGTGCCGGAGGGATTGACAATCGAACTGGACGAGACGGTTTTTCCTGACGGTTTTCGCGACTTCGAAGTCGAACTTGAACATCCCGATTCCGAACGGGCGCTTAAGGTCATAATGGAATACGCGGCAGGCGCCGGGATTTCCCTTCATCACCAGGAATTTTCGAAACATGCGCGGGCGCGGGCGCATGCCGGGCGGCTGGACTGGGTAATTCCGTCCGGCGCATCGACGGACGCGCAGCCACCGCTCTTTATGGAACCGGCGCCGACCGGGATGTTCAATGGCTGCCGGTGACCGGGGTACGCGGCTTATGACTTCATGTGCCGGTTACAATAGATCGATCTACGGGATGGCAATCGCCGGTCTCATTACGGCAGGAATGTCCCTGGCCGCGTACGTCCTTTTCATTCCAGCGGTCGTCTATTGGCTTGACGGTCCCGAGTTCATCGCTGCGGCTGGAAACCTTGGCATCGCCCATCCGCCCGGTCATCCGGCCGCCCTTATCCCGATGAAGCTGTTCATGCTTCTGCCGGCGGGTGACGCCGCGTTCAGGGCAAACCTCTTTTCGGCGTTCTTCGGTGCCGTGTCCGCGGGGCTTGTCGCATGCCTGTCGTTTATCGCGGTTGCCGGTCGAAGGTCGGATGCATGGGCGTCAGTGGTCGCGATCGCGTCCGGACTTATGTTCGGACTGTGTCGGTCCGCATTCATCCAGGCAATGGCTGTCGAGGTTTATACGCTCAACACGGCCCTGGTGCTTGGCGCGCTGGTCGTTGTGATGGCCGGGCCGCTTGCGGGGCGTCGTCCCGATGATGCGCGTAACGGGGTGGCCGCCGGCGTCCTGCTGGGGCTTGCGCTTGCAAACCATCACTATCTTGCGGTGCTGGCGATCCCGGCGCTGGTTGCCGCCTTCTGGTGCGATTCGCGTTCCGTCCGCCCGCTTGCGGTTGTGATGTTTGTGACCGCGTGCACGACCATCGCGGCGATGATGTATCTTCCAATCCGCAGCGCAGCCGGGGCCTGGCCTTCATGGGCCGCCATCGACAGCGTTGGCGATTTTTTGTGGTATGCGTCGGCAACCATCTTCAGCCAGTCCGTCGGTGCCGTGCATGGTGCCGCTCAGGTCGCGGACAAACTGCCCAACGGCATCCTTGCCTTTGTCCTGGTCGGTGAAAGCCTTGGCCCGATTGTTCCCGTGATGGCCCTTGGCGGCCTCTATCTGATGGCACGGCTTGGCTTTCGCCGTGTCGCGCTGGTTCTTTTCCTCCTTGGGGCCGGAGGTTTCGCGTCGAAGGTCGTAATGGGAATCACGGATCCTTCAAATCCCGACGATCACGGGTATTTCATGGCCCTCCTGGCGGCCCTGGCGATCGCGGCGCCGCAGCTTCTGGTGGTTCCGGGTGGAGATGGCCACGCATCGCGTCGATTCGCGATTCCCGCCAACCTGGTTGCACTCGTTCTTGTTGCGTTCTGCGCTGTCGGCGGTTTCAGGATCGGTTCAAATCGCCAGGCTTTCGATCATACGGATCGGGTGGCCGACATTGTCTGGGACTCGATTCCGCAATCGGGGATTGCATTTATTTCACACTACCCGGTTTTCTTTTTGATGCAGTACGGCCAGGAAATCGAAGGCAGGCGGCCCGACGTGACATTGGTTCAACAGAGTCTTTACAGCAAGTCTCTTGGCGGCCGTGATTATGCAGCTGCCATCGGACGAAGGGATCCCGGCACTCTTCCCCTGGTCGATGCGTTCATCCGGGATGGAACCCTGTCATGGCCGCTGCTGGTCGAACTCGCCCGGAAGCGGCCTGTGATGATTGAGCCGTCACCGGATCTTGATGCCGTGATGGAGGATCTTCATCCGTCGGGATGGCTTTTCTCGATGAGTCCCGGGCGGGCCACCGCCGAGATCGGTGGGGATGCCAGGCTCGCCGTCCAAAGGCACATTTTTGCCTTGCGCAGCCGGCTGTGGGCGGCCGCCGCGGACAACGTCGAAACTCGGCGGGTGGCCGTTCGAAATCTTGCGGCTTCAGCCGAGTGGAGCCAGCGCGCCGGGCTGGATTACCCCGCATGCGACCTTCTGCTGGCCGCGCTTGAACTGAACCCGCGGGACAGGGCGATCAGGGCAAGGCTTGACGGCCTTGGTGGCGGGCGGTGTGCACAGTGAATACCATCATCGATCAGGCAATTGATTCGTTCCTTTTTGACCTGAGGGTAAGGCGGGGGCTTTCCCGGAACACGATTGAGGCGTACGGACGGACGATGCGTCGCTTTTCCGGATGGGTGATGAAGTCGTTCGGATCGGAAATGAATCCCGCCGAACTCGACAGGAACCAGATTGAGTCGTTCGTGCGGGAACTTCGCGAGGGTGGCCTTGGCGACCGAAGTCTTTCGGCTGCGGTCGTGGCGGTGAGGCAGTTCTATGTGTGGTTCTGCGCGGATCGGAGACTTGATGTGAACCCGATGGAGGATTTCGAGGTTCCCCGCTTTTCCGCCGCGCTTCCGGTGGTCTTTGACGAAATGGACGTCGCGGCCGTCTTGCAGGCCCCGGCCGGGACTCCCCAGGGAATACGGGATCTTGCGATTCTTGAGCTGCTTTACGGAAGCGGTCTTCGAATCAGCGAGGTTCTCGGACTCGGAGTCGATGACGTCAACACAATCGCCAATTTTGTTATCGCAAGGGGCAAGGGCAGAAAGGAGAGGGTGGTGCCGATCTCGGAACCCTGTGCCCGCGCCGTTTCCGAATATCTCCAGACGGCAAGGCCCGTTCTTTTGAAGGGGCGACGCGTTTCCCGGCCTGGCGTGCGTGAGCCGATGTTCGTAACCGCACGCGGGACGGTGCTGACCCGTCAGGGATTTTTCAAGAATCTTCAGCAGTATGGCTTGAAGGCCAACTTGGTGCGGGCGATCTCGCCGCACAAATTGCGACATTCATTCGCGACTCACCTGGTTGAAAACGGCGCCGATCTTCGTTCCGTGCAGGAGATGTTGGGCCATGCCGACATATCGACCACGGAGATATACACTCATGTAAGCAGGGCCCATCTGAAAAAGGTTTACCGCAAGGCGCATCCCAGGGCCTGATATTCTTCATCAATTCGCTTGTATTGCCGGAAGTTGTGATATAGTCCGGCCAATTCTATGAATCGTGTGCCGGATGGAACCGCAAGACACCACGCCAGTTGCCGATCGCATCAGCACATTACGGCACGACGTCATGAATCCGCTTACCGTTGTGCTGTGCTATTCAAAACTTCTGCTTGGGCGGGAGGATATCCCGGCCAGGGCCCGCGAGTACGTGAAGATGATCGTAAGCGAGGCCGAACGGTGCGTGCAGATTTTTGAAGACGACAAGAATGCGCACTCGGTTATGCAACCCGAACCGCAGGATTCACCAAAATCAACGCCCACTGCGTCGTCTTTGGACCAGGTGGTGAACATTCTTGTCGTCGAGGATGACGAGGGAATTCGCATGCTGGCCAGCGAGGTTCTTGTGACCGGATTTCTCGACAGGGGCGTCAGGGCCGTCGTCGATTGCGTTCCGGATCGCGCGGCCGCGCTGATTCGGGTCAGGGAAAGGAATTACCACGCAATGGTCATCGATCTGAACATCGACAGTCCGTCAGGCGGAATCGATCTGCTTGCCGGGATCGATGCCCATCGTCCCGGCGCCGCGAACCGTACGGTAATGGTTTCGGGCGGCGTGCTGGACACGATGACTCAGAAGATGCTGGATCGGATGGGAATCCCGCTTCTTGAAAAACCATTCTCAATCAACGAACTGGTGAGAATGGTTCAGAATATAATCAATCGAAATCATTGAGTGATTAACGGGCGGGAAAGGCAGTCCTACTTCGGCTTAACCATCTGAAGAAGCTCGGTCGGGAACGGGAAGACGATGGTCTTGCTGTTGTTCATGCCGATGTCGGACAGCGTTTGCAGGTAACGAAGCTGGATCGTATTCGGCTGGGTCGCCAGGACTTCGGCTGCCTCGGCAAGCTTCTGGGCGGACTGGAACTCGCCGTCGGCATGAATGATCTTGGCGCGCTTGAGTCGTTCGGCCTCGGCCTGCTTCGCAAGAGCGCGCCGCATTTCATCGGGAAGATCCACCTGCTTCATTTCCACGAGCGAAACCTTGATGCCCCAGGGATCCGTGTGCCGATCCAGGATGCTCTGAAGCTCGATGTTCAGCTTCTCGCGTTCCGAAAGCAGTTCATCGAGTTCGACCTGTCCAAGCACGCTGCGAAGCGTTGTCTGGGCAAGCTGTGATGTCGCGTACATGTAATGCTCGACATCGACGATCGCCCGCTGGGCATCGACCACGCGGAAATAGGCGACCGCGTTGACGGTGCAGCTTACGTTGTCCTTGGTGATGATGTCCTGGGACGGGACGTCCATCGTGACCGTTCGCAGGTCAACCTTGATGATCTTATCGATCGGCCAGAATACGAAAATCAGGCCGGGGCCCTTGGGCTTGTCAAGAAGACGGCCCAGCCGGAACACGACGCCACGTTCGTATTCCCGCAGAACCTTGATTGAAGACAGGAAGTACACGACCAGGATGACGATGATGAACACCGGTCCCTTCATCAGGAATTCAACGATTTCGCCAGACATGAAAGCCCCCTTTAAGAGATTGTTTCAACAGGTTCCACCACAAGATTCAGCCCGTCAACGGCAATGATTCGAACCGTGGCGCCTTTGGCAACCAGGGTATCGCACGACGCCGACCAGTATTCTCCATGAACCATGACGCTGCCTGGACCCTGGAAAGTCCGGACGGCAACAGCTTCCCGCCCTACAAGGCTCTCTGCACCGGTGGAAGGACGGGCCCTGACCGCCTTGACAACCAGTTTGACAAGAACCAGCACGATGAGCCCGAAACCGACGGCGGCCGATATTGCGATTACTGGATCCAAGGCAATCCCCTCGATTCGCGGAAGATCAACAAGGATTATGCCCCCAATTGCCATGGTTACAACACCAAGAAGGCCAAGAAGACCGTAACTGGTCACGAATGCTTCGGCAATCAGCAGCCCGATGCCGGCAAGAATCATCAGCACGCCCGCCGAATTCAATGGAAGAAGCGACAGACCGGATACCGACACGGCAAGGCAAGCCAAACCGGTGACGCCGGGAATGATCAGACCGAAATGCGTCACTTCGATATAGATCAGCAGAATGCCAAGCAGAAGAAGTATGAAGGCGACGTTCGGATCCACCACGTGGCGCAGTATGCGTTCCCGACCGGTCATCTCAATTTCGACGATTGTCGCGCCATCGGGGTTCAACGTTACAACGTTACCGTCAATGCGCTTGACCTGTCGTCCCTGAAGCTGCTTCAGAAGGTCGGCCTCGTCACTTGCGACCACGTCAATCAGTCCCGCCTTCAGCGCCTCGGACTCCGACCAGGACTTGCTGACGCTGACGGCAAGAACCGCCTGGGACGGATTGCGGCCGCGGGCCTCGGTGATGGATCGGATGAATGCCTTCATGTCGTTGCCGACCTTTTCCATCAGGACAGAGCCCATTTTCGCGGGATCAGGCGCGCGTGTCGGCGCGGGCGGGGTGACTGGCGTGACGCGTTCGGCCCCGGCCGGCTCCTCGGGCGCTGACTGGCCCGGCACACCCGTCGGTTCAACGGCCGACGGATCCGCCGGTGGCGCGGTTTCCGCGGCTGGTTCAGATTCGGTTTCCTGCTGCTGGTCACCGATGGGAAAAAGGCCGCCGATGGCCATTATCGGATGCGCCGCGCCGGTGCGGGTTCCCTGGGACATCGCCGCAACGTCGGACGTCATCAGAAGGATGAAGCCGGCCGACGCGGCCCGGGCGCCGTGCGGCCCGACCCATACGGCAACGGGAATGCGCGAGCCAAGGATGGACTTCGAGATATCTTCCATCGAATCGACCAGGCCGCCGGGGGTGTTGACCCTGATCAGGATCAACTGATGATTTCCTTCGTTTGCCGTCCTGATTGCGCGTGTAAGGTATTCCTGGCTTGCCGGGTCAACGGGACCGTCAAGCGTGATTCCGGCAACGGTGCCGGCTGCCGCCGAAGATGGCACGATGGCCGCGAAGCACGCAAGCGTTGTCGCAATAATTGTTGTGGTAAGGTGTTTGTTAACCAATTCAACCTCTTACGATAAGGACATCGCAACCGGCATTGTCGGCGACGGACTTCATACCGGCGGTGGCGAAGCGCCTTGCCTGCCTTTCCGATCCCTCTGGCACGACGAGCAGGTCGATACCCTGACGACCGGCGTACTCAAGAACCGAACGTACCGGATCGCCGATGAAAACCGCAACCTCGTACTCGCCTGGCTTCCGGCCGGTCAGGTCGTTCATCATGGCGTTCAGGTGCCGAGTCGAATCGGAATGCTCGGCCTTAAGGTGCGTCATGCCGTTATTGATGGCCGAGTACTGCGGGAACAGCATGTTCACCGGGATTGGCGTGTTGATGACGTGGCATGCGGTAAGTCTGGCGCCATGCTGCCTGGCGATCATGTCGGCCATCGACACCGCGCGTTCGCTGGCTGGCGAAAAATCCACGATAACCATGACATCTGACCATGGAAATGCCTGTTCGGCTTCGTGATGACGGGTTGCGCGCGTGATACGTCCCGAGATGAGAAGCGTGGCCTCGCGGCCGTCGGCAAATGTCACCGTGACAGTCGGGTCGGTGAAAAGGAAGTCCTGGTGCGTCCGTGAGGCGTTACGGCCGCCTTTCATGCCCATGTTGTTGCCGAAAGCGATGTGGGCGGTGCCGGCGGCCTTTTCATCCTCAAGCAGGTTCCCGATGACCGAGGCGGCGGGATTGATTCCGATTCCGAATTCACCGATGATTCCGGCGCCGGCGTCATATTCCAGCAAGGTTTCGACTTCGGCCCGGAAATCGGGATCCTGGCACATGACCGAAGTGACCTTCCCATTGTTCACTACAAGCGTCACTGGTGCCGGAACCCGACCAAGATCCCCGATGGAACCATCGCATACAAGGACGCCATTGGCGTTGGACTCGACCGGCGCGCACCATATCTCGCCGCATGGAAGGTTGCCGGCGGAGCCGTCCGGAATCGCCGTATCCGTCGAGAATGGGCGATCCGTTACGTCAATCGTCATTTCCGTCCCACCCGGGGCCGTGACCTTCAGGCAGACAGCGCCTTCGAGCCGGTTGATAAGGTCACGCGCGGTCGCATCGAGCGACCCGTAGTCCGCCGTCATGCCCCCGGACGTCATCATGTACCTGGTAATCCCCGGCGAATGTCCGATCCTGCGGACATGACGCGACAGTTCGGAAAGCAGCGACAGCCGGAATGGCGCCTCGTCCATAAGGCCGGAAAATGCGGTGATGGCGATATCTGCGTCGGGCATCATTTCGATCAGTGCGCGCGGAATGTCCTGCAACGGGCGGCGGGCCTCGGGGAGGACGAAATTGATCACGCGGCATTCAAGTCGGATCGCAGCCTTGTGCCAGGCATCGGCGATGTCCCTGGTCGATTCGTCGGAAACGATCAGGATCGTATGGCCGGGCTTTGCGTCAAGAAGCTGCCTCAGGGCGGTCAGTGCGTTTGAAATCATTTTGTTCATGACAACCCCCGGGCAAATGACAGGGAAACGGTTAATCCCGAATCATGACGATAGCACCAGGGATATGGCACAAACAACCAGAAACAGGGGATCAAAGCCACGGACGCGGGATATCCTCTTCTTTTGCCCGGTCGTCCACCTGTCGCGGCACGTCATCGTCTTCTTCATCGTGCCGGGCTGCGGGAAGCGCCTCGACCGGAACGGCAGGCTGGTCGGTAAAGAACAGCGGGCGACCGTCTGAAAGGTCGATTACGTGGTTCAGCAGATCGTCGATACGACCGACAAATATGAACTCGACCTCGCGGCGGACCTGATCCGGGATCTCCTCGAGATCCTTGCGGTTCCGTTCCGGCAGGATGATCCGTTTGATACCGCCACGATGGGCCGCCAGTACCTTGTTCTTGATGCCGCCAACGGGCAGAACCAGTCCACGCAGGGTGATTTCGCCGGTCATCGCGGTATCGCTGCGAACCTTGCGGCCGGTCATCAGCGAGAAGAGCGCCGTGAACATCGTGACGCCGGCGGACGGACCGTCCTTCGGTATGGCACCGGCCGGCACGTGAACATGAATGTCGATGTCAGCGAACTGGGGCGGCTTGATCCCGAACTTTTCGGCGTTGGCCTCCAGGAAGGACAGGGCGATCTGGGTCGATTCCTTCATGACGTCGCCAAGCTGTCCGGTAAGTTTCAGCTTGCCGCGTCCGGCCATCCTTGTGGCTTCGACGAACAGTATCTCGCCGCCGGTGGCGGTCCAGGCGAGTCCGGTTGCGACGCCGGGGGATTCGGTTCTTTCCGCGGTCTCGACCTGGAACTGCTCGGGCCCGAGGAATGAATTGATCATTTCACGGTCAACCGGCTTTCCTTCCCATTTGCCCTCGACAATGCGCACCGCGATGCCGCGACAGACCGAGGCCACGTTTCGTTCCAGGTTACGGACGCCGGCCTCGCGGGAGTAGTGCTCGATTACGTACAGAATCATCTCGTCGGACAGGTCGATTGAGTGGTCGCCAAGCCCGTGTTCCTTGATCTGCTTTGGCAACAGGTGCCGACGGGCGATTGCCAGCTTTTCCTCGGGTGTGTAACCCGGCAGTTCAAGGAGTTCCATGCGATCCAGCAGCGGAGCGGGGATAGTGTCGGTAACGTTGGCTGTGGTTATGAACAGGATACCGGTCAGATCGAAAGGAACGTCCATGTAATGATCCATGAACGAATGATTCTGTTCCGGATCGAGGACTTCAAGAAGGGCACTGGTGGGGTCGCCGCGCCAGTCGCGTCCCAACTTGTCAATCTCGTCCATCATGAAGACCGGGTTCGAACTGCCGGCGCGCTTCAGGGACTGGATGATTTTGCCGGGCAGCGCGCCGATGTAGGTGCGCCGATGTCCGCGAATTTCGGCCTCGTCACGCACGCCGCCAAGGCTGACCCGGATGAACTTGCGGCCAAGTGCGCGGGCGACGGACTGGCCGAGAGAAGTCTTGCCGACGCCGGGTGGCCCGACCAGGCAGAGTATGGG
>Ga0208459_1003020_pt1 | contig 13548 bp, 6 predicted proteins | sample AD_UKC087_MetaG_FD_184433 | JGI IMG/M metagenome (GOLD analysis project Ga0208459, IMG submission 184433) | Active sludge microbial communities of municipal wastewater-treating anaerobic digesters from USA - AD_UKC087_MetaG (SPAdes) (version 2) | ecosystem: Engineered > Bioreactor > Anaerobic >... | reverse complement strand
TATCATTTTTAACATCGCACTGGGCCACCAAACGCGCCTTATCAGGATCGTGCAGGTCGGTGATGGATACGGAAGCATCAGCGAGTTGGAAAATCTGGTATCCTTCAAAACGGTAGTACGGATCTCCAACAATAATGCTGTTGTCTTTTTCAATATAATCTTCCGGATTATTATTATAATTATTTGATAATCCTTTTCTGTTGGAAATATACAGTACAAGTTCACGGTCGAGTTCCTGCACGGTCAAATCAGGAGAATCAGGACCATCAAGTACTTTAAAGCAATTATCAAATAAGGCCTGGCATTTGTCGTCCACGGTACGCAGTAATTCCACCGATTCCCAGGCGCCACCCGCAGTAGCTCTTGCCCAGGGAATACCCACGGTAATATAGTTCACGGCACCTGGTTCGAGAGTAAACGGGCCAGCCGACTGCATAAAACGACGGTCGTAAGGAATATTACCAGCCTGTTGTTCTGTCCAATAATTAGTAGGATATGGAGCTCCCGGAGCCACGCCGCCGGTACCCCACATACAAGGATCGGTATCGCCGGGGAACATAAAATCGCATGCAGGGCCATTGCCGCCAGCGCTGGGATGTCCGTTACCCCAATAGCTCATACGTTCGTTGTCTTTCCAGATACCTCTTAAAAAATTGTAATATCCCGGAGCCACATCAGGGTCGGTAATAGCATCTAAACCGCCGGTATTGTTGTGGTAAACAAAACGACGCATACCAAAACGTTCGTCATCAACAATACAGTTTCCAAAGTTCACACCGTTGATTGCATTGTTGCAATTGACCAGGGGATTGTTAATGTCATAGGCAGGATTGTCAAGTCCGTCAGGATCGATATAGGGTCCCTGGAAAAAGTCAACACCAACGGCGGGAGGCTGCATACCATAATCCTGAGGACGGCCTGTACCGTCGATATCATCACCGTTGTAGCAATAACCGAGTCCGCGTAATACATCGCAGCCGATATAATCATCGGTAGCATCACCCAAGTCTGTATCCACCCACTGGCTGAAATAAGTTTCGGTCAAACGATAAGTGGAGCGGTTGATAATTTCGTAGGTGTAAAAAGTCATGTTGTTGATTTCATCATTGGTAGAGAAACCAAAAGCCTGTGCCCTGATTTCCATACCTACTGCCTGACCTTTTGTTTCCGTGTGAATATTTCCTTTGTCGTTGAATACCCACCACAGTGTCATATCACCTTTCAGCACCTGGTCGGCCATGATTCCATTACCTTCCATGGTTTTGGGGGCCTGATAACCGCAGGGATAATTAATCGGGCAGAGCGCATTGTCAAAATCATAGTAAGGATAGTCGCCATTTTCAGGAACATATTCCAGGTCGCCGTCCACATCCATAAAAGGAGCTAAAAAATGGCTGTGTACGCTTGAAGTAAAATAAGGATGGGCCGGATACGTTTTAATACATTCAGGAATGGTATAGCTTGAGGGCGGTGTTCCACCATTGCTGGCGCATGCTGCAATAAATTCTTCCACTTCGGCGCGGGTAATCACAAAATGCTTATCGTAATAATCGCACACTTCGGCTTCTACTGAGGCTGTACCGTCTTTGGTGAGGGGGCCGGTCCAGAAATCGTTTCCGTTTCCCCTGTAGCGCTGGGCAGCGAGTTTTAACTGCCCATTGACATCAAGACCTCCAATCCACAAAGCAGCCGAGAACATAGCAGTTTTGGTAGTATTTCCCGGAATAAAATATTCAGGGTTACTTTGCAAATCCCACCACATATCACCGCCGGTATTAATACGGGCCCTGACATTATTAACATTCAGGTCGGTTGATGCAGATGCAGGAAGGCAGGCCTCCGCATTGGTGCTTGTTTCACTTTTTTGGGATTTCAAAACCGGCCACTTATCGGCATAGTTAGTTTTTGAGAATCCGATTATAAAAAGTGTCAAAAATAAATAACGAAAAATATTTTTCATGGTTGTGATTTTAAAATGTTCTGTCATCCTGTTTGTTAAAAAGCTAATGAAAGTCCGAGACGAATTCTGCGGGGCAAACTATAATAATAAGGATTGTTTACCTTGATTGAATATTGATCGATATAAGCCTGTGAATCGGTTTGGGCGAGTATCTGTGCCTGGAAATCGGCCGAGGTAAGGTATCCGTCGTCGCCGGGGTTACCTGTGGCACGATACACAGAAAGCACGTTTTTGCTGTTCAGTACGTTTAATACTTCCAGATAAATATTCATAAATAAAGGTCTGCCGGTTTTCTCTCCTTTTTTGCCGGTCTTAATAATGATGTCTTTATCCAGACGGGCATCAACCCTGAACTGCCAGGGCATACGCGAACCGTTTATCTGTCCTAATAATGAATAGGTTCCCGATCCTACCTGGGTACCAACCACTGTACTGGAACGGCTGTAAGGAATACCCGAACCTCCATTGATAGAAACATTGAGTCCGGTATTTTTCAGCAATTGTATTACTTTTACTTTATCGGTACCTTTTATTTTTCTGGTGATTTTCGGTCCGTTATATTCTTTTCCTTCGCCGTAACGATAGTCAATAACAGCAGAAATAGAATGACGACGGTCGAAATCCAGAGGGGTGATGGTTCTCAGGTTCGGCTGATTGGCGCGGATGAGGTTCAACCCTGATTCAGAGTTTGAACCGGTTCCGGAAGCAAACTGCAAAGTATAAGAAGCTTTTAACCAGATGTTTCCGGTTCTTCTGAGGTCATAGGTTCCGGTAAAACCCTGAACAGTACCAAAGTCAATATTATTATAAGAAATGTATGAAACAGGGTAAGCTCCCGAAAAACGGTACACCTGAATCATGTTTCTTTGTTCGCGGTAATAAGCCGAAATTTTAATAGAAGAAGAATTGTTAAGTTTTTGCTGAAATCCTAATTCGTAGTCAATAGTTTTTTCAGATCTCAGGTTAGGATTGCTGATAGCATTTTGTCCCTGGGTGTATATAAAGAAATATTGTGTGGGGTTCATCACATTTCCTTCGGAGGGACGCTGAGTCAGCACATCGTAGTGAGCAAAGAACAGGGCTTCGTCAGAAATTGGGAATGAGAAAGAGATACGAGGCATGAAATTAAGCTGGGGATCATAATCGGTAAAAGCACTGGAGTTAACTTCTTTCTGATCGGGGTTTACCAGGTAAGGGGCAATACCCGATGAGGTCTCAATAGCTGAAGGATCGCTGATTTCGGTACCGGCAGCATTGTACCAGGTGCTTCCACTACGGTAACCTTTTATTGAGGAAGGACTTTTTACGTTATCCACATACACAACATAATCTTCACCCATATTGGTAGGATGAGGACCTAAATCGGTTACTTCCTTTACAGTTTTTGCTTCATAGAGCAAATACGGGTCTTTCAGAACCTTTTGGTTGGCATCGTAACGGTCGAGACGAAGGCCTACGTTGAAAATAAGGTCGTTAAAAGCAAACTTATCCTGGATATAACCGGCAATGTAAATAGGTTCAAAAGCGCCAATGGGACGGGTAAACCTGCCGGTGGCATCTTTTTTCGTAAAGAAGTCATCAAAGCTGGGTCTGCCTTTGGTTTTTTTACCGGTATGATCATATCCGCGGTAACCCACATATGCATTACCTCCGTTCAATAGTTCGTCGGCGCTAAACATATCAATGGTAAAGGTGGAAGGTTCGTAACTGTCGATATCAATCCAGTCGGTGCCATCAACCTGCAGTCCGAGTTTCTGGCGCAGGTTATAGTCAACCAATGATTGTTCACCGGCTGAATACAGGCGGTCGTACCAGATAGTGTCCATAAAAATATGGTTTTCATCTTCGGCAAAGTGCGGGTTGTTAAGGTCTAACTGAATGATGTGTTTGTTGACCTGCTGACGCAATGACTGCCATAATCCCACGGGGTTGTAAGTAATATAACGGTCGTTACGTTGTTCATAATAAAATCCCAGTTGAATGGCATGGTTTCCGATGTCAGCCGAGGCGTTGGCGGTAATACCAAACTGGGTAGCTTCGGAACGTCCATAATAATTATAAGGTATCCCGACATTGGTCCACAAACCATACACATTGTCGCGTCCGAGGAACACTCCGTTGATCAGGCCGCCTCCGAGCTGGATCTGGTCCATGTTTCTATAATGAAAATCAGGTTCACCAGCATATAAATCATAGTAATTTTGCGTATAATTTGACAGGATGGGATTAATGTCTGTTTGTTCGAAGGTTACCAGGGTGTCGGCAAATCCGTTGTGGACATAAACTTCACTACCGATACTGTCGATGTATGTTTTTTCGTAAGAACGGGTGCTATATGTTTTCATTTTTCCCACATAACCATATTTAAAAAGGTCATCTTTAAACTCAGGATCCTGGGTTACGCTTGTGGTTTTTGAATAGTCGCCCTGGATGGAATAGAAAACATTTTTTATAGTAGCCTTGCTGTTGGCTTCGGTATTAAAGCGCTGTGTAAAACGGCCGTAAACGCGCCATGAGTTATATGTGTTTTCGGGATTTTTCTTCCAGTTCAACAATGAATAATCGCGTACATATTCTTTTCCCCAGTTTGATTGCCAGGTACCGCCAAAGGTCAGGTTGGTAGTATTGGAAGTACGGACGTCGATTTTGCCGGAAAGGTTGAGGTCGTTGTTTGCTGAATTTAATTTATAAGGGATATTCTCCAGGTCGGCATTGCGCAAAAATTCGCCGGCGGTATAGGTTCCCTGTCCTTTTCCGGTAGGCACCAGAGGATTTTTTTCGAGACGTTCGACTACGTCGTCCAGAGCTTTCCAGTTACCGGTTTCAAAAGGCCGTGGGTCTTTTTGATAGGTATATTCAGCAGCAATAAAATAGCCGAGCAAGGCTGTGGTTTTTGTGGAGTCGCGTCCTTTGATCAATGGTCCCTGCACATTAAGTGCGAGCATATTATAACCGAATTTATCAAGAAATTGCGAAGTGGTTCCTTCGAATCCCATACCAAACTCGCGCGAGGCTCCTTTGGTAGAGATAGACAAGATACCGCCGGTAGCATCGCCGTATTGTGCGGGAGTACCGCCGGTGATAACGGTAACCTGTTCGATGGCTGCCTTAGGTACAGCTGAAGAGCCACGGACTTTTACACCGTCAACGTATGTAATGGTACCATCGCTACGGGCGCCCCTGATGCTTCCCATGGATCCGTCCTGCGAGAACACACCGCCCACGGTGATGGCAACAGCCTGTGCCGAACGTCCGGGCATCTTGGAGATTTCTTCCGAGGTCATGGTTCCGCCGGAGGATGTCTGGTCTTTGCTAATCAAAGGAACTTTATAGTCAACGACTTCAAAAGTTTCAATGTTGATGGCCGTAGATTCCATCTGCACATCCTGGAAGGTAATCTGATTGGCAACTATCACCAGGTTAGTAATCATAATTGGCTTATATCCCACGTAGGTCGCTTTTACGTCGTATTTTCCCGGGGGGATGGGCTTAATGGTAAAATTGCCGTCAAAATCCGAGGTGGTACCACCTGATTGTTTGCCACCCTGTTCGATGATGATATTCGCAAATGGAATCGGCTCGTTAGTGCCCTTATCCGTGATTTTTCCCTTCAAGGTTCCTGATTGCGAGAATGCCATCATGTTTGCTGTGATGAGTACAGCCGCTGTAATAAGTAACTTTCGAAGCATATTTCTTAGTTTATGTTATTTTTTTTGTCAAATAAACCCCTCCAAAAAGGTCGGTAAAGATATAAATAATCACTTTAATATTGCAAATAATTTTTTTCAGGGATTAATATTTTGGTCTCCAAAAAGTTTTTAGTAATAGGTATTTTTTCGTTTTTTTTATCTTGTTTTTTTTCGCACTAACATTAAAAAATCAATATGGAAGTACACTTTACTAAAGTGTATCAAATTTATTATTTATTAATAAAAGTTATTTTGTGAATAAGTTAACGGCTGGAAAAAAAAAGTTATCGGTACAAAATTACAGTTTTCGTAAACCTTTTTTATAAGAAGGTGGGCAAAATAACTCTTTTTATTACAAATTTTGAATGGTTTGTATCACCTTTTCCTTTTTTCTTCGCGATACAGGCACTTTGGAGCCATCAGACAAGACTATATAGCCTCCGTCGTTTTTTAAAAATCCTTTTATATATTTAATGTTTACCAGGTGTGATTTATGGGGCCTGAGAAAATCCGTATCACCAAGCAATTGCTCTGTTTCCTTTAATGTTTTTGAGATTAAGAGGGTTTTTCCGTCGGTAAAGAAAAACCTGGTATAATAATCGTCGGATTCACAACGGATTATGTCATCGTTTTCTACAATATGAATTTTTTCGGCGGTCGACAGCACCACTTTTTTGGAAGTACTTTTATTCTTCAGGTTATCGAGCAACACCTTAATGTTGTCGGTCATCCCCAGGGCTTCCGTTTTTTTTTCAATTTTCCTTATGGCATTAAGCAGGTCGGAAGGGATGATGGGTTTGAGCAGATAATCCAATGCGCTGTATTTGATGGCTTTTATGGCATACTGGTCATAGGCGGTGGTAAAGATCACCTCAAAGTTGACCTCTTTAACATCTTCCAGCACCTGGAATCCGCTTCCGTCAGGCATTTGAATATCCAGAAACACCACATCCGGCCGGTATTCATGTATAGCCCTGACCCCGGATTTATACCCATCAGCCACAGCAACCACGGTAATGTTTTCGCAATATCTTTTAAGCAATCCCATCAGCGCATCGCTGGAAGTTTTTTCATCGTCGATAATTATGGCTCGTATCATTTTTTACAAGGCTTAAAAATATTAATACATCTTTTCTTTATCATTAACAAAAATACAAACTTTCTACACTTCTTTATAAATAATAATTAACTCAACCCGGGTTCCGCAGGCCTGATTTTTTTCGTCTTTGAGGTCAATGATTTTCACATTGACATGGTCTTTGTTTGATTTGTTTAATATCTCAAGCCTTTTCTGGGTTATCATCATGCCTTTGGATTTATGCTGAAGTCCCGAACGCTGTCGTATCTCCGCAGCTTTTTCCCTGCCTACGCCGTTATCTTCAATGACACATTTGAGGTATTCTTTATCTTTCATTATTAACTGAATTGTAAGGTTTCCCACCCCTTCTTTGTTCAGCAAACCGTGTAAAATGGCGTTTTCGATGTAGGGTTGAAGGATCATCGGGGGTATTTCCAGAAATTCCTCATCAATTGCAGGGTCTATCTCTATTTTGTAATTAAATTTATTGTCAAAGCGAAGCCTTTCCACATCGAGGTAAATTTCCATAGCCCTGATTTCATCGCTCAGGTTAACAAAAGGTTTTTGGGAATGTGAAAGTATGAACCGCATCAAATTGGCAAATTTTGCCAAATAATTTATAGCCTTGTCGGTATCATTGGCTATTACAACACTTTGAATTGAATTGAGGGAATTGAAAATAAAATGCGGGTTCATTTGCAGGCGGAGTGCCGTTTGTTCCAGGCTGAACATTTGTTTTTCTATTTCCAGGATGCGTTTTTCGTCTTCGTGACGTATGCGGATATTGCGCAGGCGCAGAAAAATTATATACCAGGCTATCAGCGAGATCAGCAAAATATAACCGATACGGAACCACCAGGTGCGCCACCAGGGAGGGTCAATAATGATGGTAAAGGACAACCCTTGATCATTCCATACGCCGTCGCTGTTTGAACCCTTTATCCTGAATACATAGCTGCCCGGAGGCACCCGTGTATAACTTGCAAAACGGCGCGAAGCGTCGCAATAGATCGTATCGTTGTCGAATTTCTCAAGAAAATAGGCATATTTGTTTTTTGCAGGATTAGAATAATCCATTGCCGCAAATTCAATGGAAAAGAAATTGTCCTCATACGAAAGATATATAGTGTCTCCGTCAGCAATTTCGAGGTGCTGTGGTTTGTCGAAAATTTTAAAGTCGGTGATTACTATCGGCGGGATATAATTGTTAGTAAGAATATTTTCCGGGAAAAACGAGTTAAAGCCGTTCATTCCGCCAAAAAACATCTCGCCGGTCTGTGTGTTGTAAAAGGCTGCATTTCTATTAAACTCATTACTCTGAATGCCATCCTTTACATCATAATTTACAAAAGTTTCTTGCGCCTTATTGAATCTGGAAAGTCCATAATTTGTTGAAAGCCACAGGTTGTTGTGTTTATCTTCAAAAATGTTATACACCACATTATTAGGCAGGCCGTTTTCCTCCAGGTAATTTTTTATTTCTCCGGTAGCCCTGTTGAAACGGGTTAATCCTCCGCCAAAGGTAGCTATCCAGAATATGCCCTGCTCATCCTCATAAATGGAAAAAATACGGTTGGTGCTTAAAGAATGTTTGTTGTCGGGGTTTTTCCTCAAAACAGAAAAACTGCCGGTAAGCGGATTGAACCGGTTTAAACCATCCAGGGTGCACACCCACAGAATTCCCTGTTTATCCTCGTGGATACTATAAACAGTATTGTTTGAAATTGAATTTTTATTTTCCGGATCAAAAAGATAGCGCTTAAAACTATACGTGAGGGGATTAAGCTGGTTGAGGCCGTTATCTGTGGCGACCCATAACACGCCACGGCTGTCTTTCATGATATAATTGATACGGTTGTTGCTCAGGCTATAGGGATTTTTGGGATCGTGAGCATACTGTCTGTAATATCCGGTTTGGGGATTGTATGAACATGCACCGGCATCATAGGTGCCGAACCAGAAAATATTGTTATTATCAAGATAAATATGCCGCACCAGGTTGCTCGGAAGGGAGTTGGCATCGGAAGCTTTGCTGGTAATAAAACTAAATTTGTTGGACTCCCTGTCGTAGATATTTATCCCCTCATCGGTGGCTATCCACACCTTACCCTTCTGGTCCTGAAAAATTGACCATACATTATTATTATTAAGGCTGTTTTCGGTTTCGGTCAAATGTTGTATATGATTAAACCGGTTTGAATACTTGTCAATTTTACTTACCCCCTTCCAGGCAGTGGCCACCCATATAATCCCTGATTTGTCCTGAAAGATTTTATTGATATAGTTGTTACTTAGGCTTCTGCTATTGTAAATATCATTTGTATAAGAGAAAAAATCATCGGTAGTTTTATTATATCGGTTCAGTCCTCCACCATAAGTGCCCACCCAGATGGTTCCTTCGTTATCCTGCAAAACGGTCCTGACGCGGTTATCGCTGAGGGAATTTTTTTTCAATCCGACATGGAAATATTTTTTAATGATTTTTTGTTGCGCAGGGCTGTATATGTCGATTCCCCCATCGGAACAAATCCACAAATTGCCTTCATTGTCCAGCATCAGGTCCCTGATAAGATCGTTCAGCAGGGCATTGTTTTTACGTGAGCCACTATACCAGTGAGAAAACACATCCTGTTGAATATTATAATAATTCAGCCCTTCGTTGGTGCCTATCCAGACATTGTTTTTTTTATCAATGAGCAGACAATTTATATTGTTATTGCTCAAGCTGTTTGCATTATTTGGATCGAGCAAATAATGGTAGAATGTCCCCTTTTTTTTGTCAAACTTGTTAAGGCCGTTGCTGGTACCTACCCACAAAATATCATCGCGCCCTTCGATGATACAATTCACGGTGTCGCCGCTGATGCTTAAAGGATTTCTGGAGCTGTGTTTATATTGTTTGAAAGTACGGGTCTTATAATCGTAGCTGTTAAGGCCTTTTTCGGTGCCTATCCATAACAGTCCCTGTTTATCATTCAACAGCGAATATACGGTCTGATTGCTAAGTTCGCCGGGTTTGTTGGTAAGCGAGGGCCTGAATGTCAGGAACTGGTACCCATCATACCTGTTGAGTCCGTCCCAGGTGCCTATCCAGATATATCCCCGCGAATCCTGCGTTATGCAGTAGGCCGAATTCTGCGAGAGTCCTTTGGCAACAATATAATTTTCAGAAGATATTCTGTCGAAGTTGATATCAAGACCGGTTTGTGCAACCAGAACATTTACAGAAAAAAAATAACAGAAAAAAAAACATGGAAATGCCTTCAGTAAAAACAGGCAGCGGTTTCTTTTTCCGAAAAAATACATATCAGCGGGTTATTTTTCTTTTCTTGTGGATTTGGTTTTTTTCTGTTTGGGTGTAAACAAGCGTTTAAAAAAGCCTTCTTTTTTGTGCTCGCGGTTCATCTGCGATTTTTTGGCGGTCTGCTTCATCATTTTTTTTGTAGCCCGGTCCTGAATGGCATAATGCCGCTGTATGGCCTCTTCATAAGCTGCCTCAGCCTCCTTGTCGCGCTGTTCTTTTTCTTTTTCAAACTGCTTACGTCTCTGGGCTTCCTGGCGTTTGGCCTGCTGAAAACTACTGCAACCGCTCCCGGATAATGCGATAGTAAACACCATTATTACTAAAATAATATTTCTTAAAAACCTCATCGTTATTTATAGTTTGGTTACCTTTGTCTTATCGTTAGAAACGATAAAAATATTAAGTTTTACGATACCGTCGGGACAAAAAAAATAAAATAATCACAAAATTATTCACCATAAATAACGTTTTTAAACCAATATTGTTTTAATGAAAATAATAAAGCGGCATAATTTATTAATAATAGTTTCCTTATGTGCCCTGATTTTTTGTTCCTGTAAAAAAGAAATCCAGGATCCTATACCCGACGTATATGTGAATTTTTCGATGAACATTTCATCGACTTTTTACATTGAATTATCATCTGTTGGCGGCTGGGTAAATGTTTCGGGAGGCTATAAGGGAATTACCGTGTATCGTTTATCATCCGAAGAATTTGTTGCTTTTGAAAGAGCCTGCCCCTTCGATTGGAAAATTGACTCGGCCATAGTTAATGTCGAGCCATCAGGGCTGATACTGAAATGCCCGGCATGCAGCAGCGAATTTTTGATTATCGACGGTTCGATAGTTAACGGCCCTTCGGCTATTGGCTTAAAAAAATACAATACAAATTTTGACGGTCAATTTCTTTATATTTATAACTAATTTTCACATTCATGAAAAAATATTACTTGCTTATTCTTGCCCTATGTTATTCATTGACAGTTTTTTCGCAGCGGCAACACGAAAAGGACTTTATCAAACACATTTCGCAACAGGAAGCCCGCAGTCATGAAAATATTTTCAAAGCCGGCAATACAAAACTGGGAGATAATTACGACCTGAATTATCACCGGATGCATTGGTTTGTCGACCCCAGTGTTAACTATATCAGTGGTTCAATAACTTCTTATTTTACAGCACTATCGACCATCAACCAAATGGTTTTTGAACTCAACAGCGTGTTAACTATCGATAGCGTAAAATATCACAACAACCAGTTGACTTTCAGTCACCCTGACAATACCTTCACTATTGATTTTCCAACTGCTATTGCAGCAGGAGCCATGGATTCTGTTTGTGTCTATTATCATGGCGCTCCTCCCCAGGGAGCAGGTTTTGGATCTTTTATCCAGAGCAACCATGGCGGAACGCCCATTATCTGGACACTTTCCGAACCTTTCGGCGCTCCCGACTGGTGGCCATGCAAAAATTCTCTCACCGACAAAATTGATTCGATAGATATCTATGTTACTACCACCAATGGCAACAGGGTGGGAAGCAACGGCTTGCTGATATCGGAAACCGTGGCCGGAGCCAATAAAATTTTTCATTGGCGCCACCGCTACCCCATTGCCACCTATCTAATTGCCATTGCTGTAACAAATTATTATGCTTATTCCGATCATGCAAGCCTGCAAAACGGCACCCTGGAGATTCTGAACTATGTTTACCCCGAAGATTCTTCCTATGCAAGGCAGAACACCCCCACCCTTATACCCGTTATCCAACTGTATGACAGCTTGTTTTCCGATTATCCCTATCTGGATGAAAAATACGGCCATGCGCAGTTTAACTGGGGTGGCGGCATGGAACACCAGACGATGACCTTCCTTGTTAACTATGGCTTCGACCTGATGGCCCATGAACTGGCCCACCAATGGTTCGGCGACAAGGTTACCTGCAAAAGCTGGCACGACATATGGATTAATGAAGGATTTGCCACCTACCTGACAGGGCTTACCTATTATTTTCTCAGCAACCATGCGGAGTGGATTAGCTGGAAAGCAGACAACATCTTCTATATTACTACAGAGACCTGGGGTTCGGTTTATTGCGACGACACCAGCAACGTGTCACGCATCTTCGACGGAAGGTTGTCCTATACCAAAGGAGCCATGGTCTTAAATATGCTGCGATTCAAGATGGGAGATTCCGCTTTCTTTACCTGCCTGAAAAACTATATTACCGATCCACTGCTGGCTTATGGCACAGCCTCTACCGATGATTTTAAAGCTCATGCTGAAGCATCGTACGGCGCTAACCTGACGGACTTTTTCAATGACTGGATATATAATCAGGGGCATCCAATCTATACCCTCAACAGCACCATTCATGCTGACAGTTCGGTAAGCATCAATTTCCTGCAATCGCAGAGTCATCCTTCGGTAAGTTTCTTTAAACTGCCTGTGCCTGTAAGGTTTTCCAACGGCATCAACGACACCACCCTTGTTTTTGATAACACCCAAAACAATCAGACCTTCGACATACAACTGAATTTTTTCCCTACACAAGTCACATTCGATCCCGAAAAAGAGCTTATTGCTGTTTTAGATACCTTGATTGTAAACACGGGCCATTGCGCCGCCATCGAAAACCAGCTTGATATTTTTCCCAATCCCGCCAGCGAAATAATTACCATCAGCTATAACGGACAACAGCCCGAAAAAGTCAGTATATATGACCTTAGCGGCGCCCTGGTGACGGAATATTTTCCTGCGGTTGGAGGCAATTCGTTTGTAATGGATATCTCGGGGGTAAACAGCGGATTTTATTTTCTGAAAATTTCATTTAACAACAATACGGTTACCAGAAAAATCGTTAAGTTGTAATTACTTGAATTTTAAAACATTTTAGACGTTTTCCTGAAAATTTTTTCGGAGAAACTTGATTTTTAGCAAAGAAAAGCGTATCTTTGCACGTTTTTTTGTAAAATATATATTATATTAATTTCCTATGAAATTATCAGAATTCAGATTTCATTTACCAGCCGAACTGGTTGCCGACAGGCCGGCCAAACAAAGAGATGAATCGCGCCTGATGGTACTGGACCGGAAAAAACAAACTATTGAGCACAAGGTATTCAGGGATGTGCTGGATTTTTTTCAGGAAGGCGATGTATTGATCATTAACAACACCAAGGTATTTCCCGCCCGCCTCTATGGCAAAAAAGAAAAAACCGGCGCCAAAATCGAAGTATTTTTGCTGCGCGAACTTAACCACGAATCGCGCCTGTGGGACGTTCTGGTTGATCCTGCACGGAAAATACGCATAGGCAACAAGCTTTATTTCGGCGACAACGACGAACTGGTTGCTGAAGTCATCGACAACACCACCTCAAGGGGCCGTACAATCAGGTTTTTGTTCGACGGGCCTTATGATGAGTTTAAAAAAATTATTGAATCGCTGGGCGACACCCCTTTGCCCAAAATTATAAAACGGCAAACCGAACCCGAAGACAAAGAACGGTATCAGACCA
>Ga0208459_1003007_pt1 | contig 13579 bp, 8 predicted proteins | sample AD_UKC087_MetaG_FD_184433 | JGI IMG/M metagenome (GOLD analysis project Ga0208459, IMG submission 184433) | Active sludge microbial communities of municipal wastewater-treating anaerobic digesters from USA - AD_UKC087_MetaG (SPAdes) (version 2) | ecosystem: Engineered > Bioreactor > Anaerobic >... | reverse complement strand
GTACTCTGCAGCATCAGGAAGCAGTACCCAAAACGAAAAGAGATCAAAAAGGGATCGTCTTCGGGGTAGTCGACACGAGTAGCGTCCTGGTAAAAATTATCCAAAACAAGACTTCTGATGGTCTCCATGACCAGCCCTCTATGCTCTTTGAAGATAACGTTATCCGCCATCTCTTTGGGCAGATTGAGCACTGCAAGCAGGTCAATAGTCTCGACCGGGATAGGGATCACTCACCCTTCCTCATTAGTTCGGATAGCTCAATCGCTCTGCGTCCGACCTGCTTTGCCCACTTGGACACAAGCATGTTATTGGCAGCCCGTTCCCAGTCTCCGGCCTTCACGAAAGCCAGAGTGTTCTTGAAGCCAAGCAAACCGGAAATTCCGAGGTTGAAGCACATATTCAGCAATACCGACTTTCGCACTTCATCAAGACCATTGTAGATATCGGGTATCTTTGCCTGAAGCTGCTTTTCGCAGTTCATGATGTCATTGATCAGCATGATGTATGCTTCGGATTGGGATATCCCACAGTCATCAAGATTGCGCCCGATACCGATTGTCAGCTTGTCAGCGGTGCAGCGGTATGGCGTCAGCCTCAGACCTTCATGTCTGACAAGCTGCTCTTTGATAAGTTCTAACAGTTTGGCTTCCATTGTATCTCCTTGCGAGTAGTATTGGATACTCTATCTGGAGCAAGGAAGCCACTACCCTGTATTAACACAAACAAGGATGCATGAAGATTCGACAGATTTTGTGATTGACAGAATCAGACAAATCCAGAAGTAGTTTTGTTTCCAATTCTACTTCTTGTAGCACCGTAGATTTATGGAGCATAAAAACAATAGTTATTATAGGCAGGCGGATGATTACTGATTTCCATGCAAAGTATTATGCATACGAGCTCAGCCGGATGGGCGGAGCAGGCGTAGAAAGAGTGGGAAGAGCTCTTTTTGATGCCTGTGTAGATCTGAATCCGCATCAGATTGAAGCATCTCTATTCAGCTTGCGCTCTCCGATATCCAAAGGTGTGTTATTGGCAGATGAAGTGGGACTGGGAAAAACTATCGAAGCCGGTTTGACTATATGCCAATACTGGGCAGAAAAAAAGCGTAGAATCATGATCATTTGCCCGGCATCACTGCGAAAGCAATGGGCATTGGAAATGCAGGAGAAATTCAATCTCCCGGTGCAGGTGTTAGATGCCAAAACCGCCAAAGACCTGCTGAGGCAAGGTCACGACAACCCTTTCGATACTAAGCAGATTGTAATCGTTTCCATGCATTATGCCGGGCGGAACGCAGGATCAATCAAATTGCTGCCCTGGGATTTAGTGGTGATTGATGAAGCCCACAAGCTGCGCAATGCATACAGACAAAGCAATAAACTGGGTCAAGAGATCAGGCGGGCAACGGAAGGAATCAAGAAGATCCTGCTTACTGCCACTCCTCTGCAAAACTCGCTTACAGAGCTTTACGGTCTCTCCACTCTGATTGATGAAAACCTGTTTGGAGATCTACCTTCATTCCGCAGTCAATACATGAATGCCGGAGCTAGCCTAAGTGATCTGAAAGAACGCTTGCAGACCTTTTGTTGGAGGACCTTACGCAGCCAGGTATTAGAATACGTAAAATTCACACATCGCAGACCCATCACCCGGCCTTTCACTCCTACCCAGCAAGAGCATGATCTGTACATGGGTGTTTCTGAATTCCTCAAAACAGAGGATAATTATGCTCTTCCCCAGGGACAGAAGCATTTGCTGATCCTTTTGGTACGCAAAGTACTTGCTTCATCACCCCATGCCGTGGCTGGAACTCTGGAGATTATCAGAGATCGCTTGGTAAAACTTAGGAAAGATTACCTCGAGCAGCAAAGTGCCTTACAACAATTGATGATAGACGATTACATCGATGATGACTTGCTGGACGAGCTTTTGGAAGATCAGGAAGACCTGGAAACTGAGACCGAGCCAGTCACTCCTCCTGAAGCAGATCAACCCCAAAAAATCGACTTAACCAGATTAGATACCGAGATTCAAGCTCTCAATGGCTATATAGACAATGCCAGAAGCTTCGGAGTGGATTCTAAATCCAAAGCACTACTTACTGCCTTGGATACTGGCTTTTCCCAAATGTTAAAAATGGGAGCAGCCCGCAAAGCAGTGGTCTTCACCGAATCCAGACGCACTCAAGCCTGGCTAAAGGATTATCTGGAAGCAAATGGCTATGCCGGAGAAGTGATCACTTTCAATGGTTCCAACAAAGATGATGCTACAGGTCAGATTTATACTGATTGGTTAGTCGCAAACAAAACCAATGGCAGATCATCAGGTTCCAAACAAGTTGATCTTCGCACCGCAATCATTGAACGCTTCCGGGATCAAGCCAGCATCCTGATTGCCACAGAAGCCGGTGCAGAAGGTTTAAACCTCCAATTCTGCTCTTTAGTGATCAATTATGATCTGCCCTGGAACCCCCAGCGCATCGAACAACGGATTGGTCGTTGTCACCGTTATGGGCAGAAACACGATGTCGTGGTGATCAATTTCCTGAATGAACGTAATGAAGCAGACCAAAGAGTATATACTATCCTTTCAGAGAAGTTTCATTTGTTCTCGGGTGTCTTTGGTGCCTCTGATGATGTCCTTGGCTCGCTGGAATCAGGTGTTGATTTCGAACGTAAAGTCCTGGAGATTTATCAGCAATGCCGAACTACAGAGGAGATTGCCACAGCCTTCGAGAAGCTTCAACAAGAACTGGAATCCACCATCCAAACCAAGATGAAAGATACTCGCCGCAAGCTCCTGGAACATTTTGATGAAGATGTTCACGAACGCCTCAAAGCCAACCATACTGATGCGGTTGAAGCTCTCGACAAGATAGGAAAGCTCTTCTGGCTGTTAACGATGCACATCCTGAACAGGCAAGCATCTTTTGATGAGAAAACCCATACCTTCAAGCTGAAAAAGTCTCCCTGTAAAAAAAGCCGTACTGGCACATATCGATTGATATCCAAAGATAGCGAGAACTTCGGAAACGATTTCCTATATCGGATGAGCCATCCCTTGGGTGAATACGTGCTGGAGCAAGGGAAAAAGAAAACATGCCCTCCCGTAGAAGTAGTGTTTGACATCACTAAACACCCCACCAGAATCACTCTAATCGAACAATTGAAAGGGAAGCAAGGGTGGCTTAGGCTCGACATGCTTGCAGTTAATTCTCTGGATACAGAAGAGTATCTGCTGTTCACGGCACTGGATGACGCAGGCAATAGCCTTGACCAGGAGACCTGCGAAAAGCTGTTCTTGTGCAATGGCTTTGTCTCGGAACAATCTCTTGATGTAATACCTGCGGAGATCAAGCTGCAAGATAATGCAGAAAGGCACGTAGAGGCTACTTTAGCCAAGAACCTGGAAGAGAATAACAAGCACTTTACCGAAGCACGTGAACAACTGGAGAAATGGGCAGATGACATGGTGAAATCTGTGGAACGGGAATTGGATGATATCAAAAGGCAGATTCGGGAAAAGCAGAGACTGTGCCGTCAAAGCCCTACCTTGAAGGAACAGCACGATTTACAGGAAGACATCGCCAAGCTGGAAAAGAAGAAACGCAAGCTGCGAGAGAAGATATTTGACACAGAAGACCAGATTGCCGAAAAAAGAGATAAGCTGATTGATGCTTTGTCTCACCGGCTAAAACAAAAGACGAAAACCACAACCCTCTTCACCATCAGGTGGAAAGTGATATGACGATCTCAACCACGAAAAGCACGAAAGGGCACGAAAAGGTTATACTATAATGGCTGATATCATCTACAAGGAAGAGTCTTACTTGATTAATGGTGCGATTTTTGAAGTTTATAAGGAACTTGGCTCCGGTTTTCTGGAAGCTGTGTATCAGGAATGCCTGAGTAAAGAGTTTGCCCGCCTGAAAATTCCCTTTACAGCCCAGCCGGAACTTACAATCTGGTACAAGGATGAACCGATAGCACAAACATACAAGCCAGATTTTATCTGCTATGATAAAATCATAATTGAGCTTAAGGCTGTTACCGAACTTAGCCAGAAACATAGAGCTCAAGTCTTGAATTATCAAAAAATTACTAAGATGAAACTGGGCTTGTTAGTAAATTTCTGTTCTTATCCAAAAGTTCGCATAGAGAGACTTACAATATGACTTTCGTGTCATTTCGTGCTTTTCGTGGTTAAATAAAAGGAGTATTGAATGCCCACAACAGAACAGCTACGCAGTAAACTGATAAATAAACTCAAAGAACTCTTTCAACTCAATCAACCTGATCTGGATTTTGGTTTTTACCGGATCATGCATGCCAAATCTGAACAAGTAAGCAGTTTCATAGAGAATGACCTGTTACTGGTTATACAAGATGCCTTTGGACAAGTGGATGATGAAAAAAAGAATCAGCTCAAAGAGGCAATAGATAAAGAAATCCAGTTAGCCAAAGACTATGGCTCTACTGACCCGGAAAACAGCCCCAAGGTTATGGAAGCACGTGCCAAGTATGATGCTATCAAAGACAGTGCCAGCTCCGAAGCCGAAATATACGACCACCTCTACCGTTTCTTTGAACGCTATTACGATGATGGAGACTTCATCTCCAGGCGTTACTATACCAGAGAAACACCGGGTAAAGCAGCACCTTTCGCTGTCCCCTACAATGGCGAGGAAGTAAAGCTGCATTGGGCAAATGCAGACCAATACTACATTAAAACCACAGAGTATTTTTCTAACTTCAGCGTTAACCTGTCCGAAGCGCTCAAAAAGCTAAATGATGGCAAAAAGAACGATATTGAAGAGCTTGACTTTGCAGATAGCACCATCCCCGAGGGCCTAAAAGTGCACTTCAGCATCGTTGATGCCACAGAGGGTGATCATGCCAACGTGAAAGCCAGTGATGCCACCAAACGCTATTTCATTATTCACAAAGAAAAACCAATTGAGCTGAACGACAAAAATGAGCTGATTATCAACTTCGAATACAAGCCTACCATGGAAAAGACCAGACAAGAGACTCTAAATCAGGAAGCTGTGGCTCTGGTTATCAAATCACTAAAAGACTTTGAACCACGAAACTCACGAAAAGACACGAAAAATGACTTGCAAGATGATCTTTCGTGTGATTTCGTGCCTTTCGTGGTTGAAGATTACTTGAATGCTCTTTCCACCTGCATTCCCACAGAGAAAGATAAAGACAGAATCCTGCTGACCAAGTATATAAACCAATACACCTCCCGTAATACGATGGACTATTTCATCCATAAGAACCTTGGTGCCTTCCTGAAGAGGGAACTGGATTTCTATATCAAAAACGAGATCATGCGTTTGGATGATATCGAAAACGCCGAAGCACCCAAGGTGGAAGACTACCTTGCCAAGATCAAAGTCCTGCGTAAAATAGCAATCAAGCTCATCGACTTTATGGCACAGCTTGAGGACTTCCAAAAGAAGCTCTGGCTCAAAAAGAAGTTCGTGGTAGAGACAAATTACTGCATTACCCTCGACCGAGTACCGGAAGCACTATATCCCCAAATTATCGAAAACAAAGATCAGATTGATGAATGGATCAAGCTTTATGCCATAGATGAGATAGAAGGCGATACTACCTGTCCGGCTTACACCAATCCTCTTTCACTGAACTTCCTCAAGGTTAACGACAAAATGATGCTGGACACTCGATTCTTTGACGAGGTATTTATAGCCAAGCTGCTGAGCTCAATACAAGGATTTGATGAACAGTGTGATGGTTTGCTGATTCATAGTGAGAACTTCCAAGCATTGAATTTGCTTAAAGAAAGATACCGAGAACAGATAAAGTGTATTTATATTGATCCTCCATACAATACCGCAGCCACGGAAATAGCTTATAAAAATGGTTATAAGCATGGAAGTTGGCTATCGCTGATACAGGATAGAATGCTGTTGAGTCTCAACTTTGGTTTTAATGATTCGTTTTATGTTACAGCTATTGATCATGCTGAACTGTATAAGCTTGGGTTGTTCAAAGATGAAATATTTGGAGAAGAAAATAGAATAGCTATAGTCACTATTCAGCATAACCCAAAAGGGAGAAATCAAGCTAAGTTCTTTTCAGAGAACAGCGATTTCATGCTGGTATACTCAAAGGATATAACTCAATCAGAATTCAACAATGTAGCAATAGATGAAGAGGTACAGCTTACATTCTCAAACACAGATGAGCACGGAAAATTCAGATATGAAAAATTCTTAAGAGCTAGAACTTCTTGGTCAAGAAAGAAAAGACCGTTAAACTGGTATCCAATATATGTTAGAAAGGATTTGTTAGATATCACTGATCAGTATCACGAAGATTATTTTGAAGTGTTTCCAGTAACAAAACAGGGTGAGTTTTCTTGGAAAAACATACAAAGCACTTTTATCGAATTGAATAAGGAAGGGTATTTTAAAGCAGAAATTGAAAATGGATCAGTAATAATACTCCATAAGTATAGAGAAAATCAAGTTCTTAAGAATGTGTGGATACAAAAGAAATATCAATCGGAATTCAATGGTACAAATCTACTTAAAGATGTTTTAGGTAATTCTATATTTGATTACCCAAAATCACTATACACTGTCATTGATGTTTATAAAATTATGTCTGATGATGATGATATAGCCTTAGATTATTTTGCAGGTTCAGGTACAACTGGGCATGCGATAATTAACTTGAACAGAGAGGATAAGGGTAAGCGAAAATATACCTTAGTGGAAATGGGAGATTACTTCGACACAGTACTCAAACCACGCATCAGTAAGGTTGTTTACTGCGATGATTGGAAAGATGGCAAACCCAAGAACAGAGATACCGGTGTCAGCCATTGCTTCAAATATCTACGGTTGGAAAGTTATGAGGACACTCTGAACAATCTAGTTCTACAAACCGAGCCCATCAGAGACAAAGCTCTTGCCAGCAGTGCCTCACTCCAAGAGGATTACATGCTGCATTATTTGCTGGATGTGGAAAGTAAAGGCAGCCAGAGCTTACTCAATATAGATGCTTTCGATGATCCCACATCCTATGTACTAAAAGTAAAAAAGCCCGGTAGCGATGAGTACATAGAAAAAGCAGTGGACTTGATCGAGACCTTCAATTATCTGATCGGTCTTAGATTGGTGCATCTGGGGATTCCACAAACGCTCACAGCAGCTTTTACCCGCCTGCCGGACCCTGATCTACCTCAGGATCAGGATACCAAGCTGATTATCAATGGGGATTTCAAACAGGCGGCAGATGGCAAATGGTGGATTCGCAAGTTAGAAGGCTGGGTGCCCAAGAATCCCTATAGCCCCAATGATGGTTTAAAAGAAAAGGTGCTCATCGTCTGGCGCAAGCTGACCGGAAATCTGGAAGAGGATAATCTGATCCTGGATGCCTGGTTTACTAAGAACCGCATCAGTACCCTGGACTGGGAATTTGATACCATCTATGTAAATGGCAGTAACAACCTTCCTAACCTGCAAAAGGATGGTGATACCTGGAAGGTGCGGCTCATTGAGGAAGAGTTTATGAAACGGATGTGGGAGCAAAACTAATGGCTCGCAAAGCAAGCTTACAGAACCATAAATTCTCCAATAAACTGCTTCTTAACCAGTGGTTGATGAGTCAATTTGGGATAGACCCGCTCTTGGAGTATAAGGATAATACCAAACCCTTTCACAAGCTGGCAGCACCAATCAGGGATAGCCGGTTGGAAGGCTATGATGCAGACGGCTTGCACCGCTTTTATCATGAACTGGTGAATAGCGAGCTTTTTTACAATGAGCTCCATCCCATCAGCAAAGAGCAGCTTCGCATCTATGAGGAAAACATCGTATCACATACCAGAACGATAAACTACTTACGCAGTCGTCCTATTGTTTGGAAGTACTTTCAATGGCTAACCCTACTCTTTGTGGAAATCTATCTGGATCGCTATTTTACCGATAAAGCCAAGCTTCTGGATGATCTGAATATCTATCTAAAGCGGTTTAATGAAAAGTGGACTGGCTTTCAGAACCTTGAGCCATACTCTTTTGATGATCTGAATAAGCTTTGTTTGCAAAATGCTACGGGAAGCGGTAAAACCCTGCTGATGCATGTGAATCTCTTACAGTTCCGGCATTATGCCAAAAAGACTCGTGAAGGCAGCGAGATTTCCAGAGTTATCTTGCTGAGCCCCAATGAACGGCTTAGTGAGCAGCATTTGGAAGAGTTAAAGATAAGCGGTTTCTATTCTGCCCAAAGACTAAAGACCAAACAAGACGGCAGCATTGATATGGTCGATGTAATCGAAATCACTAAACTCGGTGATACAGAAGGACCAAATACAATCGCCACCCGAAGCCTTGGGGATCAAAACCTGCTATTGGTTGATGAAGGGCACCGGGGGATGAGCGGAAAAGATGAAGGCGTGTGGTTCACCAGAAGGTCGGAGCTATGTGCCAAGGGCTTTACTTTTGAATATTCTGCCACTTTTGCCCAAGCTGTTGCCGCTGCGAATAACAGAGCATTTGAGGATAGCTATGCCAAGACCGTGATCTTCGACTATTCCTATCGCTGGTTTTACGAAGATGGATTTGGCAAGGACTACCAGATATTGAACTTGCCCAAAACCTATCAGCAGGTGCAGGATGTGTATCTGACCGCCTGCCTCTTAAAATACTATCAGCAGCTCAAAGTCTATGAAGATAAAAAGCAGGAGATTGTTCCCTTTAACCTGGAAAAACCTTTGTGGGTCTTTGTGGGTAGTACTGTTACCAAGAAAAAAGGCAAGCAAGAGGTTGAGCTTCCCAGTGAGGAGTTATTGGCAGATGTTGGTCAGATTATAGTATTTATCGCTAAATTCCTTTCTAATGCACCAGTCTTCCAACGTAGTATCGAGCAAATTCTTTACGGAAGTGGAAGCAGTACAGGTTTGCTGGATTATGATGGTAATGATATCTTCGCTAATTCCTTCAATTACCTGCTCAAGACGGTTAATGCTACGAATGGAACTTCTGAGATCTATCAAGATATCTTGAGAACCTTGTTCAATAATCCTGCCAGTGGTCAGCTAAGATTGGATAGAATCAAAGGTGATTCAGGCGAGGTAGCTTTGTATCTTGGTAATAGTGACACACCCTTTGGTTTGATCAATGTCGGAGATGCCAAAGGACTCTGCGACCACGTAGAAGAATATGCCAAGCACAATGATGTTCAGCTAACCGTGGACGACAGCGACTTCACAGAAGCGATGTTTGCCTCAGTAAAGGATTCCTCATCTCCTATCAACCTATTGATCGGTTCCAAGAAGTTCGTAGAAGGATGGGATTGCTGGCGTGTTAGTACCATGGGTTTGATGCATGTCGGCAAGAGCGAAGGAACGCAAATTATCCAGCTATTTGGGCGCGGTGTGCGCTTAAAAGGCTATGAGTGGAGTCTGAAGCGCAGTGGGCATAATTATGCCACCACAAAGCCTGGATTCATTGAAGATATCGAAACCCTGAATGTCTTTGGCATCGAAGCTGACTTCATGGATAAGTTCAGACAATTTTTGCGTGATGAAGGCTTGCCTGGCAACGAGAAAAGGCTGGTTATTACTATCCCAATGAATGTAACCGCTGATTTTGGCAAGAAGCTGAAGATAATAAGACCGAAAAAGAAGAAAGATGGCACTGAGTATGATTTTAAGAAAGACGGGCCAGTACCTACCATTGGCAAGGTACCACAGTATCTGCAAAATAACCCGGTTGTATCAGACTGGTACCCCCGGATTCAAACCATCAAGTCACGTGGTACTCTGCAGGATGGTCAAAAAGACCAGGTAAAACTAAAGAGTAGGCAGATAAGCCTTCTGGATATGGATCGACTGTATTTCGAACTGGAACGCTTCAAACGTGAAAGAAGCTGGCACAATCTCAATCTCAGCAAACAGGGGATTATCAGCTTATTGTCAGATACGTCTTGGTATCGGCTCTTGCTTCCGGAAACGAGACTCACTCCCCAGAACTACGATGAAGTTCTCATACTCCAACAAATCGCCACAGAGCTGGTAAAGCGTTTCTGTGAAAAGTACTATAACTTCTGTAAAAAGTCCTATATCGAGCCTCGATTAGAATTGAGAGAGCTGACGGCAGATGACGACAATCTGCCTTCAGACCGAGAATATCAATTGATTGTGGATGGTGATGATATCCAGGTAATCGAAGGCATTAAGAAGCTCAAAGATGAGATCACCAACAAGAAAGACCAGCTATTGCATGTGGGTGATCTCAAAGCCTGTAACTTTGGCAATCATCTCTTCCAGCCCTTGTTTCATGTACGTCATGGTGGGAATATTACGATCCTGCCAGTCTCCTTAGGAGAAAGCGAATACCAGTTTATTACTGACCTTAAAGAATGGTGCGAAAAGAATCAGAAAGATATGAAGGATAAAGGACAGGAGCTATATCTCCTCCGCAATCTTAGCAGGGGTAAGGGAGTTGGCTTCTTTGAAGCAGGCAACTTCCATCCAGATTTTATCCTCTGGATACTCTCAGAAGGAAAGCAATATGTTCACTTCATTGAACCACATGGCCTGATGCACGAAGGGGTAAACAGCGAGAAAATCCAGTTCCACAAACGCATCAAGGAGATCGAGGCCAGGCTTTGTGATCCCAATGTGATCTTGAGTAGCTGGATATTGTCCTGGACTCCTAAACAAGAGCTAAAGCTCCGTGGGTATGATACGGACGAGTATCTGAGGAATAATGTGGTGTTTATGGAAGATGATGGTTACATCCATGCAGTAATCAACGATATGACAACATGAGAATTCAACAGATTAGGATACATTGTTCCCGTCAATTCCAAACTCATACATTGAAGCACATAATTATCAAATTCTTGTTTGTGCTAACAAATCGGGGAAAGGCAGTTACGTCTAAGAAGAAGATGGGTAAGTGAAGCATTTAGGTGACATACGAGGCAAATTAAACTCGTTAATACGTGATAGTTTTGTGGATACCACAGAGTACAAATTCCTACATCATTACACTGATTTAGACTCGGCAAAATCAATAATTGAGAAGGGCCAGTTTTGGGTATCAGATGCTTTCACAACAAATGATGTAAATGAAATCGTCCATATTAGGAATGTAATAAAGAAGGTATTGCTTAATGACTTCCAAAATCGGAGTGCAGAAATAGAGGATATATGTTTAACTTTTTTTGATCGAGCGTGTGAACTGATAAAGAAAAACACTTTTATTTTGTGCTTTTCATTGACAAAGGATTCAAAACCTTTGTGGAAGTATTATGCAAAGAGAGATAGTAAAATTGGAGTCTGTATGAGATTCGATTTTAATACTATAAAACCAAATCTTCTACTCGAATTAGAGGTTCAGAAAAGAGTGTTTATGGATGCTAATGAGCATGATGTCGAGGTTACATTAAAAGTGTTAGATCATAGGGTATTTTATTCAAGTAAAGAAAAAGATGATAAAATTAAAGAATATTTAGAGCTTGTGGCAGATGTTCTCGAACGGATTGACTTAGATAGTTTTAATACCCAGTTATACGAAGAAGAGCTAGGTTTATTGTGTGAGATATTCACTGATATACTACTCTTTTCCTTTATCAGTAAAGACTCTTCCTGGAAAGATGAGGAAGAATATAGAATGGTTTTCATTTTTCCGGATGTGTCTCAATGCGATTCATTACTCAAGATTAGGAAGCGAGGTACTCTTGACATTCGGTATGTATCACTGAGTATGAAAACTAATAACACGTTCTCATTAAGCAGAATCTATGTTAAATCAAGAAATGATGTAAAATATGTAAAAAAATCAGTTAAGCGATATATAGCCGAAGACGTAAAAGTGAAGGAAATATAGCACTAATATAGCAGTGCCATAGCATTTTAATCTACAACCTCTGTCGTCGTCCTACACTTCCAATGAAATGGTGGAAAGGGAGTATGGGCTCCTGAGACACCAACCGGGTTCATCTCTGAGTCGTATTCGATCTGATCGTCTTTTATCCAGGGTGCCAGTGCTTTGATGTAGTCTCGGGCATCATCCAGGCTGTTGGACTTGGTGTCCAGAGCCATGAGATTGTCCAACACTTCCAAGGCATCGTTTAGGGGATAGACCTTGTCTTGGGCAGCCAGAGCCTGGCAGATGTCACTGGTACGATAATCCAAGATTATCACCAGCTTGTAGTATCTGGCTTGGGCTTTCTTGTAGCCTTGTAGCCTACCGAACTCTCGTATCCGGAGAGCGGTATGCTCTGCCAGTCCCTGCCAGTAATGGGATGAGCGATTGGCGAGATCATTGAACTGGTCTTTGAGGGTATCGGCAAGCATTTCCTTAGTATAACCTTGCTCGATGGCTTTGGAGAGAGTGTCTGCGATGTTCTGCCGGATATCGGCATCAAAGTGGTTCCCAATCCAAAATAACTGCTGTTTCTGGATTGTTGAGGATAAGTGTTGATCTTCTATGCCCCAGAGCCCGATACTGGTCTTGGTTGGGGCTTGCACCTGAGTGTCCTTCAGTCCGAGCCGCACACAGCGGTCTATTATCGCTTTGGTGGGCTCATTGACCAGTGCTGCGAAGTCATCCCCCAACTGAGTATTGATGATGCCCATAAGCTTATCTATGGCGTTCTTGTTGAGCTTCTCGGTTCGTGGCATGTCACTCATCATCTGAATAGCAAGCCTGGCAGCATCCTTGATCTCGGATTTCCAGGCATTATTGAGGACCCGGTAATAATCAAGCATCAGTTTATCGTAATAGTTCATCCTGGGGGTTACTTCCAGATTTGCCCTTCAAAGACTATGAGTGGTATCTCAACAGCTTCCGATAGGCTCTTTTGGAATGCGAGATACTTTGAGTAATCGTCAATCCTGCTCCATGCAATATTTCCGATATGTTCGGAGTATAGGCGTTTTACTGTATGGTGCTGAAGCACTATGTTATCAATTGGTAAATGGAAATGTCTATAGTTTTGCTTAAGCATTTCAACACCGGTTTTGCCGATATCGAGTAGGTCTGCTAAATAGAGCAAATAGACATACTTGAAGCTCATGTTTATCCATTTCTGTGATTGACCGATGTAGAATGCCGTCTGGTTTTCAGAATATACTTTCTTAATCACCTTGCATGCTGAGCCATGTAGTTTATCGAACTCGGCTTGGGTCAAACTGGTCTTCAACATCTTCCCAATCATTCGTTTGATAATATCCGAAGCTTCTGATCTCATAGCCTCGTTGCGGTCATTGCCCATAATGCCATGCATGGTCCTACAGAAATCACGATAAGCCGTATTAATGCATGCATCTATACTTAGATATCCCCCCATGGTCATCAGGGCATAAAATCTAAGTGCGTCATCTTTTCGCAGTTCTTTTCTCATAACTACCTCCGCGAGTCACCTTTCCATGCTTCTTCTTTCTGTCAATATCATCAGAAGGAGAATCTCCGGACATTGACTCTGTTCCTGCCGATATCATATTCTGAGAAGCGTTCCAGACAGCCAGCCAGTGCATCACAGCCATCGATGTAGCCATCAGGATAGGTGAGGAACTGACTTATGAGGGT
>Ga0208459_1003006_pt1 | contig 13587 bp, 10 predicted proteins | sample AD_UKC087_MetaG_FD_184433 | JGI IMG/M metagenome (GOLD analysis project Ga0208459, IMG submission 184433) | Active sludge microbial communities of municipal wastewater-treating anaerobic digesters from USA - AD_UKC087_MetaG (SPAdes) (version 2) | ecosystem: Engineered > Bioreactor > Anaerobic >... | reverse complement strand
CCAACTGATAGTCTGCTTTTCATCACTGGAAAGGAAGCTGCCTTTCCATAATAACAGTCCGTCAGGCTGTGCTTTATAGCCGTATCTGCTGTCATTTATGATAAGCTCTGAATAATCATCGTTATAAATCAACCTCAGATAGTCAGCTCTGTTATCTGTATCAGTATGCTCATTAAAATGAGCAACTACGTCCTGTTTTGGAGTGCTGATATATCTGTAATTGCCGATAACATCGAGCATTTCCTGTTCTGTGAACTCAGAAGCCAGTGCTTGCTGCGGCGCAGCAAACTCATAGACTTCAAAATCCATGCCTTGCCATATCATTGACGGGCTTACGATACTTACATTTGTTTCAAACAGCGGCTTCATGCCGAGCAGACCGCCCTTGCTTTCGATGATGTAAGGATCGCCCTCCCAAAGGACCTTGTCACCTATATTCAGATCTTCGCCTTTGACCGTTGTTGTCTGTTTTTCGGCATTTGTCCTCTCAGTGTTTTCAATAATGCTCTGTTCGCTTATATTCTCGGCAACAGGCTCATTTTCAAGCTTTTCTCTTTTGCCTGTTATATGGAATGACATTAAAAGCTCATCATTGTCCATGCGGCAAGTATACTCTGTACCGTTGAACGTCCAGTTTTTAGCCTTTTCCCAATCCATATACAGGTCTTTTCCTGACGGTTCTCCGTTTTCGTCAAGCTTCTGAGAATAAAAGCCCACTGTATTCACAGATGTTATCAATCTACGTTCACCGATACACTCAGGGCGCAGATGATCGTTTATCTCAAACTCCATACCCTCTGTCAAGGTCTTTTTGAGCTGTGAAAGGTTCTTGATAACAGGTGCATTAAATACAGTTTTCTCAGGGAGAAGCTTTTCAGCGTCGAGATAGTTCACATTACCGTCCCTGTCCTTGACAATAATACTTATATTCTTATCGTCAATGGACTTATCGAGATATTCTTCTATCTCCGCAACTGCGTCCGCTGCTGGCACAGGATAATCTCCTGTTGCATATTCAGCTGTACCGTCATATCTTATGAGCATATCAGGATAACCGCCGTCATAGAACGCAATATTGCTGTATTTTTCAGTGAAATTATCCTTGCGCTCATGACCGTCACTGTCTATGCCACCTAAATATTCAGTGCTTGTCCACTCTATATCAAGGCTTGATATTTCGCTGAAATCAAGGGTAAGACCATATTTCTCAATATGTAATGGCGGCAAAGGCTGAGTTTCCTCTGTGACATTCTCAATTTCTGCTTCCTTATAGAAGTTATTAAGCTGAGAGAAGCCGAAACTGTCAATATAAAAGGCTTTTCTTTCGCCGTCTATATCCGTAACTATAACATCGCTGACGGACAAAGAATGTCCTTTGAAGTCAGACGGTCTATCCAGATTGAATTCTTCATATATGCTGTCAAGAGTACGTCCCGAAGCCATTTTTCCATCATAGACCTTATCATAATTATCAAAATCTACTGAAAGATCATGTTCTTGCAGATATTCAAGGGACTCAAAACGCAGCTCATTAGTTTTCTCACCACGTTTCAGCTGATATATCTCATAAATACCGTCATTTTCTGCCTGTACTGTCGGTTTACTCTCAACTGCATTGCTGACTATATCCTGTGGCTCTGGACGTTCTCCCTCTTTGAAGATAACGAAAGGCATATATTTCTCTATCGTTTCTTCCATAGAAAGGCTATCCTTGCTGATATTTACTGACGTAGTAATATCAGCTGCGTTCAGAAGCTTACTGTACTGCTCTGCAACTGACAGTTCGTTCCAGTCAGCCATAAACTTTTCACGAGCCTGAGCTGCCTGTTCGTTTATACGCTCCAAATCCTCGGCAGACAGGGATTTGTCACGAATTGTTACAACGCCCTCTGGTGTTATATGTGCCACTATCGGATAATCATTTGTCTCTGGATCGGTTCTGGACGTATCATAAGCAGTAACGCCATAACCAAGCACTCCGAAATGAATAGGACTTTCTTCCTTTACAACCGAGCTTCCCTTAGAAAGAATAACAAATCCCTTATTATTCATTTCTTCCTGCCAACCGTCATAAGCAAGGACTTCCGCAGTACCTACAAGAACTCCGCCGAAGTCAGGAGAATCCAGAGCTTTGAGCATAATGCTCTTATCGCTGATATTCTCAACTTCTCTGCGTACTCCCTCATAGATGATAACATCACCTATGCTGAGATCGCTTACCTTTGGCGCAGCTGCTGCAACATGACGTTCAAGTATATCATCGTCAACGGATATAAGATCATCAAAGTCAAGGTTTGAAAGACCGTTTTCAGCCATATCCTCGATACTATCGAAGTTTTCCACCTTGATAATCTCGCCGTCAAACTCATAGCTGATATTATGGTCTATAAGGTCAGCTGTAACCTGTATCGGCAGTTCATAGTCTGTGAGTGTAGTAAAAGCAAGACCAACATTATGCAGATTGTCAAATTCTACCTCAATATCATATTCTTCATCAACAAATTCGCTGATAAGTCTCTTTGCCTTATCCAGAGGAAGCTCTGGTGCAGCTATATTTTTCCTTATAGCTTCCTCGATTTCCTTTTCAAGGGAACCTAAACGCCTTGCGAATATGTTTCTGCTGACATATTCACGGTTGCTGTAGTGAGAATGGAACGCCTTTACTCTGTCAAAAGCAGTATTTATTATATTTTCCGTAACATTATTACGGACTGCAAAGTTTTCTATCCTGTCAAGGAATTTCTGCTGCCTTTCGGAGAAAGAATGATTAAGCGATACTTCCTCAAATGCGCTATGGATAGCTTCTTCATAAGAAAAAGCGGAAGTATTGATTACCTCCGCTTCATTGCTTATATTATACTGTCTATTCCTGTCTCCACTATCTCCTTGATAACGATTTCCCGAGCTGTCTCCCTGTAATTGTTCATTCGACCTACCCATTCGAGCTGATCGTTCATCTTCAGTTCCTCGTCCGTTCCGTCCGCTTCCGCTAATTCCTTCACTATCTGATCGAATCTCTCCCACGCCTGATCGTCTATCGCTTTCAAGTGTGGTGTCAGCTGATTGAGCAGCAACATCGTGCTGTAAGTCCCCTTGAAGTTCTCCTTGAGATATTTCTCCCTCAGCTTCCCGAAGCGTCCGATCACTATCGGCTCTTCCTCCTCGTTCTCGTCCCCGAACGGAAGATAAGTCTGTGTCTCCTCGTCCAGAACGTAAGGTATTCCGTTCACTACTTTCCTCTTGGGTACGTTGTTCTCGTTGATATTCTCCATTTCCGACGCTCCTTTCAAGCCTTTTGTATTCGTTGACGTTTCGTTCTATTTGCCTTAATACTGCCTGTGCGGTATCAGCTGTTGCTTCTCCCACAAGACCAGTAATATATGTGTTCTGAAAAAGGTATAGATTTGCAAACTGATTTTTGGACAGATATTCCGATACATCTGTGCCTGAACGCTTTGCTGCGATATATGCAGAGCTTTCTGCAACAAATGTTGCAAATGCAGTTCTGAATTCCTCTCTCGGTATCGAGGGAGAAAGTCTGTCATACATCTTGTCAAGTTCATCGGCATAATCAGCTGTTTTCAAACGAGCCATAGAATATGCCATAGATACGATAGTTTTTTCGATGTTATCACTCTTGATATTGCCCTGATCACAAAGCATATTGTTTATAACGGCTCTGTTTTCCTGTGACAGCTGCCATATATATGCTTCTGGATCTCTGGATTTACCATTTGCTCTTGCTTCTGTATCCTCAACTGCATAGACGTAATGCAGCTTCATGTTATCACGGTCAAGGAGAGCAATTCCGTCACTATGCCGCTTTATATGGCGGTTCATACGGTTTTCTGCTGTCCAGAATGCGAAATCAGCGCAAGCTCTGGTGTCAGGACGCTGTGCATGAATAAGAACCTGATCGTCAAAGCTGTATTTATACATTCTTGACGCTGTATCGAGGAATTTCAGCCAGTTGTCCTTGCTTTCAGATATGCTGTGAAGCGTGTCGTGCGAAAGCTGTTCGTATTTTTCGTACTTTGTTTGCAATTCTAAGTCCTCCCTTAATCATATTGTAGCACTTTAAAGTATTGATGTCAAGTTTTACAGGGATATTTTTAAAATTTCAAAACGGCAAAATTTTCTTATTTCGCATTGGAGAAGAAAAGACCGCACTTCGCTTAAAACAGCATATCAGCCCTTAATATATATAACTTCAAGTTATATTAATACTAAGAGTAATCTAATCATTCTTTCTTTTCCAAGTGAGATAATTCTTGGGTTTAAGAAGATGACTTTAATTTTGCGGACTACCCTGTCTCAAAAAAATTATTGCTGCCCACTTGACAAATGGACTTTTTTGTGTTACTATTGCAATTAAGATGAATGCTTTTAAAAAGCGTTGGATTAGTCCGATTGTACTGCGAATACATTCGGGCTATTTTTTTGCAGTGTTTTCTGATTTTTCCTGTGATATACACTATCAGGAAGTAATGATTGTCTACAAACACTCGCTTATTATCCTTTGACTTACGTCTGCTCTTACGCAGCAGCTTCATTTTTTCAAGCTCTGCAATAGTCTCGATGATCGTTTCACGTTTCATGCCTGTCTGCTCTGCTATGTCATTGTAGCTGTTCCATGAATCCCACAGCTGCATGGAGAAGCTCTTGCAAATAAACAGATATATCATCATCTGTCTCGGAACGAGCTGCCCAAACACAGACCTGTCAACAAAGAAGAAGCTGTCCGTTGTGGGCAGCTTCTTTACTTCGTATATGTATGTTCCTTTATAGCCATTGGCTTTTGTGGAGCGTTTTACAGGCACTACAAGCCCTTTCGCTGCAAGACCGTCAATTACCTTTGAGACAGTCTGCACAGCCTTTAAACCGCATTTCTGAGCGATTGTGACCTGTTTTACCTTAACTGCTGTACCGTCAAACATCGGATAGTCTGACGGTAGGCTGCAAAGGTAAGCATATATGCTCAGTTCCTTTGCATTAAGCCCGAGATCGAATATTTTATTGCTTAGTTTTATATTACTCACCTTTACACCTCTTATTGACTTTATTTGAATATAGTGCTATAACAATATAAATGATTAAGCTTTTTTATATTTATTTTCCTCCATATACTTCTGATTATTAAATTATAGGATTATAATCAGAAAGGAGGTGCCCCTAATATGGACATATTAGCAGGTATCATATTAGGGATTAATGCAATTGCCATTAATTATTTGTATAGGCAGTACAAAAAGCATTAATCATTGAAAGACAAGGGCAAGGTTTTTCCTTGCCCTTTGGCTTTTATCTTATATGATTCATATTTTATGAATATTTTTCATGTTGAGGATAGATTACTTTATATCCTCGGCATTTGTCGTATATAATCTGTGGTTTAACATCGGCATTTTTTTGATTTATGACAGAGTTGATATTATTATCAGGCATAATACTCATAATGCAGTAACCGTCTTTACAACACTCTCCACGCAGGATATATGTTACTGTAACAGCGTATTCATTGCCAGTATATGCATTATTATCATACTCTTTAAGGCACAACACATCATTTTCCTGATAATTTCTATCGTCTTTCCTTACTTCAAATTTCTTCTTGCCTGATCTCACAGCTTCAAAGTATATAGGAGCTATTTTTAATTCATGTACCATGATTATCTCCTATATCTTCATTGCTGTGTTTTTTTTACAGTTGCAGCGTTTATGTATGCTTTCAGCTCATCGTTCATATCCTTATTTTTAAGGACATGATCTACAACCTTATAGCCCTTTTCCTCATATTTTTGCTTATGCTTTGCAACCGCTTCTCGTCCTGCCTTGTCGTTATCGAGTACGAAATGTATCTCTTTGACCTCTGGATGTGAGCTGAGATAATGCTCCAGAGCTACATCTGACGTTCCTGCAAGGCTTATTCGTGAATGAGCTGTCCATGCGTCCTCTTTGCCTGTTATCTTATTCGCCATAGTTGCATGGCTCAACAGGTCTATCGGAGCTTCAAATACATACAGCTTACCGCTGCTGCCTTTGCCTTCCATAGAAAAGGCATAGCGTTTGTCGCTGCCGTCACAGTCTCCTCGATACTGGACTTTTGTATTTGTTCCTCTGACACAGGCAAATGCAGCTTTTTTGTCCTCATTATAGCCTACAAAGACTACATTGTTATGATCATCTTGGAAGATTTTCTTGTCGGCTATCATCTTGGATATAATCTGAGGATCAATAAACCGTGTTTTGTTCAGATATGCAAAAGCCCTTGAATACTTCCCCTCACATTTCTTAGGAAGCACAAGGTCTTTCGTTTCATGTATATGATTGTCGGTTTTGGGCGGTGGTGCAACATAAGCTGCACCACTTCCTGTAAGTTCAAGTATGGCTTCTTGGAAGCTCATTCCCATATTCTTCTGGAGAAAAGAAATAGCGTCACCACCGTGTTCACCATTGCTCCAACGCTTCCAACCTTTTCGATCATCGAATATGCTTACGCTTGACATATCCCCGGGGAAAGGTTTTGAAATCCTAAGTTTATAGCTTGTTCCTCGATGATTGAATTCATATCCTTTGCTTTCAAGGTAACTCACAAGGTCAACCTCATGAGCCGCCTGTTTTTGTTCGTCTGTGATACGCATTTTATACCTCCATTCTAAATTGTGCTATTATAGCACAATTTTTATTGTCTATTCCTGACCTGTTCTGTAAGTCCGATAAGCTCATCTACCGAAATATTGAGGAATATTGCTATTTTTGCGATTATCTCCACCGCAGGAATACTATTCCTCTTAAGGTTGTCCATAAGGCTTTTATGGATATTACAGCAGCGGCAGAACTCATTTATAGACATATTCCTCTCTTTACAAGCAGCATTTATATTGCTTATCAGGTTTGCTATTATTTCTTCTCGGTTAATACTTATCATCTCCCTTGACTTCCGTAATTCTACGGAGTATAATTATTTTACAGAACTTCGATAGATTTCAATTTATCTACCCACAGAGAAGCACAGCCAAATTCGCCCTCTTGCTCAATATATTGTTTGTCCTGTGATATAAACAATACAGCATGAGGTCTGTTGTTATCATCTTCACAAGATTGAATAACAATTCTATATACAGAACCTGTATAAGTTTTATTATCATCACCGATAGCTCTGATTTTCATTTTTTCTTCTATAAACATATAATACTGGAGGTTACAATATGAGATGTACTGAATTTGAACCGCTTATTAATGACATGAAGAACAATAACATTGATAAAGAACATTATCATTTTGACTATAACGGTTTTAGATTTGATGTAATTCTATCAATAGTTCAAGGCGGTTACGAAATACTTGTTGCTATTCATACTGAAAACTGGGGATGTGTTTTAAGTATGAATAATAACTATTACGTTGAAGTGCCTGATGATGTTTATTACTCACTTAGAGATATATTACATCTTGATTGGAACACAAATCACTTCAACTCTATCGCTTTCCTCCAACTCCTTTCTGAAAGATCACCTCGGCACTCAAATTGTCAAGGTGTTGACTACGCCGAATTAAGACATTATCTTCCATATCGTCATGTGGACGAAGAAGATAAAATATATTTTTGTGGTTGGAATGACCATACAAGAGATAATCGTCACGCACGTAATTTTGATAAAACGGAATTCTTCTTTGGCAAAGCTGTTGCTGATTATTGCAGATCACATAATATCAGTTCTATGTGGTCTGATATTCCGAGAGACGAGCGGCGTGTTAATAATCCTTGGGACTTATAAAAAATGTGCTATAATAGCACATTTTTATTTTTTACGCCGTTCTGGAAACTGGAAGCTTACTTCCTGTTTTTCCTTATCTACTGCAAGATATGCGTCAAATGTGTTGCCAGATTTGGCTTTGAAACCCTTTATAATCGCCGTTCTGCCACTCTTACAAAGCATAATCACCTGATTTTCGGTTATTGACTTTCCTGCGATCTTCTTGTTTACATGGAACTTGCAGCCGTCCTTATAGCCTGTGCAGCTGTAGCCCCAATCAAGCTTAATAAGGGGCTTCCCACAGAAAGGACAAATAAGCTGCTGCTCTGTCGATGAAGTAAACTTGCTGTCCTCAGACTCAGCGATCAGCTTGTACCACTCTGCTGTCTTTTTCTTGATAAAAGCTATGTACTTATCGTAGCTTGCTTTGCCGAGAGCGATATTATTCAGCTGCTTTTCAAGTTCGCCTGTGTACGCAGCTGATTTCAGCTCTTTCACAGGCAGACACTTTATAAGATACATTCCAAGCTCTGTTGGATATATGGACTTTCCTTTTTTGGCAAGGTATCCCTTTTCAAATAAAGATTTGAGTATCGGACCTCTTGTAGCGTCAGTTCCAAGTCCTTTCTTCTGTAACTTCATAAGCGTTCGTGCTTCCTCGTCCTCAAGCTTCTGTCCTGCAAGCTCCATTTCTGATAGCATTCCTGCTTCTGTATACCGCTTTGGCGGCTCTGTTGTTCCTTCAGTAATCTTATATTCGCCTTTCAGCTCCTGTCCCTCAGAAAGCGGCGGCAGCGACTTTGTTTCCGCAGCACCGTCAACAGCGTACCAACCTTCTTTTGTGATGATTTTGCCTGTTGCTTTGAAAATATGCTTATCAACGGCTATTTTTGCAGCAGTATCATCATATTCAGCTTTCGGATAGATAATCTTGATAAGTGACCTTGCTAAGAGGTCATAGAGCTTTATTTCGTCCTCAGACAGCCCTTTAAGGTCTTTAGGTACACTCTCAGTAGGTATCACAGCCGTATGACTGCCTACCTTGCTATCATCGAAATGCCTTTTGGAGAATTCTGCCCACTCAGGAATGATGTAGTGTGCGTATTCTGGCATTTTAAGCAGCTTTTCAAGTGTACGCCTTACTTCTGGTATCATTGCTTCTGTCAGATGTTCCGAATTTGATCGAGGATAAGAGATTAAATGTGCCAAATAGAGCTTCTCCATTAACTCAGATGTTTTATCAGCAGACCAACCGAACTTATTGCTGCAAGCAATCTGTGTCTGTGTCGTGTTATATAGCAGCGGCGCAGCTTCCGTCTTATGCTTTACCTCAACGGACGTTACAACGCCGTTCTTACCGTCACACTCTGACAAAGCAGATTGTGCAGCTGCTTTATCGGTGAAGTTTCCCTGTTCGTATGAAGCTTCAAATTTTCCTTTCGGAGAAGAAAAAATAGCTGTTAGCTTCCAGAATGGTGTTTTTTTGAAACGAAGAATTTCCAGTTCGCGCTGTACTACCATATTAACAACAACTGTCTGAACTCTGCCCACCGTCAGGAGCTTGTTCCTTATATCGGATTTGCCGTATTTAACTGTGCTTGCAACAGTAAAATTAATACCGTATAGCCAATCCGTTATATCTCTGGCTCTTGCTGCAAGCCTGAGATCATGTGCATTGCCTGATACTGTTGGTGAAAGCTGTTCAGTAGGTGTTTTCAGATTTGCAAAGGCAGCTTTTATTTTCTTTTCCGTCAGATCTTCTATCCATACTCGTTTGTAGGGCTTATCGCATTTACAAATGTCACAAACGTATGTAAATATAAGCTCTCCCTCACGGTCAGGATCGGTTGCATTAATAAGCCAATCGGCTTTATCAAAAAAGCTTTTTACGAGCTTCAAGCATTTTATAGTCGCAGCCTTTGGAGCTGCTCTGAATGTATCTGGAATGCAAGGGAATGTTGATAATTCCCATTTTTCGTATTTCTTATCATAAGAACTTGCAGGAACAAGCTGAGCCAGATGTCCTACACCATGACAAAGGACAGCCGGCTCTCCATTGAATGTAAACTCATAATAGCCTACAGTAGGCTCAGATTTCAGCGGTATACGCTGTCCTGCGCCTAATGCATGGGCTATCTCTTTTGCAAGACTTGATTTTTCTGCGTATATTACTACCATTACTACCTCCTCCCAAATTGTGCTATTATAGCACAATTTCTTCTCAGGGTACTTGACGTATTACTGTTTATGCCTTATAATATGAGAGTACATTATTATCCATGATGTATATTAAAGGATAGTCCATTTAAGCGTGTTATGGGCTATCCTTTTTTTATCTCTCATAACTATCACTCCCAAATTGTGCTATTATAGCACAATTTTATTTTATCTTGAGGAGCTTTCTCTTAGGCTGCTTACCAGATTTGGCAATATTATAGTTCTCTATGATATGCTTATATACCGCTGTATTGCCCTCGACAGGAGCCGTCCAGTCAGGGCTGTCCAATAGCCTGTATGTATTAATGCCTGATTTGCGGAAAACTTTGCTGTACTTCAAATACTTGCTCTGCGTTACCCTCGGAAACAAGAAGTTGATTTCCCTGATATACTTTTCATCGTTAAACTTGATGAAGTTCAGAACCTTTGCAACGTCCCACTCCGCAGCTGAACTGAGCATTACTTTTATATCACACTCATCAAAAGACTTCCTACGTTCTTCCCTGAGATAGGAGTAATCATAGATAATAACGCTATATTCATTCTCTATCTGGCTATGCATATCATAAGGGAATACCGCAATACCGTTTACATCAAGTCCCTGTTTTGCAGCCATAGGATTTATCTTATGAAAGACTACAAGTGCTTCATATGTATCAGGATCAGCCATTATAACAGCAACTGTCTTATTCTTTGAGAGTATTGTTGCAAGCTCCATAGCTGTGTGTGTGCAGCCGTTATGATGTTGCAGCTGAGCGACTCCAATAGTCAGATGATCACTTTCCTTTGTTTCTGAAACTTCATAAACGATTTTGTCAATATCGAATTTGTCGGAAGCTGTAACAGTCGGAAAATCGACCTCTAACGGCTCATACTCTTGCCCTGGCATAGGAACATCATGTTTAAGTTCTTCATGCGGTATTTCTTCCTCTGGAGCATTGAGCTTCTCGATAATAGCGTGAACATCTTCCTCTGTCATAGGAGAGTCAATTACCGATACGACCTTTTCGGCAGAAGTATCAGTAACTATATCAGTAATTCCATTGCTTATAAGCTGCTCTGTTACTGTTGTAAAAGCTTCTATATCTTCCACTTTGCCATATACATAGATAATACGCATATTAGGCTTGACCATACGGAGAAAAGAAATACACGACTTTTCTGTAATACCTTCCTTTTCGGGTACTCCCTTATACACTACAAGTGCATGGGGATTATGATGATCGGCAATTCTGCTCATTGTATTTCCTCGCAGCACCATTTCGACACCTACAAGGTTAATATTTGGATCTTTCTTTACAGCCGTTTCAAATGGTTTACGGAATTTCTTGTCCGCAAGAAGTACAACATTCATTTAATCACCAAGCTTTCCTATTAGTTTCTTTATATCTGAGATAATGTATTCAGCTTCCAGACCGTCAAACGTATCAGGCTTATCCGAGGACAGCACCATGAGATACAAATCAGAGCTGATCTTGAAGCGAGTTGCAAGCTTGCAGCCTGTATCCTTATATACCGTAGTACACGGCAGCGATAAATATTTCTCAACGGCTGCACTGTCAAGGCTGCTACCGTACAGCTTCTCACTGTTCTTATACACCGACATATCCTTGACAGCAAACTCCATTTTCATATTCTCGGCAAACTGTTTTATAACTTTCTGTTCGTTCATACTGCGCCTTTCTTAAGCTGCTCCTGATACTCCTTAAAGTTCGTGCTTATTGTCTTATAGACAATTCCTTCCTGCTTTATTCTGTTGTCAAAAGGAATAACCTTTTTACCGCAGATTATAAGCCCTGTTCCCTTTTCACCTGTTTTCAAGTATGCTTCCTGTGACGGTGACAGCTCAAAAAGCTCAGATATGAGCTTAAGATTACTTGGCTTTTGCTGAAGGAGTATCTTAAATTCTGCGTTTTCAAGCATAGCTCTTGCGTCAGGAGAATTGACAACTTCCTCTATATTCTGAGTAAGTCCTGTTGCAACACCGCCATGCTTACGAATACGCTTATATACCTTTACGAAAAACTTTCCCGACTCAGTTGACTTTTCTCCGCTGAACATTACCGAGAACTCATCACACCAGAGCCATGTTCTGATACCGTTTTTCTTATTGGCAATAACTCGCTGCCATACAAATTCCAGAACTATCTGCAATCCAACATTTCGAAGCTGATCGCCCATATCCGATATATCAATAACGAGATATTTCTTCTTTACATCGATATTCGTCTTATCAGCAAAGTTTTTAAGAGAGCCAGTAACATAAAGCTCCATTATAAGTGCGAGCTGTGAAGCTTCCATTTCTGGCTGCTGCTTGAGCAATTCATACAGAGTAGTGAGAGTTGGCAGCTTTGTATCATCTAAACCATTGCTGCGCTGATACTCATAATAGGCTTTATGTATGCAGCGGTCAAGTATGGACTTTTCTTCCGATGATAGAGCCGATCCTTTCATTGTCTCGACAACAGTCATTATGAATTCCGACTTGATAGAAATAGCGTCCCTTCCGTCCTCGGAGAAAGAAAGATCAATATCAAAGATGTTATAGTGTGTTGTTGAGTTAGGGGAAAGCTTCATAATTTCACCATCAAAGTTGTCGGGCTGAGCCAAAGTAGCATATTCTCCCTCTGGATCAATAACTATGAGTTCATCATTAGGGTATTTATTACGCACTTCAAGTATTTCGAACTTACCTGTAACGGATTTTCCTGAACCAGATGTACCGAGAATATAACCATTTGCGTTCAATTCTTCTGTTCTATCAAGTATAATAGCAGCATTGGTAACTCTGTTAATTCCGTAATAAACTCCGTCCTCCGAGAAGTAAGTTCGATATGAGAAAGGGAGAAGCACCGCAGCTGCGTCCGTGAGAAGATATGTACACACAGCTTTATTCATGTGATCCACGCCGAATGGAAGAACACTGTTCATTCCTTTCTCCTGCTGCCTTACAAGATGATTTACCTTTACCTGATGTTTTGCAGCCTTAGTCTTGATGTACTTAGTAAGCTCCTCAAGATCATCTTTATTCTCAGCGGAAAGAGAAATGAATATGGAAACCTCAAAAAGCTCAACGGTACTTCCTGCCAGTCTCTGCTGTAATTCTTCAAGCTCAGCAAGTTTATCAGTCATACGGAATGGAATGAAGTTACCGCCCTTTTTATGGTTCTGTTCTCTACGTGTTTCCATTTTTCCCTGTAAATCGTTTATTTCTTTTCTTACCTTTTCAAGAGCTATACCTTTATCAACTCTTGTGATATGTATTAAGACCTACAGGAATACCTGTATTATCCTTAAATTCCTTTTCAGCATATTTATCAGCCCATGAAGCCGAACCGTGTTCCATGCCCCTGTATTCGTCCTTTGTATTTGATGTAGCAGCTATAAAAGTCATAAATGCAGCTGTTGCATATATCCACCATAGCCTTGTCACCTGATACTTGAAACAAAGCAAGATGTTTGACACATCAATAGGAGCTTTCAGCTGAGGAGCCGACAGATAATCGATAAAGCTTTTTATACTGTCAACACCAAGCTTTAAGGTGTTTCCTGTTACATATTCGTAATCAATGATTATGTATGCGAATATGAGCCCGAACACAAGGAGAAGAAA
>Ga0208459_1003003_pt1 | contig 13596 bp, 10 predicted proteins | sample AD_UKC087_MetaG_FD_184433 | JGI IMG/M metagenome (GOLD analysis project Ga0208459, IMG submission 184433) | Active sludge microbial communities of municipal wastewater-treating anaerobic digesters from USA - AD_UKC087_MetaG (SPAdes) (version 2) | ecosystem: Engineered > Bioreactor > Anaerobic >... | reverse complement strand
GAAACGTAAAGATATGCAGGAAGTCCGAAAACAAAAGAAAGTATTTAGCCGGTTCCAAATAGATATAAAATATCTAACCGATATTCCTGAATTCGAAATCTGGAGATGGGAACATCATTTCCCTCTTTATCTTATCTCTGCCAGGGATTATAAAACCGGTGCTATCTATCTTGCTTTGCTACGAAAAATCATCTACTGCTACAGCTTTGTTTATCGACTACTTGCTCTCTTCACTTAAAAACTATGGCATAAATCCTCAAACGATTATTATCCAAACTGATAATTGAAAAGAATTCATTAATCCTACTAACCGAAAAGTAACTTTATTTGAAAAAATAGTAAAGGAAAAATATCAGGCAACTCATTTTCTTATTCCCTACCGAAGACCTACCTGGAATAGTGATGTGGAGTCCTTTCATAACCTTATTGAAGAAGAATTCTTTATCTTAAGAAAAACCGAATAATGAAACCGAGCTCTTGGCTAAAACTTTCGCCTATCAAATCTGGTTCAATTCTTATAGAAATAATAGAGGTAGAAATGATCAAAACCCTGAACAAATCTTCCAATCCGAATTAAATACTGATAAACCTATTCCTCTGATTCCTCCAATTATTGTTGACAATTATATGCATCTGATAGAAAAGGATATGAAGGGAGGATACTTTTTACCTTTACCACCCAAGTTAAAGCAAATTGATTATTGACAGTTTATCCTCGTTCTTTATAATGGTTTTATTCAAATATGATCCCATTTTATACTGATTCTGATGGGGTCTCCAGGTATGATTGCATCTGGAAAGGAGCTTAGTATGGAAGACAGATGGCTATCCGTCGAGGAGATTGGTGTCTATCTTGGGGTCACCAAGGATACTGTGTATAGATGGCTAAGCGAGAGGGATCTTCCGGCTCATAAAATCGGTAGACTGTGGAAGTTTAAAAAGGAGGATGTGGACCTGTGGGTAAAAAAACAAGCCAAGACTATCGGCAATCCCAAGAAGTGAAAGGCTACACATTCGGGATCACTGCTGCAGCGCTGCTCTACCGAGTTTCTGTACTGCTGGCTCAATTGTATTTGGAATATAGGGACTGGAATGTGGTCAAAGATGCTATATTCAAGGACAACCTTCTGCAGATAAGGACGCTGGTAGCACAAAAGAGAATCTATTCGGAAGCATACACAAGGGTCAAACAGCTTTCAATTGAAGCCATGGAGATTTTAGCGTCCGGAACCAGAGACGAGCAGTGCCAAATCATCTGGTATGCTATCTGCATGAAATACGATTTTGTGAAGGAGTTTGCCTTGGAGGTTCTAGCTGAGAAAGTGAAACGGTATGAATTTAAGATCACAATCGCTGACTTCAATCTCTACTATAACACCAAAGCAGAGTTACATGAAAAATTGGCAGGAATTGCTGAAGGTAGCAGAAAAAAGCTTCAGACCAATCTATTCAGAATGCTGGTTAGCTCGGGAATTACAGATTCGGAGATGAAACTGCGTCTGATGATCTTGAGCCCCAGAGTGCGGGAGCTTATCATCAAGGAACGGATTCTCTCGCTCGCTAGCTTTCCTTCAGTGGTAATGGGATACTAATCATGGCTATCATTAACGAGTATCACGAGCCCAAGGTTCGCTTTGAACACTTACTGGAGCTTATGAGTAGCAGAAAGTTTCTGGATATGACAGGACCTTCGAGCGATATACCTTATTACATCTGCCCTTTCTGTGTGGAAGAAACGAAATCAATGTATCAGATCATAAAACAGCTTATGAGCGCCTTGGAGCTGAAACAAATCAAAGTATTGAACATCAATCTCTATAGCCTTACCATCGAACATTTGGACTCAATAAAAGAACTGAAGAGGCTCATCAAGGATGAAGTCAAGACTTCCAGAATAACTTTTTTTGACTCGATCTCTGGTTTAACCGATGTAAAGGACTTATTGTGTGACTTAATAATAGCTAAAATTACTGAAGCATCACCGGATATTGTTTTTATAACCGGAGTGGGAGAAGTCTATCCCTATATTCGCTCACATAAGATACTTTCAACTCTGGATAGCAAATACACAGAGAAGCCACTGGTTCTTTTCTTTCCAGGAAAGTATGAAACTGACAACATGAAAGGTTCAAACCTAACCTTGTTTGGCATCCTAGACGATAGATACTACAGAGCCTTTAACATATATCACTGCGAGCCATAACCACAGGAGAGATAATGCAGATTAAGGAACTATTCCAAAAAGATATCGAATGTAAGATCGCCGGAGTTATCATGGCAGATGACGATCTTAATATTCAAACTGAGATAGATGAGTATGTGCTGACCTACGATATTAAATCACAACTGGATAATCTGCTGGAATCATACATCAATATTGACAGTCTACCTGGAGTGTGGATTTCCGGTTTCTTTGGCACGGGTAAATCTCACTTGCTCAAGATGATCTCTCTGCTACTTGAAGGTTGGCATCATGATGACTTCCATATTGCTGACGTGATGATGCACGAGTGTGATGATGACCAGATTCTTAAGGCAAATATTGGCAAGGTTAAAGCCATTCCTGCTCAAAGCATTCTCTTCAATATCGATCAGAAAGCGGATACAAACTCTCCCAAAGATACCGACGCTATTCTGAACGTATTTGTTAAGGTCTTTAATGAAGCCTGCGGTTACTATGGCAGGCACGCTTATATTGCCAAGTTTGAGAGAGATCTGGATCGACAAAGCATACTGGAAGAGTTTAAGGTTGAGTATAAGATAGTCTCCGGCAAGGACTGGAAAATCAGCAGGGCAATGGCGGAGATGGAAGATCATAATGTATCTAAAGCATACGCTAGTATTAAACAGGTTTCGGAAAGCAGTATCAACTCCATTTTAAGCAATTACTCCAAGAATGAGATTAAAGAACTCCTTGAGTACGCTATGGAAAACCGTAAACGGGTAAAAGACCAGTTAATGCGGATAGACAAAACCTACGAAGCAGTTCGCTTTGCATATACCGACTTGGAGGGGAACCTGCATTTCGTAAAAACCGCCGAAGAGATTCAGTATCCATCCTACTACTATGGTAAAGAAGTCCTCACAGAGGAAGATAAAGAGCCCCATGATGAGCAAACAGGCGAAACTGGTGGTGTAAGTCAATCTGAGCAGAAAGAGGATATGGAAGAGCCTATTCTTAAACTCCGGAACATCGCCATCCCAGATAACCAGACCGGAATATCCTATCGCATACTTTTTTCCAAGTATCTGAAAGGTTCCAAGCGGATTGGGATCAAGGACCCCTTCGTAGGTTCCTTCTACCAATGCCGCAATCTGATGGAGTTCATGGAAGTGGTGGCTGCCATTAAAAGCGATGCCGATGAGGTAGAGGTTCATCTGATCACCAAACACAGTGAATATCAGGACTCCAACCAAGAGGAGTATTTCAGGCAGATAGAAAGCTCTTGCAGCAAGGTTGGGATCACTTTTACCTACGAGATAGACGACACAATTCATGACCGCTACATTCAAAGCGATAATGGCTGGAAAATAATCCCCGGCCGTGGACTAGATATTTTTCATAAGTTTGACGACAAAGATGCTTTCGCCATGGAGAATCGAAATCAAATATATAGGAAGTGCAGAGTGTTTGAAGTGACGTATGTGACTACAAAATAATGAGGATTTGAATGTTATCAAGCGGAATGATCTCACCTCAGGAGGTAGCCAGACAGGCTATTGAAGTCTTGAGCTCTACTGAAGCAACCAAACTCCATTTTTCCTCCCGTATCGATTTCTTTGAGAAAAAGATAGAACAATGGAATAACTCGTCTTGGAGAGTCGGGTTGATTGGGATTACCAGCAGCGGCAAATCGACACTAGTTAATGGACTATTGGGTGAAGATCTGCTACCGTCACACGTAAAACCGTCATCCAACTGTCTTATCATGACCAGATATGGGAAAGAGAAAAAGGTGGTCAAATACTATGAAGACGGTATGATTCAGGAGGTAACAACCAATCTAAAACATGAATTAGATGAACTCGGCAATGAGCTAAAAAACCCTGCCAACAAGAAGAAAATACTCCACTTATCAGTTTACTCACCCTGTTTTAAGCTGAATCCTAACATAACATTATGTGATACTCCCGGCTTAGAGGCATACAATCTTCCCCATCACGACGAGATAACAATAAATAGCATTCTACCAAGCTTAGATTTGGTGCTTTATATTTCCAATGTTAGATTGGCTGCCCAGGAAAACAACCGAATAGTAAAACTGATTTCTGAAACAAAAAAACCGTTAGTATGGGTTCTCAACTGTGTTGACGTGATAAAAGAAAAAACTGAGAAAGATGGAGTCGTTTCCAAGTCCAGGGAACAAGTAGTCTCTGAATACCTTAAGAAGGTTCAAGATAACCTATACAATTCTGGCGTAACAGATCCCTCAGCTGTGCCAATAGTTTTCGTTTCATCAATCCAAGCCGTAAGGTTAAGAGAGTACGAGCAATCCGGTTTTAAGGAATTCATTAATACTTTACATGGGTTGATATGTAAACTGGAGCCTAAATTCACACTTAGTCGTTTGAAGCAGATCTCCAATGAGTTGACTTACCTCATAGAAGCTGAAAATCGTAGCGAGGCCAGCAAGGAAGAAGATTATAAGAAAGATAAGAACGAGTATCACGAGCACAAAAAAGCAATTGAGAACACTAGAAAGGATACTATCAAAGCTTTTGATTCAATTTACAATGAATTTGCTGACAAAGCCATAAGAATAATGGATTCATTGCAACATTTGTCCAACAATTCTATTGATGAAGCAAATCATCTGAGAAGTCAAGCGCAAAAAAGTGTCTCAGAAGCTAATCAAAGGCTTAATCGATTGATAATAGAAATGAATGACGAGTTTAAGAGAATCAGAAAGCAGAACAATATACTTAATGAGGACTTCTTTCATAGATTGTCTTCGGGTGCCCCGTCAATTCAGTTTATTTCGGCTGAGACACGAGAGTACACGATAAAGAGGAGAGTAGAAAAAAAGCCAATTCTCGGATTGGGATTAAGAAAGTTGTGGGGCAAGATCACTGGTACTGATTGCGGATACGATGTATATGAGGAGACTGTTCTAGAAATAAAAGACATTGAAAGGTTCAAACATCAACTGGAGAATGGATTGAAGTCTGAAATGAATTGGCTGATGAATAGCAGAGAACAGTCAATAGCTGCTCTGGAGAATTACTGTCAGACAGTTGTAAATGTCATAGAATCTCGCATCTGCTCAATAGAGGAAGCCCTACGACATATTATACCTGAGCATACTCGTAGTCATTTGTTACAACAGTTGAAGATTCTCAAAGACTCGATTGAAAAGATTACAATAGATCAAACTTTAACACATGAGAGTACAAAGTTTGAGAATCCTTCAATATCAAGTAAGAACAGCCAGTGCGAACCCGCTATTGAGATAGATTATTTGGAGCTGAGTATGTTGCGGTTTCTTAACAGCGCTGCAAATAGGATTTACCAGATGCATTTTGATAGCCTTTGTGGGCATGATCCAGATAATGCTCGATCTCGTGTCATATTATGCCATTGGAATCAAACCTTATTTTCTGATTTCTGGATACGCTATTTCCCACATGATCCTGTCCCCAATGGCCAGTACGTAAAAGTAAGGAGCAGATCATATGATCTTATCGTCTTAGACGACAGCTTGGATGATCGAAGAGACTATGATAATATTCTAAGAAACATTGACTGGCGAAACTCTAGTCTTTTTCTTCTAATTCCTGTCTCCCAGATAGGGTATTTCCAGAAGCAGTTCTTTCATTCCAAAGCTGCAAAACATTTCAAGAAAGCAAAACAAGTCATCAGCGTAGTTGTTGATTTCTCAGACTTCATGGATAACGAAAATCTCGTGGAGTATTTATCCACATTTTCAGAATTCTTGCTCAATAGCGGCCTCAAATCTGATCATATACTGATAAATCATGATGACCTAGGCTTAGGCAGTGTCATAGAAACACTCATAAAAGGTACTTATAAGATTGTTAATGAAAGAGATGAAATTGAGTTCATTGCTAAGATGGACAGAGAGGGACTCTTTCTTAATGTCGATGTGAAAAATAGAATCGCGCGCATACTACCGGAATGGAGGAATCGTATAAATGACAAATGATATCACATCTAAAGATTCAATTAAGATTAAAATGGATACTTATACTAGACAGCTATACGAAGATTTTATCAGCGCTTTGTCGGATAGGCTTAGAGAGACTGCAAATAACTCCTTATCCAAATTAACGGAGATTTACCAGAGTTTGGATGCTTTGCGTGATCATGTAAAGGAACCTGATGAGGTTATATTAAAAAAGTTTGATGACTTAGTCAATCAGTTAAATAATATCGTACAGGAGCATGACAACAAGTTTCTATTCGACATAAGCCAGATAATGGAAGCCCACAAGTCTAATCTACAGACTTCCATCAATTCGGGCCAAAGCCAGACGGTTACTTTTTTCAATACACTAGACACTCAAATTGGTAACCTAGTCAATGAGTTTGAAACAAAGCATGATAATTTAATCCATAGCTTAGACCAAAATTTGGATACGATGAAAGATCAATTGAAGATTGACCTTGAGAGTGTTGTCAAAGATAATAGCGAATCTATTACAAATCGTGTTAATGAATATATCCTCTCGAAAAATGAGATATTGACTGACTCATTAGACAGTAATATCCAAAGTGTTTTATCTGTGATTGAGGAATTGCAGAATGGCCTACTTAGTGAACTAGCTAAGGGAAATGAAAGACTCGATAATAGGGTATCAAAAATTGTTAGCATAGCTTCAATCCAAATGCGAAGAATCCGGTTTGCTGAGCACTTGATCTATAAAGCACTTAAAACATCTATCGATTCTTTTTTTGAGTACAAAGGTAGCACTGAAGATAAGCTTTCGAGTATTGAGTCAAATAATCTTGAGCAAAAGGATATCTCCAATCAATCACTTGAACTCATCAAACTGATAAATTCGGAGATATTATGGCTGAAGACATACGTCGGAGGCAGTGACCATGACTCAATAAGTGATCTGTTAAACTCATCAATTTCCGAAGCCAGGGGTCAGATAGAAGTACTCCTAAATCGAATTTCACAAGTCATAGAAACCTACTATCCGGAATTGAAAGATTTTGTTACACAGAAGAATCAAGATTTATCAGACAGAATTATTGGAGAGGTTGCAAAGCTAAGCGAAGCACACAGCGACAAAATTCTTGAGGCTATTTCCACAAGTGAAACCATACAAACAAAAAGAACTATAATGGCGTGCAAGGATGTTATCGACAAAGTCGATGCGTTAACAACAATGCTTTCAGATCGTCATAATGAACTTGTACAGACCTTGAATGGTTTGCACCAGGAGCTAATTTCTGGGCACAAAGATCTAATAGACAAAGTTGAAGCGTCTAGCACAATGCTTTCAGATTATCACAGTGAACTTGTCCAGACATTGAATAGTCTGCACCAAGATCTGAATGACAAGAATGATGAGCTAGCAGAGCAGTTAATCACTAATCAAGAACTTCTAATATGGATACTAACCCCATGGTATAAGAAAATATTCAGGAGGAAAAATGGAAGACCGCAAGTCTTGGCTAAAAAACCAGTTGTCGAATCAGAAAACAATTGATGTAGTTCAACGATACATAAACAAAGATATTCAAAGAAGCTGGCAAGCATGGCATGATCAACTTAGTGCAGAGAAGTTCTATTTACCAGTCTTTGGTGTGCAAGGGAGTGGTAAAAGCACTCTTCTAAATGCTTTATTCTTTGAAGAAAGAGTATTACCCACCGATGCTCAGGAAACTACCTGTGTCCCTGCGGAACTTCATTATTCGCCGAATTTGAAGGGCAAAGCTAAAGTGATTTTAAAAAATGGCTCCGTTGCCGAAATCGATGCTAATGAGCAAGAACTAGCGGCATACATTGATAATGTAAACAATCCTGGGAATGTGAAGGGTGTGAGCTATATCGAAGTATATTCTGATGATAGAACACTAGAAAATGGATTAGTAGTTGTGGACTTGCCAGGTTATGGAAGTTTGACCCTCGAAAATCAACAGACCACACTGGATTATTTAGCTAAATCTAGCGGAGTAATCTATTTGATTAGATCTGTTCCACCTTTGACACGTGGAGAGGCCTACTGGCTAAGGATAACATGGCCACTATTACCACAGGCAATTTTCTGCCAGAGTTGCTGGGATACTGAAAGTATTGAAGAAATAGAGGATGCAAAAGATCACAACACCTCGGTGATTCGTAGCGAGAAAAGAATGATTTGGGGCGAGCATTACGAAGACCCTTCTTTAATCTGTGTGAATGGTGAAGGGGCTTTAAAAGCAAGATTTGAAAATTATAACAATGAGTTTGTCTTGTCTGGAGCACAACAACTGAAAGATGAGATCCATAAGTATTCTGTTAATTGGCGAGAATTGACTGTAACAGTGCTTTCTAGCATGTTCAAGACAGATATAGAAAATACGCTTGGTGAAATGGAGAAAAGGGCCAGACTCTTGAGTAGTTCATCTGAAGATATTGAAAAAGCCATAGATGCCGAGAAGAAGCTGTTTAACGAGTACAAAGCTCGAGTTACTGGTAAAACGAATTCGGCGTTGGGTTTGATCGATACCTTCTGTCGAGATGTCGTATCCGAAATCAATGAAATGATCAGAGACAGTGAGATGACTTTCCGGAATAACATGAGAACGAAACTAAGAGCCGGAATTGTAGATGGAGAGAGATTAAATTCCGCTTTTCAAGCTGAGAGTTCAGACGTAGCAGAACAGCTCTACTATCATGTTCAGGACAAGTTAACCGTTTTACAGGGAGAACTCCGTGCAGAATTGGACGGCCTTGTTGAGTGGAACTCAGAATTGGGAGCAAATGACTTCAAGTTTGTAACTCCTGAGAAAACGAAGTTTGAGAATATCCTACCCGTTATTGGTAACGCTGTCGGCGGGATAGGTGGAGCGATCGGAGGATGGGTTACAGGCGCAGCTCTGGGAACAAAAGCAGGAGCAGCACTTGGAATGGCTTTAGGCCCAGCTGGGGCTTTCGTTGGGACAATCCTTGGAGCGGCAATTGGGGGCTTGATACTCGGATGGCTCGGTAAAGGTGGCAAAAAACTCGTACTCGATCAACGTATTGCCAAGGTTGAACCCCAGGTATTTTCTGCGATTTCAAGGGCTATAGAATCCATTAGAGAAGAGATATGCAAATTCGTTTCATGTTTCTCTGAAGATACGAAAAAGCAAATTAGCAACTGGCTACAGATTCAATATGATAATTACGATATTCAGATGAAGAGCAACCTTGATATCCAAATGCTAAACAAAGAAGAGAAAGAAACTGAAATTGCCAAGCTCAGATCAGATAAAGACATATTGGAATCAATCATGAAAGAAATGGAGGCAATGTGAGCAAGCTACTTGAAAGAGCAGCGATAATCTGCGAAGACCTTTTGCCGATAATTAATGAAATTGATGATCAGGATGCACTAACCTATGGTAGGCTCTTATGCCAAAGATTACACGAGTATCAAGCTTATGTTACGGTAATCGGAGAGACCAGTACAGGGAAAACGACCCTTGTTAATGGCTTATTCTCGCACGATCTGCTTACTCCGAAAGCTAAACCCTCAAGTGGAACAGTTGTACACTTCAAACTTACTGATCAGGAAACACCTGAGTATTACGTTGTGAATAAGGATGCAAGTCTGGATGAAATTGACCATGAGATATTCGAGAAGATTGCAGAACACCCGGATGAGAATACTCTACGACTCACAGCCTATGTAAAACCTAATGATTCTTCTCTTTATGGTCTGAACGTTTTTGATACTCCTGGATACAATTCTCTTATTGTGGAACATGAAGAAACCTTGAAAGAGTTTATACCAAACAGCGATGTATTGGTCTTCGTTTGCAGATACCGAACTGGCTTTAATCAGGTTGACCAGGACTTATTCGAAGTAGTACGGGAGTGTATTCCAAATAAAGATATACCAATCATTCTGGCTATTAATGGGGTTCCATCTAGAACAAACATTACCAACGGGAGGATTAAAGAAATTATTCACAACGCTGAAGATTCGCTGCACCAGAAAGTAAGTACGGTTATGGTTAATGAAGTGGACAAGAAAAGGAATCCGGGTGTAAGACCCAACACGATGGCTCTTTGGCACCAAGTTAACACAATAATTCAAGACCCCTGTGTTCGGAAAGAGGTAGATAAATCTCTGCTACAATTACTCCAAGGATTTATTGATGATTTAATCTCTTCTATTGATCTGATGATCAGCTATCATAATATAAAAAGACAAGATACAGCAGCATTGCAAAAACAGCATTCGATACTTAAACAAGCCCACTCGAAGTCATTAAATGCTGTGTACTCGTGTTCCAGGAGGTTAAGGAGTTTACTCCCGCCAAGCATTGATCAAGCAGCAAACAACATTGAAAGAAGCATTGTGAATGACATTGAGTCTTCAAACAAATTGCTGGGGAAAGATGACACCTATGCGTGGATTCAAGGGCATGCCTTACCAATTGGGATGAAGAAAGAGGGCAGAGCGATTGAGAACCTTATATCTAATGAACTGGATAGACTTGATGAGGAACTTGAAGAGATTGCCAATACTGCCATCAAAGAGATAAAAAGAAGTACTGAATTAAAAACATCAACAGAAACAGAAATCTTTGAGAAAGCACTGAAAAACCTGTTGCAAAGATCTTTAGCTAAGTATATTGGAAGATCCCTATCTAAACTTGGAGGTCGAGGAGGACTTGCTGCTGGTGCAGGGAACTTTACAAAAATGGCTGTAAAGAGAGTTGGAAAGCTGTTTGGAAAGAAATTTCCCAGACCTGTCTATGCGAAAATCGGGAGAATCTTTAATAAAAAGTTCATTGCTAAGGCTAATGTAATTCTAATGGTTGCCATTGAAGTGATCGACTTTACTGTGGAATCACACAGATGGAAAGGAAAGTTAACTAAGGCAGTTGAAAAAACACTAACAGACTGGAAAACAGAAATCATGAATGATATTCTTAATGAAGTACTGCCATCAATCGAGAAGGAGAATCTTCAGGGGGTTGACGACATTTATCTTGAGGACATCCAGCAAATTGAAACGATATTGCAGTTGGGTAGTCAAGAGATTGATAAAAGCATCTCCTCTTTGATCTTGATCAGAGATAGCATTACACAAAGTAGAGAAGATTTAACTAAGCTGTTATCAGAAGGAGAGAACAATGACAGATAAGTTCAAATTGCCATTGTCAGCTAATTCACGACGTGATGTATCAACTACTAAAGATGGTCACGAAGCAGAAAACACCACTGCCACGAAACATGAGAACAAGCATCAAGGTACTGTTGAAAAACAGAAATTAGAACAAATCAAGAATGCTGGAGAAGTAATCAAGCTTGCTCGGGGTATCATGGACATTGTTAAAATCCGAGAAAGCACCAACTCGCAGCTAACAATCATTGACGCTAAGATGAAGCAAATGGAGACTGAAGCTAGGACTTATATACAAAAATTGGAGGCAGAATCTTCGCTCTTCATAGTCAAAGGACAGGTCGCAACATCCATTATTCAAGCCATCTCCGATTTGATCAATAAGAGTGATGATCTCGATTCAACCGGGAAATTGGAAGCAATTAGAAGCATCTCGAGTTTAATGTCTTCCATAATGAGCAAATCTAATGATTGAAAACTTGGATATCTACCTATCAACCATTGTTGATCTAATAAAAAATGGTGAGTTTAAAAAAGCTAAGGAAGAAATTGACTTAGTGATCAACGACATGATTGTACTTGATTTCAAGAATAGGCAGGATTGTATCCGTAGAATTAACGTTCAGATAGAAAGAATGAAAAAGATGAAGACATCCATTCGCTCAGAGATGGAATGCTTACCAGATGGATTACGATTACATGCGCTTGAAGCTATGAGAGATACTCTAGAGTCGTTTGAAAAGAAAATCCTCGAATATCAACGAGAAAGAACGATGTTATCCAAGCCCAGATACAAAACCTAAAGATGTAAGTTTATATTCACTCCCTGCTAAAAGCGATTATGGGAGTTTTTATTGATCCATGAAATCACGTATTGAACAGTGAATAGCTGGTCATTGAAGGAGTAATAATAATGCTTTTCATCATTTATCTACTTCTATGCATTGTGTGTGGATTCTACGCAATATCAAAAAGTCAACGTTTCTTCTACGGTTTCTTAGTTGCCTTCTTGCTCACTCCAATTCTAGGATACATCCTGATAAAGTACCTCAGAAAAAGAGACTCGTAATCAGGTTCTGATGCATGTAATCAAAGAACGTAACTATCCTATCATGTGCTCAATTGATTTATGCATGATCTTCGTCTGCAGATTTCCTGTCAGAATTTGCAATTTTCGGTGATCTGATTTACAGATATCCTGTCAAAAACCACTCAAAAGTGTCTTGGTGAGGATGAGTAAGGATGTCATACGATGCGACAGTTTGCAGTTTTCGCTGCACAATTTACAGTTTTCGTTGTCACGTTGCAATTACATCGTTATAAATAACAGGTTGTCGTTTTGCTCTCCTATTTATCTTTTAACTTGCTTAGTGATTTACAGTATAGATACCATAGCGATACTCAGCAAAATGCCAAGAGAAGACACCATACATATACCATATATCCCTAAGCAACACTAAGATCAGATAGATGTATTGTGAGGTTTAGAAGTTATATTTTTTAATTATGCTACTGGGAGTTACTTTTTATTTTGTAAATGCAGATTTTGAGTTGCGGTATAGTTTATGAGTAGGGGATAATTGGTTTGGATCTGAGCATTTTTCTGTTTTAACTTACAATTTTTTAATTTGGGAACCAGTAATAGTCCCATTTGTAAGAGTAATATATTGTGGGGTATTGTATTCGGAAAGGTAGGTGAAAATTGTAAGTCAAAACTTTTCCAGTGTTATTTTCTCTTTTCCTTTTTGTAAATAATACTCTTTTCCTCTTTATCTCTTTTCCTCTATGTAAAAAAACTCTTTTCCTCTTTATCTCTTTGTAAATAAAACTCTTTATCTCTTTATCTCTTTGTGAATAAAACTCTTTTACTCTTTATCTTGAAGATTACGCAACGAGATAAGCTCTGCCATAATGCTCACTGCAATTTCGTAAGGTGTATTTGATCCGATAGGTAAACCTACAGGTGAATGGCATTTAGCCAGCTCTTCCGGGGTGAATCCCTTTTCTTGCAATTTAGTAAAAGTAGCGGCTGCTTTAGTTTTACTGCCTATCATTCCCAAATAGCGAAAGGGTTTTCTCAGGCATTGTTCCAGAACTTCTTTATCGTGCAAGTGACCGTGAGTCATAATCACAATCCAAGTATTGGGATTAAAATCAATAATCTCAGCCAGGTTTGAATAATCGTGATGTATAGCACGATGACAACAATCCTCAGGTAAATTATCAATAATTTCTTTTCGGTTGTCTATCAGGACAACATAAAAACCGCAAAGGGAAGCTAATTTTCCTAATGCTTTGCCACAA
>Ga0208459_1003002_pt1 | contig 13598 bp, 12 predicted proteins | sample AD_UKC087_MetaG_FD_184433 | JGI IMG/M metagenome (GOLD analysis project Ga0208459, IMG submission 184433) | Active sludge microbial communities of municipal wastewater-treating anaerobic digesters from USA - AD_UKC087_MetaG (SPAdes) (version 2) | ecosystem: Engineered > Bioreactor > Anaerobic >... | reverse complement strand
CGCTCGCTGCCGCTCGCTCGCAACGACGAATCGAACTGTCATCGCGAGCGAAGCGAAGGATCTTGCTTTTTTCCGTCATCGCAAGCGCAGCGAAGGATCTTGCTTTTTCCCGTCATCGCGAGCGAAGCGAAGCGATCTCCCATTGTTCTCGTCATCCTGAGAACAACGCAGAACTCGCCATCAGCTTACAGGCAGGTTGCCGCGCTCGCTGCCGCTCGCTCGCAACGACGAATCGAACTGTCATCGCGAGCGAAGCGAAGGATCTTGCTTTTTTCCGTCATCGCAAGCGCAGCGAAGGATCTTGCTTTTTCCCGTCATCGCGAGCGCAGCGAAGCGATCTCCCATTGTTCCCGTCATCCTGAGAACAACGCAGAACTCGCCATCAGCTTACAGGCAGGTTGCCACGCTCGCTGCCGCTCGCTCGCAACGACGAATCAGGTTGTCATTCTGAGCGCAGGTTGACTGGCAGATTGCCGCGCTCACGTACGTTTGCTCGCAACGACAAGTCGAACTGTCATCCTCTGCGCAGCGTAGGACATGCCCTTCTCCCGACAGAACCCACCGGCGGAATATTCCAATCCTCACTTGACATCCTAAAAATCGCAGTGCTACAATAAGAACCAAGAGGTCTACGAATGAGCGCGATCAGCCTGAAAATGCTTTGGAATGAATGCCAGCTTGCCGCCGGCGTTGCTGTTCAAGGCCGTATTGCGCCTGTTGGTGATTAATCCTCCAATTTTTTGATGACAACCACGGGCGTCCGCCGACCCCGTGGTTTTTTTATCACCTCGTCCTTCCACGGTAAGCGAGCCCCTGGTCAACCCAATTATCGCAATTTTGTTGTGTCAAACGCAAGGAAGGCAGAAAAAGCATGAACGCCATCATCAATTTACCAAACACTCCCCCTGTTCCGGGGCTGAAATACCGCGGTTTCCGCGGCGAAGAGGACTATCCCGCTATTATTACCATCTGGAATCAGATGCGCGCCGTTGGCTTGGTGGAAGGTTCCTATACAGTTGAGGATGTCGCGGTTGATTTCCGCCACCTCTATAACTGCGACCCCTATCAGGACATGATTTTCGCCGAAATTGACGGAAACGCGGTGGCCTGCGGCCGCTCCATTTGGCTTCAGGAAGGGGAGCGCAAGATCTTTTACCAGATCTTCCACATCAACCCGGAAATCCAAAATCTGGGCATAGACCTGCCGATGCAGGCATGGATGGAAATACGCCAACTGGAAATCTCTCGCGCCATCCCTGGCGAAGACGAGCGAGTGTACGTCCAGCACTGCGCTCAGCAGGACGCACGCCGCGTGCAGGTTCTGGAAAGCTGCGATTATTCTGCGGTGCGTTGGTTTTTCAGCATGTCCCGCGACTTAAACGACCTGCCGCAAGTCGAACTGCCGCAGGGCGTCGAAGTCCATCCTGCCATGCCCAGTGAATATCACAAAGTGTGGGAACGCGCCAACGAGGCTTTCAGCGAACATTGGGGTTTTGTAGAGCCGCGTGAGGAAGACTACCAGGTCTGGCGGGAAGGTCGCTGGTTCCAGCCCATGCTTTGGCAAGTTGCCTGGGACGGCAGCGAACCAGTGGGACAGGTGGAGAACTTTATCGACAGCGTTGAGAACGAAAAGCTCGGTCGCTTGCGCGGCTACACCGAAGGCATCAGCGTGCTCAAGCCTTACCGCGGCAAAGGCATCGCCCGCGCGCTTATCGCGCGCTCGCTGCGCATGCTTAAGGAACTGAACATGCAGGAAGCCGCCCTTACGGTGGATTCGGGCAACGCCAGCGGCGCCCTGGGACTGTACGAAAACATGGGCTACCGCACCTACCGCACCCTGGTGGAATGGCGAAAGCCCTTGCCGCGCTAGCTAACGCCGTATTCTGTTATGAACCAAATAGTTTGGCGTGGAAAAACAGATTTTACTTCTAGGAGGATTTGCCTGGCGGAAACAAAGCCGCGGGTGGGGGCCCCGGTCAGGCAGACCATGAGCAAGACCAGAAAATGATGGAGTACAAAATGAACATAGAAGCAAAAGAGAATACAATCGAGCTCCCGAATGCCCCAAAGCTCAAGGATTTATCTTTCCGTTTACTTCAGGACGCGCGCGACCTGCCTGAGATGGTGCACATTAATGACAGCCTGCGGGAAGCCGGTCAGTTATCGCACGTTACAAGCTTGCCAGACCTGACCAGTTGGTTCCAGCACCCAACCAATTGCGAACCCAGCCAGGACGCGCTTTTCGCGCAAATCGCAGGGGAAGCTGTTGGGTACACGCGGGTCTGGTGGGAAGAGGAGGAGACCCGGCCGGCGCGCATCTATTACATCACCCTGCGCGTGATGCCGGATTGGCAGGGCAGCGGGGTGGATGCGACCATGCTGAATTGGGCTGAAAACAGGCTGATTAAAATCGCCGCGCAGCATCCGGCCGGGTTGGAGCGTGTATTCTCGAGCCATCTGTCGGAAAATAGCACAGTCCAACGCGCGCTGCTCGAAAGTTGCGGCTATCAACCCGCGCGGTATTTTATGCGCATGCGGCGCGGCCTGGAAAACCTGCCCGAATCCCCCCTTCCAGAAGGGGTGGAGGTGCGTCCAGTGCTGCCTCGCGATTACCGCGACCTGTGGGATGCTTCCGTGGAAGGCTTCAAGGATGAGTGGAGCTCCACCCGCGTTACGGAAGTGGAATACCAGCGCTGGCTGACCTCGAGCGAATTCCAACCTCTAATCTGGCAGATTGCCTGGGACACGCGCGAAAACACGATCATTGGCATGGTCCTGAATTATATTGACCCCCTGGAAAACGAGGCGTTCAGGCGTTTCCGCGGCTACACAGAAGGCATTTGCGTGCTGCCAAACTGGCGTGGGAAAGGCGTGGCTCGCGCCCTCATCTGCCGCTCGCTGGCCATGATGAAAGCGCTGAACATGCAAGAAGTGGCTCTGACAGTGGATTCGGACAACCCTTCCGGGGCGCAGCGCCTGTACCTCGGTCTGGGTTATCAGCCTTATCAGACCTCGCTGGACGTGCGCAAACCCATGCCGCCCGGGCAAGCCTGATTTTGTTCCCTAAGCTGGGAGCGGTTTTCCGCTCTCAGCTTGTTTATGATGGATTTTCTTCTCCCGCGCGTCTCGGCAGCTACGGCCCAGATGGCGCCAAAGAGCACCTCACATCAGGTCGCGCGCGAGCCCCGCTCTGATATAATTCTCCGCATGCCCGTTTTTCAGCCGCCAGACCCCACGCTCCCACCCACAGACCACCGCTTTATCGTCCTTTCCGACACCCACGTCGGGGACCGGGTGCAAAGCCTTGATACACGACTGTTAGAAAATATCCGCGCCTTTCAACCGGAAGCCATCCTGCATGCCGGGGATATCAGCTCTCCAGAAGTGCTGAAAAGCCTGGAAGATATCGCGCCGGTCGCCGCCGTGCAAGGCAACCGCGACTGGTTTCGCCGCCTTAAGCTCCCGAAAGAGTATTGTTTTGAGGTTAACGGCATCCACGTCGTGCTTACGCACGGCCACGTCAGCATGTGGCACTATACGCTAAACTATCTGCGGCTGCTCATCACGGGCAGAAAGGTGAATGTGCGCGTATTCCGCGAGCGTCTGGCAAAGCTCTACCCCGATGCGGACTTAATCATCTTTGGGCACACGCACTACCAACTTTTCATGCGCGTCGGTGATATGCACTTTATCAATCCCGGCGCGGCCTATCCGCATTTGCTGAACCACCGCCAGATTCAATATTGCGAGCTGACCATCACAGCCGCTGGTGAGATTCAGGCGCGCACGATGAGCCTGCCAGAACGACATGCCGTATAATTAAATCAGCCGCATGGAACAGGAACTCATCACCTCCCCTCAGAATCCGCGCGTGCAGGAAGCGCGCGCCCTGCTTAGTCAGGCAAAAGCCCGCAAGAAGTATCAGGCTTTCGCTGCTGAAGGCGCGCGGTTGGTGGAAGATGGGCTGCGCACCGGCGCCAGCGTCAGAAATATTTTGGTGCGGGCATCGCACCCAGCGCGCGTGGCAGCGGTCCTCCACCAGTGTCCTGCAGGCATGGCCATTCACTTTTTAGAGGACAAGCTTTTCGACTCTATCGCTGATACCGTTACCAGCCAGGGAATTATCGGGATTTTTGACCTTCCCAGCTGGACGCAGCCCACCAGCCTGAATTTCGCGCTCATCCTTGACCAACTGCGCGACCCAGGCAACCTCGGCACCATCCTGCGCTCGGCAGAAGCTGCCGGCGTCCAGTCAGTTTTTCTCACGCCCGGCACCACCGACCCCTTCTCCCCAAAAGTCGCGCGAGCTGGCATGGGCGCGCATTTTCGCCTGCCAATTTTCACGCCGGACTGGGAGACCCTCGCCGCAGCGCTGGCGGGCTTGAATGTATTCCACGCGGATATGGCTGGTGCGCAAACCTGCTGGCAAGCAGATTTCACCTCCCCTTGCGCCCTGTTGATTGGCAGCGAAGCCGAAGGCATCAGCCCGAAAGCGCGCGACCTTGTGACCCAAAGCGTGCGCATCCCAATGAGAGGCGCGAGTGAATCCCTGAACGCTGCCGTCTCAGCAGCCATCCTCCTGTTCGAAGCGCTCCGTCAGCGCAGCGTGGGAGGCAAAGCATGAAAATCCGTTCAATTACCGTCTTTTGCGCGCCCGGTTTCCCGGCTAACCGTTTACTCCTGCAGCATTTGGGCATCTTCGCCAACCACGCCCGCGCGCTCTTCACGCAGGAAGGTTTTGAGGTTGAAACCCTGCGTCTGGCGCTGCCGCCTTTCTCAGAATTTGTGGACCCCCGCGGACTAAGCGCTGCCGCGCAGCAGCTTTCTATCGAAGCGCATGCCGAAGGCTTTGAGTACCTCTCCCTCGGCCCCGCCAAAACGGACGACCCAGAAGCCTACCTGCGCATTCCGGAAGCCCTGTCAGCCACCCATGGTGTATTCTTTTCGGGCATGCTCACCACGCCCCAAGGCGCAGTGTCTCTCTCTGCTGCCAAAGCCTGCGCGCAAATTATTGCGCGGCTTGCCGCGCTCAGCCCAGACGGCTTTGCCAACCTGAATTTCTGCGCGTCCGCGAATGTCCCTCCATACGCCCCATTTTTTCCCGCGGCCTACGGCGAAAACGCGCTGCCCGCTTTTGCTTTAGCGCTCGAGGCAGCGGACCTGGCTGTCAGCGTCTTTTCGGCTGCCAAAAGCCTGGAAGAAGCCCGCAGGACCCTCATCGCGGAAGTGGAAGGCGCCGCGAGCAAGCTGGAAGCTGCCGCCCAAAAGCTGACCCGCATTTACGGTTACGACTTTAAGGGCCTGGATTTTACCCTGGCGCCCTTCCCGGAGGAGAAAGCATCTATTGCACGCGCGCTGGAAGCGCTGGGCTTGCCGGCTTTTGGCTTGTCCGGTTCGCTCTTCGCGTCCGCTTTCCTGACGGACACGCTGGACCGCGCGCGTTTTACACGCACCGGATTTAACGGATTGATGCTGCCAGTTCTTGAAGATTCAGGGCTTGCCCAGCGTGCCTCCGATGGCAGCCTGACGGTGACCGACCTGCTGCTGTGCTCCGCTGTGTGCGGAACCGGGCTGGACGTCATCCCCCTGCCTGGGGATACCAGCGCGGACCAAATTTACCCCCTGCTGCTGGACGTCGCCGCGTTGGCGCTGCGCCTGGGCAAACCGCTCACCGCCCGGCTCATGCCAATTCCGGGCAAGCAAGCCGGTGACCCAACCGAGTTCAACTTCCCGTATTTTGCCAACAGCCGGGTAATGCCGCTGCGCTCGGAAAAAGCTGCGGGTTTGCTTGCCGGCTCTGAAAGCGCGGCAATAACGCGGCGCGAACCGCGATAAACTTGTGTTAACGGCTTTGGGGGTTAGCGAACCTGCTTGAAGTTCACGATAATCAGGTTTGCCTGGCAAGACGCGGTAACGTTCAGGAATGTCCTCGTCGAAAGTACTTCGCCGCTTTCATCCTCCAACTGGATGTAAATCTTGTTTTCCGCGATTTGCTTGTTGGTGAGCGCGAACTCATAACCGGAGCGTCCATAAATCATGGAAGAACCGCTTTTCACTGTCATGTCTACGATATCCCCGCCGTAAGTGCCGCCCAGCCGAACCACCAGCCCTAAAAGCGGCGCGTCTTGCAAGTCCCAGACCTGCCCACCGATGAAAAGGTAATCCTCGCAGGCGTATTCCGGATGAAAGAGCGTGTGCGAAAGCCCTTCCGGGGTGCCGCGAATGACAAAAGGCCAGCTCTTTTCCGTGGCAGTCGCCGTGGGAGTGGGCGTCTTGGTCGGGGCTGGTGTTTGGGTGACCGTTGGGGTGAAAGACGGCAGCGCGGTGTGCGTGGGAGTGGCGGTAAAAGTGCTCTCTGGCGCTTCGCTCGGTAGAGCGCCTTGCAGCGGGCTGGAAGTGAAAGTTGGGCTGGGAATGGGCGTGGTCTTGCGTACGACCGGCGCTTTAATGATGCCAGAAGCCGCCAACAGGACTATCAGGATGATAATCATCAGAATAATGCCAATAGTGATGCTGGAGCATGAACCGCGTTTGCGACGCGCCATCTTGGGAATGCCGCTCTGGGAATCGGCAGAAGAGCGGCGCTTGACCATGCCCACCGGTTTCTGATTCCTCACGGCAGCACCTGTTCAATCCGCGCCTGGGAGCGTTGGGCTTCCAGCCACTGCGCCAGCGCCTGCGTCTGCAGACTAAGGCGGGCGTCAGTTGTAAGCGGGTGCGCTTCGGAGCGGTCCATCACCTGAATGATGTGATAGCCAATTTCGGTCTGGATGATGCCGGAATGCTCTCCCGGAGCAAGCAAGAACGCGGCTGCTTCGATATCTGGGAAGAGCAGATACCCGCGCGGAAACCAACCCAATTCTCCGCCTGTTTCCGGGCTGTACTGCCAGGCCAGGTCATCAAAGCTGGCGCCGGAATTAAGGTTGGCGAGCGCGCGTTCCGCTCCAGCCGATGTCTGAGCAAAAATCTGTCGAGCGCGCACTTGCTCCACCGCTGTGGGAACTGCGCCGATAATCTGGTCGCGCTGCCAGGCGGCTTCGGTGCTTAGCTTCAACGCGTAACGGAATTCCGCGTCGTCGTAAAAATTCACGTTCATCCAATCAGTCAGCGCGCTGCCAGAGCCGAGTTGGACGAGTAAGGCCTCAATCCGTGCCTGTACATCAGCGTCGCTGAAGCTGTATCCGGATTGGCGGGCTTGCTGCGCCAGCAGCAGCTGGTCAATCAGGGAGTTAATCACGGTTGTCTGAATTTCAGCATCGGCAGGCAGTGCTTCGCCTTCCGCAAAAGAGGCCCGGTAGCGCAAAACCTCGTTCTGGAAGTAGGTAAGCGGGATGGCTTCGCCGTTCACGAGCGCGGCTGCCGGCAGACTGGTGGGCGTTGGGCTGGGTGCGGGGGTGGCAGATGCGGTGATGACCGTCGGCTCCGGAGCCGTTACAGCCTGGGTGGGGTTTTCGGGGGTGGTTGGCTGGCAGGCGGCAAGCGTAAGGCACAGCAGCAACAGGAAGCCCAAAATTTTCGCTTTCAACATACGATAATTATACCCATTTATGCGTAGGGAGTTTCAATCGGGAACAAATGCCTATACCTCAATTCCAAAGACGCTGCGCACCAGGTAACCAATTCCAAAACTGAGGGCCGCCACGCCCAGACTGATTGCCGCCATTCTGGCAAAGTGCTTAAAGAAAGGTTCCTCACGTACCACAGAATTGTAGAAATTGAACAACGCGATGACCAGCACACCTGTAATCAGCATGGCAGCCAGGGCGGCATAGTAGCTGTTAAAAAACAAGTACGGCAGAATCAGAACCGTTACAGTAACAATATAGGCTATTCCCGTGTAGATTGAAGCTTTGAGCGGGTTTTTATTGGTTTCTTCGGAACTGGTGGATAAAAATTCGGAGGCAGCCATGGATAAGGCCGCGGCAATACCGGTAATCAGCCCACTCAGCGCGATCAGGCGCGTGTTTTGGAAGGCCAGGGTCAAACCAGCCAGAGTTCCGGTCAGTTCCACCAGCGCGTCATTCAGCCCAAGCACCACGGAACCCGAGTACTTGAGGCTTTCTTCGTCAATCATCCCAATCAGCATTTCTTCATGCTCATCCTCATCCCGGATGATGGCTTCCAATTCGGGAAAACGGGCTTTGTACGGCTCATACCCTTCCGAAGCCTTATCTTCGTCGTTCTCAAGCATCTTGATGACGAAGGTATAGCCAAAGAGCCGCCCAAGCAGCAAATACGAGAATACCTTGAATTTGTTCGCCTTTACCTTCTGACCGCTGTAACGCAGCCAGGTGCGGTAATGCCCCAGTTCATCCCTGGATAAATCCGCGATTATTTTGCTGTTGGCGGGGTCTTTGACGATTTTCGCGAGCCCTTTATAGATCTCGTAACCGTTTATTTCGTCCTGTTGAAACTTTAGGATTTGTCTGATGGGCAGGTCGTCAGTATTCATTTTTTGCCTTCTCCTTTGTCTTGCTCTATTCTAACAGAGGCATTTGCTTGGTCCCACTCCCGCAGCAATTTTTGAAAAGCTGTGGCTCAAATGGCACGCTTGCCAGCTTGATGTCGTGCCAGCACTGTTTTACAACCAGCCCTGCGCGTTTGCTCTGTCCTTGGGATAAGAAAAAGCCGCCCTCGCGGACGGCTTCATCTTTGGAACCTAATCGGATTTTAGTAATCCATGCCGCCCTGGGGCATTGCCGGGGCAGCTTTCTCTTCGGGAATATCGGTGATCAGGGCTTCGGTGGTCAGGATCATCGCCGCGATAGAGGCAGCATTTTCCAGAGCGCCGCGGGTAACCTTGGCGGGATCAATCACGCCGCTGGTGACCAGGTCGCCATATTCCTCATTGAGGACGTCGTAACCCAGGTGTTTATTGCCGGTGGCAGCCTGTTTCTGGCGCACGTTCTCGACAACCACAGAGCCGTCCTTGCCGGCGTTCTCGGCGATGCGGCGCATGGGGATTTCGAGGGCATTGCGGACAATGTTCACGCCGATTTGCGCGTCTGTGCTGTCCATCTTCAGCTCTGCGAGAGCAGCAACCGCGTTGACCAGGGCAACGCCGCCGCCAGCCACGATGCCTTCTTCAACTGCGGCACGGGTCGCGGAGAGGGCGTCTTCCACGCGGTGTTTCTTTTCTTTCAGTTCAGTCTCGGTCGCGGCGCCAACACGGATGATGGCAACGCCGCCGGAAAGTTTGGCCAGGCGCTCCTGCAGTTTTTCGCGGTCGTAATCGCTGGTGGTGTTATCGATTTCCACGCGGATTTGCTCAATGCGGCCTTTGATAGCGGAGATATTGCCTTTGCCGCCGACGATGGTGGTGTTGTCCTTGTCGGTCGTAACCTTTTCGGCGCGGCCGAGGTCTTCAATGCTCGCGCTTTCCAGCTTGCGGCCGGTTTCTTCCGAAATAACAGTAGCGCCGGTCAGAATAGCGATATCCTGCAGCATAGCCTTGCGGCGGTCGCCAAATCCGGGGGCTTTCACGGCGATGACATTAATCATGCCGCGGATTTTGTTCACAACCAGGGTCGCCAGGGCTTCGCCGTCCACATCTTCCGCGATGATGACGATTTCGCGCTTTCCAACCTGGATCATTTTCTCCAGCAGGGGCACCATGTCCGCGGCAGCGGAGATCTTCTTGTCGTAAATCAGGATGTAGGGGTCATCCAGATTGGCTTCCATGTGCTCGTTGTCGGTCACGAAGTAAGGGGAGATGTAACCGCGGTCGAACTGCATGCCTTCAACGTACTCGGTTTCAAATTCCAAGCCCTTGGATTCTTCGACAGTGATAACGCCGTCTTTACCGACTTTGTCCATCACATCCGCGATAAGCTTGCCAATTTCAACATCCTGGGCGGAAATGGTGGCAACAGAGCCGATTTCTTCCTTGGTCGTGATGGCAATCGCTTGCTCGTGAATGGCTTCGGCGACTGCTTTGGCGGCGGCTTCGATACCGCGCTTTAGCAGCATTGGGTTGGCACCGGCGGCCAGGTTCTTCAGACCTTCGCTGACCATCGCGTGCGCGAGGACAGTGGAGGTAGTGGTGCCGTCTCCGGCGATGTCATTGGTTTTGGTCGCGGCTTCCTTGAGGAGCTGGGCGCCCATATTCTCAAAGGGGTCTTTCAGTTCGATTTCCTTGGCAACCGTCACGCCGTCATGGGTGATGGTGGGGGAACCGTACTTGCGGTCCAAGGCGACGTTGCGTCCTTTGGGACCGAGGGTGGTGGCAACTGCGTTCGCCAAAATATCCACGCCGTTTTTCAGGGCACGGCGTGCTTCATCCGAGAAAATAAGTTGTTTAGCCATAGGGTATCTCCTTCAATCGCAATAATTAACCAAGGATCGCGAGGATATCGCTCTCGCGCAGAATTAACAGTTTCTTGCCTTCGTACTTGATTTCAGTGCCGGAGTACTTGGCGAAAAGCACCAAATCGCCAACCTTCACATCCAACGCGATACGTTCGCCTTTTTCATTCCGGTCACCAGGACCAACCGCGATCACGGTACCCTTCTGGGGTTTTTCCTTTGCGGTATCAGGCAGAACAATCCCACCGGGGGTGACTTCATCCTGCTCTTTTGGTTCAATCACCAGACGGCTTCCTAAAGGTTTCATTGCTATTGTCATATATTCCTCCAAAATTTTGGTTTTCTCTCAATATTTTAGCACTCCACATAATTGAGTGCTAACACCAACAATAATACAACCCTCAAAAGCAGAAGTCAAGGGCTGATAGAGACTTCTTACATTGTTCTAATATCGGATTTAATCGCCGCTGCAGATAGCTTCGCTGGCTTCCACAATCCCCATAATCGTGGGGTTATTCGCGTACACCGCGCGCACATCCGCCAACACTTCCAGAGCCTTTTCACATTTATCGTCGCCAGGGCGGTGCAAGCCTGCCAACACGGAACCGTAAATGTAGTAATAGGTGACGGTTGTATCCGAGAGCGGCAAGCCTTCAATCACGATTTGCTCTTCTTCAGGATTATCGCATTCCCGGCCTTCGCAGCTGGTGGCAGCGTCACATCCGCGCACTGCGCACTGCAGCAAAGGGATTGAACCTTCGTAGTTGCGCGCGCGATAATAGATTACCCCAACCTGACCGTAAGTATCCGCATTGTAAGGGCTCAAGGTAAGCGCCTTATAAGCGTTCCGAGATGCAACCATGGCCTCACCCATGCGCACGTAGGTATTGGCAATCAGCATGTAAGGGATAGGGTCTTTTATGCCCAATTGTTCGTTCAGGCTGGCTGCCCGGTCAAAATATTCAAGCGCCACGTCATACTGCTCCAAGTGGCGATAGAGCCTGCCTACGGAATTGTACAAAAACGTCAGATTAGGCGTAATTTCAATCGCTTTTTGGTATTCTCCAATCGCGAGGTTGTATTCACCCAACACTTCGTACAGGTAAGCCTGGATGCGGTGCACATCCATGTACTGCGCGCCGTTCTCCATCGCCTGAGACATGTACTCGCGCGCCTGCACCCATTTGTATTGGTCGGTCAAAATTTCTGCGTAATACGCCATCGCCAGCGTATTTTTGCTGTCCATCTGCAGCGCCATGAGTGCTTCGGATTCCGCTTCATTCTGCAGGTTCTGGGAATTAACGCCAGCCAAGGTCGGATTCGCGTTCCAGTTGAGCACAAAGGCGCGGGTGGCGAGCACATCAGAACTGTTCGGCTCCAGTGCTTTGGCTTGATCAATCACAGCCAATGCTTCAGCCAGGCGCGCGCGCCGGTCCGCGTCGGTCGTCAGCGTGTTAGAGGAATAGACCTGAATTTTTGCCAGGTCCACCAGCAGCTTGGTGTTTCCCGGGTCCATCAGTACGGCTTTGTTGTAAGACGAAATCGCCAGCTCCAGGTTGCCCGCCAAATAATGCGTGCTGCCCTCCATCATGTAGGAATTAATCGTGCGCGTAGGGGTTGGGGTAGGAATAAATGGCGGCCAGATAGCGCCCTGCGCGTAACTGCGCAGAACGGCAACCAGCACCACGATTATCAGCAGTAAAAGCATAATCCGGTACGGATTGGACTGATTTTTAGGATTTCGAAACAGGTTTTGTCGTTCTTTAATGTACATACTTACGGCGCTGGTGTTTGCGTTGGAGTCGGCGTTGGAGAAGGGCCGGTTGCGGGAGTAGCTGTTGGCACCGGTGTGGCGGTAGGCGGGTTAATCAGATTCTGCTGACAAATACGGATCATCTCATTGGCATTAAAAACGCCGTCCGCGTCATCTGGTATTGTTTGAAGCATGCCATTGGCAACCGCGACCGCTTCATTGCAGCGGTTAATCCGCGCGAGGGAGAGGCCGTATCGGCTGTAGGTTTCTATAACAAAGGTGGAATAGTCCAGAGGCAGCCCCTGCACCACCGCGCCGCTTTCTGTAACGCCCCCGCGCACGGCTTTTTCAAGGTAGATGACAGCCTGGTTGTAGGAGTTACTGCGGTAATACATGGTGCCCAGGTGGGCGTAAAGGTAGGCTTCTGTCGGTCCATCTTTTAGGGCTTGCTCACCGTACTGGATGGCTTTCGCCCATTCTCCCAAGTTACCGTATACGCGGGAGATGAAATAGTTGGGGACTGGGTTCGTCGGGTTAAGGGAATAGGCCTTGGTGAACTCAAAGACGGCTTCATCAAAATTGCCCAGGGTCATATAGTTTCGTCCCAGCGCAAGCCGCAGCTGCGCGATATTCGCGTTTAGTTGGATGGCAACCTCGTATTGTTCCACGGCTTCTGCGTAGTTGCTGGTAATCTCAAGCACATAACCACGCGCCCAGCGCGCCTCCAGTAAATTCGCGTCCAATGCCAACGCGGTGCGGGATTCTTCGATGGCGAGGTCTACGGTGTTGAGCTCGTTCGCGCCAATTTCCACCCGCAGCGCCAGCAGATAAGCATAAATCGCGTGACCGATGGCGTTGTTCGGGTCCAGCTGGATGGCGGTTTGGGCGTCGCGTTCGCCTTCCAGGTACTGCTTCTGCAGCCCTTTCGCCCAACCCAACAGCGCGAAAGCGTCAGCGCTGGTCTTGTTTAGGAGGATGGCATTTTCAGCGTTTACCTGCGCCTGCGGATAATCGCCTGAGTATATTTGTAAACGGGCAATTTTCAGGTAGTTATCAATATTGCGGGGATTGGCGTTGATGGCTGCCTGATAAGTTTCGATCGCGGATAGGAATTTACCCTCAACCGCGAGTCCGTCCGCTTCAATTTCAAATGATATCGGATCGCGGGTAATAGTAGGCGTCGGAACAAAGGGCGGGCTCATATCTGGCGCGACAACCACATTAAAGTACACCAAAAAGGCAATAGCGGCTGTCAACAGAATGATGAGTAGTGGATTGCCGCGCCTTCGTTTTTTGCGTAGGGAAAGACTGCTTCCGCGTAAATACATAAATGGATAATAACATCAATTTTTAAACCCCGTCAAGCAGGCTGATACGGCAGCTGCGGCCTTAGTATTTGCGGAGAAAATTGTCCAGGAGGAATAACTGAAAGCGTTACGGGTGTGGGAAAGGTGGCCCCTAAGGAATGCTTATCTTCCTGATACCCTATCGGGCACAGACCGACAGCGAAGGATATCGCATTAATGCGTTATCACGAGCT
>Ga0208459_1003000_pt1 | contig 13604 bp, 4 predicted proteins | sample AD_UKC087_MetaG_FD_184433 | JGI IMG/M metagenome (GOLD analysis project Ga0208459, IMG submission 184433) | Active sludge microbial communities of municipal wastewater-treating anaerobic digesters from USA - AD_UKC087_MetaG (SPAdes) (version 2) | ecosystem: Engineered > Bioreactor > Anaerobic >... | reverse complement strand
CCCAGTTTAACGGTCTGGTTGATCTCAATGACATCGCCAGGCTGCGGGTTGCTGCCGGCGTCAAAGCGGAAGAGCTCCTCATCGCGCGGGAGGTCAAGGTAGCGGGTATGCAGCACCTTTTGAGTGAAGGTGAGCGGGAAGGCGTAGTCGCCCTTGGGCAGCTCAAAGAAATGGTACATGCTGTAGTAGGGATCCGGATAGGATGCGAGCTTGTTTGCTGCTTCCTGGACTGCCTGAAAAAATTCTTCCGATTCGACAAAGTACCAGTTGGTGGCAATCTCCTGACCGTTGGCATCGGTCACGACGGGCATTTCATTCCAGCGATAATCGTCGAGGTGTTCTGCCAAAATGCCATAGCCGATCAGCCAGGAATCCGGCTTTTCGACCACCAGAAGGATGTCGAGCATGTCTTTGACCGGGTAATCCGCTTCTGCCTCTGCGGGGCTTTCCACGACGGCGACTGGCTCAGGCGCGGCGCGCTGGATGGTGACACCCGGTTCGGGTAGATTGTATGCATAAACGGGCAGGTCAGCCGGGGCAGCCACGAATTTGACCGGCAACTGCCAGTTTTCGGGCGCTTTGCCGAGTGTGCGCATGCTGAAGCAAGGGATCACGTATGTTGCCTCGTTGACATCGGCAGGAATGGGAGCGAAATCGTTCTCCGCCAGCAGTTTGCTGCCATCCGGCAGCAGAAGGTAGGGCTGTTCGTTACAAACAGGCTCGCCTAAATTCTGGCTGAAATGGGATTCGAAGGGCAGGTTGAGTATTTCAACGTCGAAGCTGGCTTTTTGAGCGGTGACAAATGCCCTGTCGATCCGCACGGTCACGCCTTCGCGCCTTTGCGCGACAGGTTCCGCCAAAACGCGCAAATTGGTCGTATCCGACACCAAACCCGCCCCGGGCACAAAGCCCAGCCAGGTCTGCAGTTGGGCAAGGACCTTATTAGGTCCGACAGCTAAAACCAGGACCACCGCGAGCAGGAGCGGGATCAGCGCGTAGGACCAGCGGAAGCTGAAACCCCGCCGGGCATCGCCCAGCTCGCTTTCGCGTTGGTTGAGCCGCGCCTGTAAACGGATGGCAAAAGCCGGATCAATGGCAGGCTGCTGCAATTCTTCTTGTAGTCTTTCTTCAAAAGGTGTTTTTTGTTCCATTTTTTACTCCATCTGGGCTTGAAGGCGCTCCAGAAGCCGGTAATAAGATTTTTTGACCCGGGTTTCGCTTTGGCGCATCACCTGCGCGATTTCAGCGAAGGGCAGCTCGGCAATCAGACGCAGGCGCAGGTAGTCCTGTTCGCTCGGACTGAGCTGAGAAACCAGGCGCTCGATGTCGAGAAGTTTTTCATGTTTGAGCTGCGATTCCTGGGGGTCGGGTGAGGGGGTTGGCGAGAGGTCGTCTTCGAGGGGCTGTAAAGTCCGTCTTGCGGCGCGTCTGAAATAATCATTCGCTTTGTTGCGGGCAATGCTGTAAAGCCAGGGCGTGAACTTTTCAGGATTGCGGAGCCGGTGGCGGTTTTCGAGCGCTGTGATGAAGGTCTGAGAAGTCAGGTCCTCGGCATCAGCGCTGTTGCGAACGCGGCTAAGGAGATAGTAGTAGATATTATTGACGTGCAAGCGGTACAGCTCTGAGAAGCTTTTCTCTGCCATCGTTTCCTCTCGAGGCACAAGCCTGGATACAGTGCGCGCCTCTCTGGTGTGGGTAAGTGAATCTGTCATAATCGTTCCTTGTGTAGCTACGTAAGATAGTCGCTCGAGGATGCCGATTCGTGACAGATTGGTGTTTTTCCCGCGCTTCAAGGATATCAGGGTTTTGGTTTCAACGGACTTTTCGCCCCAGACAAGGCGATTTTAGCAGACCTCCGTACCCGAGAAAGGGGCACGGAGGATGCAATATCAGGGATCGCAAGCTGTTTTCAGCCGGATCAAGGCGCAAGCCAAATAGAGTCCGCATCGCCTTGCATCGCCTCGGGCAGGCGCACAGCCTGGCAGGTGTGGGGGTTGAGCAGGATGGGGGCAAAGGTGTTGCTCCGGTCCTGTACGTTGAAGAGTATCCAATCCGAATTTGCCCACTTTGGCTCAAGCAGCCGGATACCTCTCACAAGGAGTTTTTCCTCACCGGTCTGGAGGTTGTGCAGGACCCATTTAAGCGAGCCTCTCGCGATCAGGGCAAATTCTTCGTCCGGTGAGAGGACGAAATTGCCACTCAGGGAACTGTCTTCCCCTGCCAGGTCTGACTTTTCCGCGGAGCGACTCTTCAGATCGTAAACATAGAGGGTGGACCCCATCCCCGAACTGGAATGGAGTTTGAAAAAGAGCCTCTGGCTGTCGGCGGACCACCCCACAAGACTGCTACTTCCGCGGAGGGGGATGGTGATCAATTCTTTCCCGTCCGGGCTGACCAGCATCGGACCGAGGTCTTCGGCGGTATTTTGAACGAAGGCGATCCAAAGCCCATCTGGCGACCACAGCGCGTTATAACCCTTGACGGCGGATAACTGCCTGGTTTCCTGGGTGGTCAGGTCAATGGTCATCAGCCTCCCATCCTGATCGAAAAACGCCAGCGCATTTCCATCCGGCGAGAAGGAGGTCCAGAACCAGTCATTTCCTTCAGGAGGCTGGAGGATCCGCTCACCTGTCGCCAAATCATAGAGCGCGGAGCCCCACCTCGCGGGGGAAACAACCTGGCGGATCATGATTTTTCCATCCGGCAGGGCGGCTTCGAATTCGCCCGGGATTTGGAGGCTGGTGTAGCCAAGGCAGGGCGGCTCATCGTTTTGCTGGGAAGCCAGTAGCTCCGCGAGCGCTGCATCCGGCGCGAAAGACTGGCTGATTTCCACTCTTTCCAAAGCCTTGACCGGCGCAAAGAACCGAAAGTTCTGCTCACCATGGAGCGGTCCTTCCGGCACGTAAAGATCCGCCATGAACACAGGCTCACCAAACATGACACTGGGTCCCGTTCCCCCTTCTGACGGAGCGTTGACCCTGCCGTCAGCCATTTGCACAGAGATTCTTTTGATAACCGGATGCTCCCTGAAGAAGAAGTTGTAAATATATCCGCCGAATTGAGAGGGCTGTCCGCGGACGCTATAGAGCGCGACTTCTTCGCCGGCGATGCGGAAAGTCTTCTCAACCGGCAGGTCAAGGACGAGATAGTCGTCGGGCAGCGCGAGGCTGAACAGAGCTTCTTCTTCCGTGAGGGGCTGACTCAACTCAAAAAAAGATGTTTTGATCTCGATCGGGAAGGAAATCCCCGAAGGATCTGCCGCGAGCGTCCAGAACCCAGGTTTGGAGGCGAGGATATCTGCGATGCTGCTTTCGACCTCCTGGTTGAAAGGCACGAGATTGCCCTTGGAATCCGTGACCTCGAAGGTTTTGGTCCAAAATTGCGTGCTTTCCTGCAAGCCCTCGATATATCCGCCAAGGATGAGGTCGCCATCATCCGCCAAGGCGTGCGTGATTGTCAGCGCATTTCCGGCTTGTGTTTGAATGGGGTCGGTTTCTTCCAACGGAGCGGGCGTTTCGATCACGAAAACGGGCGTCAGCGCAAGCGGCGCCTCGCCGGGAATGAACTCCAGCGGGACGCGCCAGTCGGTGGGGACGGTTCCCGCGAGGGTGTTCATCAGGCAGGGGAAGACGAGGGTCAGACGGTTGACCTCCGCAGGCACCGGGAAGTATTCGTTGTGACCCAAAGCGTCGATGCGGACGCCATCGGGTGTCAGCAGGTATTGGGCTTCACCGCAGCCGGGGATATTTTCGTCTTTGGGGTACGCCGAAGCGGGGATCCCCTGCAGACGGATATTGATAAGAGTCGTTTCGGGCGTGAGGACGCCGTCCGTAACGGTCAGTGTGATGCCATCGCGGGTCAGTGAAACGGGCTCTTTGAGCGTGCGAATAGGCGTGTCTGATTCGATCAAGCCAATTCCCGGGAGGATGCCCAGCCAGTTTTGGAGCTGCGCCAGGACGTTTTTCGGTCCGAGGACGGCAAGGATCAAAACCAGCAGCAAAATCAGGCTCAAGCCTGCCCAGGCGAAGCGCTTCCCTGGGGAAAAGGCGCGTTTGGGTTTGGGCAGAGGCTGATTGACGCTCCGCGAGAGCTCGCTGAGGAAGGCTGCGCGCGGGGCGGGCAAGTTGTAGGCGTTGAGGATTTTTTCTTCAATGGGAAGGCGCGTGGTCATCATGACTCCTGCCGGGCTTGAAGGCGCTCCAGCAGCCGGTAATAGCGTTTCTTTATACGGGAAAGCGGCTGATTCATCACCCGGGCGATTTCCCTGAAGGGCAGTTCGCCCACGAGGCGCAGCCGCAGCAATTCCGAGTCGCGCTCAGGGAGCTGCCGCAATTGTTCGCGCAGGTCCAGGAGCCCGTCCTTCGCTGCTGTATTGTTGACGTCTTCCGGACGATCAGTGGGAAATGTAAGCTCGTCGTCCAGCTCAGCATGAAGGATTTGTGCGTTTTCGCGAAAGTAGTCAGCAGCCTTATTGCGCGCGATAGTGAAAAGCCAGCCGACCGCTTTGGCAGGGTCGCGCAGGCGCTGCCAGTTCTCCCAGGCGGACAAAAATGTTTGCGAGGTTAGGTCTTCCGCCGCGTGCAGGTTTTGGACGCGCGAGTAGTGATAATGGAAGACCTTCGTTGCGAATGCCTCATAAAGCGCCGGCAGATCGCTGAAGACCAGCGGCGCTTCCGCATCGTCTTGAGGAGGTTGGTTTGATTTTGTGTTCAAATGTCACCTGCTTCTCTAATTGTAGCTACATAATGAATGTCGGGGAAAAAGAGGAAAAGTGACAGATAACTGGAGCAGGCTTAGCTTTTCATTGCTGCGTGTTAAGGTAAAATCGGTGGAAGCGTGTTCGTTGTCGAAACTGCAGATTGGAGCTGCCGAATGGGTAAGGATTCCACCAATATCGAAAAAGAGACCAGATTTTCCGGACAAACCAAAACTTTGAAAATTGCCTGGATGATCTGCTTTTTTGCTTCCTTCATTTACATCGGTACGGAATGGCTTTTTCTGATCACCAAACCGTCCTCGATGAGCATGGTTTCACCATTAGAAAAGCTAAGCATCTTACTCTTTGGCATATCCATGCTTACTTTTGCCGGATGCTTCCTTCAGCTTTTAATATCTTTGCTTTTCCGCGGGAAGATCGGGGAAAAGGCTTGGAGCATCAAACTCCTGATGAGCGTGCCGGGTGTTGTTTTAGCCGCGGCTATCCTTTTGATTGTCGATAACTTCACATACACCACAATGGGATTTGGGATTATTACAAGTAAGGGGCCTATCCGGGCTCTTTACGGTCTTTCTTTCCTGGGACTCGTGTTCTACTTCATCCAGGACTTAAGCAGGCTGCATCAGACGATTCGTAAAATCCGGGATAAAAACGGGGCTAAGCGCCGGGGCAGTATCTATATTGGGCTGGCAAGTCTAATGTTGATAACGATTACCGCGGTGTTTATCAGTGGAATAAGACAAAAAATATTCTTGGATTTCGGAAATATCGACGCGGCAAATCGAAAAAACATTATTTTGATTACAGCAGATGGATTGAACGCTGAACGAATGTCTGTCTATGGCTATGAGAAGGAAACAACTCCATTCTTAAAGTCGATTGCTTCAAAAGCGCTTATCGCGCAAAACAACTTCACAAATTCCGGCAGTACCACCGGGTCGCTCACTTCAATGCTGACAGGAAGGTATCCTACATCTGTCAGAGTCCTGTTCCACCCGGATATTTTAAGAGGTGAAGATAGTTACCGGAGCCTGCCTGCCATTCTAAAAAGCAGCGGGTATCATAACGAGCAATACAGCATTGGTTTCTACGCAGATGCTTATGCGATAAACTTTAAGAATGCGTTTGACTTTGCCAATGGTTACACGGCAAAATCAAACCGCATCTTAGGGATTGCCAACCTGCCGATTCCTAGCAACTATGAGTATTTTCTCTACGAATTACAAAGCCGCTTATTACCGAGGTTGAAGCACATCTTCTTTGTAAGGGTGATGGAAAACGAGTTTCAAGAAGTTACAAACCTGGCTAAGTTTAGCAAAGAATATGCTGACAAAGAAAAGATTCTCCAGGCGCTGGATACCCTGGCCCATACGGAACAGCCTGTGTTTCTGCATTTGCATTGGATGAAAACGCACGGTCCTTACTTTAAGCCCAGGAATCGTGTTTTTTCTGCCGGGCAGGATGCCGACCATCAGGATCCCTGGGATACTCTGTTTTATGAAGACGTAATTCTCGATTTCGATGAAGATCTGGCTTACCTTTATAATGAGCTTGAAAAGATGGATATTCTGGATGACACCGTTATCATTATTGGTACTGATCACGCCAATATTGATTTTGTTACCTTCCGACGGATTCCATTGATGATCTTGTTTCCGAACGGCGAACATGCCGGCAAAATCCTTAACGACACCCAAAACCTGGATACCGCGCCAACCATATTGGATTATTTAGGGATGGATGCCCCGGAGTGGATGGAAGGGAAGTCGCTGCTTTCTGATGACCTTGGATACCGGCCGATTCTTTCAGTCCAAAACCTGAACACGACCCATACCGAAGAGCAAGGCTGGATAACCGATGATGCCTATAACAATCCGCCTTTTTATCAATTTGATGCCATAGGCGTGCAAAACTGCGGCAGGATAACCGAATTAAACCTCGAAAACTTCCATTGGTCAAAGATAGAAGTAAGCGCTTATCAATCACAATGTGATTCTAAAGATATTTTGGATGACCAAACGATTCGCGAGATAATCATTGAGCGATTGAGAAAGGATAAGTTTGAGTTTGATGAAGCGCTCATCCCTTTCCCTTAAGTCCTGAATGAAGAGCTTGAAAAAACCTTATCCTTAGTCAATTCAGGCAGATAATATAAAGGAAGGGAGCTTCCAAGTTGGTTGGGAATTGCAGGAGAGGGCATACGAATCTTATTCGTTTATTCTCCTGACAATTAGTCTCTCAGGAAATAAGACCTCCTGGAAGAGGGGCTGGCGTCAGGCGTATACCTGCGGCAGGGCGCGGTTGAGGACCATCCGAACCATCATGATGCAGCCTAAGACCATCCTCAACCCGCCGATGGATACGGATGGAGCAATACCCTGCGTGCACATGCCCCATCATGAACGGTGGGAGAAGGCGCCTCATCCTTACGAAAAGGGCATCCTGGCACCAGCGGCGCGATTGGGGGCTAAGAACTGATAGATGGATACCTATTAATCCGTCCCCAATCCGCCGTCGATGGGCGTTGTCCTTTTCATTCCGTCGAATTGGAAGCGGGGAAGGCGACCAAAGAACAGGGTTTTCAATGCTTCAATTGCCTCCTTGACTTTCAGGATGGTATCTATTCAGCCGTGTTACTTATATGACCTTCAATTATTTACCGCGTAAATAAAATTTGTATTTGGGAGGTTTATATGTCCGTCCAATGAATGGATACAGATGGACTATTACCCTGCCATACTTGCAAACAAACCTATCTGTACTGCAGGATGTCAAAATCAAGCCGCTATGATGATATCGAATGTATTCGATAATACGTTAGGAGAGGCTGACTTAAATGCAAGTTGGATCAGCCACCCGGCATAGCCAGGGTGAGGGCAGCATTGGAATTTCGGAACCCTCATCCACCAAATCTGATTTTTCCTGGAACATATATTCCGGAATAAGCCGATACAAATGCCCTTAACGAAAACGAAACACGCAACACGGGTAAAAAACACGGGTAAAATTGCCCTTGACAGGAGTTCGGAAATGCCTATAATAGACCTTTGTGCCCGGCAACGGGCGCGCAAAGAACCTTCAAATTGAAAGACGCCAGAAATTGAAATTAAATCAATTAAATCAATTTCACCCTTGACATTTGGTGTAGGAAGGTCTATACTAATAAGTCCAAGGTGCTACATCAAAAGATCGCGCCTGTGGGTGCGATGTTTGACAAAAAGATAGCTTGGGTCTGTAAGACCTGATGGAAAAGCCTGAAGCCGGCTGGAAGTTTGAGCCGGCGCTTTCGTCTGAAAAGAAGGCTTGACAGCGGGAAGTGAATCCGCTAGAATCGGGTCTCTTGAAAGTCAGTACCTTAACAACTGAAAAGTGATAGGAAAAATGCAAGACAAAAAAGAAATAGGTAAGTAATTACTACAAGCCTCGTTAATGATCTTTTCCGTAAAGATGAAAACACCGAAAGGTGATAAATTTTTAGCGGAGAGTTTGATCCTGGCTCAGGATGAACGTTGGCGGTGTGCCTAATACATGCAAGTCGAACGGAGTTAATAGCAATATTGACTTAGTGGCGAACGGGTGAGTAACGCGTTGGTGATCTGCCTTGAAGTGTGGAATAACGCTCCGAAAGGAGCGCTAATACCGCATGTGCTCTCAATTTTTAGAAACTTGAGAGGAAAGGATTTATTCGCTTCGAGAGGAGCCTGCGTCCCATCAGCTGGTTGGTAGGGTAAAGGCCTACCAAGGCAATGACGGGTAGGGGACCTGAGAGGGTGGCCCCCCACAATGGAACTGAAACACGGTCCATACACCTACGGGTGGCAGCAGTAGGGAATATTAGAAATGGACGAAAGTCTGATCTAGCAACACCGCGTGTGCGAAGAAGGCCTTCGGGTCGTAAAGCACTTTTTGGAAGGAATAGGAAGGAATGTACTTCCAGAATAAGTCTCGGCTAACTACGTGCCAGCAGCCGCGGTAACACGTAGGAGGCAAACGTTATCCGGATTTACTGGGCGTAAAGCGCGTGTAGGTGGTTCTGTAAGTAGGGCGTGAAAGCTCCCGGCTCAACTGGGAGATGCCGTTCTAAACTGCAGAGCTAGAGGATGGTAGAGGGAGGTGGAATTCCAGGTGTAGCGGTGGAATGCGCAGATATCTGGAGGAACACCAGTGGCGAAGGCGGCCTCCTGGACCATTCCTGACACTCAGACGCGAAAGCTAGGGTAGCAAACGGGATTAGAGACCCCGGTAGTCCTAGCCCTAAACGATGTAGACTAGGCGTCGGTGGTTTAATCACCATCGGTGTCCAAGCAAACGCGATAAGTCTACCGCCTGGGGACTACGGCCGCAAGGTTAAAACTCAAAGGAATTGACGGGTCCCCGCACAAGCAGCGGAGCGTGTGGTTTAATTCGTTGCTACACGAAGAACCTTACCTGGGTTTGACATAGCAGTGGTAGGGAAGCGAAAGCGGACCGACCCTTCGGGGAGCTGTTACAGGTGTTGCATGGCTGTCGTCAGCTCGTGTCGTGAGATGTTCGGTTAAGTCCGCTAACGAGCGCAACCCGCGTTGTGTGTTACAAGTGTCACACAATACCGCCGGTATTAAGTCGGAGGAAGGTGCGGATGACGTCAAGTCAGCATGACCTTTATATCCAGGGCTACACACACGCTACAATGGTCAGCACAATAGGTTGCCAAGTCGTGAGACGGAGCCAATCCTCCAAAGCTGGCCTCAGTTCAGATTGCAGGCTGCAACTCGCCTGCATGAAGTCGGAGTTGCTAGTAACCGCAGGTCAGCTATACTGCGGTGAATACGTTCCCGGGGATTGTACACACCGCCCGTCAAGTCATGGAAGCTGGCAACACCTGAAGCCGGTATCCTAACCCGCAAGGGAGGGAGCTGTCAAAGGTGGGGTCGGTGACTGGGACTAAGTCGTAACAAGGTAGGTGTACCGGAAGGTGCGCCTGGATCACCTCCTTTCTATGGAGATCTGAGCAATAGCCTGAGGGCTGGCGCTCTACTCTGAGAAACAAAATATCCATATCCCATTTGGGAGAATCGCTCTGAAACGGTGAAACACAGAGCGTCGTAACGAGATTGGAAATTCGGAATGTCCACAGATTTCCTGTCACTTTTGAGTTGATAAGGCTGACTCTCAAGGGCCTTTAGCTCAGTTGGTTAGAGCGCGCCTCTGATAAGGGCGAGGTCTCAGGTCCGAGTCCTGAAAGGCCCACTCTTGTAGGTTTTGGGGATGTAGCTTAGTCGGGAGAGCGCCTCCTTTGCAAGGAGGAGGTCAGGGGTTCGAGTCCCCTCATCTCCATCAAAAGATGGTGAGGGGAGTTGCCTGAAGACAGAAGGATCGCAAACGAGTTTGGGTCTTTCTGTCATCCGGCAACGGATGAATAGCACATTAATAACTGAATAACATTTGTAGGCCGTATCGATATGCGATTTATAGCGATGAATTGCGTATCATACGAAATTAGTAAAATAAATGCTTGAAAAAGCATCGATTTCTCCGCATCACGTGGAGAAGCTACTAAGAGCTTACGGTGAATGCCTTGGCGTCAAATGCCGATGAAGGACGTGGGACACTGCGATAAGCCTCGGGGAGCTGTGAACAAGCGATATATCCGGGGATGTCCGAATTGGGAAACCAGCTGGTGCGAACCACCAGCATCACGCATTGAACAAAATAGGTGCGTGAAGGGAACCGTGGGAACTGAAACATCTAAGTACCACGAGGAAAAGAGACCATTCCCCAAGTAGTGGCGAGCGAACGGGGAACAGCCTAAACCGATCCAGTTTACTGGGTCGGGGTTGTAGGGTCCGGCGGCTAAGAGTAACAAAACGAGACGTTAGCAGAATTGGTGTGGAAAAGCCAACCACAGAAGGTGACAGTCCTGTACGCGAAAACGTCGAGTCTCTCGCTGGATACCTGAGTACAACCGGGCACGCTAATCCGGTTGGAATCTAGGGAGTCCACTCTCTAAGGCTAAATACATTTGATGACCGATAGTGAACAAGTACCGTGAGGGAAAGGTGAAAAGTACCCCTGTTAGGGGAGTGAAAAGAACCTGAAACCGTAAGCTTACAAACAGTCGAAGGGCTAATGGCGTGTTGGTGCTATGGCGAAAGCCTGTGCGCAGCGCTATGCCTGACGGCGTGCCTTTTGGAGAATGAGTCTGCGAGTTAATCTTTGTGGCAAGGTTAAGGAAGTTACATCTGAAGCCGCAGCGAAAGCGAGTCTTAATAGGGCGTGCAGTCGCAAGGATTAGACACGAAACCAGGTGAGCTAACCATGGCCAGGTTGAAGCGAGTTTAAAAGCTCGTGGAGGACCGAACCTACTAATATTGCAAAATTAGGGGATGAGCTGTGGTTAGGGGTGATATGCCAAACGAACTTGGAGATAGCTTGTTCTCCCCGAAATAGCTTTAGGGCTAGCGTTAAGCGTTTAGTAACGGAGGTAGAGCACTGAATGGGCTAGGGGGCTTATAGCTTACCAAACCTAATCAAACTCCGAATGCCGTTACTCCAAGCTTAGCAGTCGGACTCCGGGAGATGAGTTTCGGGGTCGAAAGGGAAAGAGCCCAGATCAACAGCTAAGGTCCCCAAATCTGTACTAAGTGGGAAACGATGTGAGGTTACTGAAACAACCAGGAGGTTGGCTTAGAAGCAGCCACCCTTTAAAAAGTGCGTAACAGCTTACTGGTCGAGTGATCTTGCGCGGAAAATTTAACGGGGCTAAGTACAGTACCGAAGCTTTGGACTTCCGCCTTTGGGCGGATTTGGTAGGGGAGCGTTCTGCCAGCTGAGAAGATTGACCGAGAGGACAGTTGGAGCGGGCAGAAGTGAGAATGCAGACATGAGTAGCGTAAAACACGTGAGAACCGTGTTCGCCGTATATCTAAGGTTTCCGACGCCAGGTCAATCCGCGTCGGGTTAGTCAGGGCCTTAGCCGAGGCCGAGAGGCGTAGGCGATGGATATCCGGTCAACATTCCGGGACCGCTTAAGATGAGTGATGGAGGGACGCAACGAGGTAGACCAGCCTGGGATTGGTTGTCCAGGTGTGTCATGTGTCAGCCTGTGAGGTTTATAGGTAAATCCGTAGACTGAGGTGAGACATGGCAACGTGCCCTTGAGGTGGAAGTGAGTTAAGCCTTGTTGCCAAGAAAAGCTTCTAAACGTTGATTCTTAAGCGCCTGTACCGCAAACCGACACTGGTAGATGGGTAGAATATACCAAGGCGAACGGGAGAACCTTTGTTAAGGAATTAGGCAATTTGGCCTCGTAACTTCGGGATAAGAGGTGCCCTCTGGTGTGAATGAATAATGAGCGCCGGGGGGTCGCAGTGAAATGGTTCTAGGGACTGGTTACCAAAACCACAGGTCTCTGCAAAGCCGTAAGGCGATGTATAGGGGCTGACACCTGCCCAGTGCCGGAAGGTTAAAGGGAGAGGTTAGACGCAAGTCGAAGCTTCGAACTGAAGCCCCGGTGAACGGCGGCCGTAACTATAACGGTCCTAAGGTAGCGAAATTCCTTGTCGGGTAAGTTCCGACCCGCACGAAAGGTGTAACAACTAGAACAGTGTCTCAACAAAGGACCCGGCGAAATTGAAATGGCCGTGAAGATGCGGCCTACCCGCAGTAGGACAATAAGACCCCGTGGAGCTTTACTGCAGCTTGGCATTGAGTTTGGATTTCATTTGTGTAGGATAGGTGGGAGGCTATGAAACTAGGGCGCTAGCCTTGGTGGAGCCGTCGGTGAAATACCACCCTGATGGACTCTAGACCCTAACTTCATTCCGTGATCCGGATGAAGGACCGTGCCAGGTGGGCAGTTTGACTGGGGCGGTCACCTCCTAAAGAGTAACGGAGGTGCCCAAAGGTTCCCTCAGGCTGAATGGAAACCAGCCTAAGAGTGTAAAGGCATAAGGGAGCTTGACTGCAAGGCCAACGCGCCGAGCAGATACGAAAGTAGGGCTTAGTGATCCCACGGTTCCGAGTGGAAGGGCCGTGGCTCATCGGATAAAAGCTACCCCGGGGATAACAGGCTAGTCAGGTCCAAGAGTTCATATCGACGACCTGGCTCGGCACCTCGATGTCGGCTCATCGCATCCTGGGGCTGGATAAGGTCCCAAGGGTCGGGCTGTTCGCCCGTTAAAGCGGTACGCGAGCTGGGTTCAGACCGTCGTGAGACAGGTCGGTCTCTATCCACTGTGGGCGTAAGTGATTTGAAAGGAGCTGTTCCTAGTACGAGAGGACCGGAATGGACAGACCTCTGGTTTGCCAGCTGTCGTGCCAACGGCATAGCTGGGTAGCTACGTCTGGCAGAGATAACCGCTGAAAGCATCTAAGTGGGAAACTCGCCTTAAGATTAGATCACTTTTATCGTCAAGATAGTAAGATCGCAGGTAGACCACCTGCTTGATAGGCAGTATGTGTAAGCGCAGCAATGCGTTGAGCTAAACTGTACTAATGATCGAGGGCTTCGGCGTGATGCGGAGAACTCGGTGCTTTTTTGACAAGGCATTTATCAACTACAAATGTTATTCAGCGAAAAACATAGAAATATGTCTCTTGGTGATATTTGCGACGAGGGTACACCCGGTAACATCCCGAACCCGGAAGTTAAGGTCGTCAGCGCCGATGGTACTTGGGGGGCAGCCCCCTGGGAGAGTAGGTCATTGCCAAGAGACTTTTTCATTTAGATCAAAAGCCACTAACTTGGTGGTTTTTTGTTTTAACTGGTCGTTAGCGCCTCAAGTATCTCCGGCGAAGCCTGCGAGGAGAGTAGGTCATTGCCAAGAGACTTTTTCATTTAGATCAAAAGCCACTAACTTGGTGGTTTTTTGTTTTAACTGGTCGTTAGCGCCTCAAGTATCTCCGG
>Ga0208459_1002996_pt1 | contig 13615 bp, 11 predicted proteins | sample AD_UKC087_MetaG_FD_184433 | JGI IMG/M metagenome (GOLD analysis project Ga0208459, IMG submission 184433) | Active sludge microbial communities of municipal wastewater-treating anaerobic digesters from USA - AD_UKC087_MetaG (SPAdes) (version 2) | ecosystem: Engineered > Bioreactor > Anaerobic >... | reverse complement strand
AAACCAGATTCTTTAACTTCTTCACCTGAAGAAGATGTGACTAAACCTGAAAATACTGCCCAATCATTGAATCTTGATCTTCAGGCTCTTTACGGCCAGTACAATAGTATGTATTCTGCGGTTAACCTGGCGCAGGAACAGCGGAACTTTGTATATCTGCTTTCTTCTTCATTTAAAAGGTCAAATGACTACGGTTATGGTGAAGATATTTTCGTAAATTCGAGTTATTTCGAAAATAAGATTTCTTTTACAGGGAATCTTAATGTTACTCCTTTCATGAAGACGATTCTAGACGTATCGATTGATTCTGATTCTCATGGTATGTTTTCCAATCCGGATTTCAGCCGAGAAGAGAAAGAAAGGCTTGATTTGTCTCTGAAGAATATTCACAAAATTTCCCCGAAGTTTGAAGTTTTTTATGCATTCGGCGGTGCATATTATTCTCATCAGTTATCCGGAAAAAGTATGGATGATGTTAGAACCCGTTTTTCAAGATATAACGGCGAAACCGGATGGGAATACATATGGTCTTCAAGTAATCGCCTTCGAGCAAAAGCATCATACACAAAATATCATTATTCCATAGGAGATCAGGACGATTATTACTTTGCGAGAGGCGAAATAATCGATGATTTCTATATCACTAATAATTTTGCATTTTTGATAGGTTTGAATTTTGCTTATCATAAAAATTTCGGCATTCTCGGTCTTGAAGATATGCGTAAAACAGATTTGGGTAATGATATTCCGATTATTCCCATTGGAGGAATTTCGCTTAAAGGTATTAAATATTTTTCGGCAAGCCTTGAGTACCGTTATGATATGGCAGAATTTAAACCCGAAGAGTATTACTTTCCTCAGAAGTATCTTTATCCTGCATATTATTTGATTCCTTCAAGAGTACATAGAATCTCAATTGATTCTGATTTTACAGTTGTTGATAGATTTTCTCTCAGGTTTGCAGGAGTTGTGAAAAAATCAGATAATTATGCTAATTACAAACAGGTTTCTTTTTCTTCGGATGAGGCATCTCTTTTGACTGCGGAAACAGTTAAAGCCGATACAATAGACATTATCTCGGAAGCCAATCTTGTCTTAGTCAAAGATTCATTTGATATATCTGCATCATATACAAAGTTTTTATTCGATTCTGATAAAAATATAACCTATAAACCTTCAAATGATATCAAAGTTTCTGCAAAATATTACGGCTCATATTTTAATATAACCTGGATAAACAGATTTGTCGGTTCGCGCTATGTTGATCCGGAAGAAGAAGAGAAAATTAAAAGTTTTGTCCTCGGTTCGCTTTCAGTTCAATACAAGGCGAGCAAATCCGTCTTTGCTGATTTGCTGATAGAAAATTTATACAATAGAAAATATTATCTGCGAAAGGGTTACCCTGAATCGGGAGTAACTGCGCTTTTCGGTCTAAGAGTACTGATATAGTAGGTGTTTTATGGCTTCATTACTTTCAATTTTTGATTTTATTCCGGTATGGGTTACTTTTTTACCGATTGCCGTATGTTCTGTGATACTTCTTGCTGTTGTAATTGAGCGTTTAATTTTTTTCAGAATTGCCCAGAGCTCCCTGGCATTTGATCTTGATAAATTTTTTGCGGCGCTTTCAACGGGCGGAAGGGAAAAAGCTCTTGGAGTTGCAGTTCAGTCCGGCAGCATAATAGTTAAAACGCTTTCTGTTTTTTTCCAAATACCCGACGGGCATGATCCTGCGGTTTATTTTCAGTTTGTTGCGGAAAAGACTCAGCGTAAAATTGAAAGATACATTGCTGTTGTTTCGACAATTGCTACAATATCCCCGATGTTCGGTCTGCTTGGCACTATTACAGGTATGATGAAATCCTTCGGAGCGTTATCAAAAAGCGGAGCGTCTTCCCAGGAGCTTCTTGCTGCAGGAATAGCAGAAGCGCTTTTAACGACTGCATTCGGACTTATTGTTGCAATTCCGGCATTGATTTTTCATAACTATTTAATTTCAAAAAGCTCAGCGCTTGTTAAAGAGCTTGAAATAAACGCAAACAGGCTTATGCAGAATGAGTGATAAAATAAAACTTACTTCGCGCAGAGAATATAAATCGCTGATTGATATAACCCCGATGATAGATCTGGTGTTTCTCCTTGTTATTTTTTTCATGGTTACATCCAGCCTTGGAAAGATTTCTTCAATCAATGTTAATCTTCCGCGTGCAGATAAAAGTGATGAAAATATAACCGGCGAGGCTGTTGTGAGCATAAATAAAGATAATGAGATATTTTTCAATGATGTAAAGGTTGATTCTGCCAGGATCATGGAAGAAGCCGAAAAACTTGCAGACTTCAAGGGAAAAATTATAATCAGAGCTGACAGAGAAGCGAATTATGAGTCAGTAGTTTCAGTTATAGATGCACTCAATAAGAAAGGGGTTAAAAATTTCGTTCTCGCCGCCGTAAAGAACTGATCTGACTCTTTATGCTAAATTCTTGACAGCATTTCCTCTTAAATATACTTATGACGGTTTACTGAAAAATAACGGATTTGGTTGATTTATAAGATGAAATTTTTTAAGGCTCTTCCTCCGGCGGCATTTTTAGCGCTTCTGATATTGAGTTTTCTTTTTTTTAAAGAATCCGGATATACGATTCCCTCAGAATATGAAGATAAAATAATAAAAAGAATTGAGTTTGTCGGTGTTTCAGAACTGGAAGACGGAACTGTTGAGTATGGCCAGGTATATGACAAATCGTATGATGATCTTCTTGAATTATGCTCAAGTTATGTCGGTGAACCTCTTAAGTCAGATATTATTCAGGCAGATATAAAAGCATTGGCAAAAAATGCCAACATGATGGATGTTAAAGTTTATGTGTCAGAGTACGACGGCGGTGTAATAGTAAAGTATTATTGCAAAGAAGGTCCTTCTGTCGGGCAGATTGAGTTTCGCGGAAGTGAAAAAATCAAGACCGATGATATTCTTGTTAAATTGCCTTTCCGCGAATCCGAGCCTTTTCAGCAGAGTCTTGTTGAGGCAGGGTCGAGCATAATTCTGAATCATCTGATACAGGAGAAAGGTGCATTTAATGCAACTGTCCGTTACGAAATAAAAAGACTGGAAGGTAAAAGAAATTCCAAGAAAGTAATCTATTTTATAGATGATGGCGAGGAAGTTAATGTCGGACGTATAACGCTTTTGGGTATAAATAAAATTTACGACCATCAATTGCGTTCAATGATGCAGACAAAGTCGAAGAGTCTTTTGAATTCAGGGGAATTTAAGAGAGATCAATTCGAACAGGATAAAATGAGGCTTATTTACTTCTATAGATCTCTGGGATATCTTGATGCCGATATAGTAGAGGAAAATACACGTCTTGAATGGAAAAATCCTGAAATCACAGAAGATAGAGAGCTTTACATTACGTTAAAATTTAAAGAAGGCGAAAGATATTATTTCGAAGGCTATAGTCTTGAAGGCAATGTCCTTATTCCTACTGAAAAAATTACTTCACAGTTTTCATTGAAGAAAGAAAAAGATCCTTCAGATGCTCTTGCCGACAAAATCCGCGGTTTATCAGGGGATTTGACTGATGATGATGTTGTATTTGATGAAATGAAATTTCAACAAGACAGATCTGTTATCAGTTACGAATATTCTATAATAGGACATGTATTTGCCCGTGTTGTTCCTGTGAAAACAGTCATTGAACGCGAGAAGAAAATCGGAAATAAGACGGTAAAGAGAAAATATGTTTCTTATAATTTTAAGATTTTTGAGGGGAAACCTGTCGATGTCGAAAACATAATTATAAAAGGAAATAAAAAGACAAAAGAGAAAATTATACGCCGTCAGATTCTTGTTAAAGAAGGTAAAAAGTATAATCAGAAATATCTTGATATATCACGTGAAAGAATTTATGCGATGGGATTTTTTAAAGAAGTCAATGTTGATATCCGTCCGGGAAGCAGTGACGAGAAAGTAAATCTTATTTTTACTGTTCTGGAACAGCCTACTGGAAATATCAATATGGGCGGTGGAATCGGAAGCAGTACAGGATTTGCGATAACCGCTGCTGTTGCAGAGAACAATTTCAGGGGTCTTGCTCAGAAAGTTGAGATAAAGGTCGAATACGGTGCAGAAAGAATATCTTCATCACTTTCTTATTCGGATCCTTATGTATTCGATTCACCTGTCGGGTTTAACGCTTCCGTTTTTTATAGTTTATATCAGGTAGATTCATCTACTCCTTACTTTGATGATTTGGATGATAATGATGAATACCGTCAGCGCTCTTTTGGTTATAGTACCGGACTATCTTATAGTTTTATGATTTATAATGGAGTTGGTATTCGCTGGAGGCATTCATTTAAGAAAATAACTGATGCTGCTGGCAACTGTTCAGATGAAACGTTCAAGATTAAAGCTCTTGGTATTCAGGAAAAACGTGTTATCAGTCTTAATCTGTATCACAATTCAACAGACCACTCTCTTTTGACAACAAAGGGTCTAAATCTTGATTTTGATACAATGTTTGTCGGAGGAGCTTTTTTAGGCGGTCAGGATCACTATATCGAACAGATAGTTTCCGCGGCATGGTATTATTCGCCTTTTTCACTTCCATATCTTCCGAAAAATAAATGTGTAATTGAGCTGAGAGCTAGCGGGGATTTTATTTCTCCTCCATTAAATAAATCGAAAGTCTCTAAACGGCAGAATAATATAAAAAATCCATGGCTTGAAGAGGAAGATCGTCTTGAAATAGGGGGACCTGAAACTGTCAGAGGATGGGATTATGATGACAGTAAACTTCCGGACTCATGGAATGACGGATTATACCACAGGCTTCAATATGGTGCAGAATTGCGCATTCCGCTGCTTTTTGAATATGTCTGGACGGCAATATTTTTTGATGCAGGTTCTTTGTGGAGTGATTCGCGCTGGGAAAGATATGCGGATAAAGATTTTGCCGCAACTATGGCCGAAGACCGTGCTAATGGTGAGCTTTATAATTTGGGTGAAATCGGCGACGTAAATGCAATGAAGTATTTCAGATATTCATGGGGATTCGGTGTAAGAATCCAGATGGCTATGATGCCTTTGCGTTTTTGGTGGGGTCAGAAACTTCAATGGGACGGGATTAAACAAGGAGGCTTTTCTCGTGTTGATAAGAAGTTCTCTTTTCAGTTTACCATCGGAGATATCAGATTTTAGAATATAAAGAAATATTATTGACAGTAAAGCTTTTTAAACTATTTTGCGATGTAATCAATTAAACGGAGAAATTTATGCTTTTTGAAAATTTGTATGCACAGTCACAGCCTGCTGCGGCAGGCGGTTCGCTTGTAAGTTTTATTGTTCCAATGGTTCTGATGATGGTAGTTTTCTACTTTCTTCTTATTCGTCCGCAGCAGAAGAAAGAAAAACAGAGAATTAAAATGATTGATTCTCTTCAGAAAGGAGACAGAGTTTTGACTGTCGGCGGCGTTTATGGCGTTGTCAGCGCATTGAAGCCCGAAGAAGCAATTGTTGTTTTGAAAATTTCGGAAAATACCAAGATCGAAGTTACCAAAGCTTCCATTCAGCAGAAACTTGTTTAGGTAGTATTATGAAAAAATTATTTCTTTTGTCTTCCTTATGTGTTTTTTCGTTTCTTTCGGCTCAGGATGCCGTAGAATCTCCTGTTCAGACGGAGCCAGAGGCTGCTGAGACCCAAACGGCAGAAAAACCCGTTGAGCCTGTGAAAAAGACAAAAACGGCAAAAGAGACTAAATCAGCTCCTGTTCAAGTAAATGCTTCTGATAATTTTCAATTGCTGGATATTTCAAGCGATGATTTTTTATCGAAAAGAATTCCGGATATTAAAATCGATCCGGCAAAAATGAGTGAAGCAAAGGAAACTGAGCAGGCAAAAGAAGAATTGGCTTCGAGCGATTCTGCAGCAGGTGAAGGAAAAGCTACTTTGTGGCTTCTTCCTTATATTAAGCCGATTGCTATAGTAGCCGCAATTTTTCTGATAGCTGTTATTATTAAGCTTAAGGACAGAAAAAAGAAACATAAAGTATTCAGAGTCAGGAACAGATAAGAGGAATAAATGAAATCTAAAATTTTAGTAAGACTTTTTGTTATACTTGCGATATGCTCGCTGTGCGCTGTTTTTCTTCTTCCGACATTCGGAGAGCGTACGCTTAAAGTTTCAATGAAAAATGGTGTTTCTTCTGAACAGATCGATAATTTGAAACACAGATTTTCCGGAAAAGAAATAGTTTCTTCTTCGGATTCAGAAATAGTTTTCAGAGGCTATGGAATTACAGATGCCAAGATGAATGAAGTTAGAGCACTTCCTTTTATCGAAGATGCCGTATTCAGCAAACACTGGGCTGAAAAATATTTTCTCGCAAAAAAGATAAATCTTGGTCTTGACCTTCAGGGCGGTATGAGTCTTGTTCTTGAAGCCGATTATGCCCGTATGGAAGAAAAAGCTAAACGTAAGTTTACTGATGATGACAAAAAGGCTGCGGTTGAGCAGGCGCTTGAAAAAATAAGCGGCAGAATAAATCAGTTCGGAGTTTCTGAAACTTCCGTCAGAATGAAAGGAGTTGATTCGATTGAGATTCAGCTTCCCGGAGTTAAAGACCCTAAAATGGTTAAGGCTACTATAGGAACTACCGGACGTGTAGAATACCGTATAGTTAATGATGAATTTTCCGCTCAGGCTGCAGCAAAACTTAAGGAAAAGAACATTGAAATTCCTAAGCTTGATACAGACCAAAAGCTTCTTCTTGCGGATTTGTCTAAAGAAATTAATATTCCTGCTGATATGGAACTTCTTTTCCTTTTTGACCGTGACCGCGTAACTAATGAGATAATTCCAATCACTCCGCTTGCTCTTGTAAAAGAAGTTTCACTAGAGGGCGGTGATATTGCAAAAGCTTCTGTCGGCACAGACAGTATGGGCAGATATACTGTAGATTTCAGTCTTCATGCTGAAGGCGCTAAAAAATTCGCTGAAGTAACTTCCAAGAAAAATATCGGCAAACGTCTTGCCATTATAATAGATAATATGATCAAGTCGGCTCCCACAATTCAGACTCAGATTTCTGACGGACGGGCGAATATTACAGGTAATTTTACTTTCGATGAGGCAAATCTTCTGACTAAAGTTATTAACGAGGGAGCTCTTCCTGTTGATTTGAAGATTGCTGAAGAAAGAACGGTTGGTCCTTCGCTCGGTCAGGATTCAATAGACGCCGGAATGCGCGCTTTGATGGTCGGCGCTTGTGCTGTTATTCTTTTCATGCTGATTTATTACAAAGGTTCAGGAATTATTGCAAATATCTGTCTCATCATGAACATGATGATTCTTCTTGCTCTTCTTTCGATGATGGGATTCACCATAACCCTTCCGGGTATAGCTGGTCTGATCCTGACCATCGGTATGGCGGTTGACGCGAATGTAATCATTTATGAGCGAATAAAAGAAGAACTTCGTCATGGTAAGACTCCGCGCGCGGCAGTGGATGCCGGTTTCGATAGAGCTTTCTGGACGATTTTTGACTCAAATATAACAACTCTTCTCGCGGCACTTATTCTTTCAAGAATCGGTTCGGGTCCTATTAAAGGATTTGCAGTCACTTTGAGTGTGGGTATTATTTCGAGTATGATCGCTGCATTGTTTGTATCGAAAATGATATTCCATATCATTGTCAACTCTAAGAAAAACATGAAATCTCTAAGTATATAAGGAGAACTAAGTGGAAAAGGTTATTAAGTTTACCAAATATAGAAAATTTGTATACATGTTCTCCGCGTTGCTGTTTCTTTCTTTCATTGCTGTTACATATATGAAAGGCGGCATGGTCTGGGGGATAGATTTTCTCGGCGGAGCAAAAGTAACAGTGCGTTTTGCAAAAGATGTTACACTGACTGAGATAAAGAATTCTCTTTCGGAAAAAGGAATCAACGCTTCTGTTCAGAAGGTTGGTGATGATGAAAAAAATGAGTATTTGATTTATTCGAAACTGCTTGATCGTCCCGTTTATGATTTTATGGGAAGCGAGTTTTCCGGCTCATATACTGCGGAAGATCTTGTTAAATCGATTGTAAATGATAAATATGATATTGCACCTCCGGTTGAATCCGAAGACGGATTGAATTCAGTTAAATGGCTGAATGATCTTCTTGTTAATCCGAATTTTTACAAAACATGGATGACTGTTAAGGGAATAAAACTTGAAGGAGAAATGGCTGCTTCTGTTGCAGAAATCGATACACTAACGGATTTCTCGACGAACCTTTCTTCAGCAGAGAAGCTTATCAAACTTAACCGTACTATTCTTGAAAAAACGTATCCTGACAAGACTCCAAAAAGTGAAGTCAATAACGGTTCTTCTGACAGAACTCATGCTTTGATATGGAGAATTATAAGTTTTAAATTTTCCGGTGCTGAAGAACTCGCTGTAGAAACTGTCGGTCCTTCAATCGGTGATTATCTCAGAAAGTCGGCTCTCAAACTCGGTTTGATGGCGATGATTATGATGACCATCTATCTCGCATTCCGTTTTGAGTTTAAGTTTTCTGTCGGAGCGATGATTGCTCTTGTTCATGATGTAACACTTTCTTTTCTTCTTTGCGGTGTTCTCGGAATTGAAATGGATGTTCCGGTTATCGCGGCATTACTTACTATATTCGGTTATTCAGTAAATGACACCATTGTCGTCTTTGACCGAATACGTGAGAATATGGCTGTAAAACATTCCGTAAAATTTTCGCATGTGGTTGACATGGCTATTTCTCAGACATTGTCGAGAACGATTCTGACTTCCGCGACGACTCTCTTTTCGGTTCTCGCGATACTCGTTTTCGGCGGAGATACTATAAGAAATTTCGCGATTATTCTTCTTTTCGGAATTTCAATCGGTACATATTCTTCCATTTTTGTAGCGTCTCCGGTAGTTCTTGCTTACGAAAAATTTATAAAGAAAAACAAAGAAGTATATTGATTGTGAATTGAATATTTTAAAAAGGTCACTCGTTTCGGGTGGCCTTTTTTTTGCGGAGGAATTTTGTCTATTTATAACAGCAGTTTTATGCGGAAAGCTTTTGAAACAGCTTTTTCAAGATGCGGTTATACGTCTCCAAATCCTCCAGTCGGTGCTGTTTTAGTAAAAGACGGCAGAATCATTTCATCCGGCGGAACCCAAGTCTGCGGAGGAGATCATGCGGAAGTTTGCGCAATTAACTCTGCAGGAGAAAAATCCATCGGCTCTGAATTATACGTAACTCTGGAGCCTTGTTCTCATCACGGTAAAACTCCGCCGTGTACTGATAAAATTATTTCTTCCGGGATTAAACGGGTATATATTCCGATACTTGACTGTAATCCCAAGGTCAGCGGAAACGGTGTACGTATTCTTAAAGAAAACGGCATTGACGTTGTAATCGCCGATGATTTCAAGGATTACGCTGTTGACATGTACCGCCCTTTTTTCACATTGATTGAAAAAAAAAGATCATATCTTATTCATAAATCAGCAATTACTCTTGATGGTTTTATCGCTGATGCCGACGGTTCTTCGAAATGGATTTCAAACGAAATTTCAAGATATATTTCGCATCGTCTGCGTGCTTTGAATGATGCAGTTATAATTGGAAAGAATACTTTGCTTTCGGATAATCCTTCATTGGATGTGAGGCTGAATGATTTTAATATCTCCGGGTTTGATTTTGAAAATGTTTTATTCTCGGGATATCAAAGCGGAATTCTTTCTAATCTTTTTTCACGGAATGAGCTTTGTTCTTCACAGCCGCTTCGTGTTGCTGTCGGTTTTTCAGAAAAATATAATAGGAATATGAATTTCTTCAGAGATAATAATTTTATTATTTATGAAACAAAAGAATACGATACAGAATTATTTGCTGAATTTTTAAAACTCGGCAGAATCCGAATTTTATCAGAGAAAGATTTTTTTGAAAATATACTTTCTGATCTTGCTTCAATCGGTATAATGAGTGCAATGCTTGAAGGCGGAGGACGTGTTTCGGGCGGATTTTTAAACGAAGATGTTATTGATGAAGAATATTTGTTTATTGCGCCTAAAATATTTATAGACGGCAAAAAAGTATTTTCAACTTCAATTACATTTAACAGCCAAGCAAATAAAAAGCTGTTTGATATATCGTCCTGTTCATTGAATGATGATATATTGTATCATGCTTATTACAGAAAGAGGTCTGATGTTTACAGGAATTATTGAAGAGTGTGCAAAAGTTTCATCAATCGTTTCTTCCGGCAGTGGAATAACTATCGGAATTGATTCATGTATTGTAACTTCTTCCTTAAAGGCTGGAGATTCTGTTGCACTTAACGGCGTATGCCAGACAATTACAAAAAACACTGATAAATATTTTGAAGTATTCGCATCACGGATAACAATTTCTCTTACAACGCTCGGAAAATTGAAAATCGGCGATAATATTAATCTTGAACGGGCCATGCTTGCCAATTCTCGTTTCGGCGGTCACATTGTATCAGGTCATGCTGACGGAACGGGAATTATTAAAAATTTAGTTTCTGATGCTTCCGGACTTTCTGTAAGTGTTTCTGTGCCGAATGATTTGATTTCGATGATGATACCAAAGGGATCTGTTGCTGTTGACGGAATATCGCTTACAATTGTTTCTATATCGGGCAATGAATTCCATCTTTACATTATTCCTGAAACAATGAAAAACACCAATATACCATCATGGAAAACCGGTTCAATTGTAAATATAGAAACGGATATTATCGGCAAGTATGTGAAGAAATTTATTGGAGCAGATAAATCAAAAAGTCTTGAAGAATCGCTAAAAGAAAACGGTTTTTTGTAATTACCATTTTATCTCTGGATGTGTTCTTGAAAGAGTTTCTGCATCAGTTATGTTAAAGAAGCGGTCAATGAAAGCTAGTTTGAAAATATGGCGTATGCTTTGATTCATATTATAGAGATGAATCTCAATTCTTGAATTTTTTGCTGTATTCATGAATTTGACAAGTGCGCCGACGGCAGATGAGTCAATATACTCTGTTTCGGTGAGGTCGATTCCGATAACTGAAACATTCATTCCAATGAGTTTCATGTATTCTGTTTCGAATCTGGGAACTTCATCAATAATAAACTTTCCTCTTATCTGTATCTTCGAGATAAGACCGGACTTTTCAGAATTGATTTCTATCATTCGAACTTTCCTCACACTTGATATTCTATAACAAGTATTCTAAAAGTCAATAACTATTAGTAAATTGGATAAAACATAAAACTATTATTTTCTGAAAATTTTAATATCATTTATATGAACTCTGTTTTATTTATTAAATATATGCGAGAATGTAATTAAATATTAAAAATGCGTTTTATGTTCACTGTTTCAGGTGAAAGCGGAAGATAAACAGGCTTTCTCTTATGAGAAGACAGGTATGCCGCATTAATGATTTCGAGAGCTTTATATCCATCAAGCCCTGAAGATGTCGGAGTGGATATTTTTCCGGATATAAGAGATTTTACTTCACGGTACAAATTTGTGAATGAATTATGTTTATCTTTCGGAGTAGGAAAAATATCTTCTGAAAGATCATAAAATCCTGTATAAAAAGATGATTCTTTCGGTGTGTATAATTTTCGGTAACCATTGCCTATGATAATGCGTCCTTTTGAAAGAACAATATCCAGTTCAAAGGCAAAATATGAGCATCCCCCTCCGGCTTCTGCAAATATTTGAACACCGTTTTCAGATTTCATGTGAGCCGCTATGTAATCTTCAAAACCTTTTTGGCGGGAATAACGCTTGAATTCTGAATTCACGCAGGCAATATCACCTGAAAAAAAACGAATCATGTCAACCAGATGTGTTCCGTCATGAAGAAAAGGTCCGCCGCCGTTTTCTGCGAGAGAATTTTCTCTATGAGAAGAAGTCATCATTGATCCGCGTATAGAAATCAGTTTTCCGAGATTTCCGGAATCTATCAGATGTTTTGCCGTTTGATAATAAGGATCATAGCGTCTTTCATGGTTTGTTATCAGAATTACAGAGTTTTTACTGCAGATGTTTAAAATTTCATCAGCGGTTCTGATTTCAGCCGTTAAAGGTTTTTCGGAGACAATGACTTTAACTTTATTTTCGGCGCAAGATTTTATTATTTTATAGTGCTCTGAAGTATTTGCCGAGATAACAGCCAGATCTAGTTTTGCTTGCTTCAGAAGCTCGTTGTAGTCGGAAAAAAGAAATTGCTGTCTGATTTTCGCCTTTTGCGCGAACAAATTTAATCTGTCTGCATTAATATCACAGGCATAATTGAATTTAATTCCGGCGGATAAGGCTCCTCCGTAGTGGGTGCAGGGTTTATTTCTGAGCGGATCATTTTCAAGCATAAATCCGATTCGCCCGCATCCTATCAGCGCAGAATTAATTTTCATTACAGAATAGGGAAATAATTAGAAATTTCGAAATCTGATACATGGCGGTTAAATGCATCAATTTCTATGCGTTTATTTTCAATAAATATTTCTTTGATGTATGAGCCCAGAGTTTCATCTATGAGTTCGCTGTTTGAAAAATGGACAAGGGCTTCGGATAGTGTTTCAGGTAATTTTTGACCATCTTTTGGTTTTGAAGACATATCTGAAGGTTTTTCGAATTCGTAATTATTTTCTATACCCTTAAGTCCCGCATTCAGAATTACTGCCAAAGCCAAATATGGATTACATGAAGGATCAGGATTGCGTATTTCAATTCTCATTGAATTAGGTTTGTCAAGTCTGCATTCAGGCACCCTGACCAGCATTGCATTGCTTCCCGTGCCCCACGAAACAAAAGTCGGAGCTTCGAATTCTGCATGGAACCTTTTGTAAGAATTAATCCATTGATTTGTAACTGCAAAAAATTCGTTAGTATGCTTGAGTACACCAGCAATAAAATGTTTCGCTGTGTCCGAAAGTAAATAATCTTTGTTTTTATCAAAAAATATGTTTTTGTCGTTTTTAAATAGGGACATGTGAATGTGAAGTCCTGACCCGTTTTGATCGGAAAAAGGTTTCGGCATAAAAGAAGCGAAGATGTTATTCATCTGTGCTATTTCTTTTGCGACTATGCGGAAAGTAAGAATATTATCGGCAGTTGCGAGAGCGTCTGTATGGCGAAGATCAATCTCGTGCTGGCTGAAGGCGCCTTCATGGTGTGATGAAATTATATCAATTCCCATCTGCTGAAGTGTTAAGACTGTCTGTCTTCGGTAATCGCTTGCAGTATCAAGAGGAGTAAGGTCGAAATAACCGCCGCGGTCGATAAATTCGGGCTTAGTTGAATTTTTAAGAAAGAAAAATTCAATTTCAGGTCCGGTGTAAAAAATATAACCTTTATCCGCTGCTTTCTTGAGAGCCCGTTTAAGTACAAAACGTGAATCTCCTTCGTATGGCGTCATGTCGGTTTTATAAATGTCGCAGAACATTCTTGCAACTGAATCTTCTTTCGGCCGCCATGGGAGAATCTGAAAAGTTTCCGGATCGGGAACGGCAAGAAGTTCATGTTCTTCTGTTCTTGTGACTCCGGAAAGAGTTGATCCGTCAAAACGGACTCCTTCGGCA
>Ga0208459_1002987_pt1 | contig 13629 bp, 9 predicted proteins | sample AD_UKC087_MetaG_FD_184433 | JGI IMG/M metagenome (GOLD analysis project Ga0208459, IMG submission 184433) | Active sludge microbial communities of municipal wastewater-treating anaerobic digesters from USA - AD_UKC087_MetaG (SPAdes) (version 2) | ecosystem: Engineered > Bioreactor > Anaerobic >... | reverse complement strand
GGGCTCTTCCATCTGGCGTTCCTCTTCCCCAATCAAGCCGATATCAACCGCAAGATCCCCTGGCTGCGCTACCTGGGCTATATCATCGCCCTGGCGCTGACGATTTACGCCTGGGTGCGCATGTATGGCCCCGGCGACCCGCGCGCCTATGCCGTGGCCTGGCAGTATGCCTATGCCTTTGCCGGCGCCAGCATCGCCTTTACCCTGGGCTGGTTTGCCCTGCGCTACTTCCGCTCTGAATCACCGCTGGAGCGCGATCAACTGCGCTGGGTGCTGCTGGGCAGCATATTCTCGTTTGTGCCAGCCGGCCTCTGGCTGATTGCCACCCCCTTCCTGGGCAACGACATCCACTTCTCGCCCTACCTCTTTATCCCGCTGATTATCTTCCCACTGGCGGGCGGCTATGCCATTCAACGGCACCGCCTGCTCTACACCGATTATGTCTTCAGCCGGGCGCTGCTCTACAGCGCCATGGCAGTGCTGGTGGCGGTGGGCTATGCCCTGCTGGTCTCGGGCCTGAGCCTGGGACTGGGCACGCTGCTGGCGCCCAACATGCCGGTTTTCCTCGGGTTGATTTTCTTCGTACTGGCGCTGCTGATTTTGCCGCTGCGCCAGGGCTTGCAGCATCTGATTGACGGGCTGTTCTTCCGCGGCTCGCGCGCCTACCAGGAATCGCTCAAGACCTTCAGCGGCGATCTGACCCAGGCGGTGGACCTGAATGACATTGTGCGGGTGCTGCGCCGCTACATCGAAAACTCGCTGCAGCCGGGGCATTTGCACATTTTCCTCTTTGACCCGCTGAACGAGCAGTACGCCGCCGGGCCCGACCTGCAGGGTCAGCCTACCACCGACCTGCGCTTCAGCCCGGTCAGCCGGCTGGTGCAGGCGCTGAGCGACCAACACACCCCGCTCTACCTGGGCGGCGCCATCGACTTCCCCGCTGCGCTGCAGCCCGAACAGGCCCGCATTCACCTGCTGAACGCCATCCTGTTCATCCCGCTGCCCGGGCGGCAGCGGCTGGCAGGCTGGCTGGCGCTGGGGCCGCGCCATTCCGGCGACCCCTACACTGCCCGCGAACTCAACTTCCTGGAAGCCCTCAGCGACCAGTCTGCACTGGCGATTGAGCGCGCCCAGGTGGTTGATAACCTGCAGCGCCGCGTGCAGGAAATGAACGTCTTGACCCGCGTGGCCCAGGGTGTGAACATTACCATTACGCTGGATGATATCTATGAGCTGACCTACGCCCAGACGACTCAGATCATCCCGGCGGACGAGTTCCACCTGATGCTGAACGACCCCGAGAGCAAAGAACTGGTGCAGGTGTTCTTCGTCAAAGACGACGAGCGCCTGAGCGAACAAGAAAATATCATCATTCCGCCGGGCCAAACGCTGGAACAGGAAGTGATCCGGCAGCGCCGCAGCACCGTGACGGATGACTACAACAAAGAATGTCAGCGGCGCGGGGTGGTGCTGCCGCAGAGCGACCTGTACGCCTGGATGTGCGTGCCGCTGAACACCGGCGCTGAGACAATTGGCGCCCTCAGTCTGGGCAACCGCGACCCCAATGTGACCTATACGCAGGAGCAGCTCAGCCTGCTGCAGGCCGCCGCCGACCAGGTGGCCGGGGCCATCACCAAGGCCCGCCTGCTGGGCGAAACCGAGCGCCGCGCTCGCCAGCTTTCTACGCTGAATGAAGTGACCCGCCAGCTCACCTCTACCCTGGAGACCGAACCCCTGCTGCAAACCATTTTGCAGAACGCAGTTGAAATCTTGGGCTGCGAGGCCGGCAGCCTGCTGCTGGTCGATTCGCAGACCGATGAACTGATCTTCCGGGTGGTCTCGGGTTCGGCCGCTGGCGACCTGCTGAACAAGCGCCTGCCGCCGGGCAGCGGTGTGGTGGGCAAGGCCGTGCGCAGCAAGGCCCCGGTGATTGTCAACGACACGCGCACCTCGACCGACTTTGCCTCCGATACCGATAAACAGACCGGCTTCAAGAGCCAGTCGCTGTTGGCCGTGCCGCTGATTGTCAAAGAAACGGTCATCGGCGTGCTGGAGGTCATCAACCACCAGGATGGCTCGCCGTTTGGCCGCGACGACCAGGACCTGCTGACCGCCTTTGCGGCTCAGGCCGCCATTGCCATTGAAAACGCCCGCCTCTACACCCTGACCGATCAGGCGCTGGCCGCCCGCGTGGAAGAGCTTTCGGTCATGCAGCGCATTGACCGGGAACTGAACACCACCCTGGATACGGCCCGCGCCATGCGCATTACTCTGGAATGGGCGCTGCGCCAGTCGGGTGTCAAGGCCGGGCTGGTGGGGCTGGTCTCAGAAGAAGGTCTGCAGATCGTCACCTCGCAGGGCTATGCCGCCGAGCTGGCCCCCTATGAGCAGGAATATGCACCGCTGAAGAAATACGCCCTGGCCGACATTGTGGCCGAAGGCCAGCCGCAGCGCCGGGTGCTGACCGGCGAGCAGCGCGGCTTTTTGACTGGCGTGCGCAGCCAGGCCATTTTACCCATCCGGCGTGAAGGCGCCACCAACGGACTGATCCTGCTGGAAAGCACTGAAGAGACCTCGGTCAATGACGAGGCGCTCAACTTCTTGCTGCGTCTGCTCGATCACGCCTCGATTGCGATTGCCAACGCCCAGCTTTACGCCGCCGTGCAGGCAGCCAACGTGGCCAAGAGCGAGTTCGTCTCGTTTGTGGCGCACGAACTGAAGAACCCGATGACCTCCATCAAGGGGTACACCGAGCTGCTGGCGGTGGGCGCGGTGGGGCCGATTACCGAGCCGCAGGCCAACTTCCTGGCCACCATCCGCACCAATATTGACCGTATGAATACCCTGGTCTCCGACCTCAACGACCTGTCGAAGATTGAGGCGGGCCGCATGCGCCTGGACTTCAAAGCCACACCCGTGCCCGACCTGGTGGAAGAGGTGCTGCGCTCACTGCGCAAACAGATTGAAGAAAAAGAGCAGGTTTTGCATGTGGACCTGCCCGAAGACCTGCCTCAGCTCTGGTGCGACCGCAGCCGCGTGGTGCAGGTGCTGATCAACCTGGTGAGCAATGCCTACAAGTACACCGATCGGGGCGGCGAGATTTTTGTGGGCGCCGAGCGCTGCGCCAACCAGTGGGACCCCGAAGGCGCCGCCGAGGTGGTGCACCTCTGGGTGCGTGACTCGGGCATCGGCATTTCGCCCGAAGACCAGACCAAAATCTTCCAGAAGTTCTTCCGCTCTGAAGACCCCAAGACGCGCGAGGCGCCCGGCACTGGCCTGGGGCTCAACATCACCCGCAGCCTGGTGGAAATGCAGGGCGGGCGCATCTGGTTCGAGAGCGAGTTCCGCAAGGGCACCACGTTCCACTTCACCGTGCCGATTGCAGAGGAGTAGGAGGTCATTATGAGCAGCATCACCGCCGCCTGGGCTGTTGGACAGGGTTTGGATGGGCGCGAAGCCGCCCAGACCGCCGCACAAAAAGCGCTCAGCGCGCTGGGCGCCACCCGCCCGGCGTTTGGCCTGGCCTTTGTCTCAGAAGAATATGTGATTGCCGACGCGCTTGGCAGCCTGACCGATGTGCTGGGCAGTACGCCGGTGTGGGGCTTTGGCACCTCCTGCCCGCTGACCGCCGGCGGCGAACACCCGCGCTCGGTGGTGGTGGGGCTGATTGCCGGCAGCGAGGTGAAGGCGCGCCCGTTCTGGGCTGCCGATTATGTGCAGGATTCGGACGCGGCCGCCGCCGCGCTGGCCCAGGCGCTGCAAACCGCGCCGCCCGTGGTGGCCGCGCTGCTGGCCTGTGATGGTGTGCGCGGCGACCCCACGCCGCTGACCGGCGCGCTGGATGCCGTGGGCCTGGCCGCCGGCTGCCAGCCCGATGGCGATATCCGCCTCGGCAAGACGTTTCAATTTGCGGGCACCAGCGGCGCTTTTGGCGGGCTGGGCGCGCTGCTGCTCAGCGGCAAAATCAAGCTGGGGGTGGGGCTGGGCCATGGCTGGACCGATGTAGGCGTGCACCTGCCCGTCACGCAGACCCGCGGCAGTTGGATCCAGGGGCTGGATGGCGTCTCACCGGCCGAGGCTTACGGCCGCGCCTTTGGCTACCCGGCCCGGCAGTGGGGCTTTCCGCCGCTCAAAGACCTGGCGCGGCTGTATCCGCTGGGCATTGCCCATGGCGAGCAGATGCTGCTGCGCGCGCCTGTGCATGTCGAGGTGGATGGCAGCTTCCGCATGAGCATTCCGGTAGCTGAAGGCGATGTGGCCCGGCTGATGGTGGGCAACCCGGCCGGCTGCCTGACCGCCGCGCGCGCCGCCGTCAAAGACGCCCGCAAGGGGCTGGGCAAGTCCAAACCGGTGCTGGGGCTGGTGCTGGTGGACCGCGCCTGGCGGCAGCTTTTTGAGCTGACCCCCGGGCAGATTATGGAAACTCTCTCGGCAGAGCTGGATGGCGTGCCGTTGATTGGCGCCTATACCCTGGCGCAGATTGCCCGCCACAGCGCCAAAACCGCCCCCGTGCTGCAAAACCAGCACCTGATGGTGGCACTCTTTGGCGCAGGCAGCGGAGAGTAGCAGAATCTGGGATTTAGGATTTTTGATTTAGGATTGTAAATTGAAGGTTGAGGCGTAAGCGCGCCAGGGTCTGCTGATGGCGTATTCTGGGAGGGATGAATATGACAAAATGGACTGTAAAGTTTGGGTTGGTTCTGCTGATTTTAGGCTGCCTCAGCGGCTGCAATCGGTCCACTCAACAGGCTGACACCACTGGGCCCACGTCAAGACATCCGACCCCCGAACTGCCGCTTTGTGATGGCGGCGCGTATGGGACGATCGTTACCTGGCTCGACGCCAACGCCAATGGGGTGATGGAGCCGGGCGAGCTGCCCCTGCCAGGGGTTAAAGTCTGGCCGTTGGAGATGGATATGACCTTCTATGGCTCGACAGATCGAAATGGCGAAGCCCGGATATTTAAATTTAGACCGGGCTGCTGTGATCATTGCTGGGAAGACGTTGATGCGGTTGCTGAAGCGCCCGAAGGATATATCCCCACCACACCAACCAGCATCGAGTTAAATGGCCCCGATGAAACCTATTACTTCGGCTTTGTGGCTGATCCAGACATTCCAACCCCAACCCCCTATGCCCCCAAGCTTTCCTGCGTCACTTATCCACTGGAAGGCACACTTCATAACCTGGTGACTGCGTCAGATGGGACGCTCTGGGTGGGCCTGTCTTTCAGTGTTGCGCAGTTTGACAGCCAGCAAAACCAGTTCGTTTATTATAAAAGCCCCAAGGTGCTGGATAATCTTCTGCTGGTAGACCGCGACAATACAGTCTGGATAAGATCGCTTGATGGACGCTTGGCCGCCTTACACGATTCTGAATGGACGAAATTTAATAACGACAGCCTCTTGACCGCGAGTATTTTAAGCCTGGGCAGCACCTCTGATGGCACTGTGTGGTTTGTCGATCGTTTGTCACAAGATATCTTTGTCAGTTTCAATCCGAACTCTGATGAATGGCGTGCGTATTATGATGAGCATGAGCAAGTGTTTCCGGGTTTTCAGGCTGTCCCGTTCAACAATGGCACAACCTGGTTTGCCGCTTTTGATTACACTGAAAGAGAGCTGAGCTTAACCGACGAATCCTTTACCTGGGAAATCGCTCCGCGCCATGTCTTTTCAAGTGACGAACAGATTGAAATGCCCTGGTTGTGGCCCGGCGATAGCTTGATGGATTCTAACGGCACACTATGGTTTTCATACAGCTACCATTTGATCAACTTTGTACCCAATACAGGCGTTTGGAACACATATGATATTCCCGATTCAAGTGAGAATTATAGAGATGCTGGCTCGGCGCAGAATGCGATGAGCCCGGATCAATCCATCTGGTTTGTCACCAGGGTCACGTACCATTCAGACAATTCCCCTATCATCTGGCGCTATTTCCCAGACAACGGGGGGTCCTGGCTGAGTTACGATGACAGAGACATTGGCCTGGGCGACATCGAATATGATCTGATTGCATTTACCGGCGATGGGAAATTGTGGCTGGCAGAAGAGTATGGCCAGTCGGTATATTCCTGTGAGGTCTTGAGGTAAAAGTCAGGCCACGCCCACCGTCACCGGGCGAGGGACGCGGGGTTATAATTTTATATAGCCCGGGCCAAACCCCAATTCCGCTCAATGACAGTTCCACGCAGCACGCACTGCTGCAACCATCAGAACGGTGGGGCCCTTATTTTTCAAGGAGGCAGTCCGATGTCATCTGTTGTGATAGGGATTTTACTGGCGGTCATTCTGCTGGTGCTCTTGCGCCGCCGGGGGCCGGCTGCCGGTGAGGCGGCCATCAAACCCACCCCGATGAGTTGGGTCATCTTTGCCTGCGGCCTGCTGGCGCTGCTCACCCTGGCAGTTGCCTGGGCCTGGCCGCGCGTTCCCGCTGAAACCGTTGCCGCGCGGCCGTTTGGGGTTTCGGTCGTCTTTACAGTTGCCACGGTGATCCTGGGCGGCGTCAGCCTGGCGCGCCGCGACCACCGCGACCGCGGTTGGCCCACCTGGGCCGGTCTGATTGCCGGGCTGATCCCGGCCGTTTTCTGGCTCATCTTTGCGGCGGGCTACATCTTTGGCGGCGGCTAACCGCCCGGTTGCCCTCTAAAAATCAACCGGCTCGCCCCTATGAGGACGAGCCGGTTATTTTTGCAACCCCTAAATCTCAAATCTGAAATCTAATATCTCAAATTACAGATATTCCACAATTGTGGCTTCGCCCTGGCCCACGCCCACGCAGAGGGTCGCCAGCCCGTAGAACGGGCGGGGCGCCTGCGGGGCGCGGCGGCCCATTTCGTGCAGCAGGGTGGTCAGGATGCGCGCTCCCGAGCAGCCCAGCGGATGCCCCAGCGCAATGGCGCCGCCGTTGACGTTGACGATATCCAGCGGCAGGCCCAGCTCACGGATCACTGCCAGCGATTGGATCGCAAAGGCCTCGTTCAGTTCCACCAGGCCCAGGTCGCTCACGTTGAGGCCGGCTTTAGCCAGCGCCTTGCGCACAGCCGGGATGGGGCCCAGGCCCATCACGCGCGGCGGCACACCCGCCGAGGCGGTTGCCACAACCCGCGCCAGCGGTTTGAGGCCCAGGGCGGCGGCGCGTTCGGCGCTCATCATCAGCACGCCCGCGGCGCCATCGTTCAAGCCGGAAGAATTGCCCGCCGTCACGCTGCCATCTTTGCGGAAGGCGGCGCGCAGCCGGGCCAGCGATTCGGGGGTGGTATCGCGGCGCGGGCGCTCGTCGGTGGTCACCAGAATGGGGTCGCCCTTGCGCTGCGGCACCGGCACCGGGATGATTTCTTCGGTAAATCTGCCCGCATCGATGGCGGCAATGGCGCGGCGGTGGCTTTCGGCGGCAAAGGCATCCTGGTCGGTGCGGGTGATGCCTGTCTGCTCGGCGATATTTTCGGCGGTTTCGCCCATCTGCTCGGTGCCGTACAGTTCCACCATGCGCGGGTTGGGGTAGCGCCAACCCAGGGCGGTATCATAGGCGGTCAGGTTGCCAAAGGGGAAGCCCTGCTCGGCCTTGGGCAGCGAATAGGGCGCGCGCGACATGCTCTCTACCCCGCCGGCGATGTAAATTTCGCCATCCCCCGCGCGGATGGCGCGGGCGGCAATATTAATCGCCGTCAGGCTGGAGGCGCACAGCCGGTTGACGGTTACCGCGGGCACTTCCACGGGCAGGCCAGCCAGCAGCACTGCCATGCGGGCGATGTTGCGGTTATCTTCGCCAGCCTGGTTGGCGCAGCCCAGGTAAACCTCGTCAATCAGGGCGGGGTTGAGGGCGCTGCGTTCCACCAGCGAGCGGATGATCAGCGCGGCCATATCGTCCGGACGGACGGCAGACAGTGCGCCGCCCAGCGCACCGATGGGGGTGCGAATGGCATCAATAATCACAGCTTCAGACATGCAAATTCCTCCAGGCTAAATTTCAGCTTACAGGTTGATTGTAACACACGCAAATTTAAGATTTGTGATTGAGGATTTATGATTGAGTCTCTGGTTGCAAACGTCACACCGGCAGGCAGCGTTTTGAGCATCCATCCAAAATCCAAAATCTCAAATCGTTAGTGCCAGAAGGCCCGCCAGGGCGCCGGCGAGGGTACAGGCGGTATTGACCCAGTCATTATCCAGCCAGGGCAGGCCGCGCTGCAGGGTGGTGGGGGCGCCGCAGGTGTGGCGCGGGTGGCGCTCGGTTTCCTTCTGACAGGCCGGGCAGGTGTAGATGGCCTGCAGGGTGGCGCCCAGGGCCGAATCCACCAGGCTGCCGAACAGCCCGGCGAGTCCGATCCACAGCAGCGCCAGAACGACCTCCGCTGCCGGGCCGGGGCCGCCGGGGCGGCAGAGTGCTGCCGTCAGTCCCACCAGCAGCCCGCCGGCCAGCGCGGCCCAGGTGCCAGTTGGCGAGATGCCGCCCGAAGTGCCGCGCTCCACCGGGCGCAGCGAAGTGATCAACCGGGGGGCGCTGCGGCTGAGCACGCCCAGCTCCGTAGCCCAGGTATCGGCGTTGGCCGCGGCCAGGGCGCCGGCGCAGGCCCACCAGGGCCAGAGCGCGTTGGGAAAAAAAACGTGCAGCAGCACAAACAACCCTGCCACGCCGCCATTGGCAGCCACCTGCGCGGCATCACGCTCAGAGCCTTTGGAAAATTTCTCATCCAGGGTGGCTTTGCGCTGCCGAAAGAGCCGCGAGAGCGCGCTGGACGAGATGAAAAAGGCCAGCAGCAGTGCCGCCCACCGCAGCCCGCCCAGCCCGAAGAAGACTGTGCCGAGCAGCCCGGCGGCAATGGCCCCGCTGTCACTGAGGGCGCGCACCCGGTGTGCGGCATAGGCAATCAGGGCGGCCAGCACCACACCCAGCAAAAATTGAGGCAGCGAAAAAGCCATCAGCACACCTCAGGCCGCGGGGCGCGGCGGCCAGATCGTCCCGGCATAGACCACGCCTTCGGGCGGCACATCCGCCTTGACGGTGGCGCTGTTGCCCACCCGGGCGCGAGTGCCGATGGTTACATTCAGATTGATGGTGGCGTTCATGCCCACCTGGACGTAATCGGCCAGGGTCACGCCGCCAGCCAGCGCCGCCCCCGGCGACAGATTGACCACCCGGCCCAGCGTGCAGTCATGTGTCACAATGGCGCCGGCGTTCAAGACCGAACCAAACCCCACGCGTGACTCGGCGCCCACATACGACAGCGCCAGGAGCTGCACGCCTTCATCCAGCCAGGCGCTGGAATCTACCACGGCGCGGGGATGGACCACTGCCGGGCAGGTGAACCCCGCCTCGGCCAGCCGGTCAAAAATCAACAGGCGCAGTTCCACATGTCCAATGCCGCCCACCCCGTTGACCGCCCGGGTCACGCCGCGGGCGCGCAGCCCTGGCAGCGCCTCGGCGCCGCCCAATATCGGCACGCCCATCACCTGGGCCCCTGGCGGGCGGGTATCATCCACAAAGCCAAGCAGGTCGTAATCTGGCAGGGCGCGCAGCAGGTCGGCAAGCGTCTTGCCGTGCCCACCAGCGCCGTAAATGAAGATGGGGGTGGGGGTCATGGATGCACCTCAACAAGTTTAAAATTCCATTCCATCGAGCGCCAGGGTTCGGGGGCGTAGTTGATGCCCACGCGCGGACCGGTGACAATCTCCGCCGTGGCGGGGAGCGCAGCAGATTCAATCCAGAGGTCACCAGGGGGGCTGGTCAGGTCGCAGCCGTTGAGGGCACCGTCAATCGCCAGGGCGCGGGTCAGGCGGGCGGGGCCGGCGCACCACAGCGCCGGTTTGACGCCCGCGCGATGGGCGGCAATCTGCTCCAGGCCCTCTACGGGCAGCAGGGCGCGAATCAGCACGGCGGCGGGGTAGCCCGCCGGGCCGGTGACGCAGTTGAGGCACCAGTGCATGCCGTAGGTGAAGTAAATGTAGGCATGTCCGGGCGGGCCGTACATCACCGCGTTGCGTTTGGTCTGACCGCGGTGAGCGTGGCAGGCCAGGTCATCTTCGCCGCGGTAGGCCTCGGTCTCGATAATCACCCCGCTGAGGCGCTGCCCCTGCCAGCGGCGTACCAGACGCAGGCCCAGCAAGTCTCGCGCCACCGTCACCACTTCCCGATTGTAAAAATCTGCCGCAATGATCTCGGTCATACGTCGATTCTACCACGCCCAACTCGGCACCTGAACGGTAATCCTTAAAAAGCGTAGGATTGTGGCTGTGCTTACAGAAGGTTGTGCAATAAAAACAAAGGTAACTAGCCAGACTGTAAATTAATGAAGCTATGAATTTACTTTTGTCTTATCAGATGGGAAAGTTTCAATAGCTGCCTATACAAGCCGTCCTGGTCCTTGATATATTCAAGTGTCACCAACTGCACAGGAGTTTGAGCCGATGCCCAATTGAGTAGTTCGTAATCTTCAGAAAGCATTTCACAATGTTTATCGATCAAGGTTCCGTTCTGCTGACGTCCGGGTCCGCTCGTATGGATCTCAACAACCCGGTCAAGTGGGAGTTGCTGGATATATTCTGTTGTTTCCATACCAAATGCTTCCGCCGCAATACGCGCATGGGGTAAATCAAGGAGAAGCCCACAACCGGTTTTCTCTAGAACTTCTCGGATAAGTACAGGACTCTTCAGGTGTTTGTAGACGCGGCGCGGTTCAACCGGCATGTTTTCCAGAAGTAGAGGGATGCTACTATATTCACTCTTTAAACGCTCGACATTACGAATAAACCTGGACAACAACCATTCTACAGGAAGAGGTGGTAAATAAATACCAAAGCGTAAAGACAACCATGTCCAACCGGGCGGCAAGAGAGAAATATGGGTCGAAAACCATCTGGCGCGAGTTAGGTGGAGAGCTTTCGAGAGCTTCAAGCGTGAACCAGGTAACAGCGCCATCCGGGCTGTCAAATTGGATCCGTGGAAATACGATAAATAATCAGTCAGATCAGGTAGAATTTTCGGCAGCGAAGAGATACTCTGCCAGGGAGTAAACTCAATAGCATCCAAGGAAACTTTCTTTTGGCCGAGTAGTTCGTGAAGGTAAGGAGAGTATGTCGCAGCTAGTTGGGTCATTTAACCGATCCTTCTCTCAGGGTGGTAAGCGTTCAATAGTTATGGCAAGCGTAATCAATCAACATCCCTTCAGGAAAAGGTGCGCGATTTTCGGCCCCGCAATGTGGATAACGCTTGATCTTCACCTGATGTTCCGTCACCTCCACTCGTGGTTTAGGTAATCTATCACTGGATGGTGACTTGCCATTGTTGCGATTGTTGTTTGAAACCCAATCTTCCAATGTTTGTACCCGCGCAGCTAATAGGCCTACCATTCGATGAAATAACGTAACTACTGCTTCTTTACCTTCATCGTACACCGTGCTTATTTCTTCATCACCGGGCAATTGGAATGGCTCCATCCTATAATTGTGCTTATGTTTGGCGATTTTGACAATGTTTATGGGCGCCTAGATTTATGCTTGAACAGTTGCAAACAAAGATTATTTATGCCATCTTCGCGTCCCTTCAACTCCCGTGGAATGAATCCAAAACTTCTGCTTTGAGGTTAATTACGGTATGATTGCTGTATCCCATTCTTCTGTATGATCAGTTTGAGGAACCATGTCAGATACCCATTTGATCTACCCGGATAACGTCATCCAGACGCATCGTTTTCAATACTGCCCAATATGCCAGGCTCCACTCAAAAGAGATGCGCTATTTGCTGACAACCTCCTGCATACCCACTGCGCAGCCTGCGGCTGGATTCAACTTGTTTCGAACTGCATCTGTGTGGCTGCAGTCGTCAGGCACAACGGCGGCATTGTGGTCATTCAACCGCCCGATGGCGATGGCGCGGGGTTCCCCGCTGGAATTGTGGAATATGGCGAAAACCCACAGGACACAATTATTCGAGAAACGCTCGAAGAAACCGGGCTGGTGGTTGAAATTGTGCGTGATTTGGGCTGGTCGTATGTCTCTTATGAAGACTTTCCCGGCCCCACGGTTTATATCCTCTTTGAAGTGCAATCTGTTGGCGGAGAACTCAAAGAAGGCGATGAGGGCCCTGTTCAGGTGTATGCCCTCAAAGATCTACCACAGATTTCACCCAAACGTCATGGCAGCTATATGGCCCGAAAGAGATTTCTGGAGCAAATGGACAAGGCTGAAAAAGCTTAATCAGCGCCCCAAACCGCCTGTATAATGAACCTATGAAAACACGCGCCTTCCTCCCCTTGATTTTGATTGTTGTGCTGGCGCTGGCCTGCGCCCCGCTGAACTGGCTGAACAACCCCACCCCCGCACCCACCGAGCCGGTGCCGCCTTCGCCAACCCTGCCGCCCCTGCTGCCGCCCACCGCCACCTTCACCCCGCCGCCCACCCCCACGGCAGAGCCCACCGCCCTGTCCGATAAGCTCTCGCCGGCCGGTCCCTGGCTGATCTACCCGGCGGAAGATGGCCTGTGGGCCGCCAACGCCGATGGCAGCGGCCTGACCCAGGTCTTCTACTACCCGGTGATGGCCTGGTCGGTTTCGCCGCGCGGCCGCGAGGTGATGATCATCTCCGCCTCCGAGCCGTACCTCTACCAGGGCCTCACACTGTGGCGGCTCAGTTTCCCCGGTGCGCAGTTGGTGGCCGTGACCGCCCTGACCAATGACGAGACCGAGCCCGCTGCTGGCACAGGCCCCGGCGACCCTGCCCTGGAGGCTGCCCGCGCCATGGTCGAGCAGCCCAACCTGGCCTGGGCGCCCGATGGGCAGACCCTGGCCTTCATCGGCGCCATGCAGGGCTCCACCGCCGACCTGTACACCTATTCGCTGCTCACCGGCAAAATCACCCGGCTGACGGATGGTCCCAGTCAGGCCTACAACCCCATCTGGTCGCCCAACGGCACGGCCATTGTGCATTTTGGCGTCAACACCTTTGGCACCGGCGCCGGTTTTGACATGGCGGGCGGCTGGGTGGTGCGCGTGGCTGATGGCGAAGTCTTTACGCTCTACAGCCAGCCCGAAGATTCAGCTGGCGAAGAAGCCCTGGCCTGGCTGGATGAGCAGACCCTGCTGCTGGCAAGCTGGGATCCCATCTGTGGGCCAAAAGACGTGCGCGCCTACAACTACAAGACCCAGAACACCAATCCGCGGGTCTCGGGCTATGTCTATGAGCCGCTCGCCGCGCCCGATGGCAGCCTGCTGTATCAATACAGCGCCGATTATCAGACCTTTTGCAGCATCACCAACCCGCCGGGCATCTACATTCTGCCCGCGGCCGATGCCAACCCCACCCTGGCAGTGCCCAACGGCCTGGGTCAGGCGCGCTGGGAGCCCGCCATTGGCGCCTTCCTGGTGCAGACCGAGGCCGGGTTGATTCAAATCCGCCCAAATACGGCCCAGCAAACCCTGCCAGCCCCCAGCGACAGCTTCCCGGTCTTTGCGCCCAACCCCCAGCACTGGGCCTGGGCTGATGACGGCGGCGTGTGGGTGGGCGACTATCCCAACGAGCCGCAGATGATCTTCAACTTCCCGGCGCAGAACCTGGTCTGGTCGTGGATGAGCGACGCGGTGCTGTTCTTCACCGCCGACCCCACCGCCGGGGCAGGCCTCTACCGCG
>Ga0208459_1002971_pt1:10000-13660 | contig 13660 bp, 6 predicted proteins | sample AD_UKC087_MetaG_FD_184433 | JGI IMG/M metagenome (GOLD analysis project Ga0208459, IMG submission 184433) | Active sludge microbial communities of municipal wastewater-treating anaerobic digesters from USA - AD_UKC087_MetaG (SPAdes) (version 2) | ecosystem: Engineered > Bioreactor >... | reverse complement strand
GCATCCACCGGCCAGAAGCATTCTGGTCGCGGGCGGTTGACGCCGGGATGTCCGGCCTTGGGGCGGCAGTTCAGGACTTGGTCGACCCATTGGACGGGTATGGCGTCCAGGCCGTACACCGCGCCCAGTAGCGCCCCACAAATGGCTGCGTTGGTATCGGTGTCGCCACCACGCATGACCGTATCGACGACACCTGCTTCAAAGTTCGGGGCATTGAGCAATTGCCACAGGGCATTGCGAAACGCGATTAACACCCAGCCCTGTTGCTGGACGTAGTCAGCAGGTGGAGCTTCGGCGGCTCCTTGGATAGCGTCCATAAGAGCCGGGTCGACTGCCAGGTCGGCAGCCCACTGTTTGATATTCTGGTAGAGCTTCCCGGCCTCGCAGCCCGAGGCAATGGCGTGGGCAATCGCCATGGTGAAAAGCGAGTTCACCTGAAGGCACACCGGATTTGGATGCGTCAGGGCGGCGTCCTGCTTGGCCCAGTCGCACACAGTTTCCAATGGGTAGTTGGCTCCGAAGATGCCCAAGGGGCTGATCCGCATCATGGCCCCGTTGGCCTGACTGTCGGGGTTCGGACATCCCCGCAATCCAGTGGCGATGGTCATACCGCAGTCAAAGGGATCGGAGTCGAGCCAGAATTGATAGGCCTGAAGCGCGGCATTGGGATCATAGGCTCCACGCTCTGTCAGCATCCGGGCCAGCAGCAGCGCCATCTCCGAGTCATCGGTCGGCTGACCGGCAATGGTGTTCCATGTGCCGCCATCGGCCAGTTCCCGCACGCCTTCCGGGTAGCTGCGGCGGATCTCCTCCGGCGACTGGAACTCGACCAGGCTGCCGAGGGCATCTCCGGCAAGCTGGCCAAGGAGGCAGCCTTGGGCACGATTAACCCGCATAAGACACCCCCAGAACCTGTAAAAGCTGTTCCCGGATTTCCTTTGCCGTCCCTCCCAGATCAACGGTGGCAAATCGAATCTCATGGTTCTGGATCACGACGGCCTCGTTAACCATATCGCCCACCGATGGGTGAAGGAGCAGACCCGAGGCGTTTTCAGCGAGGAGATCGCCCTTACCTTCCTGGGACCTCAAGTAGGCGTATATCTGATAGACGTATCCGCTGCGCAGTGTTTCTTCCCGATACCAGCCACGAGTCACCACAGAGTTGAACTTCGTGTCAATGACGATACGGCGTCCCGCGTCCGAGTGGTCGAGGATGATGTCGGTTCGCATCGAGGGAAGAATCTTGTCTATGCCCAGACTCTTGCTTTCAATCTGCCAACCAATGGTTTTCCCCGCATCGACGCGCCATCCGTATTTTGAAAGCACGACATCATAGAAACCGGCGATTCCTTTCTCGTAGAGCTTCCGAATCCAGGTAATTTCTCTATCCGGCAACGACAATTGCTTTGCGCCTGCGGCCTCTGTAGGCAGGGCAAGATTGAAGGCCAGATGAGCCGCAGCAACCATAGGTTGATCATCTGCATCGTGTCTCCCGAAGCGGTCGATGGAGACCTCTCCACGATTCGGACGTTCCCCGGTTACGCCCATACGTCTCAAGCTTGCCGCCAACGACCGACATCGGTGTGCCAGCGTCCCCTGGAGAACGATTTTGGATATTTCCTCCAGGGCCGTCCGTACATAGCGGTTTCTGGCTGTATCGATGGTCAATTCATGGAATCGACAGGCAACCCTTCCACGATCCAGTAATCGATGCCTCTCCGTGTTCAGCAGGTCGATGCGTCCGCGCACGCGGCCGAGAACAGCCTCACGCGATTGGTAGCCATAACTCAAATTGCGCTGGATACGTCGCTCGACGCGGCGGCAAAGCATTTCTGCGACCAGATCTGGGATGTCATCAGGGTTGTCCTCTACGGCGACCTTCGCCTTTTCGAGATCCCTGAACAAATCGGATGCGTACAGCATGAGCAGCCAAAGGTTGCGCACCGGGATGCGGCCGATACGGCCAATCCCTTCATGAGCGTCTGATATCAAATTGGCTGCGGCAAGTGTCACGATCAGAATCCTTCCAGCATGCGTTCTCTCGCCTTCCGGGATTTCTCGAGCGCATCGAACCAGTATTCATCGAGCAACGGACCGATCTCGGTATCAACCACCTGTCGGAACCATTCCCGGGCATCACTGATGGGAATACCGAACGGCGGTGTGACATAGCTGTGCCCCACTCGAAACTGAGGCCCGAGACCGGTGTCGGCTGAAATCTCGCTGTTCAGGGCAATGAGACGCTTCTCGATTTCGACAAGGATTTCTGAATCAATACCGCACTGGGATTGAACCCAATCGTGCCAGGGCTCGCCGAGCGTGGGCTCCAAATCGATGAAGGCAAAACGGCGACGCAACGCCAGATCGACCAGAGCGAGGGAGCGGTCGGCAATATTCATCGTGCCGATGACATAGAGATTGTCCGGGATGAATACACGCTCGCCATCCGACCGTTTATAGGAAAGCTCCAGGGCCTCATTCGGCGTTCTCTTGTCGACCTCGAGGAGCGTCAGCATCTCGCCGAAAATCTGTGCGGGATTCCCGCGATTGATCTCTTCAATGACGACGACATGCCTTGACGTTGGATCTTTCGCGGCGGCCTTCATCATCTCCACAAAAGGCCCATCAACCAGCGTGAGTTTGCCGTCTCCCACCGGCCGCCAGCCGCGAATAAAATCCTCGTAGGAAAGGTTCGGATGAAACTGAACAGCTCGGACCTTGCTGTCGTCACGTTGCCCCATAAGGGCGAAAGCCAATCGCTTGGCCAGCCAAGTCTTTCCGGTGCCCGGCGGACCTTGGAGGATCAGGTTTTTCTTGGTCCGAAGGCGCTCGAGAATCTTTTCGAGTTTTCCCCGGGCGATGAAACATCCATCCGTAAGGATGTCATCGACGGAGTACGGTTCGATGGGTGCGGCCGTGACCTCCGCCTCGGGTGTAGCATCTGCTTCATCATCCTGAGCATCAGGGTCTGTCGCATTCGGGTGGGCAGAGGTTCCACTATCCTTGAAAAGCCAGGCGGCAAGCGACAGCTCCGGGAATGAGTGGACGGGATACGCATCCTCCTGGAAACGAGCCTCAAGGGTGTCCAGCACCGCCAGATAATCGGTTGCGTTGCAGCGGCCCTTGGGGCCGTTCATGCCAATCTGAATGTTGAGCTTCTTACTGATGTAACGCTGGGACTGACCATCAAGGGTCGGGAAATTCCAGGGACGAATCCAGTACAGCCCCATGGTAAGGTTCCATCCCACACCATAGCGCTGCGTCGCGTTGTCGTAGGCTGAGACAAATGCCGACCGCGCCTCCGCGTCATCCGATTCCGCAAAAGCAATTGCCTGGGCGAAGGCCTCCCAGAGGATGTCAATGTCGTCTGGTTGGCGTTTGTTGTCGAACCCGAAAAACCATGACTTCTGGTTGTTGAGAATAGGAATCCCCTCAAAGGAATCCGGAACCGGCTCAGATACTCCAAGCAGACTGGCAAGCTCGCTTGCAATAGCTTTGCGATTTGCATCGGTGATCCCCCTGTTGAATATGCCCATGGCCGTAAATGGGCAGATGTCCTTCAGGGGACCAGAGGAACCATCCGCGAATTGATCCTGCAGGTTGGAGAGGCCATCCACCTTCGAGGCAATAACGTGGATTCCGGCAATCAACTCATCCCGC
>Ga0208459_1002971_pt1:0-2500 | contig 13660 bp, 6 predicted proteins | sample AD_UKC087_MetaG_FD_184433 | JGI IMG/M metagenome (GOLD analysis project Ga0208459, IMG submission 184433) | Active sludge microbial communities of municipal wastewater-treating anaerobic digesters from USA - AD_UKC087_MetaG (SPAdes) (version 2) | ecosystem: Engineered > Bioreactor >... | reverse complement strand
GCCGGACCATTTTTTGAAAGGACCTCCCTTAGGGAATCGTGCCCACTTACATTCCTCTGAATCTTTGTCACTAAAAACGTCATCCGGCTGAAGTTCCCAATTAAACCTAAGGAATCGCTCGCCATTAGATACAGACATCCCTTGAGATACTTTGAAGAACTTATCTATTGATACGCTTTTAAATTTCTCCCGGAACTCGTCGGAGATCCAGTAAATGAAAGGCCAGGATTTGATGATCTTCAGTTTGGCTTGCGGGATGGAGTAGTTGTGCTCATTTTCAGTGTCACTGATATAGTCTTCAAGAGCCTGTAAGCAGAAATCTTTTTTATATTTTTCATTTGGAGTTCGTGTGTACTGATCCAGTGATACAAACCAAGCATCTCGGCTTTTCGATGCCCCTTTTTCCAAAACATAAAAAGCAGGGTCGACCATGATCGCCCCGAATAGATTGCTTAAACTGTAATCGACAAAAACATTGATATGCGTTTTGTCGATCATGAATTTTCGGACATCCTCAAAGGTTTTGATAAACATAAATGTTCGAGGATGTATCATCGCAACCTTGCCATCCTTCCCGCACAACTCAAAACACCGCTTAATAAAAGTGGCATACAGGTTGGTGTGAAACTTGTACGGCTTCTTATAATTATCTTCAATAAACTCCTTAAGCTCCGGGCCGAAGTCAGCACTGTCGGTATAGGGCGGATTAGCCGTTGCCACATCGTATTCGGTGGTGAGCAGTTCAAGGAAGGTGATGGCATCCCGGGTCTTGCTGGTCAGGAAGGTGCTGCCCTGAGCCTGCGCATATTGCTCGACTGCTGTTTTCAGATTGGTGAAGAAGGTGGCGGCAAAGTCCTTATGCGCCGCAATCTCCATGGCGGTAAACAACTCCGGTTGGGCTGAGCTCTGTTTGGTCTCCAGCATCTTCAGTTTAGCTTTGACCTTTTCATCCAGACGGATCAGAGAACCAAACTTGTAGGCATACTGCAGGTCGTTCCAGATCTCGGCAATCAACTCCTGCTGGCTTTTGTCCAGCGTGGTGCCTTCGGTAAAGATATGCTCAACGGCTTCGTATTCCGGCAGGTAAAAGTCTGAGGAGACCACATTGAAGGCCAGCTCGCCAATGGTACGGCGCTTTTTCTTGGCCTTGATAAACAGGCCGAGCTGGGCCAGCTGAACGGCCCGGTCATCCAAATCAATGCCGTGCAGGTTGTTTTCGATAATCAGCTTGGGAATCTCATTTTCGTTGTAGTCAGCCCCGTAATTGTCGATCTGATCGACATAGAGTTCATAGAAGAAATCAAAAGCATAGAGCAGGAAATTGCCCGATCCGCAGGCCGGGTCAATGGCTTTGACTTCATGCAGCGGTTTGGGTTTTCGTTCCTGTGTTTGCGGTGCATTGGCTATTTTGTAGCGGCGTTTGATCTCAGAATCCGGATGCATTTCCAGATAGAGTTTTCCCAGCGAGTTTTCCACCAGAAACTGCACCACCCAGCGTGGCGTGTAGACCTGTGACTGCAGGGAGACCTTGTTGTATTCGGTTTTGTCGCCACTGTCTTTGTGGGCCTTTTTCTTGACGTTGTTATAGCTCTCATACATCCAGCCGAGCACATCATCGCTCTGCCAGATGTCGCTGCCCACCTGGCTATCCTTTTCCACCGCATTGAAGGCATCGATGATCTCGTTGAGGCTGATAGCATCGGGCAGCAAGGCATAAGGATAGGCTTTGCTGTAAAGCGGCAGCGTCTCGCCCAGTTCGTCAAAAGCTGACTTCAGGTATTCACGGATACCTTCCAGCTCCTCCGAGCGCATGTGTGGGTTCATTTCCAGCCAAGCCTTGTGGCCGAAAGAGCGATCTCCGTGCTCAGGTTGTTTGGTCAGTACCGGCGGAAACAATGCGGCCGCTTCCATAACCTTGACGGCTGCCAGCCGGTTGAACAGAGTGAAGGTCAGCTCATCAATGAGTTTTTCCCGGGCATGTTCGTAATCGCCGGTTTCCCCGATGTGGTTTTCGAGGATACGTTCGTATCGTTCTCTTTTTTCCCTTACTTCAGCAGGAAGTTTGTTTGCTTCTAAGAGCTTGGCTTTACCAATCCCCAGCCGGGCGAAATGTTTATCAAAAGCCGCCTCAATGAGGTCTCGGAGCTTATCTACATGTTCTGGTAATTTCATCTGCTAACATCCTGTCATAAAGTTTCTATATCCAATTCGATCTCTTCATCGGGTCTGGCTGCGGCCAGCGACGTCAGTTGAGCCGTAAGGAGTGATTTATATTCCTGCACCGTCATGACCTTGCTGGTCACCTGAAAGCGTACTTTACGTGGTTTCTTTGGTGCTGGAGGCTGATCCGGAGAACCGCCGCCAGTATCTGGTTCCGGCTTGGGAGCCTCTGTGATAAAGCTGCTCTGAAGAATCAGCAGTTCGTTATCCTTCGTGGGAGCCAGCGCCGTGTAGTTCAGAATATCCGAGAGTGAGTAGCCGCAGTTTTTACAGGTAATGG
>Ga0208459_1002952_pt1 | contig 13751 bp, 10 predicted proteins | sample AD_UKC087_MetaG_FD_184433 | JGI IMG/M metagenome (GOLD analysis project Ga0208459, IMG submission 184433) | Active sludge microbial communities of municipal wastewater-treating anaerobic digesters from USA - AD_UKC087_MetaG (SPAdes) (version 2) | ecosystem: Engineered > Bioreactor > Anaerobic >... | reverse complement strand
GGTACACTGTTGTGATATTGCAAGCCGGCCGCCGTGCAATATCACAACAGTGTACCCCCTCCAAGGGACAAAAACTGGGTGAGACCCTATATCAAGAAGCACCACAAGCCGGTTCCCCCTCATCGCTTCGGTCATCACTACTTCGGTTACCGAATCAACTACCTACCTCATAGGGCGGTTCTGAGGGTTCATAATCACATCAACTACTACTATTACGACGGCATCTATTATCGCCCCTACTTCGGAGGAGGATATGTAATCTGCCGCCCGCCCATAGGCACCTACATCAGTAGCACTCTGCTTGATGTGGCTCTGACGGTAGCAGTGATAAATGCTCTGAACAATGCCGTTGAGCGCGCAAACCGCGCAGTTGCTCTGGCCGAAAGTTACTCGAGGATCAACACTGCCTACACTGTCAGGGAAGTTGACTCATACGTGACTAACGTAGCCAACCAAAACGACGAATATTACTACCAGGATGGAGTTTTCTACACCCTTTCCAACGGCCAGTACTATGTGATTGAACCTCCTATCGGAGCTCTCATTACTCAACTGCCCGAAGATTACGTAGAAGTTAAAATAGGTGACGAGACTTATTACCAGGTCGAAGATGCTCTCTACAAGGTGACGGTTATCGACGGAGCCCTCTACTTTGAGGTGGTGCTCGCCCTATAACTCTAAACCCTCCTGTATGGATTGTGCTATAGTTATTCTTAACTGGAACGGTCGGAATTTCCTTGAAAGGTACATTCCGACCCTTCTTGATTGTACACCCGCCGATAATTGTTTTGTGGTAGTGGCTGACAACGGCTCCGAAGACGGGTCTGTGGAGTGGTTAAAAGCAAACCATCCCGATATGCGAATCATAGAGTTTGACCGTAACTGGGGTTTTACCGGCGGATACAATCGCGCTCTGGCCGAAGTTGAGGCCGATTATTATGTATTGCTTAACTCCGATGTGGAGGTAACTCCGGGCTGGGCCGATACTCTTCTTTCCTTTATGGAGGAACATCCCGAGGTAGGTGTGTGCCAGCCGAAAATACTTTCGGAAGCAGATAGGGACTCTTTCGAATATGCAGGCGCTGCAGGCGGTTTCATTGATAAATACGGATATCCATTTTGCAGAGGACGCATCCTCTCCAATATCGAGAAGGACAACGGACAATATGACCAACCCAGAGAGGTCTTCTGGGCCACAGGCGCCTGTCTTATGATCAGATCCTCACTTTATCACCATTTGGGCGGTCTGGACGACTTGTTTTTCGCCCATATGGAGGAAATAGATCTCTGTTGGCGGGCCAAACTGCTGGGATACGAGGTGTGGGCTCTTCCTTCCTCAAAAGTTTATCATGTCGGTGGAGGTACTCTTCCAAACGAATCTCCCCACAAGCTCTATCTGAACTACCGCAACAGTTTGCTGATGCTCCGGAAAAACCTTCCCGATAAGATTCGGTGGAGGAGATTATTTGTCCGTAAACTTCTGGACGGAGCCTCTGCCATGATATATCTCATTACCGGTAAAATTGAGAGTTGCAAGGCCGTATGGCGTGCGCATCGCGACTATTCTCGGATGAAACGCGAACTTGACCCTTCGCCGTTCTCTGAAGAGATCAACAATAAGGGCTACTATCCATATAGCATAGTGCTGAAATTTTATCTCTCACGTGGAAGAATCACTTTTGACAAGCTCAAAAATCTATAAAGTGGTCCATCAATCCTTGAGATTGTCGATTGACTGGTATAGCGCAAGTATTTTGTCGGCTATCTCCAGGAGTTGTTCACCCTTTTTCGTCAGAACAAGAGTGCGGCTTATCCGGAGAAAGAGTGCTCCGCCGACCTCTTTCTCAAGCAGGGCGATATGTTTGGAAACAGCCGGTTGGGATATGCCGAGAATCTTTGCCGCCTTGAGGAAACTCAACCGGCGGGCAGCTACGGTAAACACTTGCAGTCTTTTGTCGATCATAATGCCTCAAAGTTAATGAAAATGCGTAAATTTGTAAGATGAACTATAAGTTTTTAACAACAATTATCATAATATTTAATCAATTTTAAAATGAAAAGAATCATTTCAACGATCCTGTCACTTTTCGTGACATTCATTTCTTTTGCACAGATCAATCCGCAGGGTCTGCTTGAAAGGGACCCTTCCGTAAGATACGGCAAATTTGAAAACGGACTGACCTATTACATCAAACACAACGACAAGCCCGCGCAACGCGCCGACTACTATCTTTTTACCAATGTGGGTGCTATCCAGGAGACTCCTGCCCAGAACGGCCTTGCTCACTTCCTTGAGCATATGGCACTCAACGGCACGAAAAATCTCCCCGGCAAGATGATGATCAATTATTTCGAGAGCATCGGAGCCAGTTTTGGTGCTAATATCAATGCATCCACAGGAGTTGAGCAGACAATGTATATGCTCAACAACATACCCACTACGAGGGAAGGCATTATCGACACGGCACTACTGATAATGCACGACTACTCTGCTTTTGTGACAAATGATCCAGTCGAAATAGATAAGGAGAGAGGCGTAATCATAGAGGAGTGGCGAACCCGTCGTACTGCCGAATGGAGAAATACAGAGAAGGCTTGGGAGCATCTCTACAAAGGCTCGAAATATGCCACCTGTAATATCATAGGTACTAAGGAAAACCTTGAGACCTTCCCTGCAAGTGAACTTCAGGATTTCTATCACACATGGTATCGTCCGGACCTTCAGGCAGTGGTTGTGGTCGGTGACATCGATCCGGAAGTGATTGAGGCCAAATTGAGGGAACTTTTCAAGGATATCCCAGCCCATGAGAATCCCAAACCCAAGGAAGAGATTCTTCTTCCTGAAAATGAAGAACCCATAGTAGGCATCATCACCGATCCAGAAACAAGAGTGAGCCAGATACAGTTTGCAGTAAAATATCCCCTTTTGACTCCGAGGATGGTACGTCAGTTTGGTGCAGGTTTTATGAACGACCTTGCCGTAGATTTGGTAAATGCTGTTTTTTCCGAGAGATTTGATGATATTAGAAAGAAGGCTGATGCTCCATTCTTTGCAGGTGGCGCTGCTTTTACGAACCTGATTCTCACTTCTGATGCGCTTATGGCAAGCGCAGCATTTAGGGACGGAGAGGCTTTAACAGCATTTGAGGCAGCTTTGACTGAAATAGAAAAGGCAAAAAGGTTCGGTTTTACAGAAAGTGAACTCGAGAGGGCCAAGACCAATATGATTGCAAATGCCGAAAGAGCGACTTCCAATGCCGAAAGTCGTAAGAATGGTGAATATGTAAGGGATTATATGTCTGACTTCTTCCAGGGCTGGCCTTTCATGACTCCCGCATACAAAGAAGAGCAGATAAAAGGTTATCTTCCTTACCTTTCCGCTGATGTAATCAATGCATTCCTTAAGACTATTTCTTATGATAAGAATGTAGTGGTTCTTTACCTTGCTCCTGAACGAGAGGGCCTTGTACATCCTGTAGAGCAAGATTTCATAACTATAATTGATAAGGTGAAAAATGCTGAAATGGAATCTGGAATTCAGGAAGAGGAGTTGGGAGAATTGGTAGATGCTGCCCTTCTTATAGGTAGCAAAGTGAGAGAGGAGAAAGAGGGTTGCTTTAATTCCACGGCATGGACCCTTGAAAATGGCATCCGCGTGATTGTAAGACCCTCAGACTATAAAAAGGAAGAGGTTACATTCCGTCTTCAGGTTCCCGGTGGAAAATCTCTGATTGCAGAGTCGGAACTTCCTTCGGTTGATGACAATATGATTGCTCTCTATAGTAATCTGGGAGGCGTTTCCAATTTTTCCTCAACCACATTGAATAAAATGCTCACCGGTATAATCGTTTCCGAATCACCCTTTATAGAGGATGAATTCCACGGAATAGCCGGACAGAGTGCACCTAAGGACTTCGAGACTTTGATGCAACTGGTCTATCTCCAGGTAACGGAGCCCAGGTTTGTGGAAGAGGAGATCGCTCCTGCATTCGCTCAGATGAATGCCATTGTCCCCAATCTCTCCAAACAGCCCAATTATATTCTTAGTGAAGCATATCTCAAGACAGCATACGGCAACAATCCCCGCAGACAACTTATCTCCATGGATATGCTAAGTAAGATGTCGGTAGCTTCCCTGGAGCAATCCTACAAGACTCTATTCTCCAATATGGCAGGTGCTTGCGTATATATTACGGGTAATGTTGACCTTGAGACGATCAAGCCGTTGGTAGAGAAATATCTTGGCTCTCTCCCTACTGCAGGTCAGGGAAGCACATATATTGACCATAATCTCCAGGTAGTACCCGGAAAGGTTGAGAATATTTTCAATGCTCCTATGACTACTCCCAAGAGCAGCGTACTGATGATCTATAGCGCTGATGTAGAGTACGATCTTGAAAACGTGCTTACAATGCAGGCCTTCCGTTATGTTCTCGATCTGGTTTATACCGAAACTATAAGAGAGGATGAGGGTGCAACCTATGGTGTGGGTACGCAAGGCTCCGTATCGGCTATACCTCAGAATAGGGGTGAGATGATCATTCAATTTGATACCGATCCTGCAAAGGCGGAAGAGATGATCAAACTGGCAATCAGAGGTGTTGAGGATATCGCAAAGAACGGCCCCACCGAAGAGCAGATGGTTAAAGTCAGGGAAAATTTCCTAAAAAATGTCTCCGAATCTCGTATCAACAACAGTTATTGGTCGAATAACCTGCGTCAGTATGATCTTACAGGTGTCGACCTTGATACTGAGCGCGAAGCAATTATCAATTCTCTCACTGCCGAAAAAGTAAAGAACTTTGTTGCGGACCTCATCGGACAGGGCAACCTCGTCAAGATTGTAATGAACCCGGAGGAATAGCAATTAGCAATTATCAATTAGCTGCCAACAGGCAATATTATGATAAATATCAGGACAAGGATTCATGACAACATCTCCGTGGAATTTAAGGAGAGTTTTGTGGTTGACGCAGAGCAAAGAAAAAACGATTTTGCCGTCAATACATGGATTTTTGTGCCCAATAGTCTCGATATTAACCCCGAATCTTACAGCAAAGAGCAGTTTTACCGCGATGTAAAGAGCAACGTGCGTCTCAAGACCCCCGTATATCTCCTCCGAGATATTGCGGGGGGAGATGCCGTGCCTTTAGGCTATCTGCGCGATGCGATGAGCGTGATGGCCAAAGCTCCGGACAAGGTCAATATAGCGGAATATGAGTACCAAATCAAGATGTTTTGTGCGATATCCAAGAGTTCCATTAGGGATGAGGTACAGCATATCCTCGACAAGAGGGACATGGAGGATATTCTCGATTCCTGTGACAACTATATGCGCTATATCAATGAATTGGTGCAGGGTTACCGCGCTCTGGAGCAGATTATCGACGTACCGACGGCAGGCACTGCTTTGCGGGCCCATTTCTCCTTCGGAGATGAGTATTTGAGTTATATGTCGGTATATTACAGTTTCAAACTTATCAAGCTGCTTGAAGGCAATCCGGCTGCAAAGCAGCAGAGCGAGGCCCTTAAGGAATTTATAAGGGAAACCGGTGTTTACCGCAGCCGCAAGGGCTTCCCTGCAGTTTCGGCTGATGACAAGAAAAATAATGATAGGCTAATATACCGCTACGGAGTGTTGCGTAAATATGTGGCAAGTGACCTTTTTATCGAACTCGAGAAGAAAAAGGATGGTGTGGCTGTGGAGCAGTTGTACTATTCCATCGCAGCCGGAGTGGCGATGATATTTGCTACGATTGTCACCTTTATTTTCCAGAAAAGTTTCGGGTCGTTTCCCATTCTCCTTTTTCTGGCTTTGATTGTGAGTTATATGCTAAAGGATAGGATCAAGGAGCTTGCGCGTTACTATTTTGTTCATAAACTGGGAAAAAAATATTTTGACAATAAGGCGGTCATCAATATTAAAGAGCAGAAGGTAGGTTACATAAAGGAGGGAGTCGATTTCGTTTCCGAATCAAAAATTCCGGCAGAGGTACTTGAAATGCGCAACCGCTCCACGCTGATACCGGCTGCAATCCACATATTGGATGAGAAAATAATTCTATATCGCAAACTGGTCACCATCGACAGCCGTTTGCTTGCTCAAAACAGCGTTTATCCGCTGACCGGTATAAATGATATTTTTCGTCTTCACTTCAGCAGTTTTTCCCATAAAATGGACAATGCCGAACAATGGCTTGACCTGCTGGAAAAAGATGGCAGTGTCAGCAGGGTAACGGCCAACAAACTCTATTATATCAACATCATAACACAGGTTAAAGATGCCTCGGAATCCAGATATCACCATTTCCGCATAAAAATGACACGTGATGGTATTAAGGGCATTGAGGATCTGAGCAGAGAAGAGAGATTATGAAGCTGAAATGCATCTCAAGATTCCTGTCGGTAGCCCTGACTTTGGTGTTGGCCCTGCACTACATCACTTATGGTCAGGATTTGCCCGAAAACGAGATTCTTGGTGTTTGGGTTGATGAGAGAGGGGAAACCGGATCTGAATTTTATCGCAATGAGGATGGCACTTTCTGTGCAAAGGTCCTTTGGCATGTTGATCCGAAAAAACAAGACCGAATCAATCTTGTTTTCATTAAAGGTATGCGCTATAACGCTTCCGACAATACATGGACAACATATTATATGTACTCACCCGACCATCGATTAACAGCCAGAGGTACTTTATGGATTAAGGATGGTATCCTTTATGTTAAAGGTCGCAAATTCGGCATTTCCGCCACACGTCGCTTCTTTCGAACGGAGTAGCAAATCTCAGGGCAATTCGGAGAGAAAAGACATTTTTTTACAAAAAACCGTCAAGCAGACTCAGACGGGAGCCGTGTATTTCCGGGACGGAGGTTTCTGCTATGATTTGTCCGGCATTTTCGGGAGTTATTCCTGCGCCGGCCATTATCAATGTCCCGCTGTTTGAACTCATTTTTACCATACGGGCAATTGTCTCCCGTCCTTCAAAGGCCGTTTCCGCACCGCCTGAAGTGAGCACGCGGTCGAAACCGATATCAATCACTCTCTCCAAAGCCTTGAAAATATCCCTCGAACGGTCGATTGCCCGATGAAAGGTAGTCGAGAGGCCGTACTCGCTTGCGGCGGCGAACATTTCGCTGCAAGCGCCATACTCTATGGAGCGATCACGTGCAAGGGCGCCAATGACCACACCATCTATCACCTTGCCATCTTCCGTAAGTAGGGAGCCGCACAACTCAATATCCCTCAGAATACGGGCAATCTCGGCAGCGGAGTAGCAAAAATCCCCTCCGCGAGGCCTTATCAGCACGTTGAGGCCGATATCCAGCTGCCTGCGCGCTTGTTCAATCTCATCATAAGATGGCGTCACACCCCCGACCGAAAGGTCTTTGCAGAGTTCCACCCTGAGGGCGCCTTTCTCCTGCGCCTTCAGCGCAATATCTATATTTTCAGAACAAATCTCTATCAGCATGGTACAAATATAGGTCATTTTTTGTAAATTGCGAAGTTATACCTTAAGACTTATCAATATGAAAATCCTCCGCACACTTATTACCACAGCAATTGTAGCTGCGACAACGCTAATGCTCACCTGCTGTAAATCTCATGAAGCACGTTTGCGCGCTACCATGGAGCAAGATCTTTCAGAAAAGTTAGATTTGCTTGAATATCACTCAAACTTTGATGTTGTGATGGAACTATGCGATAATGAGCAGGAGCGCGATGCAATAAAGTTTCTCTACGCATATATGCCGCTTGGAGATATTGCCGATTATGACCCTTGGCTATATATTGAGGGTGTAAGGAGCGCTTTGAAGACACGTGAAGAGATGCCCTGGGGTAGCAGTCTGCCCGATGATATCTTCCTCCATTATGTTCTCCCGCTTAGAGTAAACAATGAGAATCTCGATTCGGCCAGGACTGTGTTTTACCGCGAGCTCAAGCCACGGGTGGAGGGACTCTCCATGTACGATGCGGTGCTCGAGGTCAACCACTGGTGTCATGAAAAGGTGACATACACTCCAAGTGATGCACGTACATCAGCCCCTTTGGCTACAATGCTTACCGCATACGGTCGTTGTGGTGAGGAATCCACATTCACTGTAGCTGCTCTACGTGCCGTCGGGATTCCTGCAAGGCAGGTCTATACTCCACGTTGGGCTCATACCGACGACAATCATGCCTGGGTTGAGGCTTGGGTGGATGATAAATGGCATTATTTGGGTGCCTGTGAACCGGAAGCGCGTCTAGATGTGGCCTGGTTCAGCTCCACAGCTCTGCGTGCCCTGCTGATGCATAATCGCAGCTTCGGACGCTATTCGGGCAGTGAGGATGTCATACAGCATACGGATTGCTTTACGGAGATCAATGTGACTGCAAACTATACTTCGACGGAGCGTCTGACGGTCTGCGTGCGGGATCTGTCAGGTGCTGTAGTTCAAGATGCCGTTGTGGAGTTCAAAATATACAACTATGCGGAGTTTTACAGTGCAATAACGGCACTATCCGATACTCGCGGATGTGCTTCGGCCATTCTCGGTAAGGGAGATCTTCTTGTGTGGGCATCCAAAGATGGTGCTTACGGATATGCCAGAGCACGTGCAGGAGAAAATGATGGTGAAGTGACAGTCGTGCTCGATCACAATGTGGGTGATCTGTATCAAGATGAAATTGACATCGTGCCTCCGGTAGGCGGAGATATTCCTGTAGTGATATCTCCTGAAGAGAAAGCGGCCAATGACTTGCGTCTCGCATACGAGGATTCCCTTCGCAACAGTTATGTCTCCACCTTTGTAAAGCCCTCGGGAAATGACCCTGAAAATAGGTTTCTGGTGGCCTCCAGAGGCAATTGGATGGAAATTTCTTTATTCCTTGATGATATTAAGTCGGGCGACAAATCCAAGTACCGTGACGGCATCCGCCTGCTGGAGCTGTTGAGTGAAAAGGATTTGCGAGACACCCCCTCTTCAGTACTCTTCGATCACCTCGTGTTTTTTGATGGGGTAGAGGGTATGGATCCCGAGCAGCGGGAGATATGGTATCGCTATGTGCTAAATCCCCGTATAGGCAATGAATTGCTGAGGGGCTGGAGGGGAGTATTTCTGGATGCCATTGTGTCGGATTCTTTGACCTCCGGTAAAAAGGTTGCCCAATATGTACGTGACAACGTCAAGTTACTCGACCGTTACAATCCCCAGCGCATCCCTATAAGCCCATTGGGGGTCCACTCACTGGGTGCTGCGGATGCCCACTCGCGTGACTGCTATTTCGTGGCATACTGCCGCGCCCTTAACATTCCTGCGAGGATAGAAGAGATCAGCGGCAAGGTGCAGTACTACGAGTCCGGATCCTGGGTTGATGCTGCTGCAGAGCTCTCATCCGATAGTGCGGATGCATCTGCCGTGAAGAGACCTTCGGGCTTCCTGATGCTCACAGACAGCGATCTTGATAATATTTATGACCCCAAATTTGAATCGCATTTCACTATTGCCTCGCTTGAGGGTGGGCGTATCAATACACTCAATTTCCGTGACAAAGAGGGCATAGAGGGGACCATGAGTGTTCGGAATGTATTCAAAGAGCCGGTGGAACTCGATTGCGGCAGTTATCTGCTAACTACCGGTACGCGTATGGCTAGCGGCAAGGTTCTATCAGGATTGCATTTCTTCAATATTGAAGAAGGGAGTACCACCACAATTGATCTTAGATTGAGAGAAGATGATGACGACTTGCAGGTTTTGGGCAATTTCTACGCAGATCCTTTGCTTCCGCTTACCGGCAGAGGAATGTATATTCTTGCATTCGTGAGACCGTCGCATGAACCGAGTGACCATATTATCCGTATGTTGTTTGGACACGATTGGAGTGTTCCGGTAATTCTATTTTTCGGCTCAGAGACGGAAAAATCCCGTTTTAACTCGGAAATGTTTCCTCAAATGCCTCAGAAAGTCATTCTTGCGACTGATGACAACAACACATTGTCTGCCATCTGCGACGCTATGGAACTTGACAGCAAAAGGTTAAAAATGCCTTTGGTGGTAATTGCAGACAGCTTTGGCCGCGTATTTTTCACCTATGACGGCTACAACACTACGTTACTTGACCAGCTGAGGAAAGCAGAGTTATAGTGGTGCGCGTTGCGCGATACGAGTTGTGGGTTTGATAAAATCCCCGAAAGTCAGAAAACTTTCGGGGATTGTTTTGCACACGAGGTGTGATTGCTAAGCTTTGTTATAGTTTTATAGTGTCGCTATGGAAGTTGTGCTCCGTAGCCCTTGACGGCACCGAATAATTTGAGTGCATCTTCAAAAGGATACCTGTTGGCAAACATTGAGGCGGAGGAGTCGATGGTTCCCTGCATATTCATACCCATTGCCTGGCGGAAAACATTTGCACCCGAATTGGGGTCAAAATTGGTTTTCTCATTGTATGCGGCTTCAATAAAGCCTTTGAGATAGGGTTCATTAAGCGCACCGTTGAAAACAGAGGGATCTGTTACGGACTTATTGCCGGCAACCTCTGCAAGTTGCTCTACATCCTCAAAATCTTTTACCCATACGCGCAGGAACATGCCGCCTCCGGGGAGACAGATGTCAGCCTGTTTGTTGAGGAAGAAGAGGGAGTTTTCACAAGTTGTTATCTTTTCACGCTCTCTTGCTGCATTGCTGTCGATTCGACAACGGTCAAGGCCTGAGAAGATGCTGCAGCCGATAATGTTGTGATCAAGATAACTGTGTACGCCATTCATATAACGATAACCGTAACCCATGTCACCCATATCTTTCATCCGTGACCAGCTGAAGAGGACGGTGTTGTTTGTGAATTTTACTTCACAATAATCTGTAGCATAGCTGCCTGAAACCTCCATTGCTGCCATGCGGATGTTGACGAAAATGCAGTTGTCAACCTCCATTTTCCCTTTAAACATACCTCTGATGCCGTAGTTGGGGCTGTTTAAGAAAGCGCAGTTACGGATAGTGATGTTGTATGTAGGGTTGTCGAGAGAGATAAGGGCTGTTTCAGTGGTATAAACCTTCTCTTCAAAGTTAGCACCGCCGATACCTGCAGTGCCGATAGGCTGCATCATCGGGCTCTCAACTCCTTCCGGCTTGCCTTTACCGGCCGGATTGTAGGCAACGGAGTTGCCTCTGTCTATCAGGAGGCCGTCAATTACCACTTCACCACCACTCGTGCCCTTGATCTGGATTGTGCCGCCGCCTTTTGCAGTACCGTTGGATGTAGGGTCAGGCTGCACCATTGAGCGATATTTGAGAATGTCTCTGGTAGAGAAATCGTCGGAATAGCCACCCATGATGGTCAAAGGCTTGTCAATAATGATGTTGCCAGAGTTTAGCATTCCAAAATAATTGCCCTGCCCAACGAGAATCACATCTCCCGGTTGTGCATTGTCAATGGCTTTCTGGAGGTTCTTGTAAGGCTTTGCCTTGCTGCCGTCATTGCGGTTTGAGCCGGTAAGGCTGCTCACGTGGATAGCGTTGCCGCCGGTGAAATTATTGCCTTTGTTGTCGGATTTTACTTCGGTGGAAACGGCTTCTTTGGCCTTGTTTAGCAAATTACCCAGTCTTCCCTGTCCCATTGCTGTCGTTGCGACTGAAAATGCAAGGACTAATGTCAAAATTTTTTTCATATACTTAATAATTAAATTGGATTATACTTATTTATAATGAGGCATCCTGTCCTGCCTTGAAGGCTTTGAGATTGGCCTCCACAACCTCTTCTCCTTTGTCGGAAAATATTCTGCGGATGCCCTCTTCAAACTGTTGAGATTCCATTCCAAGAAGGTGACTGCAGGCACCGAGGAGTGCAATATTGGCTCCGCGCGGATTCCCTGCTTCACGTGCGATGCTGTCCACATCCACCAATATTGTGTTCTTAAGCTTTTTCAGCTCATCCATTATCACCTCCGTCTCCGGATAGTTGGGTATATTTATAAACGGAGTGGTATTGGTTACAATCCATCCCTCTTTTGAGAGCCAGGGGAGGTATCTGAGCGCCTCCATCGGCTCAAGTGAGATTATGAGATCGGCACATCCTTTTGGAATCAGGTCTGAAGCTATGGGATCGGAACTGATGCGGAGATTGGACTGCACATCACCACCTCTTTGGCTCATGCCGTGTACCTCGGCTTGTTTGATATTAAGACCCTCTTTCAGGGCAGCTTCTCCGATAACGGTAGCGATGGAGAGGATGCCTTGTCCTCCCACACCGGCGAGTATTATATCTTTTTTCATTGTTTCTTCTCTTTAGCTTTGCGTTTTGCAGTCTGAATGCATTCCCTGCGGGGAATGATTACCGACAGACCCTTGTATTCTATCTCTTCACGTATAATGCGCGTAATTTCCTCCATATTCTTCGGTAGAGGTACCACAGTGCGGATATGCGCGGGATCAACTCCAACAGCGGCGCATATTGCTTCCAGCTTCCCCGTACCTGCAGAATCCTGTCCTCCGGTCATTCCGGTGGTGAGGTTATCTGAAATTACCACTACTATATTGGCATTCACATTAGCTGCATCGAGCAGGCTGGTGATGCCCGAGTGGGTGAAAGTTGAGTCACCGATGACAGCTACGCTGGGCCATTGGCCTGCATCTGCCGCTCCTCTGGCGACGGTGATGGAGGAACCCATATCAATACAGGAGCTGATAGTCCTGAAAGGAGGAAGAGCTCCGAGCGTATAGCAACCGATGTCGCTGAATACCTTATGGTTCGGATAGTCCGCCAGCACCTCATTCAGCGCAGCGTACACATCCCTGTGGCCGCAGCCCTGGCAAAGTGCGGGAGGTCTAGGCACCACCACGCTGCTCGGCTGTAGAGTATAATGAGCAGGCAGCCTTAGAGCAGCTCTGACGGAGTTCGGATTTAGCTCACCGACTCTCGGCAGATCACCGCTCAAGCGTCCCAGTATCTTCACAGTGGTAGGGAGGATGCCCTTGATCATCTCCTCCAGTATCGGTTGACCCTCTTCAATAACGAGGATTGATTTGCACTCGGAGGCCATTTTGCGTATAAGATCCGAGGGCGCGGGATACTGCGATATCTTGAGTATAGGATGGCTGTAACTCATGCCTACATTTTCTCTTAGATAGTTATACCCGATTCCGCATGCAATTACACCTATGCTCTTGTCGGGCGCATCAAAATATTTATTCCATCCCTTTTCCGATGCACCTATTTTTTCAAGTTCCTCATAATTGGCTATTACCTGCGGATATTTGCGGCGGGCATTTGCCGGAAGCAGAATCCATGAAGCGAGGTCTTTGGGAAATATGAGTTCTTTCCTGCGGGGAGTGGGCTTTTCAGCCACCTCTACCACTGCCCTCGAATGTGCCATTCTGGTAGTAACTCTTATCATTACTGGAATGTTGCGCTCCTCAGACAGACGAAAACCATACTCCATCATGTCGTAGGCCTCTTGCTGGTTTGATGGCTCTAGAATCGGAATAAAGGCAAACTTGCCATAAAAACGGCTGTCCTGCTCATTCTGCGAAGAGTGCATTGAAGGGTCATCCGCAACGACCACTATCACTCCTCCGTTTACTCCGGTAATCGCGGAATTGACAAAAGCATCCGCAGCAACATTCAAACCCACGTGCTTCATACATACCAGCGCACGCTGCCCTACGTAAGAGACACCCAGAGCTGTCTCCATTGCTGTCTTTTCATTGGTGCACCATGTCGAATGAATACCGGCTTCACGTGCCGTTGCACTGCCCTGAATATACTCCGTAATCTCG
>Ga0208459_1002947_pt1 | contig 13772 bp, 9 predicted proteins | sample AD_UKC087_MetaG_FD_184433 | JGI IMG/M metagenome (GOLD analysis project Ga0208459, IMG submission 184433) | Active sludge microbial communities of municipal wastewater-treating anaerobic digesters from USA - AD_UKC087_MetaG (SPAdes) (version 2) | ecosystem: Engineered > Bioreactor > Anaerobic >... | reverse complement strand
TCTTGAAAAATCATTGAGATCGTCATCCTTTATATCCAAAAAGGGTGCTTTGTTTTTTTGTAGGTAGCAAAACATGGTGGTTAGCCATTCTACTTTCATTTCCCTGGGTATGTATCTTTTTTTAGCATAAAACAACTGTTCATTAAAAAGCCCGAGCAAGTCATATTTAATAATTTTTTTATTTGCGTCATTTGGCTTTGTTTCGTCAAAACTCTGTATACTACGCACAATATTTCTGAACTCCACCGTACATTTTTGAATAGTTGAAAAGTAGGTGCCGCGAATACTAATAAACAATCCAATAACAGCGACAATAATACCTAATGCTGTTATGATTTCTAAAATTAATTTTATCGTTTCAATCGTTTCTTTTGACATAATGACTACCTTATATTTTCACCCTCACCTCCCCACTCATCAGCTTCGGCAGCAAGGTATCACGAAGCTGCGTAAGTGTGTAGATTTGTGTTTGATTTTTAAATATTTTTTCAAATATTGGATTCAATTCTTCATCAAATTTTTTTAAAACAAGTTCATCAGGTAGGACAATATCAATGTTTGAGAAGTCACCAGTATTTAAATTATCTGTTGCCGTTCCACCGCTTGCCATAGCTAACAATTCATCTTTCATGCTTAACATTTTCAAATATAGAAAATACCTGTAAATATCTTTGCTAGGAACAATTGAATTAATCTGTTGATTTGATTGTGCTGTTTTTGCGTTCATTACGACTATACCAACAGTTGCAATACAGCTAACACAAATAGATTTAGGTGGAATTGTTTTATTTGATTGAGAATTTACGCCAAGCTCAGTCAAACTGTCTTCCGTATCGAAAACATACGTTTTTCCGTGCATATCCGGTATTTTAATAAAGGGGATTTTTCCATTAAAATATTCCGGAACTTTCTTAGATGGTGTTTTACCACAAACAATTTTACCCAATTTTCCAAGTTTAACAATACTCCAACTTTCCTCCGCCTCTTCCACAAGCCACTGCCTGAACAGCGTTTCCGCCATTTGTTCAAGGGTTTTATTCTGGCGGTGCAGCAAATCAATTTTATCATCGAGAGAGGAAAGGATGGTGGCGATGGCGGTTTGCTCAACATAAGTCGGAATTTTAACCTGCAAATCGTGAATGTGGTTTCTATTTAAAGTCGGCACAGCACTACCAGCATTAAATTGAGTAAAGTCAAGTGTTTTCAAAAAATAGAAAATAAACTTTGGGAAATTACCCTTGAAATCTTTCACATAAAGGACTGTATTATGTGCCCAATAATCATTTTCATAATAAAGTGGAGTGCCGATGCTACCACTTCTACCAATAGTTATACCTGGTCCTTTAGTGGTACAGGTGTTATGATATCCAATAATTCCATTCGAACCTGCAACAGGAAAAACACCATCTTTCATTTCCGTTTTAGGCAAGTCATGTCCACGCTGAAATGTAATAACATCCCCAAGTTTATATTCTTTCCACTCGCTCATTTTTTCCTTGTTTTGGTTTTTGCGGTTTCTGAGGCTCTCGTTTTTGCGGTTTCTGAGGCTCTCGAAGAAACCGCTTTTTCGCTGCCTTCGAGAGTTTTTTTCACGCTGCCTTCGAGTGCCTCAGGCAGCGTTATTTCCTCGGTGGCTGAGGCACTCTCGGTGGCTGAGGTACTCGAAGCCACCGTATCTGTGCTGCCTTCGAGAACCTCAGGCAGCGGTATTTCCTCGGTGGCTGAGGCACTCTCGGTGGCTGAGGCTCCCGAAGCCACCGTATCTGTGCTGCCTTCGAGAACCTCAGGCAGCGTTATTTCCTCGGTGGCTGAGGTACTCGAAGCCACCGTATCCAAATCCCTATAAGCAATAGCCAACTCCGGCAACAAATTATAATCCCCTCTGATCAATGCTTCTTTCTTTTCTCTGCGCCACCCCTGCACTTGTTTTTCCCTATAGAAAGCTTCATCTATACGTTGATATTCTTCGTAATACACCAGTTTTACCGGCAATCTCTTTTTTGTGTGATTGGCGCCTTCGCCTGTCTGATGTTGTGCCAGACGCAATTCAAGGTTATTTGTACTGCCTGTATAATAGCTACCATCGGCACACTGCAATATGTACATATAGCCTTTCATTTGCTACAATAAAATATCATTTTTGTTATGTTTCATTATCTCATTTCAGCTCTTTTATTTTTTTGAGGTGTTCTTCTGATTATCTTTCCGCTTCAGCCCTTTGTATTCCTTATCAATGTTGGCTTCCAGTTCTTCAATACTTGGAAGGTCGGTTTTGAGAACTTTCGGGATTCCCTTTTTCAACAAGTATTCCGAAACGCCAATAGGTGTTTTGATGCCCTGCAAAGAATACCTGATAACCAATTCATTAGGGGTTTTGCATAACAGTATTCCAATGGTGGCATCGTCTTTATTGCTTTTTATCTGAGCATCAACGGTATTGATATAGAAATTAAGTTTACCGGCATATTCCGGTTTAAAATCGCCAATTTTAAGCTCGAATATCACAAAACGATGGAGGCGATAATTGTAAAAAAGAAGGTCGAGGAAATATTCATCATCCTCTACTGTCAGGTCAAACTGATTGCCAACATAGGCGAAGCCCTTACCTAATTCGAGCATGAACTTTTTCAGATGCTGAATGAGGCCTTTTTCCAGTTCTCTTTCTTTTATTTCTTCACCAAAACCGATGAAATCAAATATGTAAGGGTTTTTCAGGCTCTGCTGCACCAGATCAGATTGGAGTTGCGGCAGGGTTTGTCTGAAATTACTGATGGCTTTTCCCTGCCTTTCATAAAGGCCGCTTTCTATTTGTTCCACCAGAATACTCCGGCTCCACCCGTTTTCGACACACTTTTGCATGTAAAACAACTGCTGTTCCCGTGTCTTAACTTTATCCAGCAGTACCTGATGATGTCCCCATGGTATTTGTGCAGCAAGTTGCTGCACAAATGAATCAGTATTTCCATTGCCGGATTGTGCAGCAGCTTGCTGCACAATTGTTGTTTTAGCTGTATTGAGTATTGGTGCATCAGGTGGAAGGGCAAATGAACTAAATTCAGGATATGCTTCGGCAAATGCCCTCATGTATTTGAGGTTTCGTACCGAAAGGCCTTTAAAATCCGGAAATTCAATCTTTAAATCTACCGCAAGCCGGTCGATGATCTTTGCACCCCAGCCCGCTTTTTTCTGTTGTTCTAAAATGGCTTTTCCTATTTCCCAATAAATTTTGAGTAGCTCGTAGTTTACGGTTATTACAGCCCTGTAACGTGTATGCCTGATTTTTTCTTTCAGCAGGTCGAGTACTTCAAAATAATTTTTTTCAGGCAATTTATTCATATTTGGATCTTTTTCAGGTTTTCCATAATTGTTTTATTCAATACCGATTCTTCTGATATTTGCTTTTCAAACTCGGCTTTCAGCGAATTAAACCTTTCAGGAAAATTAAAATCATCTTCTTCATCCGGCAAACCGATGTATCGGCCCGGTGTAAGCACGTAATTCTTTTCACGTATTTCATCAATAGTAACCGATTTGCAATAGCCCGGTATATCCTGGTGCCCTATGCTTGTCGAAGTGCGCCAGTTGTGGTAGGTGGATGCTACCTTGCTTATATCTTCATCGGTAAATTCACGGCTGCGGCGGTTAACCATGAAACCGAGGTTACGGGCATCAATAAACAAAACTTCGTTTGTACGGTTGCGGAATTTGCCATTTGCTTTGTTACGTGTCACAAACCACAGACAAGCCGGAATGCCGGTATTAAAAAATAATTTGTCGGGCAGGTTCACAATGCAATCTATCAATCTTTCCTCAATCAGGTTTTTGCGTATCTCTCCCTCGCCGGAGGTATTGGTTGTAAGCGATCCTTTTGAAAGCACAAAACCTGCAATGCCGCTTGGCGCAAGGTGGTAAATAAAATGCTGTATCCAGGCATAGTTGGCATTTCCGGCAGGCGGCAGGCCGTATTTCCAGCGTCCGTCTTTTTGCAGCAGTTCGCCGCTCCAGTCGCTGTCGTTGAAAGGAGGATTGGCAAGTATAAAATCTGCTTTCAGGTCGGGGTGTACGTCCCTGAGAAAACTGCCTTCATTATTCCATTTAATATTGGAGCCGTCAATACCTCGTATGGCAAGGTTCATGCGGCACAGGCGGTAAGTGGTCTGGTTGCTTTCCTGTCCGAAAATCGAAATATCGTCCACCTTGCCCTGGTGGGATTGTATAAACTTTTCACTTTGAACAAACATGCCGCCGCTGCCGCAGCACGGGTCGAACACACGGCCATTATATGGTTCAATTATTTCAACCAGCAGTTTTACAATACTTGCCGGTGTGTAGAATTGTCCTCCCTTTTTGCCTTCGGCCAATGCGAACTGTCCTAAAAAGTACTCGTAAACCCTGCCTAATGTATCTTTACTGCGACTTGCGGTATCGCCGAGGGCAATATTGCCGATCAGGTCAATAAGTGCGCCCAGACTGTTTTTATCGAGGTTGGTGCGTGCATATTGTTTCGGTAACACTCCTTTCAGCGTTGCGTTGTCTTTTTCGATGGCATCCATAGCATCATCAACGTCTTTGCCAACGGTAGGTAATTTAGCATGTGTCAGCAGGAAATTCCATCGTGCCTGTGGCGGCACATAAAAAACGTTTTCTGCCCTGTATTCGTCAGGGTCTTCCGGATCGGCCCCGGCATATTGCCCCTTACCTTCTTTAAGTTTTAAATACATTTCCTCAAAAGCATCAGAGATGTATTTCAAAAAAATCAGTCCAAGCACAATATGCTTGTACTCGGCGGCATCCATATTTTTGCGCATTTTATCAGCCGCTTGCCACAGTGTCTTTTCGAGCGACTGTTCTTTGTTTTCTTGTTTAGTTTTTGCCATATCGTGTTTTCAGAATCGAATCATAAAAATACAATTTATAGCGATATAAAAAAATTTTTCTGATAAAAACTAATGTATCCCACTTACTACATTACTACCTTACTACATATATGCAATGAAAATTACCCATTATTTCCTTCTCTTGCGTAGTAATAAATTACTTACTTCCTGCTCTATTTCCTCGGTTGTTTTAACCTTATTTTTTGAAATCCATTCGAGTAGTTCGGATTTTTTGAAATAAATTCTTTTACCAGTTTTATAACACGGTATTTTGCTATGGGATGTGTAACCATATAATGTTGGTTTTGCAATGCTTAGAAATTTTGCTGCCTGGTCCGTATTTAATATTTCTATTGGTAATGGACTATCGCCGCTTGCTTGGCTAATGTTTCTTTTTAACTCAGATAGCATTATCTCTATCCTGTCAAGTTTGTCGCTTAAAATTTCAAAAGGGTTTTCCATAAAATGTTTTTTTTGGTTTTGCGGAATCGAAAATAACATTTTCAGAAAGCAGTATTAATATGCGGCCATTTATACGTTCCCGAACAAATAACCTAACCTTTTATGGTATTATTTGGCAAAAAAATGCCACCAGTATTAGGTTTGAAAATTTCATACGTCCTGCCTTTTTCAAGGAAACGGTTTTTTGTAGTTGTGGCAACACCATTTGAAACCGAAACAGCAATATAACTATCATGTACGATCTCATAAGAACCACTGGTTAAGTATCACAAAAATACAAAAAGGCTCAAAATGAATGTTTTGAGCCTTTTTTGTTTTCAAAATATTTTTTATTTCGCGTTTCGCGAATTGCGAAAAATGTATTATCTTTGCCACATGAGAAAACATAATGGTATGCGGCCACAAGATATTGCTATTCTTATAAAAATTATTGCAATAGGGGATTCGGATTGGCGTTTGAGCGACCTTTCCAATTCAATGTTTATAAGTCTTTCAGAGATTTCAGAGTCTCTTAATCGAAGTCGGATTGCCGGACTGATCGATTATAACAAAGACAATGTTAACCGGCAAAATTTAATTGAGTTTCTTGAGCATGGATTAAAATATGTTTTTCCTGCAGAACCCGGAGCAATGGTTAAAGGAATACCTACTGCTCATTCACACCCTTTCATGAAAGACCACTTTGAGAGTGAGCTCAACTATGTTTGGCGTGATCCTGTTGGCAATTTTATGGGATTGGTGATAGAACCTTTTTATCTTAAACAAGTGGAGGCAATAAAAATTGATGCAAAGTTTTATAAATTATTAGCTTTAATTGATGTTATTCGTGTTGGGCGCGTTAGGGAACAAAAAATTGCAATTCCGGAATTAGTAAGAATTATGAACTATGAGCAATAAGTTAAATATTCTTAGAATAAAATCAGTTTATGAAGCTCTGGGTGAATTACAGAACAGGGTGGTTTTTGTTGGTGGAGCAGCGGCCTCACTTTATGCCAGCCGCGAATATTCTGAAATAAGGCCCACTGAGGATGTTGATGTCATCATTGAGTTACTTAATTACGCTGGAATTGCAAAACTTGAAGAACAACTGCTCAAAATGAAATTTTCTCCGGATATTGAATCCAAAATAATTTGCAGGTATAAGATACATGGAATAACTGTTGATATTATGCCAACAGATTATGATAATTCATTCGGATTTTTTAATAAATGGTATCCTGAAGGATATAAGAATGCGGTAAAATATAAAATTGATGACGATCATATTGTGAAAATTCTTAGCACCCCTTATTTTCTGGCTACTAAATTTGAAGCATTCAAGAGTCGTGGTAATGGAGATGGCAGAACAAGTCAGGATTATGAAGACATTGTTTACTTGTTGGAAAATCGAATAGAGGTATGGCAGGAAATTAAGAATATTTCAGGTGAGATTAAAGATTATTTAATTGACGAATTTACTCAAATGATAAAAAATCCTTATCATTTTGAATGGATTGATTGTCATGTTGAGAGGGGTTCTCCCCCTGCGACATACTATATCATTGAAGAAATAAAAAAGATTGTTCAATGACATGAAAAATTTGATTTATTATATTTTTAATAGCTTGTGTTTGTGGGGCTTTTCGAAATTGAAAGAAAATGAAAGATTATGAAGCTGAAATTTTTACTCGGTTACCAATTCGGATACCTATCAACTTTGCAGTGAATGTAAATTGCTAATCTCTCCAGACCCACCTGTTCGAAAACTTGTTTCAAAAACATAGGTAATCCATGCCATATATAAACCTTGAATGCCTGATATTGTTTTTAATAAAAAAATTATTTGCCTGAAAAATTTTTTTCACCAGCCCAGGAAGAGGAATGCCATGAATGTACGAATGTCATTTTTGAATTTCGGCGATTAGTGCTGTGTTGCAAAAAACTGTAAAATTTAATTGGCAAATTTATTTTCAATTTTTTTAAATATTTTAGCAATACTTTGGCATTTTAAATTTTTTTTATATCTTTAAGCCGTTTTAAATTATTGTTTTCATAATTTCTTTTTTATTAACTAAAACTATTTGGTATGGCAAAAACTTTTACCCGCGGAATACTTATGGCATTTGTATTGCTTGCAATGGCTAATTCACTGTGCATAGCGCAGACCTATCAAAAGGTTTATCAAATTGGCAATTATCATCACTTTACCGAAAGTGTGCAGCAAACCTCTGACGGTGGGTTTGTTTTCCAGGGATGGAAAACCGATGTTAACCTGCCGCCCATGAAAATGTCGCTGATAAAAACCGACAACCAGGGCGTGGTTACCTGGAAAAAGGAATATGGCAAATGTATCATGATTTTAGGAAGTTGTATCTCGCTTGACCCCACAGTTTCTTCTATGGGAGGCTGTGTACAGCAAACTTCCGACGGCGGCTATATTATGACCGGGAGCCTCGGCGACCAGATGGTGCTCATCAAAACAAACAACACCGGAGCTGTGAGCTGGGCAAAGACATACGGCTCCGCCTCGTATGGCAAATATGTGAGGGAAACCAGCGATAACGGATTTATCTGTGTGGGTTATCAGGGCAGCAACGCTTATATCGTGAAAACAACCAGCGCCGGAGTAATTTCGTGGCAACGGGCCTATCATCTGAGCACAAATTACAATGATGCCGCCATGGATGTGGATCAACTGGTTAGCGGCGATTATGTCGTTACCGGCTATTCCACCACTATTTATAATCCAGGGGCTAATGCCGATACTACTTCGGATATTTTTCTTCTGAAATTAAACTCGTCGGGCACCCTGCAGTGGGCAAAAACCTTTGGGCAGGACGGCGAAAGCGAAGAAGGCCAATCCGTTAAACGCACAGCTGACGGAGGATACATAGTGGCGGGCCATACCTCACAAACCGGCTCGGGCCTGAGCGCTTCTGATGTGTTTTTATGGAAATTCAACTCTTCGGATGCGCCGGTGAGCCAATACAGTTATAAGGTGGGTGGATTTTTATCCATGGATATCAGCTTTGGTTATGCGGCCCAGCCGACTACCGACGGGGGCTATGCCTTGTTTGGTGTTACTACCGGATTGGGCGTCAGCCTCTCATACTTCAGCAACTTTATGCTGAAACTCAACAGCACTTTTGATGTTGATTTCTGCCGGTCATATAAGGATTCTGTTTCCGGTATGCCCATCAGCATGGGTTATACGATATGGAATGATGGCAAACAGCTTGCTAACGGCGGTTACGTGGTGGGAGGCTGCGGTATGCTCTCATCGGGTATGGGCCTGGGATACAAAATTGTCAAAACCGATAATAATGGTTTCAGCGGATGCAGCGAAAAAACCATAACTCCGGTACGGTCTTCCTTTGCTCCGGCTGCCGAACCGCTTACTCTTACCGATGTGGCTACCGGTTCGGCCAGCACGGCTAATATCTATGTCAGCGACCCCAGCGTTACCGTGGAGTCGATATGCGATGGTGCACCATTAACGGCCGAGGCAGGCAATAATCAAACGGCCTGTGTCAACCAGCCCGTTACGCTCGGAGGCAGTCCAACGGCTGATGGTGGTAATGGCTCCTATACCTATTCCTGGGCACCTGCTACCTATTTAAATAATACCGCTGCTGCCAACCCTACCTGTACGCCCACGTCTGCAAGCCCTGCAACTATTACGTACACGGTTACCGTAAGCAGCGGCACACAAACGGCGAGCGATGTCGTTACCGTAACTGTGAATACTCCCGTTACGCCGACATTTACCACTCTGGGGCCATACTGTGTAAGTCAGAGCCCGGCAGCCCTGCCGTCCACTTCGCTCAACGGGGTTCCGGGAACCTGGAACCCGGCAGTAATCAGTACCACTACGGCAGGTACTGTCAACTATGTTTTTACACCTTCTGCCGGCCAGTGCGCTACCACAGCGGGTATGCAGATAACGGTGAATTCAAATTTGCCTGTTGACATTGATATAGTTGCCAACCCTGCCGGCCCGGTATGTTCCGGCACAACGGTCAATTTTACTTCTACTGTAACCAATCCGGGGACCACACCCACCTATCAGTGGTACCTCAACGGCACGCTGGTCGGGAATAGTTCTACCTATTCAAATGCCTCATTAGCCAATGGCGACAAGGTGGTGTGCCGGCTCACCTCCAATCTTACCTGTGCTTCCAATAACCCGGCCTTGTCGGATACCATAACGATGGCAGTAAACTCAAGCGGAACCGCCGGTGTCAGCATACAGGCCTTTGATAATCCTGCCTGTACGCATACTATGGTGTCATTTACGGCCACGGCTGTTAACGGAGGTACTGCACCTGCTTACCAGTGGTATGTAAATGGGAATCTCATTTCAGGAGCTACCAACAGCACCTATTCCACCATTTCGCTTGTTACAGGCGATCTGGTACAATGCAGGCTCACTTCCAATGCAGCTTGCGTTTCCAACAATCCCGCATGGTCCAATACAGTGAATATGGTTGTCAGTCCTATACCTATTGCCAATGCCGGCCACGATACCATTTTTTATGGAACACCGATATTGATGGGAGACCCGAGCAACGGGCCCGGCGTTATCATGTGGTCGCCCGCCGCAGGCCTGAGCAGCACCACCGTACCACAACCCACCGCCTCACCCACGGTAACCACCACATATACCCTCACCATCAACAATAACGGTTGTGTCCAATCCGATCAGGCAACCATATATTTCGGCGGCAACGGGCATACCATCACCGGCAAAACGCGGTATATGGCCAAAGCCACATCAGGCAACCCGGCACCTGCCACTCCAACCTATAACTCCGTATTATATAACATCAATAAGGTAATAGTGTGCCTGAAGTCTTATCCGGCGGGCACCGAACTGAAAAGGGACACCAGCAATGCGTTGGGGATTTATCAGTTTACCAATGTGCCCGATGGCAACTATATCATATCGTACGATAAATATACCGGCGATACTATGCAGACCGTCAATGATGTAAATGCTATTGATGTGGCGCTGATAAAATACCTGATTGGCCAGGATACGCTGACAGACCCTTCCAGAAGTTTCACCCCCAAACATAAAAAAGCCGCCAATGTGGATAACAGCTCTGCCATCAATGCTATTGATGTGTCGAGGATAAAGGCAAAAGTGGGTTCGCCGTATGATCCTTCTAGAAACTTTCCGAAAGGAAACTGGGTGGCTTTTGACACCCTGGTGAGCGTTTCCGGAGCCGACCTGAACATTACACTGAAAACCATTGCCTATGGCGATTATGATGCTTCGGGTACCAAATACAAAGACTCGGTGACAAGTTGGGGACAGGCAAAGTCGGTTTTAGACGAGATTATCATCCCAACTGACAAGTCAGTATCCACGGGCAGCCAGCGTTATTTTGAGGTGCCGTTGCTTATGGGAACAAAGATGAATGAGTTTTCGGCGTTGGGGCTGGAGCTGACCTATCCCAGCCATAAGTACCGTTTGGTAAGCGCCTACATACCCGGTGCAGGCAAAAACCAGCAAGCAGTTAAGATAAACCCAACGCTTGATGAAATTTTGGCGGAGGATAACGACCTGCTGGTTACCGAGCATGACGGAATAATAAGAGTGGTTTATGCCACTACCCGGCATTTTGATTTGGCAGGATATGATGAAGTGATCCGTTTGGGATTCGAGCCATTGGCCAATACAGGGGAACTTTCGGGCATGGTGGATTTTGATATGCATGGAAGCGGCGTTATTGGCGATCAGTACGGCATGACCGATGAAAATGCTTACCTGATGCTGCCGAAAATTTTTGTCAATGCCGGCGCTGATGTTTCGGGAATAGAACTGACCGGCTTCCCCAATCCTTTTTATGGTACCGTAAATCTATCTTATACAGTACCAGAAAGTGGTTCGGTAAAGTTGTCCGTATATAATTTGTTGGGAGAACTGGTGGAAGAGATGGTTGCAGAGCAGCAAAACCCCGGCAATCATAGCGTTATTTTTTCGCGCGAGGATCTTCCTTCAGGAATTTTTATTTTTAAATTAGAATTTTTTGGTTTGCATAAAAATAATTGTGTATTTTTGAAACTGCATAATTATGGAATTAAGTAATTATTTAAATAAAAAAAATAAAAATTTATGAAAAGAAAAACTTTACTTTTAGCTTTTTTGATGCTGATGGGAGTCAGCACATTTTCACAGGTTTGTCAACTGGGAACTGTTTCTGGTGTTACTCAGGGATCAACAGTATCTGTTCCTATTACCATGACCGGATTTGCCAATGAGGTAACGGCGTTTCAGTGGTCTATTTCATGGGATCCTGCGGTATTGACCTATGTGAATGTTACCAACTGGTTTCCCGGAGTTACCGGTGTGGGAGTTTATCCTCAGGCAGCACCCTACGAACACATTACCACTTTTGTTTGGGGTGATATGCAACAACCAATCAATGGTACTTTGTGCACCGTTAATTTTACCTATATTAGCAGTACGGGTGCATGTACCAACGTATCATGGGGTACTTATCCTACCGATACACTTGTTGCCGATGAATACTACCAAACTTATAATGTGGATTGGATCAACGGACAGGTATGCGGTGTGGCTTCCGGCATTGAAGACAATGGCAATAACAACGCTTCGGTGGTTATTTATCCTACCGTTGCCAGGGAAATGGTAAATTTAAAATACACGGTTCCCGAAAGCGGAAGAATTACTTTTGGCGTGTATAACATGCTGGGTGACGAGGTTAGCAAAGTTACCAGAGATTGTTCGGCCGATGTGCCTTCAACACAGGAAATCAATGTTTCGGATTTGAATGCCGGAATTTATTTTGTAAAATATCATATCGAAACTGCCAATATCAATACTGTCAAGACCGAAAAGATTACTGTTACAAAATAAAAAAGGATAGTTTTAAAAAAGAGCAGGGTGAACATCATCCTGCTTTTTTTTTATCCCTTAAAAGGAAACAGGCGGGAGATGTACTGCGCGAGCCCGCGTTGTTTCAGGATGTGAATGATTTCCTGACGGTTTTCTTTCAGGTACCAGAAAAACAGCATCTTTTGTTCGCGTTTTTCTTTTATATTTTTTGCAATAAACAGCTTTTTGCCGGTATAGGGATCTGTTTCAGTATAATACATAACCGACGAGAGAGTCATGGGCGTAGGCGTAAGGTCCTGCACCTGTTCAAGCTGTAATCCGGCGTTTTTTGTTTCCAGCGCGCATTCGGCCATGTCGGCCAGGGTGCAGCCGGGATGACTCGAGATAAAATATGGTATGAGCTGTTGTCGCAGGCCTGCTTTCTCAGATATTTTGTAAAACTGCTCCTGCAACTGTTTGTATAGGGCGTAAGAAGGTTTTCTCATAATCGCCAACACCTTGCCGACAGTGTGCTCAGGGGCTACTTTCAACCTCCCCGATACGTGTTTTTCAACCAAAAGGGTGAAGTACTCTGTGAGGTGTTTCTCTTTATCATCCTGAGGCGTGCGGCCAATAAACAAATCGTAGCGCAGGCCGCTGCCGATAAAAATTTTTTTTATTCCCTTAACGGCACTTGCTTTTTTATAAATATCTATTATCGGGGCATGGTTGTCATTCAGGTTGGGGCATATCTTTGGATGAATACATGAGTAGCGTGCACATTTTTCGCACATGTGGAGGTTTGTGCCCTGCATTTGATACATATTGGCAGAAGGCCCGCCCAGGTCGCTCAGGTGTCCTTTGAAATCGGGCATTTGGGTTATTTGTTCAGCTTCATGTATTATGGATTTTTCTGACCGGCTTGCTACAAATTTCCCCTGGTGCATGGAGATGGAACAAAAACTGCAACCACCAAAACATCCCGTGTGAGTGTTGATAGAATGGCGAATCATCTCATAAGCCGTGATGATGCCTCTTTTCAGGTAGCGGGGATGTGGCATGCGCGTGTAGGGCAGGTCGTAGGCACTGTCAAGTTCGGCTGCGGTCATGGGCAGGTATTGTGGGTTTACCACGGTAACCCTGTCTCCGCAAGGCTGTATCAGCCGTTTAGCGCGCATTCTGTTTGATTCGGTTTCGATGGTGCAGAAGCTTTCTGCAAATTTCCTTTTGTCTTTCAGGCAATCCTCATGGGAAGGAAGCATGATGGAATTTTCATCATCAACCAGTTTGCCGGGTTCCACAACATAAGCTATCTGCCTTATCTGTTGCACGGAGTTGATGGAACCCCCGTTCTGCAGGAGTTTTACCAGCTCTTTCAATGGATTTATTCCTTGGCCGTAGATCAGCAGGTCGGCGCCGGAGTCAATCAGTATGGAGGGCTTCAAAAGATCCGACCAATAGTCGTAATGTGTCAGGCGGCGCAGCGAGGCTTCCACGCCGCCCAGCACCACAGGAACGTCGGGATATAATCTTTTGAGGATGTTGCTGTAAACGACCGAAGCATAGTCGGGCCTGAATCCTGCTTTATCTCCGGGTGTGTAGGCATCGTT
>Ga0208459_1002946_pt1 | contig 13776 bp, 13 predicted proteins | sample AD_UKC087_MetaG_FD_184433 | JGI IMG/M metagenome (GOLD analysis project Ga0208459, IMG submission 184433) | Active sludge microbial communities of municipal wastewater-treating anaerobic digesters from USA - AD_UKC087_MetaG (SPAdes) (version 2) | ecosystem: Engineered > Bioreactor > Anaerobic >... | reverse complement strand
AGCAAACGTATTTAAAGAATTAGTTAATGATAATTGAGCCATAGTTTGAATTAACTGGTTTAGATACGTCTTATAGTAACACAAACTAGGATAAAACACAACTTTATGGAAAAAATAAAGATAAGATTATTGGGAGTGGTGGCAGTAATAGTGGCGGTGTCAACATTTTTTAATATCAAAAATCAATATGAGACATTAAAGACGGCAGAAATAAAAAATGAAGGTTTAAAAATAAAGATAGAAAACATGAAACAACAAAAGCAGAGATTTGTGAAACAGGCAGAATACGCTACCAGCAGCGCTTTTTTGGAGCAGCAAAGGCGGGAATTGTTGGGAATGGGAACGGAAAATGATGTTTGGCTAAAAATAGAAGAAAAACAAGGGGTGGAAGATTGGGAAATGGATGTGCATGAAACGGAAGAACCGACCAAATTGAATGAATGGATAAGGTGGTTTACTCAATAGAGAAGTTATGTTAGAATTCGACCAGTCGCAAGACTTACCTGCGGGGTAGTGTACGGCTGCACGTGAGGCTCATAATCTCACAGACCTGGTTCAACTCCAGGCCCCGCAACAAACAAAGAGGTCGTCATTAAGTTGACGACTTTTTTGTTTTTGGCAGACTGAATAAAAAAATCCATAAATATTGACAAAATTATAATATATATCCTATAATCTCAACGGTTAAGAAATTAAACCAAAAATAATAAGTCTTTTAATAGCAAAAGACTTGGCTCTTTAACAACCTTCAAAAAATTGCGTTTTGAAAAAGAAAGGAGGTAAAATGAATGGCTTTTTGGGAAAAATACTGGGATTGCCATGCTTGTGGAAGAACGGGAATTTCGGCTTTGCGTCAACTAAAGTGCCCTGGCTGCGGCAGTGTAAAATCACCCCAAGACAAGGAGCATTTTAGCAAAAATGAAATTACCGACGAATATGGATTGGCTTTGGCAAAAGGAGCTCCCTACTGGACTTGTTCCCACTGCGGATCGGTAAACCTGGACAGAGAATTAAGTTGTATCGGCTGCGGCAATGAAAGAGAAACAAGTGATGAAAGTAATAGAGTAGTTGAGCTAGGAACCAATCCCCTGCCAGACTATCAACCAAAAGATGTGTGGCAAACATATTCAGAATCGAGTCAACCAAAAGAAACGGTTTCAAGAACAAAAAAGGAACCCGGTTTCCAAGAATCTTGGCAATCATCAGGAGTTTTGGATAAAAAAGAACTAAAAAGACCACAAAAATCCTACACAAAAATAACAGCTGTAGTAATGGCAGTTATTCTAGGGCTGGTCGGATTAGGTTGGCTATTTTTCCATACAACGTCGATGGAAGCCACGGTAACGGGTTTTACTTGGTCGCGAACGGTTAAGATTGAAAAATATGAAACGGTTCATAGTTCCGGTTGGTCGCTACCGCCCGGAGCTTACAACTACTGGTCGGAAACTAGGATTTCGGGCTACAACCCAATTTATGAGACTAGAACCAGGACAGTGCATCATCCACAGACAAGCTACCGGGATTTGGGTAACGGAGCGGTAGAGAGCTATGACAGCTCTTACTACACAACAGAGACTTATCAGGAGATGGTTGGACAAGAGCCGATTTACGGCACTTGGTATAACTACGATGTAGACCAGTGGAACTATGAACGTCAAGTTGAGGCAGAAGAAAAAGATAGAAATCCTTATTGGCCTAAGTATAGCCTTAATTTTGACGGTCAGACCAGGATTGGCGCCGAACGAGTAAATGGGCGTGATGAGACCTACACAATTATGTTTGAAACTGTAAACAAGAAAGGAGAGACGAAGACATATAGTTACAACACCAGTGAAAATGAATGGAAAAGATACCAATATGGAGTTAGCTACCCGCTGAAGATTAATCATTTAGGGATGATTGCCAACAATCCTCTGCAGGACAAAGAAAAACCAAAATAATTTTTGAAGGTTAATCGGATAGATTCCAAATTATTTGCTTTGGCAAATTAATTGAAGAATCTATCCGAAATACCACTACCAATGTGAGTTGGTACTGATGAGTCCAAAAGGACGAATGGTATTAAATAATCAGAAATTACTGATGAATATTTTGTTATAATTTCAGTTACTTGGCAGGGTAGCTCAGTTGGTTAGAGCGTAGCATTCATAACGCTAAGGTCGCGGGTTCGATCCCCGCCCCTGCTACATTTGGCGATAGAGAAAATTAAAAATTTGGATGCATAGCTCAGTTGGTAAGAGCACCGATCTTATAAGTCGGGGGTCCATGGTTCGAGTCCATGTGCATCCACAGGAATGAAGAATTGGGGTTGCCTGGAAGAGTACTCGCCCTGCCCGCGGCGAGCGCTGTAAAGCGTTTATATATACAAAAAAGCGTCGCAAAGGAAAACGCAAAATTTTAAAGAACTAAAACTTTAACGCCCTTGCTGGTGAGCTCAGACTTGTTGAGGCTTGTCCAATGAGGGCATTAAAAATCTCCACAGTATTTTGAACTCAAAAACAAAGCGGAAAATGCAATGGTATTTTTTCTATGACTTGATTTTCGGTCTTATTGTATACTTATTTTGAGTTATTTTTTTTAAAAGGTGATATGGGTGAAGGATCAATTAGTCCAGAAATCAATACTGAAGTTAAGACTCCGGTTTTAATATCCCCTGAAGCAGTCAAGAGGCTAAATGGCGAGGGAGTGAGATATGGGTGGGAGCCTTTGAGAATTGTAGATGAGGGGCGTATTGCAATTGCGCGAATGCCAGAAGGGAAAAGTGGAATTGTAATTGGTTCAGGCCCCAATACGCCTGAGTGGAAAACGAGAGGATGGAGAACACTGGATATTGACCCACAAGCTGGTGCTGATATGACTCTTGATGCTAATCAACTAGAAACAATGGTACCAGCTGATTCCCAAGACTTTCTGTTAGCTGAGTATTTAACTTTTGACCCATTAGGTAAAGAGGGTGTTACACCCGCGCGTCTTTTACAACAAGCGAATAGAATTTTAAAGATTGGAGGAGAATTAATTATAGAGAGTGTAAGCTTCGAGAATTTGCCAGAAAGTACCATACCGAACAGGTTAGAGTTTGCAGAGTTGATGGCTAAGCACGGGTACGATACTGTAGTTGAAGTTGGAGAATATTATCATTTTGGGGAAGACAAGAAGGAGCAAAGGGTTGTGTATTATGGAAAAAAAGTAGCTAGTGGTTTTGATGGGGCTAGGGCCGGATCAACCAAAAAAGAAACACTAATCTATGATCCAAATACAGGAAAACCGTTATAGTAACCTGTTAAACCAGGCTTTTTGAAATCCATAAATATATAGAAACTCAGCTACAACTAACCAAACAATGGCAGTGATGATAAATGGTAAAAGATTTTTGAATGTAAAAGTTGAAACAGTATTTTTGAAACCTAAAAAAAGAACCGGTAAAAAAAACTAATCCACTAATAAAAGCCATGAGACTAATAACCAGTAAAGGATTGTATTCGCTAAGATATTTTTTAATCAAAACACCACCAAGTGCGTAAGAAACTTGGGCTAAAATTAATAAAACCAAACCTATCATATTTTGTTTATAAGTTGATTGAGATCGGTTTTGGATTTGACCAGATCTAGGGTTTCTTGGACAACTTGGCGGGCGCGGCGGGTGCCGTCGATAAGAATATCGCGGGCCAAGTCAGGCCGATCTTCGTAATATTTTCTTTTTTGACGAATAGGTTCGAGAAATTTGTTTAGGGCTAAAAAAAGTTTGTCTTTGACTTCTTTGTCGCCGACTTGACCGGCGCGGTAACGGGTTTCTAAGTCAATTACTTCCTCTCGGTTGGGATTAAATGCCCGGTGATATTCAAAAACAGGATTACCCTCAACGTGACCGGGGTCGGTGGCGTGGATTCGGGTGGGATCGGTGTAGCAGTTTTGAATTTTTTGCTTGAGAGCGGCTTCATCATCGGAAAGTAAAATGGCGTTGCCACCGCTTTTGCTCATTTTGGTTTTGCCGTCGGTGCCGATAAGACGGGGAACGCGGCCAATCATAGCTTTGGGAATTTTGAAGGTGGGGCCAAAGGCAGAATTAAAATCACGGGCAATTTCTCGGGTTTGCTCAATAACCGGGCTTTGATCTTCACCAACCGGAACCAAGTCGGCATTGAAGCCGAGAATATCAGCTGCCTGAAGAATGGGATAGCAAATAAAGCCTAAAGACGGGTCCATTTTTTTGTAATTAATTTCTTCTTTGACGGAGGGGTTTCTGACAGCCCGAGCATGGGTAACCATGGTCAAAAATAAGGAATAAAGCTCAAAGGTTTCGGGAATCCCGGATTCAAGATAAATAGTTGAACGGTGGGGATCAATGCCAACGGCTAAATTATCCAAAAAAACTTGATAAGTATTTTGGTTAATGATGTCTGACTGCTTGTAAGAATTGGCATAGGCGTGGAAATTAGCCAAAAGAATATAGGTGTCGTAGGTGTCTTGAAGTTTGACGCGGTTTTCGAGAGTGCCGACATAGTGACCCAGATGAAGTTTGCCACTGGGAGTGTCGCCGGTAAGAATACGAGGTTTTTTGGACATAAACGATTTTATCATTAAATCGGAAGCTTTATGATATAATCAGTTTCAGTTTATTAAGGCTGAAACCAGGTAGGACCGAAAGGAACAAAGGGGTTTTGGCAAAATGAAAAAATGACCAAAGAAAAGCATCAAATAAAAGCCGCCGTAAGAACGGTGACAGGCAGAAAAGTTAAACAAATCAGGAAAGAAGGTTGGTTGCCGGCAACGGTTTATGGAAAAGAATTTGAATCTTTGTCGATTCAGTTTAATTTGGCAGAGATAGTGAAATTGTTTGATGAAATTGGAGAATCAACCCTGGTGGAAGTAATTTTGGATGAAAAAGAAAAGCTGCCAGTGTTGTTTAGAAATCCGCAATATCACCCGATTGACGGCAATATGATTCATATTGACTGCTACAAGGTAAACTTAAAAGAGAAAATTAAAGCCATGGTGCCGATTGAATTGGTGGGCGAATCACAGGCGGTTAAGGATGGAAATATTTTAGTGACGGTAACTGATGAAATTGAAGTGGAGGGTTTACCGGCTGATTTGCCAGAGAAAATTGAAGTAGATTTGTCGGCTTTGGAAAACCTGGAATCGACGATTATAGTAGCTGATCTGAAGTTGGACAGCGATAAGCTGGAAATATTAACAGACGGAGAACAACTGATTGCCAAGGTGGAAGAACCAAAGGCAGAGGAAGCTCCGGTGGTGGAAGAAGCCAACCCTGAGGATGTGGAAGTAATCACTCAAAAAGAAGGTAAGGATGAAGAGGGCACAGACACCGGCAACGAAGAAGGAGAAAAAGAGAAGGAAAAGAAAGAGGAATAAAACTTTATGGCAATTGATAGAAAAGCCTATCAATATCGGCTCTAATGGGGTCGAGTTGGTGGGCTTTTTTGATGGCATCATCAGACAACTCAGTTTGGTCTAAGAGAGTATAAATTTTGGCGATATTGATGTAATCATCGGCAGTTTTTTGAGATTGATTGAGAATTTGGTTAAGACGGGTGTAAAGAGATTGGGGTTGATAATCAGCTTTGTATTGGCTGATTTGAGTTTGATCTAACTTTGTTTCCAAAGTAGCAGCTTTTTCCCAATCATTGGATAAAACAAGGGACTGCCACAGGTTTAAGCGGCCAAGATAACTAATGCCGCCATCAAAGCGGGACAATTTTATTTTTGATTGAGTGTAACTGTCGTGGACGGATAAAAGGCGATAGGTATTGGCAGTAAGCAAAAAGATTAAAAAAATGAGAAATACAATTTTAGTCTTCATGGGTGGGCCAGGAAGAAGTAATCAACAAACCGGGAGAAAAATTAAATTTTGACTGCAATTCTTGATAAATAGTTTCGGTAACGAAGGGAATAAAAGGATGAAGCAATTTGAGACTGGTTTGCAAAACAGTAAGGAGAACAGGGATGGTCTCTTCTCCCCTATTTTTGGCATCTTCGATATAAATGTCACAAAATTCGTGCCAAAAAAATTGATATAAATTTTCACTAGCTTGACCAAAATGATAAGAATTAATGTTTTTGGTGGTTGAAGCAACAATCTGGTTAAGTCGGGAAAGAATGGTTTTGTCAGCGGAGGTTAGTTTTGATTTATCAATTTTTGAGTCAATTTTGAGACGGGGGTTGGTTTGGCGGAAGCGGTCAACAATCATTTCTACAAAGCGGGAAGCGTTCCAAATTTTGTTGACAAAATTTCGCTGAGCTCGAATTTTGTCTTCGGAGACGACAAAGTCGCTGGCGGGAGCGATACCATAAACCAAGGACATTCGCAGAGCGTCGCTGCCGTATTTTTGGGACATTTGCAGCGGATCAACCACATTATTTTTACTCTTACTCATTTTTTGACCCTTGGCATCGACCACCCGGGAGTGGAGATGGACAGTTTTGAAAGGAACCTGCCCGGTAAGATAAACACCAAACATAATCATCCGCGCCACCCAGAAAAAGAGAATATCCCACATAGTATCCATGACGGTAGTGGGGTAAAAATAATCAAAATCGGGAGAAGACTTGGCGGGATTGTCGGGATTAAACCCAAGAGTGGTCAGCGGCCACTGACCGCTAAGAAACCAGGTATCAAAGGTATCAGTTTCCTGAATCATATGATGAGAGTGGCATTTGGGACAAGAGGTAGGAGAGTTGATGATGAAATCAACGCCGACGGGAGCAATCAGGGACTGAAGGCCCGAGTTAATCTCGGCAAACGAATAGTTGTCTTTGAGATCACGGTAAAAACCGGAAACAACATTTTTGTGGTGGTCCAAAAAGTTAACTTTAATATCCGGATGACAATCAAGACAATACCAAGCAGGAATCCGGGGACCCCAAACAATTTGGCGGCTGATGTTCCAGTCACGAATATTTTTCATCCAATCAAGATAGGTTTTTTTGAAACGGGAGGGGAAAAACTTGACCTGATTGTCGACAGCAGCTTGGATGGCGGGCTTGGCAAGAGGGCTGATTTTGATAAACCACTGAGGAGCAACCAAAGGTTCGATAACATGACGGCAGCGGTAACAACGACCGATACGATGCTGATAATGATCATCAATTTTGACCAACATACCCCTGTCTTTCATATCAGCCACCACTTGATCACGGGCTTGATTGACAGTCAGACCGGCGTATTTACCGGCAATGTCGGTAAGCCGACCGTCAAAGCCAATGACTTTTTTGAGAGGAAGGTGGTGGCGGAGACTAGCTTCAAAATCATTAGGATCATGAGCGGGAGTGATTTTGACAACGCCAGTGCCAAATTTCATATCGACCATATCGTCGGCAATGACTTTGACAGTGAAAGGACCATTAAGACCGTCAACCGTAATTTCCTGACCGACCCACTGGGTGTAACGTTTATCCTCGGGATTGACAGCAACGGCGGTGTCGCCAAATTTGGTTTCGGGACGGGTGGTAGCCAAGGTAAAAGGACCATATTTGATGTAGTAAAGGGAAGTGACTTCGTCGACATAATCAACTTCAAGATTGGAAAAAGCTGTGCCGCAGTGGGGACAATAATTGATAATTTTTTCGTCGCGATAGATAAGACCGTCGTGATAAAGTTTAGTAAAAGTGGATAAAGCGGTTTTGACAATGGCCGGCTCTAAGGAATAATGATAGCGAGTCCAATCCATAGAAAAACCCAACTGTTTCATTTGAAATTGATTAAGCTTGCGATTGTCTTCGACAAAATTCCAAATCAGTTGGTAGAGAGTCTGGCGGTCAAAATCAAACCGGCTTTTGCCCTCCTTGGCCAACTTTTTTTCAAAAACAAACTGGGTTTCGATGCCGGCGTGATCGCTACCGGGAAGCCACAAAGTTGGTTGACCCAGCATGCGATGATAACGAATGAGAATATCCTGGACGGTAAAAAGAGCATGACCCATATGCATGGGGTCATTAGCGTTGGGCGGGGGCAAAATAATAGAATAAGGCTGATGTTTGGTTTTGACCGACTTGGGGTTTGGGGGAACTTTGGGGGTGAAGGCACCAGATTTTTCCCAAAGATGGTAAATATCGTTTTCCCGGGAGGAACTGTAGGCTTTGTCCATGGAGATATTTTAGCACGAAAACCGGCGGAAAATGATAAAATAGGGACATGAAAATTTTGGACATAACCAAAAATTATAGAAAAGTAATCCAACAGACAGCGGCAGTGATTAAAATGGGCGGGTTAGTGGTATATCCCAGCGACACGGTTTATATTTTGGCAGTCGATCCCACTAATCAAACAGCGGTAAATAAACTGCTGGGATTTAAAAACAGATGGACTGGCAAGGCAATTTCTGTGGCAGTTTTTGATATAAAAATGGCGATGGAATATGTAAAAATTGATGAAAATGGAAAAAATATTTATGCAAATTTATTGCCGGGTCCGTTTACAATTGTGGGCCCGGGGAAACATAGGGTAGCTAAGGGGATTGAGGCAGAAAATGGGACGTTAGGAATTAGAATTCCGGAGAATAAATATGTTGCCGATTTGGTCAAGCTAGTAGGGGGGCCGGTAACAGCAACATCAGCCAATTTGTCGGGAAGGACACCTAATTATTCGGTGACCAGTTTTTTGAGACCACTGTCGGGGAAGAAAAAAGAAATGATTGACATGATAGTGGATGCCGGCAAGCTACCAAAAAACAAACCATCGACCGTGATTGATATCACCAAACCGGAGATTAAGGTTTTGAGGCGGGGCGATTTGGTGACCGGGAAAAAAGTTAGTTTAATATCAAAATCGGAAAAAGAAACAGAAAAAATAGCTGAATTTTTATTAAAAAAGGTTTGGGACAAACTTGGGAAAAAACCAGTGGTATTTTTACTGTCAGGAGATTTGGGGTGTGGAAAAACCGTCTTTTCCAGAAAAATAGGCAAACTTTTGGGAGTGAAAGAAAAGATTACTTCACCCACATTTATGATTTACAATGAATATCCGATCAAAATGTCGGCTAAAAATAAAATTGATAAATTTTTGCACATGGATTTGTATAAAATTACTCATAAAAGGGATTTGGCGGAGATAGAGTTTGAGGAAAAATTTAAGAGAAAAAATATAATTTGTATTGAATGGCCGGAACAAATGGGAAAAAATTATTTGGCCAAAGTAAAAAAGAAGTCAAAAGTAGTGGGGGTAAATTTTGAATATGTCGACGAAAACGCCCGGGAAATAAGTTATGATTTGCCAAAAGAGTAATTAGAGGAGCTTAAAGGAATTGATGAATTGGGTGCACTCGGTTTTGAGAGCGCTGATACCGTTGTGAATACATTGAATAGTATAGTTTTTGGTGGATGATTGGAGATCAACGATGGTTTGGGTGGCGGTTTCATATTTAAAGGTGGGTTTGCCGGAAACTAACAAAGTGTTGGTAAATTCCCTATCCGGATGAGTCCAAGACCATTGAGGAGGAGCGCTGACGTGGACGGCAAAATTGCCGCTACTTAAGGTAAAGGTATAGCGGTTACCACTAGGTTCGGTATCCTGATAAAACTGGCGGGTAGCGGCATATGCCACAGAGAAATTGTCGGTTTGACTGGTGTAAGTTTGGGTGCTGCCGGTGGCAGGAGAAACTGTGGGAGTGGTGATGGGAGTAGAAGTGGGAGAAATAGCTTTGGTGGGAATTAGGGTGGGATAAATAGTGGGGGTAATAGTTTTGGTGGCAGAGGCGGTAACGATGGCAGCGGGAGTGGCAATATCATCGGGAATATCAATAATTTCAGGTTCGAGAGCATCGGTGGGGATAAGTTCAATTTTGGGGACGGTGGCAGAGTTGTAAGCAGGTGATTGACGATCCTGATACAACTGATAAAGGAAATAAGCGCCAATTGCTGATAAAATCAGCAGAACTAAGGTTAAAATTAAATAAGTGCTATTTTTAGTTTTCATAAATTTATAATTTAATAATACATTATTAATGAAAATATTGGCAATAGAGACCAGTTGTGATGATACTTGCGCCGCAGTTTTGGATAATGACTGGGTGTTGTCGAACATAATTTCGTCACAAACCGATCTGCACGCCAAATGGGGCGGAGTGGTGCCGGATATTGCTAAACGGGCTCACAGTGAAAGAATAGAACCGGTAATAGCGGAAGCAATTTTGAGATCGGGAATATTGGGGTCAAATAAGGGAAAATTAAAAAAAGAAAAAATAGAAGAAATAATTTTGCAAGGAATGAAAAAAATTGAGGTAATTGGGGTAACTCAAGGGTCGGGGTTGGCGATAGCTTTGGGGATAGGAGTAAATAAGGCTAAAGAATTGGCAAAAAAATATAGCAAAAAGTTGGTGGCAGTAAACCACATTGAGGGTCATATATTGTCAAATTTGGTAAAAAATAAAAACGGCAACCCACAACGGGAGCTAAAACTGCCAGCGTTGGCAATGACAGCTTCGGGGGGGCACACAAAATTGATCTGGATAGAAAAAATTGGCAAATATAAGGTGGTGGGAGAAACTTTGGACGATGCGGCTGGAGAAGCGTTGGACAAAGCGTCTAAGATGCTGGGTTTGGGTTATCCGGGAGGGCCGGTGGTGGAAAGATTGGCAAAAACAGGAAAAACAGATTTTATAAAACTACCCCAACCTTTGGCAGACAAAAAAATTTTGGATTATAGTTTTTCGGGGTTAAAAACCAGTTTTTATTACAAAATAAAAGATTGGCCGGCAGAACAAATCGGGACTAATCTAAATAATTTGGCGGCAAGTTTTCAAAACGCTGTGTTTGAAACTTTATTGAGAAAATTTAGGCTGGCGGCGGAAAAATATCAACCAAGGATGCTGCTTGTCAGCGGCGGAGTGATGGCAAATTTGGATTTGAGAAAAAGATTGAGAAAAATGGCCAAAGAATTGGATTTGCCAATATTAATGCCGACACAAAAAAACCTAAACACTGATAATGCCGCCATGATTGGGGTGGCAGCTTACCATAAAGCCTTAAGAGGTGAATTTGTGGAAGATATCGATAAACTTGATAGGGATCCGAGAATGGAAATTTAGTTGGCGGGACCGCGGCGGTAGACAGCCGCCCAGGGGACGAAGTTGGAAGTGAAAGTTTTTTGATGAAGAGGACGACCGTCGGCAGCGGTGACGGTCCAGTCAAAGGAAGTTTTGAGTCCGGGGACGGCGGTTTCATCTTTGATAACCTTGCCGACAGGAAGAGTGGGATCGTCAATCCAAACTGTTGGCGGCGGCGGGGCATAACCCCACTGGCGATAGTTATTAATAGTGGTTTTGCGACCATCGGAGGTGCCATAAATTTCATAGGTTAGACGCCGGTTATCCATATCTACCAGGCTTTGGATAAGAAGATAGTGGCCGGTGTCATTGACAAACTTAAGGTCGGGGTTGGGAATAAAAACAGTAGCGTCAAAACCTGGCTCACTGTCTTCTTCATAGTAACTAACCCGATAAGCATGGGCTTTTCTTTCCGTAATATCTAGGCCTGAATTTAACATGGCCCGAAAGAGAGTGGTGGAGACCTGACAGATACCGCCACCGACATCGAGTTCGGTTCGACCCTGACGAATAATATAAGCTTTGGTGTAACCAGCTTCGATAGTAACCGGACCAAGAGATTTGACAAAAGAGAAAGTGTCCCCGGGAGCGACTAAAATCCGATTAACAATGGAGGCGCCTTTGACAATATTAACGTTGCGAGTATTGCTGGAGTGTTTAAAAGTGGAAGTGCCGCTGCCCAAAAGTTCGACAATACCAAGATCATTAACATCGCTATTTTTTATTTTTGGGGGCAGGGATTGATAAGAAAGTTTAACACTAAGATGGGTTTGATCAGAAGTCTCTAAATTAGTAAGAGTGGAAGTAATTTCTTGGGCAAGTTTATTAACGTCAAGAGTCAAGCCATTTTTGGCGGGTTGAAATTCTAAAACCTGACCACGTTCAAACTTGAAAACAGCATCAACCGGTTGGCGCTGGAGGCTGTTGGAGAGATCCTGAGAATAAGAAAGAATTTTTTCTTGATCAAAATTATTGTCAAAACCCAGCCAGGAAATTAAGGTCTGATCGGTAACAGTGATATTGTCCGAGTCAGTCAAAAGGTTGATGGACTTGCCAATAAGGCGGCGGGCACGAAGAATAGTTTGATTAACCTGATCCTGAGTGGGAATAAAGCCGACGACAGTAGTTTCAACAGGAATGGGCTGATTAAAATTTCCCAAACTAAGGGAGGAAATGATTTTTTCTTGGAGGTATGATTGGTTGAGACTTAGACCGGTGGCGCCGGTTTCAATGGTAATGTCATTTTTGTTGATGATAAGCTGGGTGGGAATAAAAGGTTGGTTAATTTGAGAAGAAATAGTTTCGATTTGCTGGTTAAGCTGGTCGGTGTTGTAGTCAAGGTTGAGAGAAAAATCTTTGTGGTGGAAAAAATATTTAATATAGTTGATAATGCCTTCATCAAGACGGCGGTATAAAATAGTGGAGGCGGTTTTGGAAGGATTAATGGAGGCGGAGACGGAAGCCAAGTTTAGGGGGAAGAATTGCTGCTGATATTCAAGATTGATAGCGGAAGGAAGAGTAAAATCTTGATTGATTCGGGAAATTATTTGATCGCGGGAAAGGTGAGAATAATCCCGACCCAAAAGCGAAGTGTTGCTGCCGCTTTTGTTGTAGTTAAGAATGATGGGAGCAAAAAGAAAGATTAGAGGAAAAAGAGTGATGAGAGCGGCAATAAAAATGTTTTTGAGATGTTTCATAGGCGGCGGTCCATGGCCTGGTTGGCCAACTTGTCAGCTAATTGATTAAAATCGCGGCGGACATCAGTAAAAGTATAAGGTAAATTTATCTGGAGCAAAAGCTGTTGGGCTTGGGCAAAAAGAGGTAGCAGGGTGGCAGATTTAACTTTGTATTTCCCCTGAAACTGCCGAACTAACAGTTGGGAATCAGAAAAAAAATTTAGTTGAGTAAAACCAAAAAGGGTGAGATTTTGGTGGATCCAATTTAGAGCAGCAATAACGCCGGAATATTCGGCTTCGTTATTGGTTTTGATGCCTAAAAATTTTGATTCCTGGTAAATAATTTGACGGTCTTGATCGTAAATAACCAAACCATAGCCGGAAATACCGGGATTGCCACGGGAGCCGCCGTCAGTATAAATACTCAATTGCATAAAAAATGATAACAAATCAGGCTGTTAGTGTCTGTATTTAGTCCAAAAAAAGAAGCAGTGACATTAAACCAACCCCAAAAATAAGAAAAATAAACTGAAGTAAGGAGTGAAAAATTTTGGAGTCATGATGGTGAAGCTGGGGCATCAGGTCAGCAATGGCAAGATAAATAAAACCGCCGGCAGTAATAGGAATTAAGGAGAGAGAAAAATCGATATCAAGGGCATAAATTAAAATAATACCAACCAAGCTGCCTAAAGAGGAAATAAAATTATAAAGGACAGTCTTTTTGATAGAAACACCGTGATGAATTAAAATGCCAAAGTCCCCTATTTCCTGAGGAATTTCATGAAGAATAACAGCCAAGGCAGTAGTAAAACCAACAGAATAGCTGATGTTAAAACTGGCAGCAATAAGGGCGCCGTCGATAAAATTGTGGACGGTGTCACCAACAAGACTGATGGTGACAATGTGTTTGGAGTTTTGATGACAGTCAATATCGTGACAGTGATGCCAAAGAAGGAACTTTTCTAAAATAAAAAATAAAATGATACCCAAAAGAATAAGCCATGAAGCCAAATGGCGGGGAAAAATAGAGGCAAATGATT
>Ga0208459_1002945_pt1 | contig 13778 bp, 13 predicted proteins | sample AD_UKC087_MetaG_FD_184433 | JGI IMG/M metagenome (GOLD analysis project Ga0208459, IMG submission 184433) | Active sludge microbial communities of municipal wastewater-treating anaerobic digesters from USA - AD_UKC087_MetaG (SPAdes) (version 2) | ecosystem: Engineered > Bioreactor > Anaerobic >... | reverse complement strand
ATATGAAAACATTGACTGCATAACTTAATTTTTTGTTTTCTTTCAGCATTTTTAAAAAGTTATTCATAAGCTCCTCCCTATATCTATGTTATCTGAATTAAGTTGAAAAATTTCAGCTATGTTACTTTTAAGTTTATCCGTCTCATCATTTCCAAGCATCCTTTTTACATACACTATTGCTGACATTTCCATGTCTTTTGTAAAGCTAAGGCTGATATTTGAAACCACTTCTTCTCCCTGGAAATTTTCCCTGTTGATCGTATCAATAATTTCGGGAGAAATGCTGTTTACGCTCACTTCCCGCTCATATGCAGGAGCTTGTGCCGTTTCCAGCAGCTTTAAATTCATGCTCCCATTAAGAAATATATTATCAATAACGAAAATAATGATTAAAAGTTTAATGGATATTCTGCAAAATTTCTGTGTTTTGCCTTCAGGGAATATTATCATTATTAAATTGAATATCAGTATTAGTACCAATGTGTTTATAATTGTTGTTTTCATAATTATCCCAGTATGTTATTCATATAATTTATTATTATGGAGTAGTAAACCGTGACGATTATTATCGGGGTTACAAGACATATCAGATAAATATAGAACATATCTGCCATTTCATATATGAACTTTGATATATCTTCATTAAAAGGCTCGGTAATTACCCCCAGCGCCTTGTATGCCATCAGTGCAATGCTGATTTTTATTATGGATCCCCCGAATGATGACAGGACAAAAATTATTACTACAATCCCCAGTACATCTTTTATCATCAAGAGGCTTTTTAAAAATACCCCGAAGAATGATGTTACCGCATTTCCCACAAGAGGCAGTGATGAAGGCGACATTGCCTTTATGGAGCTTATAAAAATATTATCTGTTTTATATAATATATATCCTTGTACAGAAAAATTTATGACTACAATAATCATAAAGCCGGATAAAATTAAAAGGGTTCCCTTTTTCAAAGCCTTGTACAAAAGCTTGGCGTTAATAAGCTTGTTCATGTTGTTTATCAAAATTACGGCTATCATTATTACAGTCATAATGTCTGTAAACCTGTAGACAAACTGTGTGGTGATGCCTATTGTGTAGTTCAGGGATGTCTGGAAGAACTGCAGCAGGCTCAATTTGCCGAATGTGAGCATGGCCGCCAGAAATATTGCATTAATCTCTTCAGTAATAATTTTAAAGTCGGTAAAATCACTTTTCAGCATACTTTTAATACTCAGTACATCCTTGAGAATAATCGTAAAAATAATAATTACAGAAAAGAGTACAACCATGTCCGAAACACTTTTACTTGTGTTTTCGTCTGTAAAATAACCGATTATTGTAAGAACGATACAAATGGTAAACACATTTACGGCGGTTTTTAAAATATCCCTGAAATAACCCTGCTCGTTCTCCAGCTGGTAATAGGCATAATCCCTTATGCTAAGGTCCAAATTCCCTGTAAATGCATTTTTTAGCAGGTCCCGTATCCTTATGTTGTTTTCTCTGAAATATGCGCTTTTTTCGTTTATATAATCTTCAATATCGCCTGTAGGCATCTCATCCATTGCCCGGTCAATTGTTGAGGCATAACATTTTAGAGTAGATACCAGGGTTATCACAATTATTAACAATGTTATTTTTTTCATTTCATCACCCGTTAACCAAGACCAGAATTTGGTCCAGGAATACCTTTATAATATCAAAGGAATATATCAGTATTATAAGCTTACCGGCAATTTCAACCTTTTTACCCACAGATTCATAATTCAGGTCCTTGCATAAGAGGGATATGAAATCACAAATGTATGCAATGCCTACAATTTTTAGAATAGTGCCGAAATATTCAGTCTTTATATCATATCTTACAAATAAATCCACTATTTCTTCCACATATACTCTAAGCTCGCTAAAAAGCAGGAAGATTACAACAATACCGAAAACAACTGTTATATATACTTTGAATTCAGAATTGAATTTGGATAAGGTTATTCCCGTAATTAAAGTAATTACAGCCATAAAAATAATTTTCACCAGCAGCATATTTTTTTCCTCATCAATATAAGTTGAATACAGATTTTACCTCCGTGAACAAATCATTCATCAAACTGACAATCAAAGCCATCACAACAATTACACCGGCTAATGTCACAAGCATGGCTTGTTCATCCCTTCCCGTCTTTGTTAAAATTTGACTGAATACTGCAACTACTATTCCTATTGCCCCCACCTTGAAAATTATATCTATATCCATATGAGTCCTCCTATGACATTATGATAGCTGCCAGGCAGCCCGCAAGAAATGATACTTTGTTATTTAAAGCTTTTTTCTCATTGTGTTTGGTAGAAAATTCTTTTAAAGATCCTTCCATTCCTTCAATGGTAAGTTTAAGCTTTCTGTCCAATACATCCGAATATGTATAGCCATAGTAATCAATTATTTCTGTAAAATGCGAATTAAAGTCAAAAGGAGTTGACATAATTTTATTTATGTAAACCATTAGCTCTTTAGAGCTTTTTTTATCTTCCAAAAAGTCAATCATTGATTTAATGACCAATTTTGTATCCAGGCATTTGAAATTATATTTTTCATAAATTTCTTCAATGGACATTTTCATGCAGCAGGAGTAGACTCTCAGATATTCCGTGAAATTTAATATTTCCTTCATTTTTTTTATTTTTTCGTCACCTTCATTGTTTATTAAACTGAATATATACCTTATAGTAACTACTGTTCCTGCAAAAAGTCCTGCTTTAATCCATATCATTGTAAATCACCCTGTTCTTTTGAAAATCAAACACTTCATTAACCTTTAAAGGATATTTGTTCAGAATGAATGCTCTTTCAAAGAAATTATTTTCAAGAATATCTTTTAAATATATGTTTCTTTTTACATCATCCAAACCGGCTCCATGTGCTGTTGCTATAATTTTCACCCCGCTCTTCAACGCATACTGAATGATTTCAAAATCCTCAACAGACCCTAATTCATCTGAAATTATAACTCTTGGAGAAAGAGCTCTTATGCTCATGAAAAAACCGTCGCTTTTTTTACAGTAGGATAATACATCGGTCCTTCTGCCTGTATCCATTTGGGGAACCCCGTTATAAACAGCGCTTATTTCTCCTCTTTCATCAATTAAAGTCAGGTCGCATCCCTCAAAATACGGAGTTTTAAGTCCGTTGCTCAGATTCCTTGCCACATCCCTTATAAATGTTGTCTTGCCTGAAAGGGGCGGCCCTATAATCAAGGTGTTGTAAATGTTTTTATCGGGACTTATTATCTGATTTAAGACTTTTTTTGAGCATCCGGGAAATTCTCTAGCTATTCTCATGTTAAGAGATGTTATGTTTTTGAATCCCTTTATTCCGTCTTTGTCATAAACTAAATCTCCGCTTATACCGACTCTGTGTCCCCCTTCTACAGTAATAAAGCCTTTTTTTATTTCGTTTTCATATGCATGTATTGAATTCCCGGTTAAATTCCCCAGGATTTCGTCAATATCCTTTTTGTTTACAATAAAATTCCCATCTAGAAACTGGTCTTTTTTTATAGTTTTAACAAGTACCGGACTGTTGATTCTAAGCCTTATTTCAATTGCTTCATCCATATCGGCAAAAACATCGGAAACGGCATTTCTAATCTTTAAGTTTAAATATTCCAAAAAATTCTCCATTTGTACCCCCTGCCTTGTCCTCTTAATCTATAATATTATCCTTTTATAAATTTATGCCACTAATTGGGGACATTCTTTTGTAACAAAGGGATGGTGGTCAAAGAAATTGGTTAGGTCATAAAGAGCATTTCGTCAAATTATTATCAAATATTTAATAAAAAGGTGTTTACAAATTCCAGGTTCGTGATATAATAGAAAATGTAAATATCTTCAGGGCAGGGTTAAATTCCCAACCGGCGGTAAAGTCCGCGAACCGAAAGGCTGAATTGGTGAAATTCCAATACCGACAGTAGAGTCTGGATGGTAGAAGAGATTACTTGCAAAATTGTGAGCAAATTCTTTCGACGCCTCTGAAGATTTCAGAGGTTTTTATATGCCTCTGATAATCTTAGAATAGTGCTTAGCACAAGGAGGAATATAATGAAAAGTGATGTAACATTGAAACAAAGAAGCAGTGCAAAGATAGTAGCGAAGGTGGGAGTATTGGGAGCAGTAGCAACTTTATTAATGTTACTCGATTTCCCGCTATGGTTTGCACCAAGTTTTTATAAGCTGGACTTCAGCGAGGTACCGGTATTAATAGGTGCATTTGCCTTAGGGCCTTTAGCCGGAGCTATGATTGAACTGGTAAAGATTCTTTTAAACTTTGTGCTCAACGGAACTGATACAGGTGGAATCGGAGAATTTGGAAACCTTTTGGTAGGATTGTCATTCATTGTTCCGGCAGGATTCATTTACAAAAAATTTAAAACATTTAAATCAGCTATAACGGGAATGCTGGTTGGAACAATATCCTTAGCAGTTATGGGAGCATTTTTGAATTATTTCTTATTGCTTCCTGTATATTCTAAAATTTATGGTGCACCAATCCAAGCATTTATAGATATGGCAAAAGTATTAAATCCGGCAATAACAGATTTAAAAACATTTATTATGTATGCAGTTGTTCCTTTCAATATATTTAAAGGTATGGTGACATCAGCTATGGTAATATTAATTTATAAGAAGCTTTCACCGATACTTCACAGATAGTTTTCATTCTTATAAATTGTCTTAGACGCATGAAAATGCGTCTTTTTTATTCCTTGACTGAAATACTCTTTTCGATTATAATTATTCTACCGTTGCATTATTTACCTCTGGAGGTAATATGAAGCTTCAAATATACTCATTAATAATGTTTCTGAATTCATATTTGACCGGATTATTAACCCCGGTACTCAGCCTGGCTTTAATTGAAAAAGGAGCTTCATTAAGCAACTTGTCAATTATATTAGGTATTTATGCCCTGTCGGTTATCCTGCTTGAACTTCCTTCCGGTATAATGGCAGATGTTTTCGGCCGTAAAAAGACATATCTTTTATCGCTTGTTTCTTTCACCTTAAGCTTTTCCCTGTTATTAACAAGCAGGGGTTTTATAGTTTTATGTGTTGTAATGACGCTTTACGGTTTTGGGAGAGCTCTTGGTTCCGGATCATTTGATGCATTGTTTATAGATTATTACATTGATAATTACGGCAAAGACAAATTGCATAATATAACAACAAGACTATCCGTTTTAGAAGCATTGGGGCTGTCAGCCGGTGCATTGTCCGGAGGATTCTTCCCTGAGATATCCCTTGAACTTTTTCCTGCCATAGGAATTTATGATTTAAATATAATTATTAGAATAATTTTAACAGCCCTCGTAATAGTATTATCTGTTCTTTTTATTTCCGAAAATGTCCGACACGACAATAAGGAACTTGTTTCAATCAAGCAGCATATCAAAAATAGTTCTAATTTTGTCTTTAAAAATGTAACTATACTATGTATTTTTCTTTCTGTTTTTTCAACGGGTTTTTTTCTTAGCGCCTTAGAAACCTACTGGCAGCCTCACTTTATAACATTCCTGCCCGATGAGAGCTCTACCAGGCTCTTGGGACTTATGGCCTTTTTGTATTTGGGAGCAGCAGTTTTAGGAAGTATCCTTTCAAATAAAACTATAAAAAAATCTAAATTCAATCTAAGAAAAATGTACCTGCTCATGAGGGCAGCTATTGCATTTTTATTGATACTTACGGCACTTCAGACAAATATTCCTGTGTTTATAGCCTTTTATGCTTCAATTTATCTGGTGTTCGGCATGGCTAACATACCTGAAGGTGTAATACTTAACCACGAAACGCCCAATGAAATAAGGGCTTCTGTTCTGTCTGTAAAATCATTTACATTGCAGATTGGCGGTCTTTCCGGTTCATTATTGTACAGCATTTTAATCAGGTTTATGTCCATACCTGTTATATGGATGGTTGCGGCTTTCATAGTATTGTTTTCAACTGCATTAACTGCAAGAAAATTAATTAAAGCTGAAGAAGTAATGTTTGAATATACATCTCAGGCATAAGACCTGGCAAGTTTTAACCACATGCTTCATGCCGTATTACAAAAAATTAAACCTGAAACATTTGTTGTTTCAGGTTTTTTGTAAGGAACACGCATATCCCTCTTCTTAGCACCTACGTCTGCAGCATGAGTTGCATCTTCCCCTTGCTCCTAAGACATCCCGTCTTTCGCTGCATTTACCAAAACCAACGCCTAGTAAAAACCATGGCAATATTCTGCAAAAGCAAAACATAATCATCATCCCTTTTTATTCAGCCTGTACTTATTTTATTCAAGCTTTACAGTTTTGTTACAAAAAAGGTGACCTGGGCCCATAAATCAGAAAAATATGCGGCTATAGGGAGCTGATAATTTGGGGAATGAAACTGAGCTTTTATCATGGCAGATTAAATTAAAATAGGGACATGCCTCTATCCTTGAAGGCTATCCCAAAGAGGATATTCTTTCAAGATGTGTCCCCATACAAATTCGGGGACATTCCTCTGACCCGCGAAGGCTATCCCTGCGGAAGAGGTGTGTCCCCATACCTTATTGTGAGTAAATATATAAGCCGAGTTCTGTATTAAACAATCATCTATCTAGGTCTGCTGTTGCCGGCAGACTCAAGCGACCTACCATTTGGACCGTGACGAGCAGCCACTCCAGGGTCCTTTTTTGGTCTTGCTCCGGGCGGGGTTTACATAGCCAGTCAGTCGCCTGACTGCTGGTGAGCCCTTACCTCACCTTTCCATCCTTGCCGCGCAATAATGCGGGCGGTTTCTTTCTGTTGCACTATCCTTGAAGTCGCCCTCACCGGGTATTACCCGGCGCCCTGCTCTATGGAGCTCGGACTTTCCTCATGCTTAAGCATGCGATTGTATAATTTACTCTTTAGTATTTTATAATATTTTTATTTTAATGTCAAATGTAGAATTATCCAATATTCATTTCCTGATATTTTCACATTTTTTAATCCATAAATCAAAGGAAGCATCACTTGGCATTTTCCAGCCGCTTCTTGGGGACAAGGATACAGACCCTACCTTGACTCCATCGGGCATACAAGACCGTTTGAACTGTTGGGTAAAAAACCTTTTATAAAATTTCTTTAATGTTGAAAGAATAGTCTCAGGGTCGTAATCGTCCTTGAAGGCGATATTTGCCAAATAATATATTTTTTCCGGTCCGTAGCCGTTTCCTAGCATGTTGTACAGGAAAAAATCGTTAAGTTCGTAAGAGCCCACTGAATTTTCAGTAAGCTGGCGGATATTTCCTTCCTTATCAGGAGGTAGCAGTTCAGGGCTTACAGGAGTATCGCATATATCAAGAAGTGTCTTCTGCATTTTACCTGTTGTTTTATTATCCGCATACCACTTTACAAGATATTTTACAAGGGTTTTTGGAACTCCTGAATTTACGCTGTACATGGACATGTGGTCTCCGTTGTAGGTGCACCATCCCAAGGCAAGTTCGGATAAATCACCGGTTCCTATCACAATTCCCCCTTCCTGATTGGCAATGTCCATGAGAATTTGAGTCCTTTCTCTGGCTTGGGCATTTTCATAGGTAACATCATGATTTTCAATATCATGGCTAATATCCTTAAAATGCTGGATGCAGGCATCCTCAATGGATATTTCCCTGAGGCTTGTGCCTAGTTCAGCAGTTAAAACGTGTGCATTGCCGCTGGTTCTGTCTGATGTTCCAAATCCGGGCATTATTACAGATATAATATTTGTAAGGGGCAGCCTTAATTTCTTAAATGCTTCAATTGTAACGATCAAGGCCAGGGTACTGTCCAAACCGCCTGATATGCCAATAACGGCTTTTTTCGAATTAATCTTTTTCATACGCTGAGAAAGACCTGCAGCCTGAATATTTATAATATTGCCTGCTCGTCTGTCTCTGTTTTCAGGATTTGAAGGCACAAAGGGTCTTGGGTCAATAAATCTTTCAAGCGTAAGATTCTCGCTCCACCCTAAATTGAAATTGACAAATTTGTAGTCTTTCTTTATGTGAGAATTATTATTGCGGCTTATTCTTTCATTGCTTATTTTCTCTATATCAATATCAGAATATATAAATCCGCCGCATAAATTATCTTCCTTTAATATTCTTCCGTTTTCTGCAATCAGGCAATGCCCTGAATATACCGAATCAGTTGTGCTTTCTTCTTCACCTGCCGAAGAATAAACATAAGAAGTTATGCATCTTGAGGATTGGATCCTGACAAGCTCTCTCCTGTAATCAGCCTTGCCTGCAGTTTCAGTGCTCGCTGCCAGGTTAAGTATTATATTTGCACCCTGCAGCGTATGGTAAGAGCTTGGAGGTATATTTGCCCCTAACTCCTCCCCCATATCCACACCTATGCAAAGTGAGGATATATTGTCCTTAAAAAGGAGGTTTTCATTAAAGAGAGCTTCCTGGTCGCACATGACAATCGTTTCCCACATCCTGCTTTCAGCAGGAGCAAACCATCTCATTTCATAAAATTCACAGTAATTTGGTATATATGTTTTTGGAATAATGCCCAGAATTTTTCCTTCTTTTAATAATACGGCACAGTTATACAGCCGGGCGTCAGCTTTCACAGGCATTCCCACAGCTATAAGCATGTTTAAATACCTTGTTTCCTCAATTAAGAGGTTTAGGGCTTCTTCACATTCATTTATTAAAGTATTTTGATAAAACAAATCCCCGCAGCTGTATCCTGATATCGATAGTTCGGGAAATACCAGTACTCTGACACCTTTTTTTGCAGCCTGCAGACAGATTTTTATAATTTCTTTAACATTGTAATCAGGATCTGCCACTTTTAATGAAGGTACTGCCGAAGCAACTCTTATGTACTCAAAATTCTTATCCATAACAACCTCTAAATTATTTTTTCTAAAGTCATGTTTCTTTTAAAGTTTATTATTTGTATATTTGTTTTCTTTAATACTTCCTCTATTAATTCCATTGAATGCACTTCCGTGTTATAATGACCTCCATCTATTATGCATAAATTGTTTTTTAAAGCTTCCTGAGCCTGGTGGTATTTAATGTCTCCTGTTATGTAAACATCAGCGCCTTGCCTTATTGCGTCCTGGATGAATTCGCTTCCGCTTCCCCCGCAGAATGCAACCTTTTTGACTGTTTTTTCATCATTGCAGTATAGTTTAATATAGTCGGCTTTAAGGGCTTCTTTAACAAATTTGGAATACTCTCTTATGTTTATGGGAGCAACCTCCCCTATTCCGCCGTATCCGCTGTTATCTATATTAACCGGATGAAGAACCTGATAATCTGAAATATTGAGCTTTTCCGCCAGATTATAAGTAACTCCCTTATCAGCCATGTCATAGCTTGTATGGATGCTGTAAAGATTTATATTTTCTTTGATCAGCATATAAATTATTTGACCTTCATGTGTATCCCTGTCAATTTTTTTTATGGAACTGAAGAAAAACGGATGATGGGTTATTATTAAATCCGCTTTTTCTTTAACTGCATGTTTTGCTGCTTCCATATCCAGGTCAAAGGTTAACATAATTTTATTTATGTTAACTTCCATCGATCCAATTTGTAGTCCGCTGTTATCCCATGACTCATGGTCTTTAAGTTTTACTTCATCATTCAAAAAATTAATTATTGAAGATACATTCATTTTATTAATTCCTTTATTTTTTCGTTTTTGTCTCTTAAGAACTCTATTTTTACATTATATTCCACATTGCCTGCTTTTTCAAGACTTCTGATGATTTTTTTGTTTGTATTAAGTACTTTATTGACATATTCAATCATAACAGGGTCCTTTTTATCTATTAAGTTCTTGCTGATTTCATAATATAGGCTGTCCTTATATTTAGCAGTGCCTGATTTTGCTTTGATTACGAAATAAAAATGATAGCCTTCCCTTACTATTTTTTCATCAATAATTTCAAAGCCATTTTCTGCAAGATACCGCCTTAAATCATCTGCTGCCGTCATGGGCTGCAAAATAAGCTGATCAGCATTCAATGCAATGTCTTTTGAAGTTTCCAGTATAAAAGAAATAAGTTCTCCGCCCATTCCTGCAATTATAATTGCATCGGCTTCCCCTTCCTTTAAAACCGTGAGACCGTTTCCAAGTCTGAAATCGCATCTATCGTTCATTTTAACAGAGGACAAATGCTCTATGGCTCTCTTTAATGGACCTCCGTTCAAATCTGTTGCAATTATTTTATCGCATTTTCCTTCTTTTAATAGCATCTCTGCAACATATCCGTGGTCTGTGCCGATGTCTGCAGCAACTCTGCAGTTATCCACCATGGATACAATACATTCTAATCGATTCATAATAACCCCTTAAATGAATAAATGGAATGTAAACATTCCATCTATATTTTAATATTCGCAGTTACTTGGAAAAGTCATAAAAATACAAAGCGAACATTTGCAGGATACGATTCAATTCTTAGCGAAGGTCGGCTGAAAATTCGTTAAGCAGCTTGCACTGTTTGAGCCTTGGCGAGTTTGCAAGCTGTAGGATTTTTAGTCGGAATGAGCTAATAGAATTATTCGTATCCGAAACCGTGAGTGTGGATTTTTATGACTTTTCCACCTTAAACAGTATCTTTCTATTCCAAATAATCCTTTAATTTCTTGCTTCTGCTTGGGTGTCTTAATTTTCTCAGAGCCTTTGCTTCTATTTGACGAATTCTTTCTCTTGTTACATCAAACTCCTTGCCCACCTCTTCCAGAGTTCTTGCCCTTCCGTCATCCAAACCGAACCGAAGCCTCAGTACCTTCTGCTCTCTGTCTGTTAATGTGTGGAGCACATTTGACAGCTGCTCCCTTAAAAGAGTGAAAGTTGCAACGTCTGAAGGTGCCTGTACTTCATCATCAGGAATAAAATCTCCAAGGTGGCTGTCTTCCTCTTCGCCTATGGGTGTTTCAAGGGATACCGGTTCTTGAGCGATTTTTAGTATTTCCCTTACCTTGTCTGGCTCCATTTCCATTTCCAGAGCTATTTCTTCGGGTGTGGGGTCCCTTCCCAATTCCTGCAAAAGCTGTCTTTTGATTCTGATCAGTTTATTTATTGTTTCCACCATGTGCACCGGTATTCTTATAGTTCTTGCCTGGTCAGCTATTGCCCTTGTTATTGCCTGACGTATCCACCAGGTTGCATATGTAGAGAATTTAAAACCCTTTGTATAATCAAATTTTTCCACCGCTTTTATAAGGCCGAGATTGCCTTCCTGAATTAAATCAAGAAAAAGCATGCCTCTTCCCACGTATCTTTTAGCAATGCTTACCACCAATCTTAAATTTGCTTCAGCAAGCTGTTTCTTTGCTTCTTCGTCTCCGTCCTCCATCTTTTTGGCAAGTTCTACTTCCTCTAAAGCAGTTAATAAAGGAACCTTTCCAATTTCTTTAAGATACATCCTGACAGGGTCGTCAATGTTCACGCCTTTAAGTATATCTTCGTCAGACTGGCTTACAAAGAAATCCGCATCGTCTTTTACATCAGCCTCATCTTCTTCATCAACCTTCTCAGGTATCATATCATCCTGGAAACCCAGTATTTCAAGATCGTTGTCTTCTGCCTGTTTATAAAAATCATCTATGAATTCCGGATTGATATCAAGTCTTTCAAATGACCTTAAAACCTCTTTATATGTTATAAAACCGTTTCTCTTGCCTTTTTCAATTAATTTATTCTTTATGGAGTCTATCTTCTGTAACATTTCAGCGTTTTTAACTAATTCCTCTTCTGAAATTACAGATATATTTTTATTATCATTCATTGTCAGTTGACCTCCTCCTTAGTTGATTTAATCTTTTTAGCGAGGCAAAAAATTTCATTCATTATTTCCTTACTGTTTAATGAATTGTCAGATTGTTTTAAACTGTTTGTCAATATGTTTCTCTTTTCTTCATAATATTTTAATTTAAGTCTTTTCATACAATCCTTGAATAAAGCCTCTAAATTATCATAATCAACATTGTCAATCTGCATATTTACATCCATGCTGCCATTTGTAATTTTATATAAGCTTTCACTATCAATACCAGTATCGTTAATTCTGCATTCATACAGCTCTTTAAATAATTTATAGAACTTTAAGTCCTTGAAGGTATCTTCCTTTACTATCTCGCTCAGCTTTAATGCAAAATCATTGTTTAAAAGTATCAGTTTTATAAGCTCTTCTTCGTGGCATGTTGTAATTTTTTTAACCTGCGGCTTAATGACAGGTTTTGCAGCCTTAACCAAAGTCTTTTGTTTAGTACTTCTCTTATTGTATTCATTAATTATAGACTCTTTTGAAACACCTGCTTTTCTGGATAATTTTTCAAAAATCAATTCTCTTTCTATTTCGCTGTTTACATTTACTATATTGTCAAAAAAATTGTTTATATATTCAACTTTGTTAGAATTTTCAAGGATTTCTTTGAAATGAAATTCTAAAAAGCTATAATAATCTAATGAATTTTCGATTAATTTGTCGAAACCTGACTTCCCAAATTTATTCAAATATTCATCCGGGTCCTTCGCATCTTTCATTATAAGAACCTTTGCCTTCAAATTGTTCTTTTTAAGCAGATTAAGGGCTTTCAGAGAAGCCTTCTGGCCGGCTTCATCCGAATCAAATGCAATGTAAAAATTTTTGGAGTATCTTTTTAAAAGTTTTACCTGGTTTTCTGTAAAAGAAGTACCTAAGGCTGCAACAGCCGTGGAATAACCATGAACGTGCATTTTTATTACATCCATATATCCTTCAACCAGAATAAAGCTGTTATCTTTTGCATTTTCTTTAGCTATATGTATTCCGTATAAATTATATCCCTTGTTAAAAACCAAGCTTTCGGGCGAATTCAAGTATTTGGGCAGCGAATCATCCAATACTCTTCCCCCGAACCCTATTATTCTTTTTTTAACATCAAATATAGGGAAAATTACTCTGTTTCTAAACCGGTCATAATATGTATCGTTTTTTTCGTTTCTTATTATTAATCCGGCTTTTAAAATGTCTTCTTCCTTATAACCCTCATTTTTTAGATGATTTAACAAATTATCCCATTCACCCATAGCATATCCAATTCCGAACAATTTTATTACATTTGATTTTATGTTCCTGGACCGCAAGTATTCGATTACATGAGGATAATTTCTTAAATTTTTATAAAAATAAGCAGCAGCATCCCTGTTAATCCTGTAAAGCTTATCTGCTGTTTCTTTATTGTTGTTTATTCTTGGCGAGTTGATTTCTTCCAGAACAATACCTGCTCTGTCTGCTAAATATTCGGCTGCTTCAACAAAAGTAAAATTCCTGTACTTTGTCAGAAAGCCTATGCTGTCTCCACTCTCACCGCAGCCGAAGCAATGAAATATCTGCTTGTCCGGAGAAACTATAAATGAAGGCGTTTTTTCTTTATGAAAAGGACAGTTGGTGCTGTAATTAGCGCCTGCTTTTTTTAAAGGTAAATATTCTTCTATTATATCTACAATATTATTTTGATCCAAGATTCTCTGTATAACGTCAGAATCCAACCTATAGGGCATAATATCACCATTATCCTAACATTGAAAGTAAAGTATAACACATGAAAATAAGCTTGTCAATAATTTTTCATGACAAGCTGCAAATTTTTGTGCTCAGCTTTTTCCGGCTGTTTTGCGGTCTTTTTCAGGCTTACAGCCAGGGTTTTGGTATGTACAAGTCATCAAAAACCTTCATTGCATACCTGTCGGTCATACCGGCTATATAGTCCTTTATAAT
>Ga0208459_1002937_pt1 | contig 13802 bp, 20 predicted proteins | sample AD_UKC087_MetaG_FD_184433 | JGI IMG/M metagenome (GOLD analysis project Ga0208459, IMG submission 184433) | Active sludge microbial communities of municipal wastewater-treating anaerobic digesters from USA - AD_UKC087_MetaG (SPAdes) (version 2) | ecosystem: Engineered > Bioreactor > Anaerobic >... | reverse complement strand
GCAGCGGCGGCCAGCACGGTGGCGGCCACAAGGGGTGTCAGAATGGCTCTGAGTAATTGCATGGGGGAATTATCTGATGGACAAAGCAGCCCTTCGGCGCGCATTGGTAGAAGAACGCCTCAACCTGCCCGATCGCCTACAGCGTGCCGACCTTTTGCAACAGGTGATGCGCATCTGGCTGGTGAACCGGCCGGACACCGTGATCGGCGCCTACTGGCCCATCAAGGGCGAGTTCGACCCCCTGCCCGCCCTGCACCGCTGGAAGGAAGATGGTGAACTGCTCGATGAACCCCTGCGCCGGCGCATCGGTCTGCCGGTAGTGAACAAGCAGCACAAGACACTCACCTTTCATGCCTGGCACCCCGGCTGCCCCATGGAGGAAGACGCCTACGGCATCCCCAAGCCCAAGGACACCGAGATCATCGTGCCCACGCTGCTCTTTGTGCCCTGTGTGGGCTATGCAGCAGGCGGCTACCGCCTTGGCTACGGCGGCGGCTTTTACGACCGCACCCTGGCCACCCTGCAGCCCAAGCCGTTCACCGTGGGCCTGGGCTACACGCACGGGTTACCGGACGACTTCGAGCCCGAAGCGTTCGACCTGCCGCTCGATGCCATCCTGAACGACAACGGGGTGGTCTGGCCTGTATGAGGAACACCCCCCTGAGCGGCTTGCGCCGCTTCCCCCCCTCTCTTCACGCTACGCGTGGGAGGAGGGACACCACCAGCGCGGCGGGGCGGCCCTTGCGCGGTGGCCCTGAAGTGGCCTGCTCCGCGGCCTTCTGACAGGTGACGGCGCGTCGGTTTCAAAAGAAAGGTGCCCCATGCTCCAGCTCTACATCGGCAACAAGAACTATTCCTCGTGGTCCATGCGCCCCTGGGTGCTGCTGCGTCAAGCGGGTATTGCGTTTGACGAAGTGTGTGTGCGCTTCGATGCCTTCGAGGCCGACTCGCAGTTCAAGCGCACCATCGGCGCCGTGAGCCCCACGGGCAAGGTGCCCGTGCTGGTCGACGGCGACCTGGTGGTATGGGACACCCTGGCGATTGCCGAATACCTCGCAGAAACCCACCCCGAAAAACACCTGTGGCCCGCAGACCCCAAGGCGCGTGCCCGCGCCCGCAGCATCTGCGCCGAAATGCACAGCGGCTTCACCGCCCTGCGCAGCCATTGCCCCATGAACATCGAAGCCCGGCTGCCCGACACCGGCGCCCTGATCTGGCGCGACCAGAGCGCCGTGCGCGCCGATGTGCAGCGCCTCGTCGAGATGTGGTCCGGCCTGCTGGAGCAATACGGCGGCCCGATGCTGTTCGGCGCGTTCACCATCGCCGACGCCTTCTACGCCCCCGTGTGCATGCGCCTGGCCACCTACGGCCTGCCGGTGCCCGCGCATGTCAGCGCCTATGTGCAGCGTGTACGAGAACTGCCCGGCGTGAAGGCCTGGATCGATGAAGCCCTGGCCGAGCAGGATTTCCGCGCGTTCGAGGAGCCGTACCGGCTCCAGCGCTGAGCCCCTGCTTACCGGAACTGCTTGCGCAAAAACGGCCTGTGCCGCGCAATGTGCGCCATCTGCGCGGGGGCAATGGTGCCGCCCAGGTCCACGCCATCGCCGTTGAGCACATCGTTCGCGTAGGCCAGCGCGCGCGCCACCACCTCGTCATCGCTCACGCCCTGCTGCGCGGCCAGGTCCAGCGCCACGCGCTTCATGGCGCGCTGCGACAGCATCCACATGGCGCCAAAGGCGTCCCACGCGGCGGCGGTGTCCTTGAACTTGTCGCGGTCGGCCAGGATTTCGTTGAGCGGCTTGGCCAGGATCTCCTGCAGGTCGTCCACTTTGGTCTGCAAGGCCTCGAACTGCGCCTCGCGCTGCAGGGCTTCGGCGGCCGCATTGGCCGCGGCATCAGGCGCAGCGGGCACGGGCACGCTGCCGTCGGGGTTGAGTTGGGCGATGGTGAGGGACGAGGACAGGGACATGGTGGGCTGGAATATACGGCCGGGGGCTGGTCCTAAACTACGCCGATGCAAATCTACATGGTAGGGGGCGCTGTGCGCGACCGGCTGCTGGGCCGCCCCGTGAATGACCACGACTGGGTGGTGGTGGGCGCCACGCCCGAGCAGATGCTGGCGCTGGGCTATCTGCCGGTGGGACGCGACTTTCCGGTTTTTCTGCACCCCGAAACACGCGAGGAATACGCGCTGGCGCGCACCGAGCGCAAGAGCGGGCGCGGCTACCGTGGCTTTGTGGTGCAGAGCTCGCCCGACGTAACGCTGGAAGAAGACCTGTCGCGCCGCGACCTCACTATCAATGCGATAGCTACCAGTGCAGACACATCAAGCACCCAAGGCCTTTTTGACCCCTACCACGGCGCCCGCGACATCGCGGCGCGCGTGCTGCGCCATGTGACCGACGCCTTCCACGACGACCCGGTGCGTATCCTGCGCGTGGCCCGCTTTGCCGCCCGCTTCACCGATTTTTCGGTGGCCCCCGAGACGATGGAACTGATGCGCTCCATGGTGGCGCATGGCGAGGCCGACCACCTGGTGGCCGAGCGCGTGTGGCAGGAGCTGGCACGCGGATTGATGGAAGAAAAACCCTCGCACATGTTCGAGGTGCTGCGCGCCTGCGGCGCCCTCAAAGTGGTACTGCCCGAGGTGGACCGCTTGTGGGGCGTGCCCCAGCGCGCCGAATACCACCCCGAAATCGACACTGGCGTGCACCTGATGATGGTGCTGGACAGGGCCGCTCGGCTGCAGGCACCGCTTACCGTGCGCTTTGCCTGCCTGACGCACGACCTTGGCAAAGGCACCACGCCCGCCGACATGCTGCCGCGCCACATCGGCCACGAGCAGCGCAGCGCCAAACTGCTCAAGGGCCTGTGCGAGCGCCTGCGCGTGCCCACCGAATGCCGCGAAACAGCCGACGTGGTGGCGCGCGAGCACGGCAATATCCACCGCAGCAACGAGCTGGGCGCGGCGGCCCTGGTGCGCCTGCTGGAGCGTTGCGACGCCATCCGCAAGCCCGAGCGGTTTGCCGACATCCTGCTGGCTTGCGAGTGTGACGCGCGCGGACGGCTGGGGTTTGGCGATTCGGCCTACCTCCAGCGCCCACGCCTGGCCGCCGTGCTGGCTGCTGTGCAATCGGTCGTCACGCGTGACATTGCAGCGCAGGCTGCCGACAGGGGCGTGACCGGACCCGAGGTGGGCACGCTGATCCATCAGGCGCGGGTGGAGGCGGTGGCGCAGTGGCTTCATCACAGCGCGGCGGCTTGACCCACGCACACGGACCCCCGGCACGGTGACGGGGTGCCGCAGGCCACGCGTGCCAGCAGCCCGCCACCCAGGATCAGCCAGGAAACCTGCTCAGAACGCGTAGGTAACGGCCAGCACACCGTTGGCCCCGGCCCGGTCCCGCACGATGGGGCTGCTGGCGGCATCACCCTGCAGGCGGCTGTAAGACAGCGCAGCCGTGGCCGATGCGCGGGGCGTGATCGCATAGGTGGCCGACACCGACACCCGCACGTCACGCACTCCGGCGCTGGCCGTGTAGACGCTGCGGCCACTGCGGGCTGCCTGGGCGGCATCGACGCCAAAATACGACTGCGTGTATGCCGCATTGGCCCAGGTGGCCGCCACGCCCGCCCCCATGCGCCATGCGGGCGCCACTTGCGCATTGAGCCCCGCCCCCAGATCAATCAGCAGGCCATCGCGCCCCTGGCCCGCGCCATAGCGCACTGACGACGTCAAAAAAGTATGGGGCGTGGGCTGCAGGTTGTAAAACGCACCCAGCTCAGGACGCGCATCCACGTCTCCCAAGCCGCGCAGCACCGCCGAGCGGCTTTCGTCCCGGCCGAAATCTGCGGTCACACGCACACCGTACTGCACACCCGCCTGGCGCGAAAAGTTGTAGCCAATGCCATTGGTGGTGCCGGCAAACCAGCCGCTGGCCCAGCGGTAGTCAAGGGCCGGATAGACACGCGTACGGCGCTCGTCCGATCCCATGTACTCGTGGCCCGCCACCACAGCCAGCCCCACCGTACCGCCATCGCGGTCGGCTGCCGCGCCATACAGACGCACGGCGTCAAAGGCCTGGGCACGAACCCCAAACGACAGCCCCGCCCCGAGGGCGGTGAGGGTCAGCAAGGCGGCGATTCGGACCGCATAAGGGGAAGTTGCGAGGACAGCATGGCGCATGGCGGATCCTATACATAGCAGTTTTATAATGAACCAATGGTATATTTAAAATACCAATCAGTCAAAATTAGGGACAAGGCACGGGGAATGCAATGCAATAGTGGCGCCGGGGCCAAAAGCCCACCGGCGCACTACCCGAACCCGCGCTGGGCGCAAAACGCTTCTGCGCAGGGATATCGCTCCCTACAATCCGCGTCCGCTCGCATACCGTCCGATGTGTGCAGCACACCCCTTTCCACCTACAACATGAACGCTGTACACAGCCGTCGCTCCGGCCGACGCCATAGGGCTGCTGTTTGACGCCCATCGGCAGTTTTACGAGCAGGCGACCAGGCTCGCCTGCGCACGGGCATTCATTGCCGAGCAGCTGGAGCGTGAGGAGTCGGCAATCTTGCTGGCGCTGAATGCATCACAGGGGGCGATAGGCTTTTGCCAACTCTCTACCCCACGTTCTACTCGGTGGAAGCGGCACCCGACTACACGCTGTACGGACTGTTCGTGAACCCCACGGCACGCAAGACGGGCGCAGACTGCTGATGGCCGACGAGGCCACGGCTCGCGCTCATGGCAAGGTACGCATGCACCTGACCACGGCACACATCAATACCGCGGCGCAATCCCTCTACGAATCGCTGGGCTGGACGCTGGACACAGTGTTTCGCGCCTACAACAAGCGGGTAGCGGGCTGACTTTGCCGCCAAGGGGCGCGACTACCAACGCAGCAGGCGGGGCCCCAGCACAGCCCCCAGCGTTGTCGGGATAGCCATGCCCGCCAGGTACCATAACGCCAGGAACGGGGCGGCCATTTCGGGGCAATGCAGCGCATAGACCAGCGTTCCCAAGGTTCCTGCCAGCAGGCCGGCGCCAGCCCCAGCCCATGCCAGGCGGGTCGGCGCCGCACCTTTCAGCGCCCACAAGCAGGCCGCCAGAGCCGGCGCCGACAGGGCCGCAATATTGAACGGGCAGGTGCGCCAGGTGCTGCCCAGCAACAGCGGCAGGCGCTCGGCCGGTGCGGCCTGCCACAGTGTGACTGCCGCCATGGCCCACACCACCAGGGGCGGCACAGCCAGCCACCAGGCCGCAAGCCCCAGGGTAGCGCCGGGGCGCGCCATGCGCCGCAGCAACGCCAGCCCAGCCACCGCAAGCGACGCTGCAAACGCCAGTTTTCCCCAGAACATGGGCAAGGCCGCAGCCTGCGCCAGGTCTGGCCGCAAGCCAAACCAGGCCATCAGCGCCATCCCGGCACCTACCAACCCAGCCAAAGTGGCCAGGGCGAAGCGCTGCTCAATGCGGTGGCGGGCCACCGGCGTGGCATCGGCGGCCAGCAGATGAATCAATTCATCGGTTTTCATGCCATTCCCCTGATCTTGGCGGCCAGGGCCTTGAGCCCCCGATGCACGCCGATTTTGACCGCCGACTCCGACAGCCCCGTGAGTTGCGCCGTCTCGACCACCGAAAGCCCGTGCAACTTCACATGCACGATGGGCAAGCGCTGGCGGTCAGGCAGTGTCTGCAGCAACTGGCCGAGATCGCGCCGTGCCTCAGCGGCTTCGGCATCGCTGCTGGAGAACAGCTCGTGGGCATCATCCAGCGGATCGTTGCGCGCTTCTTTCACCGCGTGCGAGCGCAACCAATCCACCAGCTTGTAGCGGGCAATCGCATGCACCCACGCCGTCACCGGCATTTCGGGCCGGTAGGTGTGGCGCTGGTTGTGCACGGCCAGCAGCGTCTCCTGCACCAGGTCTTCCACCGCATCCGGCCACTGCGCCAGACGGCGCCGCAGGAACGCCCGCAGATGGGCGCTCAACTCCTTCAAAAACCGCTGGTAGGCCGCTGCGTCGGCGTCCAGCCCCTGCAGCAGCAGCGCACGCAGCCTGTCTTCAATCTCCATGGTGTCTCCCTGAAGGGTATTCGTGCGCTGGAGCCATCCGGTTACAGCAGGCTTCAAAAAAAGCCGCCCGATTTTTTGCACTCGGTGTAACCCGTCCCGCATGCAGCGCGAATTACATCGCAGATCGGGCACTGCGGCGCACCGCGCTCTGGCGCCCAGGTCTGCTTTCCTGTCATTCATCTTTTCTGGAGAAACTGCCATGACCACACGCACCCTCACCCTCGGCGCCCTCGCCTTTGCCGCCCTCACTTCTGGCGCCGCCATGGCCCAGTCCGACAACATGAACAAATCCGGCGACATGGCCAAACCCGCCATGGAAAAGTGCTACGGCGTTTCCATGGCGGGCAAGAACGACTGTGCCGCAGGCCCCGGCACCACCTGCGCCGGCACCTCCAAGGTGGACTACCAGGGCAACGCCTGGAAATACGTGCCCGCAGGCACCTGCACCACCATCAAGACGCCCAAAGGCATGGGCTCGCTGGAAGCCATGAAGAGCTGACCGGAAGCCACGCCATGAAGCCCCTTCTCACTGCAGGCCTGGGCCTCAAACCCCAGCATTACGACGAGGCCCTGCACTGCACCGCCAGCGGCCTGTGGTGGGAGGTGCACCCCGAGAATTACCTGGCCGACGGCGGCCCGCGCCTGGCCTGGCTTGAAGCCATCCGGGCGCAGCACCCGGTGTCACTGCATGGCGTCTCGCTCTCCCTCGCGGCCGATGCGCCACCGGATGTGGGCCACCTGCAGCGCCTGGCGCAACTGGCGCGGCGCATCAAGCCCGCGCTGGTGTCCGAGCACCTTGCCTGGTCGGCCTGGCGCGGGCGCTACCACCCGGACCTGCTGCCTTTTCCGCGCACGCACGAGGCGCTGACACGCATTGCAGCCAACATCAGCACCACGCAGGACGCCCTGGGCCGGACCATTTCCATCGAGAACCCCACGCACTACTTGCACCTCGAGGGGCACGATTGGTCTGAGACCGATTTCCTGGCCGAGCTGGTGCGCCGCACCGGCTGCGGCCTGCTGCTGGACGTGGCCAACGTCTACCTCAGCGCGCACAACCTGGGCACCCGCGCCAGCGACTACCTGGACGCCTTTCCGGTGCAGGCCATCACCGAAATCCACCTCGCGGGCCACCATGCCGACCTGCGCCTGGGCGACGCGCTGCTGATCGACAGCCACGACGCGCCCGTGGCCGAGCCCGTGTGGGCGCTGTACGAGCGCCTGATCGCACGCACCGGCCCCCGGCCCACGCTGATCGAGCGCGACGACGCCATTCCGCCCCTGCCCGAACTGCTGGCCGAGCGCGAGCGCGCGCACTGCATGCTCGCGCACCTGGAGGCAACGCCATGCACCTGAGCGGCTTCCAGGACGGCCTGGCCAGCGCACTGCTGCCCCCGCCCGGCGCCAGCACACCACCGCCTGCCTGGCTCGATGCGCTGCTCGCCCAGCCCGGCTTTGCCGTCTACCGCAACACCGTGACCAAGGGCTGCATCGACGCCTTGCAGGCCAACTACCCCGCCGTGCATGCGCTGGTGGGCACCGACTGGCTGAGCGCCGCAGCGCACGCCTTCGTGCACCAGCACCCGCCAAGCGATGGGCGGCTGATGGCCTATGGCGCGGGCTTTGCCGAATTCCTCGACCACTTCGCACCCGCTGCCGACCTACCCTACCTGGGCGCCGTGGCGCGGCTGGACCGCTGCTGGACCGAAGCCCACCTGGCCGCCGACGCCCCAGCGCTGCAGGCCGCCTGGCTGGCCCGCCAGCCGCCCGAGGCACTGGCCCTGCTGCGCCTGCAGCCCCACCCGGCCGCGCGCTGGCAATGGTGCGCAGCGCACCCGGCCTATACCCTGTGGCAGTGCCAGCGCGACGGCCTGGCGTTGGATGCCGACCTGCCCTGGCAGGGCGAAGGCGCGCTGCTGACGCGACCGCACGACGCCGTGCAATGGGCGCCCCTGCCGCACGCGGGCTGCGCCCTGCTGGATGCCTGCGCTGCAGGTGCCCCCTTTGAGGACGCCGCCGCCCAGGCACTACAGGCCGACCCTGTCGCCGACCTGCCTGCGATCGTCGCACTGCTGTTGCGCACCGGCGCCCTGCGCGCCCCCGAAACCCCTTTGCACTAGGAGAACCCCATGCACACCACCCATGCCCCCATCGGTACGGCCCCTACATCCCGCTCCGGCGTGCGGGGACTGTGGAACGGCCTGGCCGAGCGGCTGGAGCAACTCACGCCGCACGGCCTGATCGCGCTGGCCGCGCGCCTGGCGCTGGCGGGCATTTTCTGGATGTCGGGCCGCACCAAGGTGGAGGGCGTATTCACGATCACAGACACCACCTACCTGCTGTTCCGCGAGGAATACCAACTGCCGCTGATCCCCCCGGAATGGGCGGCGCAGATGGCCACCGTGGCCGAGCATCTGTTCCCGGTGCTGCTGGTGCTGGGCTTGGCCACGCGCCTGTCGGCGCTGGCGCTGCTGGGCATGACGCTGGTGATCCAGGTCTTTGTGTACCCCGACGCCTGGCCCACGCACCTGTCGTGGGCGGCGCTGATGCTTTACCTGGCTGGGCGCGGCGCGGGCGCGGCTTCACTCGACCGAGCACTTGGCTTGCGCTGAGGCCTTCCGATCAGAGCGCGCTGTGGACCCAGCGCTCGATGTCCGCTGCCCCCAGAGCGCCCGAAATGCGCGCCACCTCGCGCCCGCCCTTGAACAGCACCATGGTCGGAATGCTGCGGATGTTGTAGGGCGCCGCCACCTGCGGATGCGCCTCGGTATCGAGCTTGGCCAGCCGCACCTGCGGCTCAAGCTGGCGCGCCGCCTGGGCAAAGGCGGGGGCCATCTGGCGGCAGGGCCCGCACCAGGGCGCCCAGAAATCGACCAGCACCGGGATATGGCTGCGCTGCACATGCTTGCCAAAGCTGGCAGCGTCGAGCGCCAGTGGTGCGCCCGTGAACAGCGGCTGGTGGCAACTGCCGCAGTCAGGCTGGCTGCCCAGTTGCGCCGCCTGGACGCGGTTGGTGGTGTGGCAGTGCGGGCAGACGATGTGCAGGGATTCGGTCATGGCGGGGCTTTCAGGGCGGTGTCCTTGGGACATCGGGCCTGGGGCCGCGAAATTCAAGGCGCAGCGAGATTGCGCGTCAAAGCCACTTCACCGCCAGGCTCAGCAAAAAACTCAGCAGCACCGTGCTGGCCAGCGGAATGAACCATTCGCGCCCGAACAGCCGAAACCGAAAATCCCCCGGCAACCGCCCCAGCCCCATGCGCTGCAGCCAGGGCGACAGGCCGTTGATGAGCACCAGCGCCAGGAACACCACGGTGAGCCAGCGGATCATGGCAAGGCCTTTTTCATGCACTCAAAGCCGGTGCGATCGGTCGCCGCGCGCAAAACCCAGCGCGTCCCACGGCTCGCCTTTGGCCAGCGCCAGCACCTTGAACAGCTCGCCCATTTCGTGTTCCATGATCAATTTGGCCGCTGTGGAACGTTCTGCCTGGGGTAGTTGCTCCATTTTTGGAAGCAAACGGCAGTTGATCAGAAAATGCGCCTGCGTGGTGTAGCCCAGCACTTCCAGCCCGGCCTCCTGCGCCGCCAGCGCCATGGCGGTGAAGTTGACATGGGCGGTGATGTCTTTCAGGCCCACCGCCACCAGCGGGTCACCGTCGGCCAAGTGGCCCTGGTGGCACATCACCGTGCCCATGTGGCGCTGCGGGTGATAGTACTCACTCTCGCCAAAACCATAGTCCAGCAAGAAGATGGCACCGCGCACCAGGCGGTCGGCCAGGGTGCGGATGAAGCCTTCGCCCTGGGCGTGAATTTCGGTCAGGTAGTCGTGCGGTCCTTCGATCTCGACGGACGGGCGCAGCTCGGTGGGCCGGTCGGCCCAGGCGAAGGCGCCGTCATGCCAGGCCACGCCGCGCTCATGCCACACGCCACCCTCTTGGCCGCCATGGCGCGCCAGCAATTGCACCGGCATGGCATCGAGCACCTCGTTGCCCACCACCACGCCTTCGAACTGCGCGGGCAGCGCGTCCAGCCACCGCAGCTTGTGCGCGTGCCGGGCCAGCACGGTCTGCTGGCGCGCGCGCAGGCTGCCCGACAGATCGACGATGGTGTAGCGCTGCACGCGGTCGCCTAGCGCATCGAGCAGTTGCAAGGCCAGGGCGCCCGAGCCGGCGCCAAACTCCCAGACCTCGTGCGTGCCGCTCTGCGCCAGCGCCTCGGCCACCTGCAGGGCCAGGGTCTGGCCAAACAGCGGCGTGAGCTCGGGTGCGGTCACGAAGTCGCTGCCCGATTCGGGCATGGCGCCGAATTTGGTGGAATCGTTGGCGTAGTAGCCCAGGCCGGGGGTGTACAGCGCGAGCGCCATGAAGCGGTCGAAACCGATCCAGCCGCCGGCGGTTTCAATGGCCTGCGCGATGTGGGCTTGCAGGGCGGTCGTTAAACTTGTGGGTTCTGTCGTCACGGCCCGCATTGTCCCCGAATGTCCACCCCTCCCCATCCACGCACCGTCCTGGTCACCGGCGCCGCCCGGCGCCTGGGCCGCATGTTCAGCCTGGCCTTTGCCCGGGCCGGCTGGGATGTGGCCTGCCATTACCAGCACTCGCGCGACGAGGCCATGCAGACCTGCGCCGAGATCGAGGCCCTGGGCCGGCGGGCATGGGCCATCGCGGGCAACCTGGCCGACGCTGCGGCGCAGGAGCGCATCTTTGCCGACACGGTGCAGGCGATGGGCCAGCCCCCGAACGCCATCGTCAACAACGCCTCGCTGTTCGAGCCCGACCAGGGCCTGGATTTTTCCCCCGAGTTGCTGCAGCGCCAGATGCAGGTGAACCTGGTGGCGCCGCTGCAGCTGGCCACGCTGCTGGCGCGCGCAAGGTCCCAGGCCCGCGCAGGCCAGGGCGTGCCCGCCGTGATCCATGTGCTCGACCAGAAGGTGTTCAACCTGAACCCCGACTATTTCTCCTACACGCTGTCCAAGCTGGCCCTGGAGCGCGCCGTGGCCCTGCAGGCGCAGGCGCTGGCGCCCCATGTGCGCGTGAGCGCCATCGCCCCGGGCCTGGTCTACGTGAGCGGCCCGCAGACCGGCGACAACTTCCGGCGCGCCAGCACGGTCAACCTGCTGCGCAGCCCCACCGACCCGGAAGACGTGGCGCGCACCGCGGTGTTCCTGGCCGAGAACGCCTCCATCACCGGCATCACCGTCACGGTGGACAAGGGCCAGCACCTGGTGCCACTGGAGCGCGACGTCATGTTCGTCGCCGAGCAACTGGCATCCACGGCGCCCCAGACGAATCCCTGAACCCATGAACCGCTCCACCCCGCCCGAGCCGCTGCTCGACGACTGCCGTCGCATCTTCCTGCGCGGGCTGACGCGCCATGTGCGCATCGGCGTGCACGACTTCGAGCGCGTGGCCGCCCAGCGCATCATCTTCGACGTGGACCTGTACGTGCCGCTGGCCCAGAACACGCCGCGCAACGACCGGATCGACGAGGTGGTGAACTACGACTTCGTGCGCGACGAGGTCACCCGCATCGTCACGCAGGGCCATATCGACCTGCAGGAGACGCTGTGCGACACCGTGCTCGGTGCGCTGCTGGCCCACCCGCAGGTGGTGGCCGCGCGCGTGTCCACGCGCAAGCCCGATGTGTACGACGACTGCGACGCCGTCGGCGTCGAAACTTTCCGGCGCAAGCCCACGCAACCATGACCACGACCCCACCGGCCACGGGCCTGCAGACCCTGACCCTTACCGGGCTGCGCTTTGATGCCAACCTGGGCATCCTGGCGCACGAAAAGAATGCGCCCCAGCCCATCCAGGTCGATGCCGAGCTGAGCCTGGGCGCGCAGCCGCTGGCGCCACATGACGACGACATCGAGCATGTGCTCGACTACCGCAAGGTGCGCCAGATCATCATCGACGAGTGCACGGCCGAGCATGTGAACCTGCTCGAAAGCCTGATCGGCAAGCTGGCCCAGCGGCTCATGCAGCTGCCCGGCGTGCGCGGCGTGCGCGTGAAGATCGCCAAGCTCGAAATTTTTGACGACTGCGAAGTGGCAATCCGCATGGAAACAGGACAGTGGTGAACGCAATGAATGCAATGGATGCCAGCGCCTGGACGGGCGAAGAAACTGCAGCGGCTGATGTGGCGCCTGCCCGCGCGCCCGCGGACTTCAAGATCGAACGCGAGACCCACAAGCTCGAAAAGCGCCTGTGCCGCGAGGTCGGCAAGGCCATCGTGCACTACAACATGATCGAAGAGGGCGACAAGGTCATGGTCTGCATGTCGGGCGGCAAGGACAGCTATGCGCTGCTCGATATCCTGCTCAAGCTGAAAAAACGGGCGCCCATCCATTTCGACCTGGTGGCGGTGAACCTGGACCAGAAACAGCCCGGCTTTCCAGAGCATGTGCTGCCCGATTACCTGAAAACCACCGGCGTGCCGTTCCACATCGAGAACGAAGACACCTACAGCATCGTCAAGCGCCTCATCCCCGAGGGCAAGACCACCTGCAGCCTGTGCAGCCGGCTGCGCCGGGGCATTCTGTACCGCGTGGCCGACGAGTTGGGCGCCACCAAAATAGCCCTGGGCCACCACCGCGACGACATCCTGCAGACGCTGCTGCTCAACATGTTCTTTGGCGGCAAGCTCAAAAGCATGCCTCCGAAGCTGGTGAGCGACGACGGCCGCCATGTGGTGATCCGCCCACTGGCCTTCGTGGCCGAAAAAGACACGGCGCGCTGGGCGCAGCACCGCAACTTCCCCATCATCCCGTGCAACCTGTGCGGCAGCCAGGAAAACCTGCAGCGCAAGCAGGTGGGAGAGATGCTGCGCGAGTGGGAGAAAAAATACCCCGGCCGCGTGGAGAACATGTTCAACGCCCTGCAGAACGTGGTGCCCAGCCATCTGCTCGACGGCGCGCTGTACGATTTCAAGGGGGCCCGCGCCACCGGCGTGGCCGACGACAACGGCGACAAGGCTTTTGACACCGAGGAGTTCCCCGTGCCTTCTGCCCTGCCTGGCGTTCAGGTGGTGCGCATCCAGTAAAGGCCGGGCCCGGCTGCCGGCGCTTTTATCAAGGAGCTGCCATGACTGCCATGAGATGGATCACTTTGCCCCTGCTGTGCGCAGCACTGTGGCTGACCGGCTGCGCCAGCACCCGCCTGGTGGACAGCGATGTGCAATCGTTCTCGCAGCTCACTGGCGCGCCCGCGCGGCCCACCTACGATTTCGAGCGCCTGCCCTCGCAGCAGGCCCAGGGTGCCCAGCAGTCCGCCGTGGAAGCACAGGCCCGGCTGGCGCTGGCCCAAGTGGGCCTGCGCCAGGACAGCGCGGCGCCTTTTTACCGCGTGCAGGTCCATGCCCGCGTCGACCGCAAGGCGCCCCCCGACTGGTATGACCCCTGGTGGGGCTGGGGTGGATGGAGCACGGGTGGCGGCTTCTATGGTGGCCTGTCCATGCGCTTTCCGCCCCCCACGCTGTACCGGCGCGAAGTCAGCCTGGTCCTGCGCGAGGCGGCCAGCGGCACGGTGGTTTACGAGACCCATGCCGTGCACGAAGGCGTGTGGACCGACCACCCTGCCGTGTGGGCCGCCATGTTCGACGCGGCCCTGAACGGCTTTCCCACACCACCCACCGGGGCGCGCCGCATCGTCCTGGAAATACCGCGCTAAGCCGCGCACCCTGCCCCATGAACGCCACCCGCCTCATTGCCATTCGCCACGGCGAAAC
>Ga0208459_1002935_pt1 | contig 13809 bp, 8 predicted proteins | sample AD_UKC087_MetaG_FD_184433 | JGI IMG/M metagenome (GOLD analysis project Ga0208459, IMG submission 184433) | Active sludge microbial communities of municipal wastewater-treating anaerobic digesters from USA - AD_UKC087_MetaG (SPAdes) (version 2) | ecosystem: Engineered > Bioreactor > Anaerobic >... | reverse complement strand
AGAATTTTCGGGTAAAAAAATTAGATATTTTGATAACGAAACTGATGAAAGCTATATCCCTTATGTTGTAGAAACTTCTATTGGTTTGGATAGAACATTTTTATCAGTTTTATCTGCTGCATATAACGAAGAACAAGTTGGCAACGAAACGCGTGTAGTTTTAAATTTACCGCCAGCTTTAGCACCAGTGAAAGTTGCAGTTTTGCCTTTAGTTAAAAAAGACGGTTTGCCTGAATTGGCTCGCAAAATAATGAATGAACTAAAGTTTGATATGAATTGTGAATACGAAGACAAAGACTCTATTGGCAGACGTTATCGCCGACAAGATGCCATTGGAACTCCGTTCTGTATTACAGTTGACCATCAAAGCTTAGAAGACGATACTGTTACTATTAGGTACAGAGATAGCATGGAACAAGAAAGAATTCCTATCAATAAAGTAGCTAGCCTTGTAAAAGAAAAAGTTGATATTAAAAACTTGTTGAAACAATTAGTTTAAAATTATTTAGCAAGATTTTTTAAAAATAATGAAAAATCCAAAACCAATAGTTTTGTATGTCTTACTTTTAATAAGTATGGCATTATGGGGTACCTCTTATGTTTGGGGGAAAATAGCTTTGGAATCTTATTCGGCTTTTACTGTAATATTTTTCAGATTATTAGTGTCTGTTATTGTTATATTACCAGTTTTATTCTTGACTAAAAGATTTAAATTTCCGAGCAAAAATAATTTATACCTATTTATAATACTTGCATTTTTTGAACCATTTTTATATTTTATCGGCGAAACTAATGGCTTGAAATATGTTGATGCTTCAATGACATCAGCGATAATTGCTGTTATCCCTTTGTTTACGCCTTTTGTGGCTTATTATTTCTTAAAAGAAAAAATACGTGCAGTAAATATATTAGGTATTCTAATTTCAATATTAGGAATAATATTTTTGGTTTTTGATAAACATATGAATTTGCAAGTTCCTTTAAAAGGTTTGCTACTTCTTTCTTTAGCCGTTATAGCAGCAAATGGCTATAGTGTTATTATTAAAAAAATGCCGTTAGACCATTCTGTGTTAAATATTTTATTTTGGCAAAATCTTTTTGGACTGATAATGTTTCTTCCAATTGTTGCGATATTTGATATTCAAGCAATAAAAGCTACAGGCTTTGTTTACGACAGTGCTATCGCAATTGTAAATTTAGGTGTTTTTGCATCAACAATAGCTTTTTTGTTTTTTATTTATGCTTTAAGATTTATGCCAATTACTAAAGCCAATGTTTTTAGTAATACAATTCCAATTTTTACTTTAATAATTGCTTGGCTTGTAATGGACGAACCACTTAGCATTAGAAAAATTATTGGAGTTTTTATTGTAATTGCTGGAGTTGTTGTGTCGCAGTTGAGGTATAAAAGTTTTTAGTTTTTAGTTTTTAGTTTTGAGTTAAACTTTAAAAACTTTTGCTTTCAGCGAGCTCGTAAACTCGGTTCGAACTTTATAAACTTTTAACTGTGTATGCGTCAGCAACTTTTAACTTTCGACTTTTAACTTTTAACTTTTAACTGTGTATGCGTCAGCCACTTTTAACTTTCAACTTTTAACTTTTAACTCACTTGTTATTGTCGTTTAAATTCTCAAAAAAATCGGAATCATATTGTCCAAACTTGTCTTGAATAAAATTTAGAATTTCTAAAATTTCTTCGCTCGTTTGTGCAGTTAAAAGTTTTAATCTTGTTTCTTTAAAATCTGGAATAGCCTTGAAATAAAGAGCAAAATGTCTTCTCATTTCGTAAATTCCTTTTTTATCTTCTTTATATTCAAGTGATTTTTGCAAATGTTCTTTTGCATATTCTACTCTTTCTATAACACCTGGACTTGGCAAATGCTTTCCTGTATTTAAAAAATGTTTTACTTCTGCAAAAATCCACGGTTTGCCAATAGCAGCACGACCAATCATAATTGCATCAACGCCGTATTTATTAAATTTATCGTAAGCATTTTGAGCATCTGTTATATCGCCATTTCCAATTATAGGAATTTTAATATTTTGATTTTCTTTTACTTTTCCAATTAAAGACCAGTCGGCTTCGCCTTTGTACATTTGTGTGCGAGTTCGCCCGTGTATTGTAAGAGCCTGAATGCCACAGTCTTGTAAAAGCAAAGCAACTTCTTCAACATTTAAAGAATCTGAATCCCAGCCTAAGCGAGTTTTTGCAGTTACAGGAAATTTTGAAGTTTTAACAACTAGTTCTGTAATTTCTTTCATCAGTGGTAAATTTCTCATCATTCCAGAACCTGCTCCTCTGTTTGCAATTTTTTTTACAGGACAGCCATAATTTATATCTAATAAATCTGGATTAGCATTTTCGTTAATCATTAAACTTGCTTGTTGCATTGCTTCTGGAATATGTCCGTAGATTTGTATTCCAACAGGTCTTTCGTAATCGAAAATATCAAGTTTTTTTACGCTTTTTTTAGCATCTCTAATTAAGCCATCTGATGAAATAAATTCGGTAAACATTAAATCTGCCCCAAATTTTTTGCACATATACCTAAACGAAGGGTCGGTAACGTCTTCCATTGGTGCAAGAAAAACAGGTTTATCGCAAAATTCGAGTTCGCCTATTTTGAGCATTGATTATTTTAAGATTTTATAGAGTTTGTTTAACTTCAATTTCATCGAATGCTTCAACAATATCTCCAACTTTAATATCGTTAAATTTGTCAATATTTAATCCACATTCTAAGCCGGCAGTTACTTCTTTCGCATCATCTTTAAAGCGTTTTAAGCTACCTAATTCGCCAGTATAAATTACAATACCGTCTCTAATAAGTCTAACTTTTGATTTTCTATGGATTTTTCCGTCTGTAACCATACATCCTGCGACAGAACCCACTTTTGTAATTTTAAATACTTCGAGAACTTCGCAAGAGCCAGTAACTTTTTCTTTAATTGTTGGCGAAAGCATACCTTCCATAGCATCTTTAATTTCTTCTATAGCATCGTAAATTACAGAATACAATCTAATTTCTATTTCTTCTTCTTCGGCAAGTTTGCGAGCATGACTAGAAGGACGCACTTGGAAACCAACTATGATAGCATTAGAAGCTGTAGCTAACATTACGTCAGATTCAGAAATTTGTCCTACTGCTTTATGTATAATATTAACAGCAAACGAGTCTGTAGAAAGTTTTATTAAAGAATCTGAAAGTGCTTCAACTGAGCCGTCAACGTCACCTTTAATAATAAGATTTATTTCGTTGAAATTACCAAGAGCTAGGCGACGACCAATTTCGTCGAGTGTAATGTGTTTTTGAGTTCTAAGCCCTTGTTCGCGTTGAAGTTGTAATCTTTTGTTAGCAATATTTCTAGCTTCGTGGTCGCTTTCCATAACATGGAATTTATCACCGGCTTGCGGTGCCCCATTTAATCCAAGAACTAACACAGGAGTAGAAGGTCCAGCTTCTTCGACTCTGTTTCCTCTTTCGTTGTACATAGCTTTAACTCTTCCTGTTTGGCAACCAGCAAGCAGAATATCGCCAACTTTTAATGTTCCTGCTTGTACTAAAAGAGTTGTTACATAGCCTCGTCCTTTATCTAAACTGGCTTCTATTACCGTACCTACTGCATTTTTATTAGGATTTGCTTTTAATTCAAGAAGTTCAGCTTCGAGAATTACTTTTTCTAATAATTCGTTAATATTTATTCCTGCTTTAGCAGAAATTTCTTGAGATTGGTATTTTCCGCCCCAGTCTTCAACTAAATAATTCATATTAGCTAAAGCTTCTTTAATTTTTTCGGGGTTTGCAGTTGGTTTATCAATTTTGTTAATTGCAAAAACCATTGGAACTCCAGCAGCACTTGCGTGGTTGATTGCTTCAACAGTTTGAGGCATCACGCTATCGTCGGCAGCAATAATGATAATTGCAACGTCTGTAATTTGAGCACCACGAGCACGCATAGCTGTAAACGCTTCGTGTCCAGGTGTATCTAAGAAAGTGATATGTCTTCCGCTAGGAAGTTTTACTGAATAAGCACCAATATGTTGAGTGATACCGCCAGCTTCGCCATCAATTATGTTTGTATTTCTAATTCTATCTAACAGTTTTGTTTTACCGTGGTCAACGTGTCCCATTACTGTTACAATTGGTGGACGAGGAAGTAAATCTTCTTCAGCATCTTCTTCTTCTTCAATTTCACTAAGAACTTCAGCACTAACAAATTCAACTTCAAATCCGTACTCATCGGCAACTAAAGCCATAGTTTCAGCATCTAGTCTCTGGTTTATAGAAACAAATAAGCCTAAGCTCATGCAAGTTGCAATAAGCTTGTTTACAGGTACGTCCATCATTATCGACATTTCGTTTACCGAAACAAATTCAGTAACTTTCAAGATGTTTTTTTCGGCTTCTTGTTTTTCAAATTCTTCTTGACGTTTTTGTGAAACTAAATCACGTTTTTCGCGTCTGTATTTTGAAGTTCTTGATTTTTGTTTAGGTGTAGTTAAACGCGCTAAAGTTTCTTTTATTTGCTTTTGTACATCTTCTTGGTCAATAGATGGTTTAGCAGGTTTTAGATTCTTTTTGTTAGGTCTTCTTCTTCTTCCTTCAGAAGGTTTTGGGTCGTCATCAATATTAACTTTAACTTTTTTAATTCTTTTGCGTTTAGACTTTCTTTCTTCTTTTTCTTTTTCTCTTGTTTTTTGTCTTTCTTCCTTTTCTTGTCTTCTTCTTTTTTCAGATTCTTCTTGACGAGTTAAAAAAGAATCTATATCAATTTTTCCAACAACACTAGGACCAGAAAGTTTTTCGATTTTTGTTTTAATAAATTCTGCTTGTTTAGCTTCTTCGCTTACTGTAAGAGCTTTAAATACTCTTGGTTTTTCGGCAGGTTTTTCTTTTTCAACTTTTTTCTTGGTCTCTGTTGTTTCAGGTTGTTTTTTGGTTTCAGGCGTTTTCTTTTCTTCAGTAGCTTTAGTTTTTTCTTTTTTAGCTTCAGCTTCTTTTTTCTTTTTAGCAGCTTCTTCTTTTAGTTTACGTTCTTCTTCTTTTTGTTTACGTTCTTCTTCTCTTTCGGCTTTAGTTTTTCTTTTTGGTCTAGTTTTTTGATTTATTTGGTCTAGATCTATAGTTCCTACAACTTTTGGACTGGTTGTGTTTGCTGTAGTTTCGCTATTTTCAATAGGTTTAACTTCGTGTTTAGCTCTTGCAGGTTTTGTTGTTTTTTCTTCTGCCGAGCTTTCTGTTTGAGTTGAGCTTTTTTCTTCACTTTCAGTAGTCGTTACTTGTTCGGCTTCGGCTATTGTGGCTTTCTCAACAGTTTCTAGTTCTTTTTCTTTTGCTAATTCACTGATTTTAGCTTGTTTATCACTAGAAAGATTCATTTCTTTTGTTTCGCGAGCTTGTTCAGTGTTTTTAATTGCTTTTTCTTTCAAAGTCTTAGACTCCTTAAATTCTTCTTCAAGAAGTTCAACACATTCAAAAGGTAATTTAGAGTTCGGTCCACCCTCTATTGTATAACCATTTTTAGCCAAAAACTCAATAATTGTGCTTGTTCCCACATTGAGTTCTCTGGCTAAAGTACTTAGTCTTACCGGTTTTTTGTCTGAAGTCATAAACTATATTTAATTACTAAAAATTTTTATTCAAATTCTGATTTTAAAATATTAAGCACTTCTATAACTGTCTCTTCTTCTAAATCAGTACGTTTCACAAGGTCTTCTACGCTTAGGTTTAAAACGCTTTTTGCGGTGTCGCAACCTATTGCTTTAAACTGGTCTATAATCCATTGTTCTATTTCATCACTAAATTCATCTAATTCGACGTCGTCTTCATCTTCGTCCATTTCTCTATAAACGTCTATAGTCATTCCAAGTAATTGGCTTGCAAGTTTAATATTTAATCCACCTTTACCAATTGCTAAAGATACTTGGTCTGGATTTAGGTAAACATCAACTTTATTTTCTTCGGGTTTAATTTTTATAGATGATATTTTTGCTGGACTTAAAGCTCTTTGTATGTATAGCTGAGTGTTGGTAGTATAATTTATTATGTCTATATTTTCGTTATGTAATTCTCTAACGATTCCGTGGATACGACTACCTTTCATTCCAACGCAAGCACCTACTGGGTCAACTCTTTCGTCGTAAGATTCTACCGCAACTTTTGCTCTTTCTCCAGGGATACGAACAATTTTCTTTATTGTAATAAGTCCGTCAAGAATTTCTGGAATTTCTAATTCAAATAATCTTTCAAGGAATACAGGTGATGTTCTAGAAAGTGTAATAAGTGGCGAACCTTTTTCAATTGAAACCGAAATCACAACGGCTCTAATAGTGTCTCCTTTTCTATATCTATCGTTTGGAATTTGTTCGGCTTTAGGTAAAATAAGTTCTATACCTTCGTCATCGAGGATTAAAATTTCTTTTTTCCAAATTTGATAAATTTCTCCTACAACAATTTCGTTGATTTTGTCTGTGTATTTTAAAAAGATGTTATTTTTTTCTCTTTCCGCAATTTTTGCTTTTAAATTTTGTCTTAGTGCCATAATAGCTCTTCGTCCAAAATCTTGAAGTTTTATTTCGTCAGAAAACTCTTCTCCAGCTTCATAATCTTCGTCAATTTTTTGTGCTTCGGATAGCGGAATTTGTGTGTTTTCATCTTCAAAATCTTCATTCTCAACTACTGTTCTAGTTCTCCAGATTTGAACATCTCCATTTGCGTCGTTCACAATAACATCAAATTTGCTTTCTTCTCCAAAAAGTTTTAGAAGCGTAGAAGTAAAAACATCTTTTAAAACACCTATCATTGTAGGACGGTCAATGTTTTTTAGTTCTTTAAATTCTGCAAAGTTTTCTATTAAATTATTCTGAAGATCCATAATTTTTATTTTAAAATATTATTTACTTAAATGAAATTACACTTTTTGTTGATTTTATATCTTTAAATTTAATTTTAGAAATTTCTGAAATTTGTTGCTTTTTGTTTGCCATTTTTGCAAAGTAGGAATAACTTATAATGATTTCGTCATCTCTTATAGTTGTTAATGTCCCAGTAATTTTTTCTCCAGTTTTTAAAATAACTTCTACTTCTTTATTTAGGCTTTTTTGGTATTGTTCTGGCACCTTAAAAGGATTTGTTAAGCCAGGCGAACTTACTTCAATAGAAAAATCTTCTTTATCTCTGTCTAAATTTTCTTCAATAAATCTACTTATCCTTCTACATTCTTCAATTTCTAGTCCATTAAAATCGTCTATAGTAACAAAAATATCGTTATTGTTACTAATTTTAATTTCTACCAAAAACTGAGTTTCAGTTAGTGCAGATTTACAAAGATTCTCTATTTCTTTTTTGTCTATCATCAATAATTTTTAATAAAATAGGGGACTTAATGTGCCCCCTAATCTCATCGTTTAACCCAAAAAGCGTTGCAAAAATACTATATTATTTTTTAATTACCAAAAAAACATTGATTTGTTTTAGCATATGTTTAAAATATTTTTTAATATTGTTTAGTTTTATATTTTTGTAAATGAAATTTTAATTAAAAAATTATGGATTTTTTGTTTATTACTTGGAATGTTGATCCAGTTATATTTTATCTTGGCAACAGAGGTATAAGATGGTACGGCTTATTGTTAGCTATAGGTTTTTTAGTTGGTTATTTGCTTCTATCAAGGCAGATGAAAAAAGAAGGAGTGCAGCAATTAGTTGTTGATAAACTTGCAATTTATGTTATTGTTGGAGTTGTTTTAGGATTGAGATTAGGTCATTGTTTGTTTTATAATCCTGGGTATTATTTAAGTAATCCTATAGAAATTTTATATGTTTGGGAAGGAGGTTTAGCTAGTCATGGTGGAGCTGCTGGAATTTTGTTAGCGGTGTGGCTATTCTCCCGAAAATTTAAAATTAATTATTTGAGTTTGCTTGACAGAGTTGTTTTAACAGTTCCTTTTGCAGGAGGAATGGTAAGACTTGGTAATTTAATGAATTCAGAAATAATAGGAGTGCAAACTTCTATGCCTTGGGGTTTTAAATTTTTGAGAAACACCGAAGACCTTATTCCTGCAATTAAAGCTTCGGGAGGAAAGTGTGGTTTTGAAGATTTGGCTTGTTTGGCAGAGTTCTGGACTCCTCGACATCCCACTCAATTGTATGAGGCAATTTTTTATTTTATAATGTTTGTAGCTTTTTATTTTATTTATCAAAAATATATTCAAAAGTGGAAACCTGGAGTGTTTTTAGGTTGGTTTATTACAGTGTTGTTTGTTTTTAGATATTTTATTGAATTTACAAAAGTTGATCCTGTTGAATTTGATGGTTGGACAGATGCTATTAGAATGGGACAATTGTTGAGCATACCTTTTGTGCTGCTTGGATTATTCTTAATGGGACGAGGTTATGGTTGGTTTAAAAGAAAAGCTAAAGTTAAAAAAGAATAAATATTATTGATATGAGAGATTTTGAATTTTATAATCCTGTAAAAATAATTTTTGGAAAAAATAAGATTGCTAATATTGCTGAAGAGCTAAAGCCTTATAATAAAATCATGTTTACTTATGGTAAGGGCAGTATAAAAAGAAATGGAATTTACGAAAGGGTTGTTTCTGCTTTAGAGGGTAAAGATTTTATAGAATTTGGAGGAATAGAACCTAATCCTTCTTATGAAACGCTGATGAAAGCCGTAAAATTAGGGAAAGAAAATGGAGTTGATTTTTTATTGGCTGTTGGTGGAGGCTCTGTAATTGATGGAACAAAATTTATTGCAGCAGCTATAAAATATTCAGGTGATGACCCATGGGATATGATTGCAAAGGGTGAAAAAGTATTAGATGCTGTGCCTTTGGGTAGTGTTTTAACAATACCTGCAACAGGCTCAGAAATGAATGGCGGTGCAGTTATTTCGAGAAAGTCGGTAGGAGATAAAATAAGTTTTAAATCTTATCTTTTAATGCCTAAATTCTCGGTTTTAGAACCAGAAGTTATGTACTCGCTACCTGATATTCAAATTGCAAATGGAATAGTTGATGCATTTGTGCATGTGATGGAGCAATATTTAACTTATCCAATGAATGCAGATTTGCAAGATGAATGGTCGGCTGCTTTGCTACGGGTAATTATAAAAAATGGACGTGCAGTTTTGCAAGATAGACAAGATTATGATGCAAACTCTAATTTAATGTGGGCTGCTGCAATGGGTTTGAATGGATTGCTTGCAAAAGGAGTGGTTGAGGATTGGAGCACTCATGTTATAGGTCACGAAATCACAGCTTTATATAATATAGACCATGCACAAACTTTAGCAATTGTTTTGCCCGGAGTTATGAGGACGCAAAAAGAGAAAAAGTTCGGAAAATTACTTCATTATGCGAAAAATGTTTGGGGTTTTAATTCAGAAAATGATGATGAAAATGTAGAAAAGGCAATTTTAAAGACAGAAGAGTTTTTTAATGAAGTTGGAATTAAAACAAAACTATCTGATTATAACATTCCACGCGAAGCTATTGATGCTATTTGCAAAAATTTAGAAAAAAAGAATTTTGTGAAATTGGGCGAAAATAGGGATATTAGTCCAGAAGTTGTTAAAGCTATTCTTGAGTTGAGATTTTAGTTTTTAGTGTTGAGTTTTTAGTGTTGAGTTTTTAGTTTTTAGTTTTTAGTTTTTAGTGTTGAGTTTTTAGTTTTTAGTTTTTAGTATGACAATTATTGGGAATTAAGAATTTTGGATTTAATTTAATTGAGGGTTAAAAGTTTGATTTGTAAAAAAGAACATTTGTAATAAATCGTATCAGCTTTTTTTAGGATTAGGCATTTATTTTAAATTTTTTTAACATTTTTCATTTTTTTTGTTGGTTTATTTGGTATAAATAATTATTTTTGACGGCTTAATTTTGCCCAGATGGTGGAATTGGTAGACACGCCAGCTTGAGGGGCTGGTGTCCGTATGGATGTGCAAGTTCGAATCTTGTTCTGGGCACTAAAAGTTTGATTTTATTCAAAAGTAGCTAAATTTTGATGAAAGATTAAAATTAAATTTTTTTATTTTTTTTAACTTTTTGTGTGTTAGGGTTTTAGCTGGCTTGAGAATAAAAGTAAAATAAAAAAGTGCTTTTAATTATAAAAAAAAGTGTTTTTTTTTTGTTTTATATAAACTTTTGTGTAATTTTACATATTGTTTGTATTGTTTAATAGTGTGTTGAATTAATAAAATGTAAATAAATAGAAGGAAGAGTAAATTTGATTAGAAATTAAAAGACATAAAATATGAAAAAAATAGTTTTATTATTTTTAGGGATTTTAACATTTTCGTATTTATTTTCACAAGAAAAAAAGTTGGAATTTGTTGAATATAAAAGCAAAGGAGATGGATATACTATCTATTTTAATGTTGCCAACTTGGAAAGTGAAGAACAAGCTCAATTAATTTTAAAAGACTTGCTTGCTGAAAATGGAATAAGTTGGGGAAGATATTTTAAATCTGGAGACAATAGAGATAGATTTCAATTAAATATTGACAGCAAAATAACCGCTAACTACATTCAAAATATTTTATTAACACATAATGTTGATTATGACTACTCAAACGTAAGTGTGAATGGTGTAATATTAAATCCACCCGACAAGCCTGTGGCTATTGAAGCTATGGGGAGTCCAGAAAGGAAATTAGCTGATGATTTTCCTGTTTTTGAAAGAACCGAAAATACCGAGCAAGATATTGAAAATTACAGAGCTAAAAAAGACAAATGGATAGAAGAAAATCCTGAAAAATATAATCAAGAGTTAAAAGAATTAGAAGAAAAAAATAAGTGGAGAGAAAACAATTAAGTATAAATTTAAGCCTAATATAATAATCATGAAACAAAAACTTTTATATATTACAATAAGTTTAGTTTTATTAGTGAGTTTTAGCAATAAAACTTTTGCTATTTGTAACCCTACAACAGCTGGTGGTGCTTTAACTCCAACTACTAACTGGCAAACACAAGCAGTTAATACTAACACTTATTACACATTTGTAGCCAATTATCCTGGAGAGACATTTATATTTTCATTTTGTCAAGGTGGCGGCTCTCATTCATTAGATACTCAAATTGAAATTTACACAAGTGCTGGTGTAGCAATACCTGGAGCTTATAATGATGACCACTGTGGACTTGGATCTGAACTTGTTTTTTCTGCACCTAGTGCAGGGACATATAGAATAGGTATTTTTAGGTATTATTGTAATTCTACAGTACAAGCTGCTGGAACTTTAGCTTTCAAACGTCTTCCAGAGCCAACCTCTGCCGACTGTTTAGGTGCTCTACCATTATGTAATGCAAATAATTCACATCCAATTTCTGCATCTGGTACAGGCAACTACTATGATCTTTTTAGTTTTTATGACCATTTAGGAAACCCAAACTATAACAATAATTGCCCAAACTGTTTAAATAATGGCGAAGTACATCCTATGTGGTACACATTTACAGCACAATCATCAGGGAGTGTTAATTTTACAATTAATCCTGTTAATTCTGCAGATGACTACGATTGGGCTATTTATAGCCTAAATAATGGAGTTACTTGTTTAGACCTTGTTAATTACCATGTTGCTGCCCACAGACCAGTTAGATGTAATTTTTGCGGAGATGCTACTGGTGCAACAGGCTTGAGCACTAGTGGAACAAACACATGTGAAGGACCAAATACTTGCTCTAATTGGAACCTCCCATTAAATGTAGCCGCAGGAGAAACTTATGCTGTAATCATTACTAACTTTAGTCAATCAACAAACGGCTACTCAATTAATTTTGATGGTAGTGCAACAATTATTGATCATACAGGACCATATATTGATTATATAGTATATGATCCTGTTTGTGGTAGTTCATCTTTAACTTTACAATTTTCTGAACGCATATGGTGTGAATCGATGCAACCTGCTGATTTTATATTAACAGGTCCTGGTGGTACTTACAACATTTCAGACACTTGGAGTGCTGTATGCGAAGCGGCAGCTGCCACATCAACATTTGCAGGTGGTACTTATTATGATGATTTATGGACTTTAGAACTATCTGATTATCTAACACAAGATGGAAACTACACTTTAACTCTTCTAAATGGTGGTGTAAATGATATTTGTAACAATACAAATTCTCAACAATCAATTAATTTTACTATTATAGGAATTACAGCAACTGTTTCACCTACTCACGTAGCCTGCTATGGAGAATCAACAGGACGCATCGATGTCGGAACTCCTTCAGGAGGTGTACCTCCATATACTTTAACTTGGTCAGGACCAGTATCTATTGCCAATAACAATTACCATCCTACAGGTCTGCCGGCGGGAAATTATACTCTCACTATTACAGACTCTAATGGTATTTGTGAGTTTATAGAAACTGTAACTATACAACAAGCACCACTATTAGGGTATAATACAAACATAACCCATCCATCATGCGCAGGTGGTAGTAATAGTGGCTCTGTTTTAGTAACGGGTACAGGTGGAACATCGCCATATAATATTCAACTAGGCACATCTACTCAAAATGGAGTTACATCATATAACTTTACAGGCTTAGCAGGTGGAAATTACAATATAACCATTACCGACCAATATGGTTGTACGGCTAGTGGAAGTGTTTCACTAAATGTTGTAGAAGTTCCAGATCCAACATTCACCTATAATGGGAATCAATGTTTTGTTGGACATTCCTTTAATTTTACACATACAGGAACACCAATAGCTGGCGAACAGTATTTATGGACTTTTACTGGCGGTACTCCAGCTACATCAACAGTTGAAAATCCTACAGGCGTTACTTGGGCAAGTCCAGGAACATATTCTGTTAACTTAAGAATAACTGGCGGTGGTTGTGTTGAAAATTATTCTCAAAATATTACAATCTATCCAAGCCCCACCCCTACTCTTAATTCAACTCAACCAAGTTGTGGTTTATGCAATGGCTCAATAACAGTAAATCCTGCTTTTAATTCATATGCTTGGTCAAATAGTGCAAGTACTCAAACTATAAGTAATTTATGTCCAGGAGCATTTATCGTTACTGTAACAGATAATAACTCCTGTACAGCAACTGCTTCTACAACATTAACTAATTCTGGCAATAATCCTACTGCTAATGTTGTTGTAACTGATCCAACATGTAATGGACTCTGCAATGGAACTGCAACAGTAAATGCATCAGGAGCTAGCTCATTTACTTATCATTATTCTAGTGGTTCAACTCCAAATAATCAAACTACAGGAGGGTTATGCGATGGAACTTTTGATGTTACTGTAGCAGACGGTTCAAATCCTGCTTGTTATATAGTAGTACCTTTTACTGTAACTGAACCATTACCAATGACTTTAAACATGTCTTCAACTGACGCAACTTGTGGTTTAAACAATGGAACTGCAACTGTTACAGTAAGTGGACATACTCCTCCAGCCAATTACAATTGGGATACTGGCGATGTAACTGGCACAATTACTGCCGGAGCTGGCAATTATACAGTTACTGTAACAGACGGAGCTGGTTGTAGTGCTGTAAACAATGTAACTATAAATGATGGTGGTGTTCCATTTACATCATCAGCTAGTGTGAACAATAATGTTTCGTGCTATGGAGTTTGCGACGGTTCTGCAACCGCAAATGCTTCTGGGGGGACAGGTGCATTTAATTATGCTTGGGATAATGGTCAATCTTCTATAACTGCTACAGGACTATGTGCAGGTGTACATCACGTAACCATTACGCAGGCAGGTTGTTCTGTTGTTGAAACTGTAAACATAACTCAACCTACTAATCCTTTAAATGCT